>ERZ724563.119-NODE-119-length-18795-cov-2.507821_pt1 | contig 18795 bp, 19 predicted proteins | sample MGYA00375857_ERZ724563 | MGnify/ENA primary metagenome ERZ724563 (study PRJEB28725, sample SAMN03264850) | marine sediment metagenome | biome: marine pelagic biome; feature: marine oligotrophic desert; material: marine snow | place: Pacific Ocean:North Pacific...
TCTCCATGGATCTGGACTTCAGCGCCTCCGGCAACAGCGAGAAAGCGCTGGTCAATTCCGCCAAGGGCAACGCCAGCATGAACCTGGCCGACGGCACCGTGCGCGGTCTGAACCTGTACGGCACCCTGGTGGGCGGCGTGAACGATATGCTGGGCCGCTTCCAGGGGCTCAGCGCGCTGATCCCCAACCAGGAATCCGGCAAGCTGCCGGCGGCGCTGTCCGAGGACACCAAGATCATCGATCTGACCACCAGGGCCAGCCTCAACCAGCAGGTGGCCAACCTGGACAGCCTGGAAGCCAAGCTGGATAAAGGCACCCTCTCCGGTAACGGCTGGATGAACATGCTGACCCAGGAGTTCGATCTGAAAATCGGCATGCAGTCCCCGGAGCTGGGCGGCAGCAAATACCTGGAGGACGTGACCTGGCCGCTGCGCTGCCAGGGCAGCCTGGCGGGCAGCCCCGCCAAGTGGTGCGGCCCGGACCGCGAAGGCTTCGCCAAGATCGCCCAGCAGGCGGCCACCAACGCGGCCAAGGGCAAGCTCAAGGAGAAACTGGGCATCGACGCGGAAGGCGACAGCACCGAGGAAGTGCTGAAGAACGCCGCCAAGCAGAAGGCCCAGGAAAAAATCCAGGAGGAGATGGGCGACAAGCTCAAGGGGTTCTTCAACCGTTGAGCACCGCCCCCGACCGCACCACCTTCAGCGACGCCGTGCTGGCCTGGTACGACCAGCACGGCCGTCAGGACCTGCCCTGGCAGCATCCGCGCACGCCCTACCGGGTGTGGGTATCGGAGATCATGCTGCAGCAGACCCAGGTCAGCACCGTGATCGGCTATTTCCAGCGCTTCATGGACAGCTTCCCCGACGTGCACGCCCTGGCCGCCGCCGACGCGGACCAGGTGCTGCACCTGTGGACCGGCCTGGGCTATTACGCCCGCGCCCACAACCTGCACAAGGCCGCCCGCCAGCTGGTGGACGAGTACGGTGGCGACTTCCCGGACACCGTGGAGGAAGTGGCCACCCTGCCCGGCATCGGCCGCTCCACCGCCGGCGCCATCCTGGCGCAGAGCCGCGACGTGCGCGCGCCGATTCTCGACGGCAACGTCAAACGCCTGCTCAGCCGCCTGCACGCGGTGCCCGGCTGGCCCGGCAAAAAGCCGGTGGAGAACCGGCTCTGGGAACTGGCCGAACACTACACCCCGGACCGGCGGCTGGCGGACTACACCCAGGCGGTGATGGACCTGGGCGCCACCCTGTGCACCCGGCGGCGACCGGACTGCCCGGCCTGCCCGGTGTCGGCCTGGTGCCAGGCGCGCGCCGACGGCAACCCGCAGGACTACCCGGGCCGCAAGCCGGCCAAGGAAAAGCCGGTGCGCCACACCCGCATGCTGATCCTGCAGCATCAGGACGGCCGCGTCTGGCTGGAGCCCCGCCCGCCCAGCGGTATCTGGGGCGGCCTGTGGTGCTTCCCCCAGCTCGATCCCGACGACCGGCAACACACCGCCCTCGCCGAGCGCGGCCTGGACGCCCGCGACCAGGAAGCGCTGACCCCCTTCCGCCACACCTTCAGCCACTTCCACCTGGACATCGAGCCGCTGCTGATCCGGGTGGACACCACCGGCGCCGGTGTGCAGGATGCCGGGGGCCGCTGGATCAGCCCCGCCGACCCCGGCGAGCTGGGCCTGGCGGCACCGGTCAAAAAGCTACTGGAGCAGTTGCACGGCCCCCGTCAGGCCGGCCTGCTCTAACCCGCATCGGAGGTGCACCGTCATGACCCACACCGTCTTCTGCCGCAAGTACCAGCAGGACCTGGAAGGCCTGGAAAAACCGCCCTTCCCCGGCCCCAAGGGCCAGGACATCTACGACAACGTGTCCCGGCAGGCCTGGCAGGAGTGGCTGCAGCACCAGACCCTGCTGATCAACGAGAAGCACCTGAACGTGATGGACCCGGACGCCAGGGCCTTTCTGGACGAGCAACGTGATCGCTTTTTGAACAACGAAAGCGTCGAAAAAGCAGAGGGTTACGTTCCCCCCACAAAAGACGCCAACCAATAGCCAAGCGCGCTTGACGGGGCCGGGTCGAGTCGGTTTAATACGCGCCCAACGCCCGGATAGCTCAGTCGGTAGAGCAGGGGATTGAAAATCCCCGTGTCGGCAGTTCGATTCTGTCTCCGGGCACCAGACGCAAAAAAAGAAAGCCTCGCCAGCCGGCGGGGCTTTTTTTATGTTTATCACGCTCTCGCGGAAAGGATGTTCCGCACCCGGCTCAGAGCGTGCTCAAATCCACGCTCACATGGGCGGCCACCACCTTCCAGCCATCCGCGAACCGGACCCAGGTCTGCATCTGTCGCCCCACCCGCTCGCTGACACCGTCACGAAACTGGGTGCTGACAGTGCCGTAGTCATCGCCGAAGGTGGTAATCACGGTGTTGAACAGTTTGCGGCCCGGCCCCACCGGGTCGCACTGGCGGCGGTAGCGGGCAATTTCATCGGCGCCGTGCAGGTTCTCCGCGACGCCGTAGCGCACCGTGGCGGAATGATCCCAGAAGTAACCATCCAGAACATCCAGCTCGTTCTTCAGCAGGGCCCGCTCGTAATCCTCGAAAACGGTGCGTACCTCCGCCACCACCCGCGGCTTGTTGATCACCGGTTCCATATCATTGATCCTTATCAGATGCATCATTAAAGGCCCGGTTCAGCGTGGCCAGATCCGAGCAGCAGCCGACGATGCCGCCCTGGGCGGTCACCATGGCCACGGTGGCCCGTTTGAATTCCGGGAAATAACTTTCCGTGGCGTCCTCCACCAGCAGGCAGCGGTAACCCCGGTCGCAGGCTTCGCGCATGCTGGTCTGCACGCACACCTCGGTGGTGACACCGGCGAACAGCAAAGACTCGATGCCCGCCTCGCGCAGGCGTCCGTCCAGCCCGGTGCCGTGAAACATGCCCTTGCCGGGTTTGTCGATCACCCATTCGCCGTCCAGCGGCGCCAGCTCCGGCACGATCTGGTTGCCCGGTTCACCACGGACGAGGATTCGCCCCATCGGCCCCGGGTCGCCGATCCGCAGGCCCGGCTTGCCCTGCCGGCGCTTCGCCGGTGGGCAGTCGGACAGATCCGGAGCATGGGATTCCCGGGTATGAATCACGGTGAACCGGCGGGCGCGGGCCAGGCCCAGCAGTGCCGCCACGGTGGGCACGATGGCGCGCAGCGGCGTCACGTCGTTACCCAGGGCGGCACCGAAACCACCCGGGTCGAGAAAATCCCGCTGCATATCGATCACCACCACGGCGGTGGTGGCCGGGTCGAACGCGAAGGCGTGGGGGGCGGCCGGCAGCGAGATCATGACGCCTCCCGGGCGCCGCCACCGGCCATGTGCGCGCCCAGTTCGGCGCGATCGGCCTGGCCGGCCGCGGTTTCGAACACCAGCGCGCCGTCGTGAATCACCAGGATACGATCCGCCAGCTCCAGCAGTTCATCCAGATCTTCACTGAGCAGCAGCACGGCAGCGCCCCGGTTACGGGCCTTCATCAAACGCTGGTGAATCAACGCCACGGAATTGAAATCCAGGCCGAATACCGGGTTCGACACGATCAGCACGCGCACCTCCTCGGTCAGCTCCCGGGCCAGCACCGCCCGTTGCACGTTGCCGCCGGACAGGGTGCCGATAGGCCGGTCCGGGTCCGGCGGCGTGACCTGGAACCGCTCGATCAGGCCGCGCGCCTGCTCGCGGATGGCGCGGCGGCTGACCCGCCAGCCCTGACGGCGGATCGGCGTCCGGTCGAAAGTCCGCAGTGCCAGATTTTCCGCCACCGACATATCGGCCACGCTGGCGTTGCGCAGCGGCTCCTCGGGCAGGCTGTGCACGCCGCGCGCCAGCATTTCCTTGCGGGTCGCGTGGTAGGCCTCGCCGTGCACGCGCACCGCGCCGCCCTCGTGTTTACGCTGGCCCAGCAGAGCCTCGGTGAGTTCGCGCTGGCCGTTGCCTGAAATCCCGGCAATACCGAGGATCTCCCCCGGGCGTACCTGAAAGGAGGCGCCGTGCACGGCGAGCACGCCCTTGTCGTTGTTCACCTCCAGGCCGGCCACTTCCAGGGCCGGCGCGTGCTCGCGATCCACCGGCGGCCGTTCACCGGCCACGGTGCGGTCGTCGCTGCGCCCCATCATCCATTCCGCCAGCGCTTCGGGAGTGGTTTCCGCCACCGCGGTACTGCCCACCAGGGCGCCCTTGCGCAACACCGTCACGTCGTCGGCGAAGGCGGTCACCTCGCGGAACTTGTGCGTGATCATCAGCACCGATACCTGGCCGCCGTGGGCCAGATCACGCATCAAACCCAGCACTTCGTCCGCCTCCTGGGGCGTCAGCACCGACGTCGGTTCGTCGAGAATGATCAGCCGCCGGTCCAGATAAAGTTGTTTGAGGATTTCCAGCTTCTGCTTTTCGCCGGCCGCCAGGGCCGACACCGGCCGGTCCGGGTCCAGTTTGAACGGCATCTTTTCCATGAAGGCACGCAGCCGCTCACGCTCGCGTTTCCAGTGAATGCGCGCGGGCAGATCGCCGCGGGCCAGCACCAGGTTTTCCGCCACGGTGAGCCCCGGCGCCACGGTAAAGTGCTGGTAGACCATGCCAATACCCAGCGCGTGGGCATCACGGGGCAGGCGTACGTGACGCTCGCGGTCGTCCACCAGGATGTTGCCTTCGTCCAGTGGCGCGTAGCCCACCAGCCCCTTCACCAGGGTGCTTTTGCCGGCGCCGTTCTCGCCCAGCAAGGCGTGCACGGTGCCGGCGCGCACGGTCAGGGACACCTTGTCCAGCGCACGGAAAGTGCCGAAGGTTTTGCTCGCGCCGATGGTTTCCAGCTTCAGGGCTCGCATGGTTCAGAGCGCTCCCAGGCCGTCCAGAAGGGCGTTCGAATCGGACACACTGCCGAACACCCCGCCCTGCATTTTCACCATCTTGATGGCGGCGTCGTGGTTGCCGCGGTCGGTGGCGCCGCAGCAATCCTCCAGCAGCAGGCACTCGAAGCCGCGGTCGTTGGCTTCGCGCATGGTGGTGTGCACGCACACGTCGGTGGTGATGCCGGTGAGAATAATATTGTCGATGCCGCGGGTATTGAGGATCAGCTCCAGGTCAGTGGCGCAGAACGAGCCCTTGCCCGGCTTGTCGATGATCACCTCGCCGTCCAGCGGCGCCAGCTCCGGGATGATGTCCCAGCCCGGTTCGCCGCGCACCAGGATGCGGCCACAGGGCCCGGCGTCGCCGATACCGGCGCCGATGCGCCGTGAACGCCAGCGTTTGTTGGCGGGCAGATCGGCAAGGTCCGGCCGGTGACCCTCGCGGGTATGGATAATGTGAAAACCGCGCTCGCGCAACCCGGCCAGCACGCGCTTGATCGGCTCAATGGGTGCACGGGTCAGCGACAGGTCGTAGCCCATGCTGTCCACGTAACCACCCTTGCCGCAGAAATCGGTCTGCATGTCGATCACGATCAGGGCGGTGTTGTCCGGACGCAGATCGCCATTGTACGGCCATGGATAAGGGTCGGCGTTGATGAAGTGTTCAGCCATGTCATTTGCCTCCCGGCGTGTACAGGCGCTCCGGCGGTTCGAAGCCGAAGGCGCTGCCGTCGGTGTGTTTCACTTTGTCTTCCCAGGGCAACCGGTAAGTGCCCGCCGCCAGATCCTGCATGTAGGTGTAGGGGCAGTCGCCGGCGCCGCCTTTCACCGCCACGTAGCCGCGATGACCGAACTGGTAGATGTTGTTTTCCACGCCCCAGTGTTCGCGGGCCTCGCGCACCAGGTCCGGGCGCAGCTCGCAGCACACGATCTCGTCGGCGCGGCCGCTGCCTTCGACCAGGGGCACGCCGTCGAAATTGACGAACATGGCCTCGCCCATGGAATCGAAAGTACCGTCGGAGCCGCACATACAGACGCTGGCGGTTTGCATCAGGTTGGTGAAGGCGTTGGCCTGGTTGGTGATCTTCCAGGAATGACGGATCGGCGCCGTGTAACCGGCCGTGCGGATCATGATCTCCGCGCCTTTGTAGGCGCACTCGCGGGCCATCTCCGGAAACATGCCGTCGTGGCAGATGATCAACGCCAGGGTCGAACCGTTCGGCCCTTCGCACACCGGGATGCCCTGGTCGCCGGGCTCCCAGGGTTCCACCGGCACCCAGGGGTGCATCTTGCGGTAATAGAGTTTTAGTTCACCGGTGTCGTCGATGATCAACCCGGAGTTGAACGGATTACCGCCGGGGTTGGCTTCCATGATCGAGAAGCAGCCCCAGATTTTATGATCGATACAGGCCTGCTTGAGCGCGCCCACTTCGGGGCCGTCCAGGTCGCACATAATATCCGGCGAGATGTCCATGGACAGACCGTGCAGGGCGTACTCGGGAAACACGATCAGGTCCATCTCCGGCATGCCGCGCCGGGCCTTGCCGACCATCGCCACGACCTTCTGTGTTTGTTGCCAGAGTTCGTCACGGGTGTGCGGATCGGGCAGCGCCAGTTGCGCCAGCCCCATCACCACGCCGTTGGGGGATTTGTTCAAACCGGAGAGTCCGCTGCTCATAGAGTCACCTTTAATTGGGCGGTTTATCGGTTCAGGCTGAGTTCGCCGGGCGCGCCGCTAAGGGTGCGGTCCGGCCGGCAGGTGACCACCATCACCGCCAGGGTCAGCGCATAGGGAATGGCGTTGAACAGGTAGTAGCTCCAGCCGATGCCCACGGCCTGCAGGGCCGGGCCCACCGCGCCAGCGGCGCCGAACAGCAGCGCCGCCCACAAACAGTTGATCGGCTGCCAGCGGGCGAAAATCACCAGTGCCACCGCCATCAAACCCTGGCCGCTGGACAAACCTTCGTTCCAGCTACCCGGGTAGTACAGCGACAGGTAGGCACCGCCCACGCCGGCCAGAAAGCCGCCCACGCCGGTGGCGACGATGCGCACGGTGGCGGCCCGGTAGCCGAGCGCCTGGGCGGAATCCTCATGGTCGCCCACCAGCCGCAACACCAGGCCCCAGCGGGTGCCGCGCAGGCCCCAGTGCAGAACGAACGCCAGCGCCACGCCGATAAAGAACAGCACATTGACGTTGAGCGCCGAGCGTACGCGGGTGTCGTCACTCCAGAAGCCGAGCGGGATGGACGGCAGCATGGGCGCGCTGGGTTGAATAAAGTCCTTGCCCAGGAAGAACGCCAGGCCGGTGCCGAACAGAATCAACGCAATACCGAAAGCGATGTCGTTGACCCGCGGCAGCGAGCAAATCACACCGTGCACCAGCCCCAGCAACAAGCCGGCACCGCCGGCGGCGAGCACACCCAGCCACGGCGAGCCGGACAAATAAGACACCGCGTAGCCGGTCATCGCGCCGGTGACCAGAATGCCTTCCAGGCCCAGGTTGATGCGCCCGCCCTTCTCAGTGAGACATTCACCCAGGCTGACGAACAGAAACGGGGTGCCCACGCGAATGGCGCCGGCCAGCAACGCCAGCAGAAAAATCGACAGTTCCGACTCAGCCATGCCGCGCCTCCCTTTTTCCAGTCAGGGCGTCCGCGGGCGCGGCGATCCAGTGGCCGCGCAGCCACAGCCGCCAGTTGGTGGTGCGGCTGGTCAGGGCTTCCCAGGCGAGCAGATTGATGAACAGCATCCCCTGCAGAATCAGGGTGGTGGCGTCGGGCAGACCCAGCCGCCGTTGCAGCAGGCCGCCGCTGGCTTCCAGGCCGCCGAGCAGAATCGCGCAGGCGATGATCGCCAGCGGGTTATGTCGGGCGGCGAACGCCACCAGAATGCCGGCGGTGCCGTAGCCGCTGATCAGCGCGCTGTTGGCGCTGCCCTGCACGGCACCCACTTCATACATGCCGGCCAAGCCGGCGGCGGCACCGCCCAGCACGCAGGTGAGTAACACCAGACGGTCCACCGGCAAACCGAGCATACGCGGCGTGCGCGGGTTGCCGCCGACGATACGCAGGGCAAAGCCCACCACGCTGTAGCGCACCAGCACCCAGGCCAGCACACAGGCAACCACGCCGGCCACCAGCCCCCAGTGCACATAGAAGCTGTCGCTGATCACACCGATCTGGTAGCCGCCGTCCAGCGGCGGCGTGGACGGCTTGTTCAAACTGTTGGGATCGCGCAGCGGCCCTTCCACCAGATGGCGAAACACCGCCAGGGCGATATAGGAAAGCAACAAACTGCCGATGGTTTCGTTGACGCCGCGCTTCTGCCGCAGCCAGCCGCTCAGACCGATCCACAGGCCGCCGGCCAGCATCGCCGCCACGCCCATCGCGATCAGCATCGGCCAGGCCGGCAGCGCCGGCAGCCACAGCGGCGTCACCGCCGCCGCCAGACCGCCCAGCACCAGCGCGCCTTCACCACCGATGATGATCAGACCGGCGCGCGCCGGCAGCGCCACGCACAGGGCGGTCAACATTAACGGCGCGGCGCGCATCAGGGTGTTTTCCCAGGCGAACAGCGAACCGAACGCGCCCTCGAACACCAGTGGCCCGGCCTGCCAGGCCGGCTGTCCCTGGATCAGCAGGAACAAAACGAACAGCACCGCCGTGGTCAGCATCGCCAGAAGCGTGGGCAGGACCGGCAGTGCCAGCACCGCCGCCCGCCCCAACCAGGGTTTCAGCATAACGGGCTCCGCTTGCGGCGGGGTCGATCAGATCTGGCCACGCACACCCTCCACGAGGTAATCCATGCGCTCCAGTTCCACGGCGGTTTGTTTCAGGTCGGTGCCGTCCGCAATCACCACGTCACCGTCGTTGTTCTTCAACGGTCCGCCGAAGATCACGTAGTCGCCGCTCATCATTTTCGCTTTGATGGCGTCCGCTTCCTTCTTCGCCTCGGCACTGACCTGGGGGCCGTAGGGTGAGGTTTTCACGAAGCCTTCCTTGAGGCCGCCGCGCAGGAAGTTGATCATCGGCTCGCCGTTCATGGCGGCGTTGACATGCTCCTGGTAAGGCGTCACCCAGTTCCATTCGGCACCGGTGAGGTAGCCTTCCGGCGCCAGCTCGGCCTGGCTGGCGTGGTAGCCGCAGGTCATCACGCCGCGTTTCTCGGCGGTTTCCACCAGTACTTTGGGGCCGTCCACGTGGCAGGTGATCACGTCGCAGCCCCGGTCGACCAGGCTGTTGGTGGCTTCCGCTTCCTTCACCGGCATCGACCAGTCACCGGTGAAGATCACCGAGGTGGTAATGTCCGGATTGACCGAGCGCGCGCCCAGAGTGAAGGCGTTGATGTTGCGCAACACCTGGGGGATCGGTTTGGCGGCGATGAAGCCCAGCTTGGCGGAGTTGCTCATATGGCCGGCCACCACACCGTTGAGGTACTGGCCCTCGTCGATGTAGCCGAAGAAGCTGCCCACGTTCATCGGGTGCTTGCCCTCCTGCCAGAGGCCACCGCAATGCGCGAAGCGCACATCGGAGAAACGCTGTGCCACTTTCAGCACGTGCGGGTCGAAGTAGCCGAACGAGGTGGGGAAAATCAGGCCGGCACCGTCCTGGCGGATCATCGCCTCCATGGCGCGCTGTACGCTCACGGTTTCCGGTACGTTCTCTTGCTCCACCACTTTGACGCCCGGCATTTGCTTGATCACCGCCGCCGCTTCCGCGTGCGACTGGTTGTAACCGAAGTCGTCGCGGGCGCCCACGTACAGGAAGCCCACGGTAAGTTCCTTCTGCGCCGCGCGCAGCGGGTTGAACGGCAGCGCCGCGGCGGCGCCCAGCAGGCCGGCGGCCTTGATGAAATTACGACGATTGAGTTGAGACATTTGCGCGTCCTTTGACTCTGTCATGAAACATGAAAGACGCCGCCCGGCGGCGCTCTATGGTTGAGTGCATCCTGGAATGCATGCTGGTATACAAGTAAGCAGTCTTCATGCCATCCGCCTGAAACCCTGTTTCACAAGGGGTTTACGGAAAACCCGCCGGGTCGGCGACCGCCTTCGCGCACCGCCTTCGTGCAAGTCAGCCGGCGCCGCGCACCAGGAACGCGCGGGCCTCAGCCGCGCGCCGCCCAGAACGTCAGGCGCCGTTCCAACCACTCGAATATCTGATAAAGGACGATACCCATGGCGCCCACTACCACCAGCCCGGCGAACACCAGCGGCACCTCGAAGCGGCTGCCGGCCACCATCATCATGTAGCCGACCCCGGCGTTGGCGGCCACGGTTTCGGAGATCACCGAGCCCACGAAGGCCAGGGTCACCGCCACCTTCAGCGCGGCGAAGAAATACGGCAGCGTGCGCGGCAGCCCCACCTTTTGCAGCACGGTGAGCCGGTTGGCGCCCAGCGACCGCATCAGGTCGTTCAGCTCCGGCTCCACCGTGGCCAGCCCGGTGGCGATGTTGACCACGATCGGGAAAAACGAGATCAAAAAAGCGGTGAGAATCGCCGGCACCGTGCCGATGCCGAACCAGATCACCAGGATCGGCACCAGCGCCACCTTGGGAATGCTGTTGAACGCCACCAGCAACGGGTAAAGGCCCGAATACACTCTTTCACTGGCACCCACCGCCAGCCCCAGCCCCACACCGAAGCCGACCGCCAAAGCCAGCCCCACCAGAGTGGTCATCAGGGTTTGCAATGAATGCTCGAAAATCGGCTCCCACTGCGCCGCCAAGGTCGACGCCACCAGCGACGGCGGCGGCAGAATGAAGGACTGAATCGAGAACGCGTGCACCAGGCCTTCCCACAACAGAAAGGTGGCCAGGGTGACCAGCCAGGGCAGCACCCGGCGGCTCAGCAGCCAATCAGACATGGGCGCTCTCCTTATCGACGGCCGCCTTATCGGTGTCGGCTTCCCGGACCTGAACGATGTGGCCGCGCAGGCGCTGCACATACTCCACGAATGCCGGGTCGAAGGTGCCCTCCACGGTGCGCGGACGGGGCAGATCAATATCCTCGCGATGGACAATACGGCCCGGGCCCTTGGAAAAGACGTAAACGGTGTCGGCCAGATAGACCGCCTCGCGCAGGTCGTGGGTGACCAGCACGGTGGTCGGCCGGCGCTCGCGCCAGATCGACTGCACCAGCCCCCACAGGTCCTCGCGGGTGAAGGCGTCCAGGGCGGCGAACGGCTCGTCGAGCAACAGCAGGTCCGGTTCGTGAATCAACGCCCGGCACAGGGAAGCCCGCTGCTGCATGCCGCCGGACATTTCCCAGGGGTAGCGGTGCGCGTACTCCCCCAGGCCGAGTCGTTCCAGCAACGCCAGAGCGCGCTCCCGATATTCCCGGCGGTGGACGCGGAAGCCGGCGCGGCCGGCCACCACTTCCAGCGGTAGCAGCACGTTGTCGAGCACCGTGCGCCAGTCCAGCATGGTGCTTTTCTGAAACGCCACGCCCACCGAACCACGCGCCGAGCCGGCTTCCACGCCGCCCACCCGGACCTCGCCGCCGGTGACGGTTTCCAGACCGGCGATCAGCCGCAGCACGGAACTCTTGCCACAGCCACTGGGGCCTACCAGGGCGACGCAACCGCCGCTGGGCACGCTCAGGGAAATGTCGACCACCGCCGGTGTTTCACTGCGCGCATAACACAGGGTGGCCTGGTCCAGCTCAATAAACCCTTCGTTCATGAAGGCCTCCGCAGGATTACCGCCAGGGGGCCGCCGCCGTCCGGGCCCTGATGCTCGGCGCCGCCGGAAACGAACAACGCCAGGTCGCCGGTGCGCCCGCCCAGCACGCCGCCCACCAGGGCGCGGGCGTGGCGGGTGGCATTGATATCGCTGTCGTCCCACATGGCGTGGCGGCGGCCACGAATTTCGCCGCTGCGCGACGGTTCCGCCTTGACCAGCAGCGCCGCCAGCTCCCCGGCGGCGTCACCACCCAGAGGCGCCAGCGCCCGGTCCAGGGCGTCGCCGTCCAGCGCATCGGCCATCACGTCGTGGCCGATGCGCAGGGCCGGCTCCCAGCCCGGCGCATTGCCCAGCACCAGGATTTCGTTGCGCATCAGTTCGATGCCGGCGGAGGTGCTAGCACGGCTCGACCACAGGCCGAAGTCGTGGCAGATGGTGTCGTCCGTCAGCGCGGTGTCGTCCACTTCGCCCAGGGCCACGGCCACGCCCAGCGCCGAAGCGCCCCGGGAATAGCCCATCGATTCGTAGGTGTCGCTGGTAGCCACACTGGCACCACGGCGGCGCGCGTCATTACAGCGCGCGGCGGTCAGCAGCGGACATTTGATCTGCACGTAATGCACGTCCTCGGGACGTTCGATGCCGGCCTCGGCCATCGCCCGGCGTACCGCTTCGGCGGTGGCGCGTACCTGATCGAGCCGGCCGATACGCTCCGGAGAAAACGCCTCGGTGAACGCGATCCCGGCGGCCAGACCCGGCTCACCGGGGCGGGTGGACGGCGTGTCGTGCACCTCGAACACCAGCCAGTGGGGCGACAGGCCCCCCTCGGTGCCGCCGGACATCACGAAGGCGATGCGTTCCGCCACGGTGTGCTCGGGTAACTCGAGCGCTTCCGCGAAGAAACGCTTGAGCACGGTGGTGGCGAAGGCACGGGTGAAGTCGTTAACGCAGCCGTTGCCCTCGGTCTTGCCGAGCACCGCGACGACCCTGTCCGGGTCCAGCCGCCCCGCGGCCAGGGCCTCTTGCAGGGACGTCAGGTCATCCGGTCCGGCGCAGGGGAAACGATGTACCTGGGTTCTCATTGATTGATACCCCGGTCGTCAAGCTCGGCCAGGAATCGACCGTCGAACACCTGCTCCGGGGCCGGCGTGTTATCCAGCTCCAGCGCCTTGGCCACCACCTGGATGGAATCGGCCAGCCGTTGCGGGTCCACCGCGCCCAGACCATTCTCTTCCACTTCCGGGGTGATCAACTGGTTTTCGATCAGAAAGCGCATGCGACGCTCTTCCAGCTCCACGTTGATCAGGCTGTCTTTCTTGCGCAGTGCCTGGGCAGCGGCCAGCGGATCCTCGATGCTGGCCTTGAGCCCGCGATGGGTGGCGCGCACCAGGCCCTGCACCACCTCCGGCTCTTCCTCGATCATGCGCTCGGTGACGATCAGGCCGTTGCTGTAGAGCGGCACGCCATAGTCGGAGTAATACAGGATGCGGATGTCGTCTTCGTCGATGCCCAGCTTGAGCAGGTTGGGCACGGCACTGGGCGGAAAGCCGGCGATCGCATCCACCTTGCCCTGCACCAGCATCGCCTCGCGCAGGTTGGGCGCCACGTTTTCGAAGTCGATTTTCGAGCTGTCCAGCCCAGTGGCGTCGGCGAACAACGGGAACATGCGATAGGCGGAATCGTTGGCCGGCGCGCCGATGGAGCGGCCTTCCAGTTGTGCCGGCGTTTCGATGCCGGATTCCTTCAGGGTCATGATCGCCAGCGGCGGCCGGTTATAGATCATGTACACCATGCGCTGGCGGTTATCCGGGTGGCGGGCGTTGAATTCGATCAGCGTGTTGATGTCGCCGAAGCCGGCTTCGTAGCTGCCACCGGCGATACGCGTGATCACCGCCGAGGAGCCTTCGCCGGCGTCAACGGTCACGTCGATGCCCTCTTCCTCGAAATAGCCGCGCTGGTCCGCCAGCACGAAAGGCGCGTTGGAAGCCTCGAATGCCCAGTTAGCGGTGAACCGCACATCCCGCTCGGCGTGGGCGGCGGTGGCGGTCAGCGCGGCGGCGATCAACGCCATCAGCGGGAATAAAAAGACGGGCCTTGAACGGCCCGCGAACGGAAACAGGGCGGTGGGGTTGCGCATTGGTCTCTCTCCTGGTGCCAGGCCCGATGCCTGGGAGTTCGATGGCAGGCAAGATAGAATCCAGTAACTGAAGCCGGATAGCGTTATTTATTCGCCATAGCGATGCCGTTTCGGCATCACTCATTGATCGGAGCCTCTGATGCAGAACATTCGCTTTCTTCGCTATATCGATGCCGTCGCCCGCAGTGGCTCGATCCGCAAGGCCGCCGAACAACTGAACGTGGTGTCCTCGGCGGTGAACCGCCGGGTGCTGGATATCGAGGAAGAGATCGGTACGCCGTTGTTCGAGCGCCGGGCCCGCGGGGTCCGGCTCACCGCCGCCGGGGAGCTGTTCGTGGCCTACGCCCGCAAGCAGATGGCGGAGCTGGAGCGCACCCTTTCGGAGATCGAGGACCTGCGCAGCGTGCGCCGCGGCGAGGTGCGCATCGCCGCCATCGAGGGCATGGCCGCGGAGCTGCTGCCCCGCGCCATCCATGAGTTTCAGAAGACCCACCCGAAGATTCGCTTCACCACGTTCATTTGCGGCCGCGAAGAGGTCTACCAGTACCTGAAGGAATTCCGCGCCGACATCGGCCTAGTGTTCAACCCGCCGGCGGATCCGGAGATCCGCACCCTGATGGACGTGGAGCAGCGTCTGTGCGCCTTCGTGTCGCCGGACCACCCGCTCACCGCCCTGGACAAGGTGCGCCTGTCCGACTGCGTGGCTTACCCGCTGGCGTTGCCGGACCCGTCCCTGGGCGGCCGCGCCCTGCTGGACCAGTTCCTGGCGCGCCGCTCGCTGCGTCTGGAGCCCGCCCTGGAATCCGACTCCTTCGAGTTGATGCGCAACTTCGCACTCAAAAGCGGCGGCGTCTGCTTCCAGATCCAGATCGGCATGCCGCCCTCGCATTTGCCCGGCGGCATGCGAGCCCTGCCGCTGGCCGACCGTGGCCTCAGCCGTGGCCGCCTGGTACTGGGCATGGAGCACTCCCGAGCCCTGCCGGTGGCCAGCGCCCGCTTCGTCGAACAGCTCAAGCAGGAACTGGGCCGCGCCACCGATTGACGCAATACACCAAAAGCCCCTCGTTATTACATTCCAGGTGCTGGTGGGAATGTAAAACTTCGGATAGTCTCAGGGTAATTACACAAAAAACGCCAACAAGAATAAGCCCCGGGAGAGAGGCACCATGGATATACTCCAGCTGCTGGTCAGCGGGATAGCTAACGGCTGTATCTACGGGCTGTTGGCGCTGGGTTTTGTTTTGATCTACAAGGCGTCGGAAGCGGTCAATTTCGCCCAGGGCGACATGATGATGCTGGGGGCCTTTCTTGGCATTACCTTCATCAACGCCAGCTACGCCGACCTGCCCTTCCTGATCGGTATCACGCTGGCCGCGTTGATCCTGGGTCTGTTCGGCTATCTGCTCGACCGCTTCGTGCTGCGCGCCATCTTCGGCCAGCCGCAGTTCGCCATGGTGATCCTCACCATCGCGCTCGGTTTCCTGATGCGCTTCTTCGCCGGCGTGATCTGGGGCCACGACCCCACCTCCCTGCAAACGCCCTTCGTCGGCAAGGTGTGGATGCTGGGTGAACTGATGATCCCGGTGGTCGACGCGGTGATCATTCTCACCACCGTGGCGCTGACCACGGTCCTCTACTTCTTCTTTGCCCGCACCCGCCTGGGCGTGGCCATGCAGGCCAGCAGCCAGAACCAGATGGCGGCCTACTACATGGGCATCCCGGTGAAGCGCATCAACGCCATCGTCTGGGCCCTGTCCGGGGTGGTGGCGGCCATCGCCGGGGTGCTGTTCGCCGCCAAGGGCGCGGTGGAACCCTCCGTGGGGCTGCTGTTCGGCATCAAGGCGTTCGCCGCCGCCGTGATCGGCGGGCTGGGCTCGCTGCCCGGCGCGCTGCTGGGCGGCCTGCTGGTGGGCATCGTGGAACCGTTCGCCGGCCGCTTCCTGCCCGAGTTCGGCCAGATCGCCCCCTACCTGCTAATGCTGGTGGTGCTGGTATTGCGCCCCGGCGGCCTGTTCGCCCAGATCAGCCAGAAGAAGGTGTAGGCCCTCATGAGTAACCGTTTCAAGAGTCGCTACGACGACGATATCAACCTGTTTGAAGGGCGCTGGCACCTGGCCCAGTACGCCCTGCTGGTCGCGCTGCTGCTGGCCGCGCCCTGGCTGCTGGGCACCTACTACCTCGGCGAACTGACCGCGGTGCTGATCTGGTCCCTGGCGGGGCTGGGCCTGATGCTGATCAGCGGCCATACCGGTCAGGTCAGCCTCGGGCACGCCGCCTTCATGGCGATCGGCGCCTTCACCAACCTGGCGCTGATGATGCGCGGCTGGCATTTCATTCCCGCGCTGCTGGCCAGCGCCGTCACCTCCGGGGTGCTGGGCGCGATCATCTCCCGGCCGATCCTGCGCATGAGCGGGATCTACCTGGCCATCGCCACGCTGGCATTGAGCATCATCATCGAGGACGTCTCGATTATCGCCGAGCCGATCACCGGCGGCGTGGCCGGGCTGTTCGCGCCGCCCATCGATATGTTCGGGCTGAAGATCGATCGCTACACCAGCCCGGCGGCCTTCTACTATCTGTGCCTGACGGTGCTGGTGATCGTCACCCTGGGCTATCTGAATCTGCTGCGCAGCGCGTCCGGGCGCTCGTTCCTGGCGGTGCGCGACAGCGAAGTGTCCGCCCGCGCCCTGGGCGTGAACGTGGCCCGCGCCAAGACCCTGTCGTTCGCGCTCTCCTGCGCCATGACCGGCCTGGCCGGGGCGCTCTACGCCCACCTGGCCCAGGCGGTGAATTACGAAAGCTTCCTGGTGCTGATCTCCATCACCCTGCTGCTGCAGGTGGTGATCGGCGGCCTGGGCTCGGTGCACGGCGCCTTCTTCGGCGCCATCGTGGTGGTGCTGCTGCCGCAGAGCATCGCCATGCTGCGCGACTTCCTCAACAACACCGCCGGCATTTCCATCGCCGCCTACCCGGGCATGGACACCGCCCTGTTCGCCCTGCTGATTCTGCTCATGGTGATCTATGAGCCGCGCGGTCTGTACGGCGTCTGGTTCAAGGTCCGCACCTGGCTGCAGCTGTTTCCGCTGTACCGCAAGGGCATGTTCCGGCGCACACGCACCTACCTGAAAACGGAGCGGCAACGATGAGTCTGTTACAGGTTAAGGATCTGTCCATCTCCTTCGGTGGCGTGAAAGCCGTGGACGGCGTCAGCTTCGACGTGGAACCCGGCGAGGTGTTCACCCTGGTGGGCCCCAACGGGGCCGGCAAGTCCACCATCTTCAATCTGATCAGCCGCCTCTATGAACCCGGCGGCGGGCGGATCATTTTCGACGGCCAGGACATCACCGGCCGCCCGGCCCACGACGTGGCCGGGCTGGGCATCGCGCGCACCTTCCAGAATATCGAGCTGTTCGATCACTCCTCGGTGCTGCAGAACCTGCTGATCGGCCGCCACTGCCGCCGTGATACGCGCTGGTTCGAAGAGCTGCTGTTCCTGCCCAAGGTGCGCCGCAGCGAACGCGAACACCGCCGCCAGGTGGAGGAAGTGATCGACTTTCTCGACCTGGCCGCCTACCGCGACAAGCTGATCGCCGGCCTGCCCTACGGGGTGCGCAAGGTGGTGGAGATCGCCCGCGCCCTGTCCAGCGAGCCCAAGCTGATTCTGCTCGACGAGCCGGCCTCCGGCCTGAGCGTGGAAGAGACCCAGAACATGGCCTGGTGGATCGAGGATATGCAGAAAGACCTGGGCCTCACGGTCCTTATGGTGGAGCACGATATGAGCCTGGTATCGCGCGTGTCCGACCGGGTACTGGCGGTGGCGGAAGGCCGGCCGCTGGCCATGGGCACCGCCGCCGAAGTGCAGGCGGATCCGAAGGTGATCGAAGCCTATCTGGGCACGGAGGAAACCGCATGAGCGATGCCTCCCCACTGCTGCAAGTACAGAACCTGGAAGCCTTCTACGGGCCGGTGATGGCCCTGCGGGGCGTGTCCATCGACGTCTTCGAAGGCAAGGTGGTGGCCATTCTCGGTGCCAACGGCGCCGGCAAGACCACCCTGATGAAAACCATCTCCGGCACCCTGTCGCCGCGCAAGGGCACCATCTGCCTGGCCGGTGAATTCATACAAGGGAGCGACCCGGACAAGCTGGTGCGCAAGGGCATCGCCCACGTGCCCGAGGGCCGCGAGGTATTCCCGTTCCTCAACGTGGAAGAGAACCTGAGCATGGGCGCCTATACCCGTCGCGACAAAGCGGAGATCCGCCGCGACATGGAAATGGTCTATGACTATTTCCCGATGCTGCTGGAGCGGCGCAACCAGCCCGCCGGCACCCTGTCCGGCGGCCAGCAGCAAATGCTGGCCATCGGTCGCGGGCTGATGTCACGGCCGTCGCTAATGCTGCTGGACGAGCCCTCCCTGGGCCTGTCGCCGCTGCTGGTGCAGGAAATCTTCGAGATCATCCGCCGCCTCAATAAAGAGCAGGGCGTAACCCTGCTGCTGGTGGAGCAGAACGCCCGGGTGGCCTTGAACACCGCCGACCACGGCTATGTGCTGGAAACCGGCCGCATTGTCATGGACGGCAGCGCCCGGGACCTGCTCGCCAGCGACGACATCCAAGAATTTTATCTGGGCCAGTCGGCGGGGGATGACCGACCGGAAAAACGCTGGAAACGAAAGAAGACCTGGCGCTGATGATGACTGCAACCGAAACCACTCCGACCCTTCTCCACGGTTGCGACACCGTGGTCAAACTCTGGCGCCAGCAATGCCTGGAACGGGGCGAGCGCATCGCCCACCGCGAAAAGGACCTGGGCATCTGGCAGAGCTACAGCTGGCGGGACTACTACGAACACGCCCGCGCCATCGGCGTGGCGTTGCTGTCGATGGGCCTGGAACGGGGCCAGCCGGTGTCGATCCTCAGCGAGGACAACAAGGAATGGCTCTACTGTGACCTGGGCATCGCCGGCGCCGGCGGCATCAGCAACGGCGTTTACACCACCGACAGCGCCGAGCAGCTCGCCTACCTGGTCAACGACAGCGGCTCCGCCTTCCTGTTCGTGGAGAACGACGAGCAGCTGGACAAATACCTGAC
>ERZ724563.123-NODE-123-length-17995-cov-2.946217_pt1 | contig 17995 bp, 21 predicted proteins | sample MGYA00375857_ERZ724563 | MGnify/ENA primary metagenome ERZ724563 (study PRJEB28725, sample SAMN03264850) | marine sediment metagenome | biome: marine pelagic biome; feature: marine oligotrophic desert; material: marine snow | place: Pacific Ocean:North Pacific...
GAGATCCACTGTCCACACGAATGCTCAAGTTTCGCAACTGCATTCTCGATTTGCCAAAATATCAAGCGACGACAACGCATTTCGTCCTGTTTCCTTTGCCTCATAGAGGCCTTGGTCGGCTGGCTTGATAGCCGATTTCAGCGACATCTCCTCTGGGTGAACTTCTGTTACACCAAGCGACACCGTGTAGGCCAGACTTCCTCCGTCGATCAGATCCTCTCCGATATGCCATTGTTACCGTAGTGAGCTGGTTTGGTGCGGGTGTGCTCAGTTATCGAGCATTTTTGAGTGTGCCTTGGTTTGGTTTTAGAAAGACACGCAAGCGTGCACACCGCGACCTCAAGTGAACTAGCGCTGTAAAACAGAGCTTTTCCCGACTTGGCCCGTCCTTTGCAGGAAGTCTGAGCCACTTATCTTTATTCCTACAGTTGTCTGGAATAGCGAGATTAGGACCACTCGGCGTATGTCAAGAATAAGGGCTTTATGCCGACTTTCTATTATTGGGGAGAGAAGGAATCAGCTATCCGATGTCTCAGAATCAAACAACACTAAATTTATCAGGAAGAAGTGAAGATAAGAAGAGACAGGTGAAGATTGCCTGTATTCAATTCGAGCCGGTATTTGGCGATGTCTCACTTAATGTACGTCGGAGTATTGAACTAATAGAGCAAGCCACAAAAGAAGGCGCTCGCATAATTGTTCTGCCCGAGCTTTGCAGTACAGGGTATGTTTTTAAATCTAAATCTGAAGCAACAGAGCTTGCCGAGACGATCTCAGATGGAACCACTACTAAAGCATGGAGCGAAGTCGCAAAACGATTAGATGTTGTCCTCATTGCAGGAATTGCAGAGCTTGAAGGCAAAAACATTTATAACAGCGCAGTCATTATTGACCGCTATGGAGTCTTAGGTGTTTATCGAAAGCTGCACCTATGGGGAGACGAAAATATCGTCTTTGAGCCAGGTGACCTTGGTGCCCCTGTATTTGAAACGCCGTTTGGTCGGCTAAGTGTAGCGATATGCTATGACGGCTGGTTCCCTGAAACCTTTCGAATGGCAGCGCTTCAGGGCGCAGATATAGTCTGTATTCCCACTAATTGGGTACCGCTTCCGGGTTGGCAATTAGACCAAAAACCCATGGCTACAGTGCTACATCAGGCCGCGGCCTATAGTAATTGCCTTGTTATCGCTTGTGCGGACAGGGTAGGGATAGAGCGTGGTCAGGAATTTCTAGGGAACAGTCTAATCATTGACCACACAGGCTGGCCGATGGCTGGACCTGCAAGTGGCTATAAAGAAGAAATAGTAATTGGTAATGCAGATATTGGGTCGGCTATCCAATACTTATCCCCCAACCGTTTTAATCATCTTTTGAATGATAGGAGAACCGACGTTTATTCCGAATTCGAAGGTTTAGACATTAAAGCAAGAAAAGATACTGTCCATTTATAAAAGGAAAAACCATGAGATTAAAAAGTTTAGTTTTCGGTCTTGGGATTTGCTTGAATATTTCTGCTTACGCCGCCGATCCGATAAAGATTGGAATTCCTGTTGGACTGAGCGGAGCCAATAGCGTTGTCGCGCCATCCGTGGTTCAGGCGTCTGAGTTGGCGGTCGCCGAAATTAATGCCAAAGGAGGAGTAATAGGCCGACCTTTGCAGCTCGAGATTGCTGATGATGGTTCCGGTGCTCAGGGCGCCCAGCGAGCATACGATAGCTTGGTCTATCAAAAAGAGGTCGACGGCATTGTCGCAATGGAGACTACGGCGGCTCGAAATGCAGGCCTGCCAATTGTAAACCGTGGCAGAGTTCCTCTCATCTATACATCCTTCTATGAGGGTCGTTCCTGCTCGCCATGGATGTATATAAATGCCTGGGTTCCGGAGCAACAGGTAGAACCTATCGTAGATCAGTTTATGTCTGAATATGACGCTAAAAAGTTTTTCCTGATTGGCAGTGACTATGCCTTCGGTCGGGGAATGCTTAAATTTACGCGTGAGTATGTGGAGAGCAAAGGGGGAACCGTCGTCGGTGAATCCTATCTGCCCATCGAAGGCTCCGATTGGACAGCAATCATTTCGCAGTTGCGTTCGGCAAATCCTGATGCATTGATTACTTCTACATCGGGTGGTGCTCCTAATGTGACACTCACGCGGCAGCTCCGGTCAGCAGGAGTGGATATTCCATACGGGAACTATGCGATCGACGAGGGCACTGCAAAAAGCATGGGCGGGAACGCGGAAGGAGTCTATTTAGCAGCGTCTTATATATCAAGCTTGGACACACCAGCCAACAGAGAGTTTCTTCAAGCTATAAAGGATAAGTTTGGCGATGATGCGGAGACACCTAATGAGCTGTCTGTTCCTCAGTACGACGGGATATACGCATACGCTGCCGCTGTCGAGAAGGCTGGATCTACTGAACCATCCGCAGTCATAGACGCCCTCTCCGAGGTAACTGTCGAGGGTCCAAGAGGGGCAATAAAGATGGATAAACAACGGCATGCCGCCCTAACTATGTACCTTGGTAAAGTGGCAAGCGATGGTTCCGTCGAGGTCGTGAAGTCTTTTAAGAACGTTGACCCGGGCGAACAGTGCCCGCAATTCGCCGACTAATAAGCTTGTGGCGTGTGGTCCAAAATATTAAGGCCCACGCCCATTACTGGTAAGAGGTTTAATGTGGGTAGCGTCACCTTCGACATTTTGACGACAGCCGGAATTCTATTTGTCGTAGCAAGCGGTTTAATGATCATCCTTGGGGTAATGAAGCTTTTGAACTTCGCCCACGGGGCGTTTCTTACCGCCGGTGGATATGCCGCATACCTAACCGGTGCTGCTGGCATAAGCCCATGGTTTTCCGTGCCACTCGCCGGGATCGTCGGGATTGTTTTCGGGTTGCTTGTCGAACGCACCATCATCAGGCCGCTTTATAACCGACCGCTTGACGCCATTCTCGCCACTTGGGGGCTAGGTATTGTAATCAGCCAGATATTTGCGCTGACGTTCGGTCGCGGCGTTCAGTTTGCCCCATCCCCATTATCGGGAACTATTGAGGTTCTCGGTATTGAGTACTCGGCATACCGATTAGCAGTTAGCGCTATCGCCGTACTGCTCGCGATTGCCCTTATAGCATTACTTAGCCTTACACGTTTTGGTCTCAATGCCCGGGCTGTGATTGTCAATGAGAACCTGGCCCGCGGTTTGGGCATTGATAGTACCAGGGTCCGCGCCATCACTTTTGGCTTAGGTGCGGGATTGGCTTGTGCTGCTGGCGCTCTGATAACGCCGTTACTATCGGTTGATCCCAATATGGGACTACCTTGGCTGGTCAACAGCTTCATGCTGGTTCTGATATCGGGAGTCTCTTTCCCAAGCCTTCTGCTTGCCTCGCTAGTTCTGGGGGGAACCCAAGTGCTCATCAGTACTTTCATCAGCCCTATTCTCGGAGGTATGACAATCGTGGTTCTTGCAGCAATGATTCTCCGTTTAAATCCGAAGGGGTTTAGTCGTGCCTAGAAAAGAAATTACGCTATCTCGTACTCATCGCACTGCCCTTATTGGGTGTCTTGTTGGGCTGTGTACAGTAGCCATCGCGCCTTTGTTTCTTGACACTTACTTTACCAACATCCTCATTAGGACATTGCTTCTTGCTGCCGTGGTTATGACGGTGGATATACTCTGGGGATATACAGGTATTCTGACGTTTGGCCAATCTGCCTTTTTTGGTATAGGCGCGTATGCATGTGGCCTTGTATTTACTCACTACGGATTCGGGCCTGGCTGGGCTCTAGGTGGCCTAGCTTTGGCATTGGGTTCAGCGGCAGTCGTGGCAGCTGGTACGGGATGGTTGGCTTTTTTCCACGGTTCGTCACCTATTTATGCGTCTATTATAACCCTCGCATTACCTATCGTTCTCACTCAGGTCATATATTCGGGCGGTAGCTACACTGGATCGTCCAGCGGACTTTCGGGCTTTCCGACGTATTTCTGGAGCCTGGAAGTTTGGTTCTGGATAGCTGGGTGTTTTCTTGTACTAACCACTACTGCAGGATGGTTGCTGGTTCGTAGCGACTTCGGTCGTGTACTTATTGCTATCCGTGAGAACGAGGACCGCAGCGCATACTTGGGCATACCTGTATCGCGTATCAAAACGATGCTGATGGTGGTTGCGGCAATGGTAGCCTCAGTTGCCGGGTTTGCGTACGCAGCGTTCTCAAATGTTGTTGCGCCAGAGCTAGCGGGTTTTCAGCTTGGTACCGAGCTTTTAATCTGGACTGCTTTAGGAGGGAGGGCGACCTTGCTTGGCCCCGTTTTCGCGGCCATCGGTATTGATACCATGTCTTCCTGGCTTTCAGGGGCAATGCCCTTCTTCTGGAAACTGCTCACCGGCATAGCTTTCGTAGGGGTTATAGTTGCGTTACCCCGTGGTCTCGCACCCCTTATCAGCGGCCTATGGAATCGCCTCCGTCCGCAACGAAATGCCATTGATTTTGAGGCCAGCGTTGTTAAAGCACCGGGGACCAGAATGTTACAGGGATCTTTCGGAGATGCACCACCCTTAAGAATAGCAGGGCTCTCACGTCGGTACGGTAGTTTAGAGGTCTTAAGTGATGTGAACCTCATAGGAAAGGGTACCGAACTGCTGGGTATTATTGGTCCCAATGGTGCGGGGAAGACTACTTTGATGCGCTGCATCAGCGACGGAAAAGAAAGAACGACCGGGACGCTTTACATCAACAATGTCGAGATAGCGCACAGTTCACCTCAGCAAGTAGTGGGTCTGGGCGTGGGCAGAAGTTTTCAGAACACCAATCTATTCGAGACACTAACCGTTTCGGAATGTCTTAAGCTGGCCCGTTACCGGATTGATGGCACCAGTCTCTTCAGTCGTAGCGACACTGTCGCCCTACCTCAGCCATCACTGGACATTCTGCAAGCAACAGGCCTAGACAAAAAACTTTCCGAAGAAACTAAGAACCTTTCCCATGGGATGAAGCGTGGCCTGGAGCTAGCGATGGTTTTGGCAACTGAACCGTCGGTACTTCTGCTCGATGAGCCTACGGCAGGGCTAACAAGACCAGAGCGCAAGGCTATAGGTAGTGTCCTGACAAAACTGACACGGGACTTCGGTCTTTGCATCGTTCTTATCGAACATGACCTCGACTTTGTTAGAGCGATTAGTGATCGCGTTGTCGTTCTTCATCAAGGGGCAATCCTGATGGAGGGTACTGTAGAAGAGGTCGTCGCGTCTGACTTGGTCAAGGCCGTGTACGCGGGCCACAAAGAGGATGAATCGGCATGAGCGATGCGATCCTAACACTCAGCGATCTTACAAGCGGGTACGGTTCAGCTTCCGTGGTGAGGGACGTTTCGCTGGATATAAAACAGGGTGAGATCTTGGCAGTACTGGGAAAGAACGGTATGGGCAAGTCTACTCTTCTCAAGACTATTATGGGCTTTGTTAGTCCTTTTAGCGGGCAAGTAATCTTAAGAGATAAGGACGTTACGCAGGCCCCCCCGCATATGATGGCGCGATCTGGCGTTGCTCATATTCCACAGGAAAACACCTTATTCCCCGACTTATCAGTCGAAGATAACTTACGGCTTGGGGTCAATTCGGACCGCCTCTTCAGGCAGCGCCTGCCAACAATCGAGCCACTCTTCCCTCGTATCCTTGAACGGATGAAACAGCGGGCCGGCACTCTTTCTGGAGGTGAGCAAAAGATGTTGTTGATGTGTCGAGGCCTAATTTCACACCCGAGATTGATGCTTATCGATGAGATAACGGAAGGCCTCCAACCCGCAATGGTTGACCGTATGGCAGAAGTATTGGTCAGGGCACGTGATGACTTAGGTATTTCCGTACTGCTCGTGGAACAGCACCTGGACTTTGCTTTAAGCATTGCGAACCGCTTCATGATCCTGAAGCTCGGCGAGATAGTTGACCAAGGGGTAGTGGATAGCCAAGTAACAAGCGATCAGTTGTCGGCTCATCTAGCGGTCTAAACAGGCGCGGGTGTGGTCGCCCATTTCAAGTGCAAGGTCAGTAGTGAACAGATTATGCGCAATCGTTAGGAGGTAAGTAATGCGGCTTTTTCCGCGCGAAATTGATCGGCTTCTGTTACACCAGGCAGCAGAGCTTGCGAGGTCTCGTCATAAAAAAGGACTTTCTGTCAGTGAGCCTGAAGCCCGGGCTATGATCGCCGACGCTATCTGTGAAGGTGCGCGTAAAGGGGGAACCGTTTCTGACATGGTATCCTTAGGAGCAAGCCTGTTAACCGAAGATGATGTGATGCCGGGCGTTGCTGAGCGGATCGACGTCGTTATGGTTGAGGCATTTTTTCCAGATGGGCAGAAGCTCGTTTGCGTCCATGATCCGATCGGGCCGGGAACGTCGGATCTTATGGTACCCCTCCACCCGCGATGGAAGCTTGGTAAAGCACCAGTAGAGGTAAACAGCGGGCGCGATACGACGAGCTTAAGGGTCCAAAGCAAAGCTGACCGGCCCGTCCAAGTTGGTTCGCATTATCACTTCTTCGAAGTCAACCCAGCGCTATATTTCGATCGTACGGCCGCATACGGATTTCGCCTCGATATCCCTGCTGGAACAACACTGCGCTTCGAGCCAGGGGACCTGCGGGAGGTCGACCTAGTGGCAATTGGCGGAGCCAGAATTGTAAACGGCCTTGCAGGTTTGGTTAACGGCTCTCTGGACGACCCAAACGTCTATTCCGCCGCCAAATCCCGACTATCAGATTTCTTGCAGGAGTAGTGTATGGCTCATTCAATCGAACGTTCGAGGTACGTACAGCTTTATGGACCTACTGTAGGGGATTCTGTTCGGTTGGGTGACACCGGCTTATGGGCAAAAGTGGAGCACGACAGCTGTGTTGGTGGTGACGAGTTAGTGTTCGGTGCAGGTAAAACCATGAGGTGCGGCACTGGATGCGATGGTGTTTTAACTGCGGCTGATGGCGTGCTTGACCTCGTCATCACTAACGCTTTGATCATCGATACAGTTCTTGGCGTTATTAAAGCGGACATTGGCATCAAGAATGGCCGGATTGCTGGCATAGGTAAAGCAGGTGATCCAAACATAATGGACGGCGTGACTGCTGGCCTTATCGTGGGAGTTAACACAGATGTTCGAGCGGCTGAGGGGTTAATCGTCACTGCTGGCGCGATTGACTGTCATGTTCATTTCATCGACCCGGGACAAGTAGAGGAAGCGCTTTCGGCTGGCTTCACAACATTGATGGGCGGCGGTCTCGGCCCGACTACTGTTCCTATAGCCTCAACTGGAACGACAAATTTGGGGCACATGTTGCGGGCAGCAGAAGCCTTCCCTGTCAACTTCGGATTTATTGCAAAGGCCGCTTCCCACACAGTTGAGCCTTTACTAGAACAGTTAGCCGCCGGCGCAGCGGGGTTAAAAATTCACGAGGACTGGGGCGCGACTCCTGCGGTGATTGATGCTGCTCTCAAGGCTGCCGAGATCGGTGGGGGCCAAATTCAGCTGCATACCGATACGCTTAATGAGTCCGGATTCGTCGAACACACAATGCGTGCCATCGCCGGACGTGGCATCCATGCATACCATGTAGAGGGTGCTGGTGGAGGCCACGCGCCAGACATCATCCGAATGTGCGGAAAAGCCAACATTTTGCCTTCATCGACCAACCCGACGAACCCGTTCACCATAAACACCTTCGATGAACACTTCGATATGGCCATGACGAGTCACCACCTTAATCCTCGGCTGCCCGAAGATGTTGCATTTGCGGAGAGCCGAATCCGTAAAGAAACTATTGGGGCCGAGGATGTCTTGCATGACATTGGCGCCATAAGCGCGATCGGATCAGATAGCCAAGGAATGGGGAGAATCGGAGAGACTATTACGCGGTGCTGGCAACTTGCCGATCATATGAGAGAGCTTCGGGGGACGTTACCGGAAGACCGCGGTAGTGGAGCAGATAACTTCAGAATTCGTCGGTATCTTGCAAAATATACGATCAACCCAGCACGAATGTTTGGCATTGATGCTGAAGTTGGTTCGCTAGAGGTAGGGAAATTGGCCGATCTCGTGTTTTGGAAACCGGAATACTTTGGAGCCAAGCCGGAACTCATTATGAAATCTGGCTTTCCTGTGTGGGCGCCGTTGGGTGAGGCCAACGCATCGCTGATGAGCTGTGAGCCACTTCGTTACAGACCTATGTGGGGCTATTTCGGGCGGGCACCTCAGGCTTTGGGTGTGCGCTTCGTCTCTCCAGCCGCGATCACTTCAGGCATTGCTCGTCGACTAGATCTCAAGTCCGCCATGGTACCCGTAGCTGACACACGAGGGACCAGAAAAAGCGATATGTTGCTGAATGATCTAGTGCCGAACATCGATGTTGACGCAGAGTCTTTTCAAGTACGAATCGATGGTCAGCCACTCATCAGCACACCTTTAACTCGGGTGACGCTGGGACAATCATACATGCTTAAGTAAGGAGTCTAGGCTATGGCAGCGGTTCGTTTAGGGTTCGGAGGCCCAGTTGGTAGTGGAAAAACGCGGTTAGTGGAACGCTTGCTCCCTTTGTTTAGTGAGGAATCTATCTCTGTCGCAGTGATAACAAACGATCTTGTTACAGATGAGGATGCTGAGCGGGTCAAGCGTTCGGGCTTAATCGATCCCGAGAGAGTTCTAGGTGTCGAAAGCGGGGCCTGTCCTCACACTGCCATCCGTGAAGACCCATCTGTAAACCTTGAAGCAGCGGAACGGTTAGAGCGACGCTTTCAGCCTGACGTCATTCTCATCGAGAGCGGAGGGGATAACTTAGCTGCCACTTTCTCTAGTGAGCTTGTGGACTGGTGGGCTTTTGTCATAGATGTATCTGGCGGAGATGATATTCCCCGAAAGCGAGGTTTGGGTGTGTTGAGAGCAGATTTGCTGGTGGTCAACAAGATAGATCTAGCTCCGCATGTAGATGCCGATTTGGAACGGATCACAGGCGACGTCTCGTTAGCGCGCCCAGATAGAGCATCTCTTTTCACCGACCTCCGCAGTGGCCTGGGAGTAAAGGCAGTGTTTGAGGAAATTAAACGAAGTGCGCTTTTCGGAAAGCTGACCGGATGAACGACGGTCTGCTGGCGCTGCGTTTTCGCACCGACAAATACGGCCGTACTAGACTAGTGGAGCGTAGGCAGCGGTATCCGATGACTACCACGGGAGTGCTTCCATTTGACTCTGAATCTGGCGCCTTGATCTACACCCAGAATGCAGCGGGGTCGGTTTTTGGGGGGGACCGGCTTCGTACCGATTTGCATCTTGAGGACGATGTCTCAGTTTGCATCTCAACGCCCTCCGCAACTCGTATTCAAGGCAATGGATTGGCTGCTCAGACAACACACATCAAGCTGGGCCGAGGGGCGTTTATCGAATCGATTCCGGACATGATTATCGCGCACCCCAAGGCTGTGTACCGGCAGGAAACTCACATTGACCTGGCGGAGGGCGCAGAGGCAATTTTGGGTGAAAGCATTGCTCCTGGTAGGGTTGCCCGCGGTGAGGAATACGTCTATGACGCGGTCTCGTTACGCCTTGAGGCAAGTTTTAACGGTCAGCCGGTATTGGTCGACGCGTCGACGTTTAGGCCGGGCGAAGCGAGCCCGGCGTTAATAGGAGCGTTGGGGCAAGCCGGATATATTGGCTCTCTCGTGATCTTGAGCCAGAAAAACGATCAAGAAGAGCTGGCCACGAAAATTAATGCACGGCTTGGGGAATTAAAAATGGTCTATGGCGGGGCTGCAGCTCTCGCTTCCGGTTGCGGCGCCATCGTCCGTTTTCTCGCCGACGATGCTCCGGCTTTACGAAATGCTATGCAGAGCGTGTGGGCTATCGCCCGACATCATGTTCGAGGTCGCCCGGCACCAACATTAAGGAAGTAGAAGAACAATGTTGCTAATACACGAAATTCTAGGTCGTTACGATGACAGGGCTTTTAACGGAAGAGCTAGAGATAAAATCTGGATCACAGCCGCAGACGCAGGACGTCGCCGATTGCGTGCGGTTAGTGAAAATGGAGAGCAAGTCGGGATAGATTTCCCCAGACCAGATTGGCTCTTTGATGGGGCTGTAGTCCACGATGACACTAGACGAATTCTAGTTGTTGCCCGGCGACCTGAGTTAGTGATGGTCGTCGCCTTGAGCGAGTTAGAACCTTCACAGGCCTTTCAGATTGGTCATGCACTAGGTAATCGGCATACCCCTGCTGAATTCCGCAATGATGAAATTCTGGTACCCGTAACTGACACACCAGACCTAACCGCACGGCCAGTTCGTGCACTAGGCTTCCGGAATATCCAGATTCGGTTTGAGGAGCGAGCTTTTGCTGCTGACGCGCCCCCGAGTGGCGCGACCGTCTCAGACCATGGTTCCCATCGTCACCTCCATGACTAACTGTACCTTCGATACTCACGCTAGCTCTGTATTGGCACTGATGCAGCTTTCTGATTCAGCATTGCCGATTGGGAGGCATGCACATGCATTTGGTCTTGAGCGCTTGTTCAGAGATGGGCGAGTCGAAACGCCACAAGATCTGCAAAGCATGATTACGTCGGCTCTGACTCACGGGGTTGCACGAGCTGATGGTGCAGCTGCCGCGTTGGCCCATGACGCGCTTGGAGCTGGCCTTCTTAGCGGTTTGCTTGAGATAGATGCCCGGCTAGACCTCCTCAAGCTGACAGCTTCATCACAAGCGGCTTCTCGTCGTTGCGGTAGCAGGCTAGCTTCGTTGGCACCCGCTTTCCACGCTAACTCTACGCTCGTAAAATTTGTCCAGGAAGTCTCGGACAAAAAAACCCCAGGCCATGTATCAGTAGTATCTGGAGCCGTTGCAGCTGCAATGGGAATAAGCAGGGAAGATGCTGTGCTTATGGAGTTACGAGGCGTCGTCACGATGATCCTGTCAGCTGCCGTTCGTTTGGACGTGATTCCTGCGTCTGCAGCTCAAGCGATGTTGGTCGTTCTTGCCCCTGAGATTATTGGGTCTGCGGGGATATCTCTTGGCACGGGGATCGGTGAGATGGAATGTGGTGCCGCAGCAGGTTTAGAGATCGCGTCAATGCGCCATGCCCGAGATCATAGTCGGTTATTTGCCACTTAAATAAATTTCAATTAGGAAAAGCATATGCAAGAAGACAAGATCCTGAGGGTTGCTCTTGATTGGTCGGTAGATGAGATTGATCCCCCCAGATCGTTCGGGGGGTGGAATACGGGTCGAGTAGTGCAGCAGACCCATGAAAGCCTATTCGAAGACGATTTTGATTCCGCTCCCGCTAATTTCAATGACCCGACAGATGTTATCCCAAGGCTCGCAGTCGAATGTGAGATATCAGAAGATTTTCGTACCTATGTTTTCAAAATAAGGGACGGCGTGGTTTTTCATGATGGCGCGCCACTAAACGCAGAAGCTGTGGTTATTAACTACGAGCGCTTGTGCTGCCCGGATTCACCTTTTTTCTCGCCTGTAGCTGCGGATTTCAATCGCGCTGGAATTGGGCTGGTCGACAGGGTTAGAGCACTAGATGATATGACTGTTGAGCTTAGTCTGTCCGAGTCAAACCCGGAGTTCCTCAGGTATATGACGCAAGAAGATGCCCCGGGTTCACAGTCATTGATCAGCCCTGAAGCTATTCGGAACTATGGTCCCGATGAGTGTGCTGATAGAGCACCTGGTACCGGTCCATTTCAATTCTATCGCCGATTTGAAACTGCGTACGGTTCCGCCGTTGAACTGCGTCGCAACGAAAATTATTGGTATGGCTGTCCCCAGATTGAGGCTATTCAATTTTTACCTTTTCCTAATCGCGACGATCGAGTAAAGGCTCTAGTCGACGGCAGGGTGGACTTTGCTTATAGCCTGGAAGGAGCGGACCTAGATGGTTTGTCTGCGCAGGGCTTTAACATACCGGCGTTTTCACCACCTTACCTCTGGTATCTAGTATTTAACCAGAGAGATCCGCAGATATCAGATCTACGTGTACGACATGCAATAGCACATGCTATCGACCGTAAGGCCCTATGTGCTGACCTCTTTCCAGGTGCTGCTGTGCCCGCAGTCAGCGCAATTCCACCAGGAGCTCCGTCGTATGATGAGTTTGCCCCAGACCATTATCCGTATGCCCCAGGGTTAGCTAAAAAGCTCTTAACTGAGGCAGGCTTTTCGGACGGTCTAGTGCTTAAAGTGGAGGCAGCCCGAGCAGGTTCTGCACAGCTCGACCCGGGTGGAATATACAAGAGGCTGGCCCAGGACTTGGAAAGAGTCGGCATCCAATTAGAGATTACTTTCCACGAAGACTGGGTCACGTACTGCAACCAGTGGCGCGAGGGTGCTGCTGTCAATGTTGCTTTCACAGAGATGAGTTGGGGCATGTCGTCCGACCTTTGGCTAGCTCAGGTGCTTCATGGCGCAAACCAATCACCTGCCGGTTTCAATGCTGGGTACAATGATGATGCAGAGGTTGATGTTTTATTAGATCGAGCGAAAAAGACAGCCGCAGCGTCTAGCAGGACGTCACTCTACCGTGAGGCAGATTCTTTGCTGATGAAACGCCTACCTATCCTGCCACTGTTCACCTCTCGGCGAGGAATGTTCGCCTACTCGCAGAGGGTAAGGGGGCTAACGACGGTAAACCAGTGCTGGCACGACTTTCGAAGAGTTAGCTTGAGATAAACAATGCATTTTGCGCTCGGCGCTTCATCGCTGACGCAGGGTTTGAAAGCGGTTGTAAACAACGGTGAGTTTTGACCGCTTTGGAGGTGAGTCAAAATAAATGGCCATTGACAGCAGGATCAGTTTGGCGAAGCGCCCATCTCCATGGGCAATGCTAAGCGACTCCAGCAGTCGAGAAGTTCGGAAGTAGCGCACGGATAAGCCGTGTCGGCGGGCCTGATTCGCCAGGGCGCACCCGCAGATAGGTCGTACCGCAGCCATTAGGGCCGGTAATGAGGACGTTGTGATGCTGATGGATCCAGCGACTGCTGAGCAGGTCGGCGAACTGGCTGCGTTGCATGCCACGGGAGTGCTGGTAATCGATCTCTTCAGGATGGGCCTGTTGTTTCAGGCGGGTGGCCTTGAGCAGACGGGCCACTTTGTTATTGTTGTGGTGCGTGGTTTCCCGATCGACCATCAGGGTAAGACGTTCTTCAAAGCCCAGTTCAGCGTGGGTGGCCGGTTGCGCCAGTTGTTGTTCCAGGCCTTCGGCCATGCCGATAAGCTTCAGGCTGCGTAACGTGTTCAGGGTTTGGTTAATAAATATAGCGATCTCTCTGATGCCGGTTAGTGGTAGTACTCTTCACCGCGCAGGTTTTCGTGGTGATCCAGGAACAGCTCGTCCAGAGTGGATGCCTCCTCCGCTGTCAGGTGACAGAGGACATTAAAGTTTGATCAAAGTATGCCTCCTGCTAGTCTCAACCTAACAGGGGCACTTTTTTATGATAGACAACAATAAACGCACGGAGATGTGCTGCTTCGGTAGAGTCACTATTGAAATCAAAGAATCTTGGTCATGTAAAAATTGAACATTCGAATATCCCGTTCAGTAGCTGGTGAGAGTTAACCAGTCAAGTAAAGCAGACGCGTAGGGCGCGCAGCTTCGTTTTCTCGTCATCGCCGAATCCGAACGTTCGCTTTGCGACCAGAGCGGCCAATTTATGGCGCCAAACTGTGATCAACTTATGGTCTCATCACCAGAAGCGGGTAGGGTAGGGGCTCTGAAGACGGAGCCCGAAGATCAGATCAGGGATCTTCCAACGCGCTCCTGGAGCCTTCGGTACCGCAGGCTTCTAAACTTTGGCAGCTCATTCACGAGCTGCTGAAATCGGCTAACCGTCCGCTCGCTCATGATCAGCCACTGATAGTCGAAGACGCCATGTTGGGTTTCGAGGAAAAGCTTTACGTCTGCTCTGGTCTCCTCAACCACTTTCACGAATTCGAACTGTTCCACTGCACCAAACGCCTCGGCCATCCCGTCCCCATGGGATTCAATCAACCGCGCAGCATCACTCAGCGAAATAGCGCCCTCTTCATGATTGGACAGAGTTAGCGCAGCGAACCTTAAAAATCGGTCTCGGGCGAGCCGCTTCACCGTGTGCATTGTGTAATCCCCTTCCTTTGGTTTCTGACGCCCTGATTCCATGGGGAACAGGTATGAAAAAAATGCGGGTCAACACGGACCCGCATTACTAACTTCCATTTCAGCCCTGTGAGCGCTTCAACGCTGCCTTTACAAGACTCAGTGGAGCAACACGATTCCCACTGCCATCGAGACTGGTCAACAGGATGTTATTTTTGGGCGCCTTGGTCCGAATGCCGGCTATACGGAGCCGAAGCCCTGACAAAGTGATCTCGGCGTCCAGTGCACTCTCGGGCAGACCATAAAGCTCATGGAGGTCCAGGAAAGCCTGTCGCTCTTGCGTCATTACGGCGCCGTCTTCACAGATGGTCGCAAGATTCAGCTTAAAACTGCCAGTGGCATCACCGTACGTGGCACTTCCCGAAGTAATTTGCAGCCCAAGCTCTTTTGAAAGCTCGGCCAATTTCGCGTCCAGTGCTGGACGAATGACGTTTTTCAGGGTAGGGCGGTCGATAACATTTACTTGTGGCATAGGGTTTTCCTCGAATCAGAAGGGTATTAGAGATCGCTCGCGCAGTTGGCGGCTTGCAGGGACTGCTGATACAAGTAGTCGAAGTCTTCTTTCTCAAGATGTCTTCGAGCGAGCTCAACAAACACTTGCGAAACGGAGACATCGGCGCCTCCGCGGTGCTTCACCGCTTTACTGGCTTTGATGGCCTGATTTATCTCTGCCAGCTCTAGCCGTGCTGCTTCGCGCTGTTGCTGAAGCTCTTCGATCTCATTCCCAATTCGCCGCTTTGCTTCGTCTGTTGCGCTCGACATCCGCGCTTTCAGGCGGCGCTTTTCTTCATCGAGGTTGCCCATCGTCTCTATAAGCACGAGCCGACGCTGGTGTAGATTTACGAATTTTTCGGCCATCACTTTCACGCCCCCCATGCCATATCGACATCTTCCCTGGCCACTCTCAGACGACCGCCTCGTGTCTCAATAACCAGGGTGTTTTTATAGACCCGCTTAACCTTGGCCAGCACTCGACCCAACCGGACCGTCTGACCCCTTTTTACCTTTTCCATCTAACTTACCTCGCTTTGCGGTAAACCAATTTGAATGCCATTAAAGCGTAACTTTATCGCCTTTCTTTGTCAATCTTTTGGTATATCTTTCAAGCCCAAAAAGATTAGATTATCTTTCAGAACAACAATAGCCGTCACCTGGAGTTTCCGGCCGGAAACAGATAATCCATGCTCAAAGAATCTTTATGTCTTTCCAGATGCTCAAGCGCCTGGCTCTTTGGAACAGACGACTCGATGGGCAGGGGAACCACATTGGAGCCAAAAGTCTTCTGAAACTGTTCGCCCAAATCGCCTTCGAATACAACACACCACAATCCGTTTCGCGTCACCAGATCCATCTCGAAACTCTCCATTTTCATATAGTTCTATATTAGATGGCGCTATTTGATTCGAGTCAAAGTATTTTTGTTGAAAGTTTGACAAAAAAACCGGTAGGATGAGCCATTACTCACGTTCGCCGGTACTCGTGGCGACCTAACAGAAGGACCTACCCAATGGCGAAGCCCTTTGCCCCTAAGCTCAAACGCCCCATCAAAATTGCAGTAATCAACCGAAAAGGTGGCGTCGGCAAGACCAACACCACTATTAACCTGGCCTGTGAATTCGTGAATCGCGGGTACTCCACGGTGATCGCTGACACCGAGAAAGAAGGTGGTTGTGTCCACTGGCAAAGTTTGGCGGGTGATAACGCCAAAGTACCGGTGGTTGGAATGTATGACCCGATGATCAAGGTCAACATCAAAGCCTATGAAGGTTCCAACGACATCATCTTGATTGACACCGCAGGCATCATTGTCGATATGGACGATGAAGAAGACGGGAAAGCCAGCAAGATCAATAGCGCTGTTATGGCTATGGCAGACTACGTCATTGTTCCTCTGCAGCCCGCACCCGCAGACTTCCGCGCAACAGAGATCTGCGTGGAATCACTCAGCAAGATTCAAGAGTTTCGCGATGGAGCTCCGTTTTTCCGGGTTTTGTTGACCAGTACCCGCGCCAATGAAGATTTAACCAGGATGGCCTTGGAGTTATTCGGGGAGGACTACCCCTACCCAGTTTTCAAGACAACCATTCGTCGCTCTGAAGAGTTCAAGAAAGCCCACGCCTACGGCCAGGGCATCGTTGACTATGCCAAGCGATCGGAGTCTGCAAACGACATCCGAGACTTGGCCGACGAAATTCTGAAGGACCTGGATGAGGGCAAGGCATGAGCAAAAAGGCAGGCCTCAAAGCCGCTTTGGGTGGCGGCAGAAAAGAATCCACTGAGACCAGGGATACTAGCAAACCCGTCGTTATTGCCGCGACTGGGGAACTTTGCCGTGTATTGATCTCATCTATCACCCCGGATCCTAACCAACCGCGCGAAACGTTCGATCCTAATTTCATTGATTCTCTAGCGCGCAAGCTCCAAAAGGACGGGCAGCATCAACCCATTACCGTAGTGATGACCGGACCTAATCAATACAAGATCCGCAACGGCGAAAACCGTTGGAAAGCTGCCCAAAAAGCCGGCTGGGAATATATCGACGCCATTGTTTATGAGTATGAGCCGGCGGAGCTTACCGCCCCAGAGCAGGCAGAAATTCTTCGGAAGCAGAAGTCTGACAACGATGATCGACGCCCTCTGACACCCTGGGAAGACATCAAAGCCTGTGCACGGTATGTGGAACTGTCCGGGAAAAAGCAGGGCGAGGCCGCAGAAGACTTGGATCTCTCGAAAACCGATCTCAGCAAACGCCTGAAGATTTTCAACGGTCCCGAAGAAATCCAGATGCTGGTTCGCGCTGAAGCGCTGACCAACCTGAACACCCTTGGCAGCCTGGTTGAATTATGGAAACTCGATCAGGAATACGCCGCGGCCGAAGCCGAGAAAATCCTTGAAGCTGGCCAAATTTCATCCGGGGCTGAACAGAAGTACGCCGCCAGGGTAAAAGCGCTTAAAGAGGGCAGGGAAGTACCAGGGTCCAAACCTGCAAAGAAAGAGCAAGAACCCCAGACGCCGAAACCAATGACGTTCTCGGCCAAGAAAGTGAATGTGGCCGAAAAGGGCGTGTTGGAAATTGAAGATGGGAAAGGCAACGCCATGCGCTTCAAAGTCCCAAGAAGCTGGAAGAAAGACTGGGAGAAAATCGGCGAAGCGCTGTTTGGCGGTAAATTATGAGCGATGAAACCAAAAAACAGAGGGTAGGGGATGGCCGCGTGTTCTTTGCGCACGTTTTGGCGGTTTTCGGGCCACAGGAAAGCCACGATGTCACCGCTCAACGCATTCTCGATATCGGCAGAGTCCGTTACGGTGCTGAGAGGGACAGTTTGAGAGGCAAACACCTCCGATCCTGGGCTGACGGCACCCGGATCGTTCCGAAATGGGCATACGCAGCCGCACTCGATTTGGCACTGGATAACGGATTTGAGCCAACCGATGACGACCAGGCCATCGCAACTTGGAAGACCTGGCGTTCCGAACGGCAGGAATTATCCGATGAGCAAGCCTTCACGGAGTTTCTGAGCTCTATCCCCTTATCCGACACACAACGGGCAGCTGTTCAGACATACGCGGGGTTAGGTCAATGAATATTCATCCTCAATCCTTCGCCAAGGCAGTAAGGGCTGTAAAGCCTTCTCCGGAACTGAAAGATCGCGCTTACCGCGTTCTAGTTGAAGGCGTACCAACTCTGGAAGTGTTTGAGCGAGACGCTCCAAATGCAGAGAGGGATTATCAGGTCCTTGTGGATCTGTTCAAGCACGCTGTGGCACCGACCGAACAACCTGTGTTCACTCAATTGCAGCTTGTGTCGATCACCACAGA
>ERZ724563.125-NODE-125-length-17933-cov-3.632090_pt1 | contig 17933 bp, 14 predicted proteins | sample MGYA00375857_ERZ724563 | MGnify/ENA primary metagenome ERZ724563 (study PRJEB28725, sample SAMN03264850) | marine sediment metagenome | biome: marine pelagic biome; feature: marine oligotrophic desert; material: marine snow | place: Pacific Ocean:North Pacific...
TTTCCTTGATTTAGAGTTCGTCACCATGTGGAAAAGGAGGCTCTTTGTCTCCGACAAAGAAAGAGCGAAGCTCCACAGGTAAATGCTCTTGGTTCTCAATGTATATTCGACCAGACTCAACAATAGAGCGCGCATAATTAAGTGTATTATTGATTTTTCGTTTTACGCCTTGATTTTCAGCGTCCCCAAATAATGAACGTGTTCCCTTCTCTACAATGAGATTAAAGCGCCAATTCAATGTATATAGATACCGTGTGGTTCCATTTTTAAATGGAACTGGATATCTCAGAAATATCTCTCCTAACACACCAGTAAATTGTGATAGTAGCTCTTCATATCGAGCTTCTGCTTCGTCGCTTATTGCGACACCAATCCAGTCCTGTGATTGCTCCAACAAATATGCATCTGTTAAAGATTTACCTATCACTAGGTTATTGGCTGGATTTTCATATAGCTCACCGTATGAGATGGCGCCTCGTGCAGGCAATTTCATTGAAATTAATGTAATAAATAATTTGCGAGCGTAAACAATCAACTTAAAGAATGATATCTCATCATCCCCATTAGCAATCAATATTATTGAATCAGAGAAAATATACCGCTTACACCATTGCTCGTTTTCTGGATGATCAGGGAATAATGATGGTACATTCTTTGTGTACTGAAACGGTTTATTCATAGCCTGAGTAGCCCCGAGCATTAACTCATATTTCTCTACTACTTCATCAAGTGGCTTAGATGATATTAGCTCTTTAAATCCTAGGATATCCAGAAATGCTACCGCTCTATTATCTGCCACTGATGTACCTTCTTTGTCTCACTAATCCCTTGATTCTTTCTTAAATGATGATCTGCTTTTGTACTTGTTGATGCATTTCAACTTCTGCCTGTTTAATCAATGGGGTCGGCGAAATCAAAGGGGTCTGTTTGATTATTATCTTGCCCACTCCCTTGGCTTTTTGACAAAATTAAACCTGACTATCACTCTTTGTCATTAATCATCACAACTTTTATCAATTTAATCAATTCTTTAAATAACTAGCAGAGTGTTTTTATTGCCGAGGTATTCGGACCAGCACAAACAGTTTTCCAAAGTATCAAGGCCTAACTTATCGTTGGCTATACTCCCTAAAAAGCAGCTCCCTCTGAGATTCGTACTACCTAGGAAGTAAGTCCTCTTAGTAATTGTTGAGAGGGGCTGTGGAACTGAAAATAGCGTTGCCAATACTCATAAAATAGGGAGAAATATAATGGCACGCGATCCTAAGCACAACATACTCTTTGAGCCAATTCAGATTGGCCCAAAAACATTGCGTAATCGGTTTTATCAGGTTCCCCATTGCATTGGTGCCGGTTCAGATCGACCAGGCTTCCAGGCAGCACATCGTTCGATGAAAGCGGAAGGTGGTTGGGCAGCAATGAACACCGAATACTGTTCAATCCATCCAGAATCAGATGATACCCATCGTCTCTCAGCACGTATCTGGGACGAAGGTGACGTTCGTAATTTACGGGCGATGACGGATGAAGTTCATAAATATGGCGCTTTAGCTGGTATCGAAATGTGGTACGGCGCCGCGCATGCACCTAATATGGAAACCCGGGCAACGCCACGTGGCCCCAGCCAGTTTGCCTCAGAATTTGAAACATTAAGCTACTGTAAAGAGATGGATCTTGATGATATCAAGATGGTTCAGCAGTACTACGTGGATGCCGCTTATCGTGCTCGCGATGCTGGCTTTGATATCGTTTATGTCTACGGTGCTCACTCCTATTTGCCTCTGCAATTCCTTAATCCGTATTACAACAAACGCACTGACGGTTATGGTGGTTCATTAGAAAACCGTGCTCGTTTCTGGGTGGAAACACTGGAAAAAGTCCGTAAAGCGGTGGGGGATGATTGTGCGATTGCAACACGTTTTGCTATCGACACGATTTATGGCCCTGACCAGATTGAAGTGGAAGAAGACGGCATCAAATTTATTGAGCTGGCCGATGACTTTATTGACCTGTGGGATATCACTGTCGGTGATATTGCTGAGTGGGGTGAAGACGCTGGCCCATCACGTTTCTATCAGCAAGGTCATACGGTGCCTTGGGTTGAGCATGTGAAACGTGTTTCCAAGAAACCAGTTCTGGGCGTAGGCCGTTATACCGATCCTGAAAAAATGACCGAAATCGTCACCAAAGGTGTGGTGGATATTATCGGGTGTGCTCGTCCTTCTATTGCTGATCCGTTCCTACCGAAGAAAATCGAGGAAGGTCGTTACGACGATGTCCGTGTCTGTATCGGTTGTAACGTCTGTATTTCTCGTTGGGAAATCGGTGGTCCTCCAATGATTTGTACACAAAATGCGACGGCTGGTGAAGAGTATCGTCGTGGCTGGCATCCTGAGAAATTTGCTAAAGCGGGTTCTGAAGATTCGGTGCTGGTGGTGGGGGCTGGTCCTTCTGGTTCAGAAGCGGCGCGTGTATTGATGGAACGTGGTTACACCGTTCACTTATACGATAAGGCTGAAAAAGTGGGTGGTCATGTGAATCAGGTTGCCACACTGCCTGGACTGGGTGAATGGAGTTATCACCGTGACTACCGTGAAACGCAGCTCGATAAGCTGGTTAAGAAAAACAAACACAATGTGATTGCACTGGGTCAGAAACCACTGACCGCTGATGATGTATTGGAATACGGTGCAGATAAAGTGGTTATCGCTACGGGGTCACATTGGAATACGGATGGGACTAACTGTCTGACACATGCACCGATTCCAGGTGCGGATGCCTCTCAACCTGAGCAACTCACACCAGAACAAGTGTTATCGGGTGAGAAAAAAATTGGTAAACGTGTGGTTATTTTGAATGCAGACAGCTATTTCATGGCACCAAGTCTGGCTGAGAAATTAGCCACAGAAGGCCATGATGTGACCATCGTTAGTGGCGTTTCATTGGCTGGTTATATGGAATTCACGCTTGAGTTCCCGAACATGATGCGCCGCTTGCATGAGTTGAATATCGAAGAGATTGGCGATCATTTCTGTACACGAATTGAGAAAAACCGTTTGGAAATTTTCAATATGTGGGGTGATGGTTCGAAACGTACCTATCGTGGTCCCGGTGTTTTCCCTCGTGAAGAGAATAAAACACACCGTTGGCTCGAATTTGATTCTTTAGTGCTGGTGACAGGTCGTTCTTCTGACAATGCCTTGTACAAAGAACTCAAAGAGCGTCAAGCAGAATGGGCTGAAAACGACATCAAAGGTATTTACCTGATTGGTGATGCTGAGGCACCTCGTCTGATTGCTGATGCCACATTTACTGGTCAGCGTATCGCAAGGGAGATCGAGGAAGACAATCCTCAATATCCATTGCCGTACAAACGCGAAACGATTTCCTGGGGCACACCGCATATGCCAGGTGGTAACCACGAGATCGAATACAAGATCTAGACCGGAAAAGGAGTGTGCTGTCTATAACGGCGGCACACTTTTCCAACCTCAGCAATCACTTATTCCTATTCCAAAAAAGCTTGCAGGTGTGTCATGAACGAAGCACAAGAGATTACTCGGATTTTATTTCAAGGTTTTCAGACCTCATCCATTTACCTTTTTTATGCGTTTGGTTATTCCGCTATCGCCGTCTTTATTTATGGTTGTTACGTTCAGGTAAGAAAATACCGTCGTGGTAAACCTGATGCAGCCTGGGGCGAGTTTCTTGCACGATTTGGTGACATGGTCAAAACCATGCTGACACATCGCACGATTAAACGTCGTGACAAAGCGGCGGGCAAAGCCCATGCCGGTATCTTTTTTGGCTTTGTTTTGCTGTTTCTCGGGACAGCGACCATCACACTTGAATACGATATTTTAGAGCCATTATTTGGCTTTAAATTCTGGTATGGCGACTTTTACCTATGGTTTTCATTGGTACTCGACATTGCCGGAACAGCTGTGATCGCAGGCGTTTTATACATGATGTATCGCCGAAAATGGCTGAAACTACCTAAACTGGATTACAAACGTCCCGATCGTGAACCTACCGATCCTGACTACGACCGCAGTGCGTATCGTCGTGAAGACTGGGCATTTTTATGGGGCTTTATCATCATTCTGATCACGGGCTTTTTGCTTGAAGCCTCACGTCTGATTTGGTTGATGAATGATCCCACTGTCTGGGACTACCGCTGGTGGTCACCCGTGGGTGCTCTTATTGCCAACGTTTTACATGGCCTGGGTATGGGGCCGGAAGCGGCAGGGCATTTCCGTACCGGACTCTGGTGGTTCCACGGCTTTATTGCCTTAACTTTTGTGGCGCTGATTCCTTTTACCAAAGTGAAACATATTTTTACGGCGTCAGCTTCATTGATGTTTCGCGACCCTATGGCGGGTCGACGTTTACCCATGGTGCCAGAAGAACAGGAAGATATTGGTATCAAAACCATTACCGATCTGACCTGGAAAAACTTACTGAATCTGGATGCCTGCACGAAGTGTGGCCGTTGCCATGAAGCCTGCCCGGCGAATGCAGTGGGGGCACCATTATCTCCACGTGATGTGATTCTGTCATTGCGTGAGTTTGCCAATAACACTTTGCAGAAAAAAGAGTTACCGGACGAAGCCGAGCTGGATGTACATGGTAAAGATATCGGTCAGGTGTTTATGGAAACGCTGTGGTCATGTCGTACCTGTCTGGCCTGTGTGGAAATCTGTCCGGTGGCGGTTGAGCATGTGCCGATTATTGTGCAGATGCGTCGTAAGTTAGTGGATGAAGGCAATATGGAGCCGATTCTGCAAAAAACGCTGCAATCCGTGCATAAAAACGGTAACTCGATGGGCGAGTCCAAACGTAAACGGGCGAAGTGGACTAAAGATTTACCTTTCACCATCAAAGATGCCCGTAAAGAACCAGTGGATGTGATGTGGTTTGTCGGCGATTACGCGTCTTTTGACCCACGTAATCAGGTAGTGACGAAATCCTTTGCAAGATTAATGCGTCAGGCGGGTGTGGATTTTGGTTTGTTATACGAAGGCGAAATGAATGCCGGTAATGATATTCGCCGTGTCGGTGAAGAAGGGCTGTATGAATTCCTGGCCACCTCGAATATCAGCACTTTAGAAAAGTGCGATTTCAAATCGATTGTCACCACCGATCCACATTCATTTAACACCATCCGTAATGAATACCCGGACTTTGGTGGCGAATTTGAAATCAATCATTACACCACGGTGATTAAACAGCTGTTAGAACAAGGCAAATTGAAGCTAAAAAAACAGCTGGATCTGACGGTGACTTTCCATGACCCATGCCATCTAGGCCGCTATAACAAGGGCTATGATGCGCCACGTGATGTCATCAAAATGCTCGGTTGTGACCTGGTAGAAATGGATCGCAATCGTGATAACTCCTTCTGTTGTGGTGCAGGGGGCGGTCGTATCTGGATTCCTGATCCGGTGGGCATCCAAAAACCCTCTGAAAATCGGATACATGAAGCGGGTGAAATTGAGGACTTGGACGTGTTTATTGTGTCGTGTCCGAAAGATCTCACCATGTTTGAAGATGCACGTAAAACTGCTGGTTATGAAGGCAAGTTTGAAGTGAAAGAGCTGATTGAGCTTATCACTGAGTGTGTTGAGTTTGACGATGAGTCTGTTGATGAAGATGCAGACGCAGCTTAACGATTCGATACCGGGTTCTGCGGCTGAGTTAATCTCAGTCGCACTCGACAGTGGCGATATCTACAGCGCGGCTGCGGTGTATGGTCTGGCAGATTTTCATGACAAAAAATTGCTGGCAGAGCTGCTGACAGCAAAGCGTCGTGATGTACTTAAACTGGCACGTTGGCAACACACACCTGCTGAAGTGCTGGCCTTATTTGCTGATGTAGAGGATGAGGCCGTTCGCTTACGTATTGATAAAAACCCGGCAACACAGACTCAGACGCTAAGCAATTTATACCGTGATGAAGCAGATATCAGTTTTATCACCCTGATTGCTAAGCATGCCAATACCAGTGCCGAGGTGTTGTGGCAGATTTTGCATAGCAGCACGGCGACAGATTTAGTGCGTGCGGTAGTGAAAAATCCCAATACCGACGCCGAGACTTTAGCGCTGGTCGCTGAGAAATTTGCCGATCAATTTGATGCTGAACTTGCCAGTCATCCAGCAACATCCGCTGATTTATTAATGCGTTTATACGCACGTGGTAATGAGTTTGTTCAGGCTGCTGTGGTGGCTCATAAAGAATGTCCGGCCACACTTTTTACACTTGCCGCGAAACAGGAAAGCAGTCTGATCCTGCGTCATTTAGCGACAAATCTACATATTGATAAACGACTAACCTCACGTTTGGCATTGGATAAGAATTATTCAGTCAGGCGAGCGGCGGCAAGTCATAAAAATCTGCCCGCTTGGGTACTGGAACAGCTGGTTAGAGATGATTCCGAATATGTCAGGCGTGTGGTAGCGGCAAGAGAAGACCTGACGGCTGAGATGATGAATTGTCTGATAGCCGATACGGATCATTGGGTCAGACAATGGGTGGCTCTTAATTCAAAACTCAGTGACTCACAGCTGTACAGCTTGTCACAAGATGAGCACAAAGAGGTTCGTCGCGCTGTGGCCAGAAACCCAAAAACCAATTCGGCATTACTAAGCCAACTAGCTAATGATCAAGAAGTCTGGGTACGTGCTGCGGTAGCAAATCAGCCCAATACGCCGGCCAGTACCTTGATCATCCTTGCCGATATGGACGATATCGACGTGCTTGGTGGTGTCGCCTACAACCCAAAAACACCGCAGAAAGTGCTACAGCGATTGAGCTATTCAATCAGTGCTGATGTCAGGCGGGCGGTCATTCTCAACAACATGGCGATTCGTCAGACCTTATTGCCTCTGCTGGATGACCCGTATTACCTGAATCGCATGATGCTTATCCAAAGCAGAGCACTTAGTGCTGATGATAAATGGACCTTATATGACGATCCGGACCCGGCGGTTCGGTTCAGCCTTTTTACCTGGTTTTCCAGGCAATACCAGCAGTAACTCACTGCAAATAAAGCTGATGTAGACAGCAAAGTTAGGAGAAATAGCATGAAAATTTTAGTTGCAGTCAAAGAAGTCGCCTCACTTGACGATGACTTTGAAATTCGTGACGACCAATTGGACGTCGATGAGGACTTTCTGCTTTATGACCTGAATGAATGGGACGATTATTCCCTGGAAGAGGCCATGAACATTAAAGAAGCCGCGGATTCAGACGTGGAAGTGGTGGTTGTGTCTGTTGGTCCCGATCGGGTTGAGGAAAGTCTGCGTAAATGCTTGGCTAAAGGTGCAGACCGGGCAATTCGTGTGTGGTCGGATGAGATGGAAGGATCCGACTCGATTACCGTGGGCCGCATTCTGGCCGCGGTCGCCGAACAAGAAAAACCGGACATGATTTTTGCCGGTGTGCAGTCGTCTGATGATGCCAATGCTTCAACCGGTATTTCTTTATCGTCTTATCTGAATTGGCCCCATGCCGCCGTGGTAGCAGGTCTGGACTATACGCCAGGCAGCAATAAAGCTGTCGCCACCCGCGAACTTGAAGGTGGAATGGCACAGGATGTGGAAATAAGTTGCCCTGCGGTTTTAACCATTCAACTCGGTATTAATACACCGCGTTATGCCTCTTTACGCGGTATCAAACAAGCCGCTGCTAAACCTATCGAAGAAATCAGCCTGAGTGATTTGGGATTAAGTGCCGAGGATGTGGGCGCTGATGCGAGTTTTGCACAGGTACGTCGTATGTACATTCCTGAAAAAGGTATGGCGACCATGATTGAGGGTACGCCGGCAGAACAGGCCGCAAAACTGGCTGAGATAATTAAAGAATACAGAGGAGAACTCTAATGAAAACGATTTTGGTGATGGCGGAAACACGTCAGAGTGAATTACGCCCGAATTCTCTGGAAGTGATCTCCGCTGCGCAGGAGTTGCGACAGGCAGATGATAAGGTCATCGTTGCAGTGGCGGGGATGAATGCGGATAACTACACCAGTGCTTTATCGCTCGCAGGTGTTGATGAAGTGGTGGCGGTGAAAACGGCAACAGAAGATTTTGATGCCGATATTCAGGAAGCGGCCGTGTCAGAGCTGATGGAAAAATACACACCATCTGTGGTATTGATGCCGCATTCTGTTGATAGCCTGGGTTATGCGCCAACGCTGGCTCGTAAAGGCAATTATGGTTTTGCCAGTGATGTATTTGGGCTCGCTTATGATGGTGACGATCTAGTTGCAACCCGTGCCGCCTATAACCAAAAGGTGAATGTGGAAGTGGACTTCCCAGGTAAAGACTGTGTATTGCTGACTATCCGCCCAAGCGTATTTAAGCAGGCTGAAGATGCTGGTTCGCCAACGATTTCATCATTGGATATGACATCGCTGACCAGCCGTAGTCAAAATTTGCGTTATGTTGAACCGGAAGGCGCAGATGATATTGATATCACTGGCGTTGACTTTATTATGTCTATTGGCCGCGGCATCGCAGAAGAAAATAATGTGGATACATTCCGTGAGTTATCTGAGCTGGCGGGCGCAACATTATGTTGTTCACGTCCGATTGCTGACTCAGGCTGGTTGCCAAAATCACGTCAGGTAGGGCAATCTGGCAAGGTAGTTGGTGCTTGTAAGCTGTATGTGGCGATGGGCATATCCGGCTCAATTCAACATATGGCAGGGATGAAACATGTGCCGAGCATTGTGGCGGTGAACACCGATCCGGGCGCATCGATATTTAATATTGCCAAGTACGGCATCGTGGCGGATATCTTCGATATTGAAGAAGAATTGCGCACACACTTTGAATAACGTTATTTTATCCGGCATCGGGTAAGTGTTTTATTTACCCGGTGCCATTTATTTATATGAGGAAACAGATTTGGCAGATATACATGGGGCAGGTGTACGTGACGATATCGATGGTAAAGGCTTTCGGGTAGGTATCGTTGTCTCGCGGTTTAATTCTGAGATTTGCACGGCACTGTTAAATGCCTGTGTTGATCAGCTAAAAGCCAGTAACGTTCAGGAACAGGACATTCAGGTGTTGTCTGTGCCGGGGGCATTGGAAATACCGATGGTCATGCATGAGCTGGCATTAAAAGGTAACTGCGATGGTCTGGTGGCATTAGGTTGTATCATTCGTGGCGAGACCTATCACTTTGAGATTGTGGCCAATGAGTCTGCTCGTGCTTGCACTGATATTCAGATCGGCACAGGTATTCCGCTGGCGAATGCGATTCTGACCACAGAAAACGAAGAACAAGCGAAAGATCGGATGATCATCAAAGGTCGTGAAGCGGCTTTGGTGATTATTGAGATGATTGATACATTAAAAACACTACATGCAGAGTAGTTTTTCTTAAATAATCTATTTTGTTATCAAGGGGTTGATAGGTTTATGGCGTAGGTATTCCAGTGGTTTTTACCCACTAAGGAGTACTCCATCATGAGAATTTTTATACGCCGCTGATTTCGGTAAGTTTTTTACATTGAATTCGTTCTATGTAACCGGAGTTAGTCCATGAACAATCCCTTACCCAAAGAAAGTATCACACGAAACTCAGTTCTCAATGTTCGTCATAAAGAACTTGGGTCAACACTGGATGGCGAAACATGGAATGGCATGCCCATTCCATGGAGCTATCATTCGGATGTGAATGATGAGGTGGTTGCGGTCCGCACCCGGGCAGGTCTTTATGATGTGTCTGGCCTCAATATTGTTAATGTTTCTGGGCCTGCGGCATTAAAAATTCTCGACAAGTTAGTGACAATTGATGTGACTAAACTTGAGCCCGGTACTTCTCGACTTGCTGGTGAAGTCAATGAGGAAGGGGCGCTGGTCGATGACATCATGGTTATCTGTGATGATAAAGAACATTACCGTTTATCGCATGGCAGCGGGGCCACTCAGCAAACATTAGCTGAACTTGCCAAAGGCGAAGATGTTACGGTTGAGCAGGATTATGATGTACATATCCTGTCACTTCAGGGCCCACGCTCTATCGATATTCTTGATCCTGAGCTGGATTTCAATCTGGCCGAATTACCCTATTTCAAACATATCAAAACCACCTTATTTGGTCGTGAAGTGATTCTCGCTCGCGGCGGTTATTCCGGTGAGCGTGGTTACGAAGTCTATTGTTCCGCTGCTGACGCAGTGTATCTGTGGGACATGATTCTGGAAAAAGGTCAGCCATTCGGTGCCATCCCGGCATCATGGGATTCTCTCGACCTGACCCGCGTTGAAGCTGCCTTACTTTTCTTCCCATTTGATATGCCTGAAGGCGACACCACGCCGTGGGAAGTCAATATGGACTGGTGTGTGGATTTAGATAAACCTGGTGATTACATCGGTAAAGATGCTGTACTGAAACTTAAAGGCAGAGAGCGCTTTAAACAAATAGGTCTGGAATGCATGACAAATCAGGCTGTTGAGATAGGTGCGAAATTACTTATTGATGGCAAGCAAGTCGGTGTCATCACCAGTGCCAGCTACAGTCAATATCTGATGAAGTCCATTGCTATGGCCCACATCAAACCTCAATATTCACAACTGGGAACGGCTGTGACGATTGATTCTGACAAGCCTTTCAAAGCCACCATTGTCAAAATGCCTTTTTACGATCCAATGCGTATGCGTACCCATCCTAAATAAGCCGTTCATATATAAACAGGCTATACCGTTATTCAGATTTAAGAAGAGGAAATGACAATGGAAAGAGGTTACAGAATTAGAAGTAAGCCTTTGTACGATCCGTTGATTTGGAAAGAGCATGCTACTGATCATGTCGTGATTGCTCATGCTGAAGGTGGTGTTGGTGTATTGAAGTTATTTCAGATGATGACGCCAAAACAACCAATCAAAGTATTGTTTGCCGATGATGCGCGTGCACAGCGTTCTTATCGTGACATTATCAGTAAGCTGGTGGATGAAGGTCTACAGATTCTTGATGATAAAGAAGGCGTATTGTCAGCCGTATCGGCCACGCTTGATGACTGTGTCATGGGCACACAGTTTTATATTGCGGGTAATGAGGATTTCATCTGGGCAGCATCTCAGATACTGAAATCAGCAGGTGTGGATGACAAAAATGTCATGAAAGAGCAGTGTGGCAGCCTGGCTCGTCCTGTCTATTGCGTGCATTGCAAAACAATCGATCCTGAAGTGCATCACAATGTTTATACCTGTCCTGGCTGTGGACGTCACCTGTTTGTCAGAGATCATTTTTCTCGGCGTTTGGGCGCCTATATGGGGCTAATGGTAGATGCAGAAGAACCCGGCAATATTCCTGAAGTTGAGGAGATGTACCCATGAGTGTTTTAAATGTGACCGTGGAGAAAGTGGAGCAAATCACTGATGTGGTAAAGCAGTTTACCTTTGTACAGGATAACGGTGAAGCTTTACCGAAATTCTCAGGTGGTAGCCACGTTGTTGTATCAATGGATATTAACGGACGCACGCATCGTAATCCTTATTCGCTGATGAGTTCGCCTGCCAATACCGACAGTTATCAAATTGCTGTTCGTCGTCAGGATAAATCTCGTGGTGGTTCCGTGTTTATGCATGACCAGGTCAAACCTGGAACGAAATTAACCATTACATATCCAGTGAATTTGTTTGCCATCAACCGTCTTGGCAAAAAACATATTTTAGTCGCTGGTGGTATTGGTATTACTCCCTTTATGTCCCAAATCGCTGACTTGAATCGTTTAGGCGCGGACTACGAGCTGCATTATGCCTATCGTTCATCTGAGCATGCGGCTTTTCGTGAACAACTGGAAGAATTATGTGGTGATCGCGTGCATTTTTATGTGGAAGGTGATGGCACTCGCATTGATTTTGGGGACTTACTCGGACAGCAACCATTAGGTACGCATGCTTATGTTTGTGGTCCTGAACCAATGGTGAAAATGATGCTACTGACAGCAAAATATTTAGGCTGGCCCAGCAATCATGTTCATAGTGAGCAGTTTTTAGCTCCACCGGTTGGTGATGAATTCACTGTTGTTCTGAATCAGTCAGCGAAAGAGATCGTTGTCCCGGGTGATATGAGCATGCTGGAAGCGATGGAAGAAGCCGGAGTGGATGCGCCTTTCCTATGTCGTGGCGGTGCTTGCGGTCGTTGTGAGTTAGATGTGCTTGAAACTGATGGTGCTTTGTTACATCACGACCATTATCTCAGTGATGCTGAAAAAGCCGCTGGTAATAAGATTATGCCTTGTGTGTCCCGTGCGAAATGTACCCGACTTGTAGTGAATTTGTGAGGATATGAATTATGAATATGGCATTTAAAAATGAAACATTTCGGGATGACTATACGTTTACCAACTCACCCGAAGCGATTCGTCGTTTTCCTTTTCCGTTTGATAAAGACGAATATATGTATAGCGTCAATATCGAACAACATACCAAAGGGGCTCCAGGCTCAGTATTTGAAAATGTAATCGATCTCGACGAGCATTATCTGGCCGAGTGTGAAGACCGCCGTATTACTCTGGCTGACGACCCTGACAGATGTATTGCTTTGCCACACATGATGGATGCACAGTGGGATATGTTGGAGTTAGGCATGGAGTCTTTAGCGAAAGACTTCCCAGAGCATTTCCAACTCAGCAGAGATGGCGATAACTGGCATTGGGTGAATAAGCCCTTAGACATTGAGCAAAAATTTGTGTTTGGTGATCTCTCTACCTTACCTATGGAGCCGTTCGAATTTATTAGTCGTCAACTTCAAGGCGACTGGGTCGTGATGGATCAGCGTGATGAGGATTTATTTGCTGATATGGGAATGGTCACCAGTCAGGCGGATTGGTCACTGGCATTTGACGCTGGGATGTCGTTTAAAGAATGGCATGGTCCTGTCCCACAGGCTAATGAAATGGGCATTTTTGAACGGGCATTAAAATATTTATTACATTTGCAATATGGTAGCCCGGTTCGTCGTTTGAACTGGACGATGACAGTCAATCCACGCTTAGATACCTCACCAGAGAATTATCCTATATGGGGACCAGACAACGTTTCTGTCACGGCGAATAATGTGGCAGATAAAGTGTTTCTGCGTGTTGAATTACAGACTTTATTCCGCTTACCAAGAAGCAATGCCATTACCTTTGGTATTCGCGGCTATCTTATCAGTGTGCGTGATATTGCTACTTATCCACGCTGGGCTAAACGTTTACATCGTGTGCTGACAAATCTGCATCCTGATTTGGCTGAATATAAAGGTTTAACCAATTATCGCCAGCTAGTTATTGATTGGTTGGCGCCGATGGATGATGGGGCAGATATCGGAGAAGGTACACATCCAGAATAAGGGATTAAGTTTAGGGGTAATCACTTAGGTTTAAAGGAAAGCAAGATGAAAAAAATAGTTTTGATGGTGGCAACGGCGGCAGCATCAACATTCTCAGTAACCAACGCCCTGGCAGAGGAAGCATCACCACATAGTTTTAGTTCCAACGTTGGAATTTTCAGCCAATATGTATTTCGTGGCATTACATACAGTGATGAAAGACCTGCGTTACAAGGTGGCTTCGACTATGCTCATGATAATGGGCTCTATGCGGGAATATGGGGCTCAACATTAGAAGAAGATGACAATTCAGGTAATAGTCTGGAAGTGGATTTTTATGGTGGTTATTACCATCAATTGACAGACGATATTGGGATTGATGTTGGGTTGCTGCAGTTTTATTACCCTGATCACAAAAAGTATAACGGTGAAAATATTGATACCACCGAAGCCTACCTTGCAGCGACCTGGAAATGGTTTACTGCAAAATACAGCCGGACATTAACCGACTGGGGTGGTGTGAATAACAAATCAGCCGGTATTGATGGTTATGCCAATGGTGATACCAAAGGCACTGAATATATCGAGTTGAACTTCGCCTACCAATTACCGTGGGAAGTGAATCTGAATTTGCATGTAGGTCACCTGGATGTGAAAAACTACAGCGATTTCAATTACACGGACTATATGATTGGTTTGAGTAAAGACCTGACTATTGGTCAATCTGAAGGCTGGACGGTGGGGATTAACTACACCGATACCGATGCCGATAAAGACTGGTGGACAGGTGTGGATGGTGATAACCGTGGCGATAATCAGTTTATCGGCTATATATCACGATCGTTTTAAGCGTTTCATAAGCGGCAGCAGAGGGTCAAGGATGACTCTCTGTTATTGCTCTGAAGTCATCTGTTCCAGTCCATCCATCATTGCTTGATAATTCTCACTACTGATATCAATGATGATGCCTTCCAGAGTTAATAACTCATCCGTTCCTGAGAAGACGCCTTTACCTCGTTCCATGACCCATTTGATTTTATTACTACGCGTCTGAATACGGTAAATGATTTGAAAGCTGCGTTGTTGATTAACTTGTTGCTGGACATATTCCCAAACACGCTGCTGATCAGCAGGATAAATCAGCTGCATATAATTGAAATGGAGGGAGTTGGTAATTTCATAAGGCTGGTATTCGGTTACTTCCAGGCAGCCGTCACTGACATAGTCAAATGTCCAGTTACGATCATTTTTACAGCGATAAAGCATACAGGGCACATTAGGCATGATCATGTCGTTGGCTAATCTGGCACTGGCTTTCAGGTCGGCAGACGTTTGTTTAATACGGCTGATATCGGTCAGTGTGCCCATCACGCTACTGCGTTCACTCTTGAGTCGGGACGTGGTGGAAGCACGCATTTCAAACCATTGCGAGCGACCATTTTTTGCAATGAGGCGTAATTCGAACTGACTATGGTGGCGTTTGCCTTCAGTCAGGGCATTTATCCGAGCTTCTGCCAGTGGCAGATCTTCCGGGTGAATGAATTGGAATAAGGTTTTTTGCATGCATTCTTGCGGCGTATAGTCGAGCATGCGTTCCCAGGCGGGATTGAGAAAAATGATTTTTTGATCAACATTCATTTGAAACACGATTTGATCAAGTCGATCGATAAGATAACGGTAGGTGTGATCGACATCCAGTTTGGTCGAGGTCGGTTCGGATGAGGATGTGGTGGTGAACTGCAACAGAAACTGACCATGTTGCTGTAAAGAGTTGAGAGGAGACAGTGATATCTGAGCCGGGATGGTTGTGCCATCCACATACAGCATGCGTAACATCATGGTTTCGTTGGAACGTTGATTATGCTGACGGCTAATAAAGTCTGTCATTTTCTGGTGTGAGCTAGGGTGAATCAGATTGGTGAGCGGCAGGTCGGTAATCATATCGCGCATACCATTCATACCCAGCTCTTTTAGAAAGGCATTGTTGGCGAATTTAATGTTATAACCATCAATAACAGCAGCAGGTGTAGATAGCTTGCTGGAGAGGTCCTGGCCCCAGATAACATCATCAAAGGCGATGGGGGATTGGGGTTGAGGACGACGTTTTAAACGAGGATAGAGCGTCATGGCTAATGTGGCGGATAAAAACATGGCAAGCACCGCAGCAAGCGTGGATATATGTACTTTAAAAGGGGCGGTGCTATCCCACCAGAAACCCAGTACCAGTACAAAAATGCTGCTTAACATGACCAGACTGAACAAGATGATATTCATGTTTATATCCTTATTTTATTGCCCAGCTTTTGATGAAAAGTTTGCAGCATGATGAAATTAAAACAGCGTCTTAGCGAAATTTTCTGCATTTTTTCCCGACGCACACTCTATACAAAGTGGGTGGTTTTGCTGATATGTATTGCTGCGACTATTTCATTGATGCAGGCTGGGATTTTCTTCCTTTTGGATTATATGCCTTCTGTGCAAATTGCTCTAGCCAAGGTTAACGAGCAGAAATATTATTGGGAAAATCAATTAGTTCATATTGATTTGAAAGATAGTCAGCAGTCACAAAGATTATTCCACAATATGCAGTCGCATTTTCTCGACACACAAGATCCTGCTGTGCTGTGGATGTTACGTCAAAAGAATGATGACATCGCTGAAGCGGTCAGGCTCATAGAGTCAGAACAAGCCAACTTTTCTCAATTAGCCACACTGAACCTTCGTGCTGCGGTGCAGTTACGTGGAGCAGACCGTTTAGCCTCGGCCTATAAAAACCTTGAACAAGCCCTGCATAAAGATATCGAAATTAAACGAGCCGTATTAATGCTGCTGGAATCGGTCAGTCTGGTGTTTGTGTTGAGCTGCATTCTGCTGTTAGTGCTGAGTACCAGAAAGATCTTAGTTGAACGGCTGGATAGACTTTTGGCCTTTATCTACGCCAAAAATAGTGAAAAAAGTGAACTGGATGTGGATGATGAGTTTGCTTTGCTGGAGCATCGGGTTTCAGAGTTATCCGCCAAAATGGAAAGCTATGAGACAGAAGTCGCCTGGGCACACCGAACTAGTGAGCACATTCGTGTATTAACCCGTGCTCAAAGTTTTTTATTACGCTTTATTGAAACCGTATCTGAAGATGTGTTGAGTGAAAAAACACTGCTGAAGATGCTGTATTCACTGGAGCGAACCATGGGCTTTACCAACACCGCCCTGATTTATACCGACGATGCGGCAGTTATTTCTACTGAACAAGTGATTTACTCACATCACGAGCCAAACCCGATATCAGACAAAATATTTGATGAACTGATAATGTCCGGCACGGCCTCATTTCTAGCGCTGAATGCCGAATCAGAAGAAGTGGAGTGTTTAGGACTCAGTTTTACGGGGAGTCGCAACGAGGTCGGTGTGCTGGTGGTAGAAATGCAAAAAGGTCGCTTTCTTGAAGATGCTGAAATTAAAGTGCTGGAAATCACGGCGAAATTACTCAGTATGGTCACCAAGTTTCAGACTCATGATGAGGAGGGGCGACGTCTGGCGATCCTTGAAGAGCGTGCGGCGATTGCCCGCGAGTTGCATGATTCACTGGCTCAATCATTGTCCTTTATGAAAATACAGATGGCCAGGCTGCAATCAAATGTGATTGATGATAAACAGCGTGAGGTCACGACGGAACTGAGGGAAGGTTTGGATAACGCCTATCGCGAACTAAGAGAGCTATTAACCACCTTCCGGGTGCATATGGATTTGCGAGGTCTGGGTTATGCGATTCAGGCGACGATTGATGAGTTTTCACAGCGTTCCAGTCTCGCCATTACTTTAGATAACCGTTTGGTGAATTGCCGGCTGACGGTGAATGAAGAGTTTCATATTCTGCATGTGGTACGTGAAGCTTTATCGAATATCGTGCGTCATTCTGGTGCCAAGCATGTTTCAGTTTTAATGTTAGTCAATAACAAAGGGGAATTAGAGTTAACGATTGATGATGATGGGGTGGGCATGAGTAAAGTGTCATCGACCTATGATCATCATGGACAGGCAATAATGAAAGAACGAGCCAAGACTTTAGGTGGCGACATTGATGTCATGGCCAGACGTTACGGAGGAACACGGGTGCGTTTGAAATTTACACCCAAACTCGCAGAGTAACTCGTTATAAAAACTAAGAGAGAGAAATGGAAAATACAATAAGAATATTAATTATCGATGACCATCCATTATTCAGAAAAGGGGTGAACCAGATTATTTCTGACGAACCTAACTTTGAGGTAGTCGGTGAGGCCGCATCAGGTCTGGATGGTATTGAACTCGCGCAACAGCTAGCCCCGGACTTAGTGCTACTGGATTTGAACATGAAAGGTATTGATGGTCTGGAAACCTTAAGACGACTCAAACAAACGGACCTGAAATCACGTTATGTTGTGCTCACCGTGTCTGATGCTGAAGAAGATTTGCTGGAAGCCTTAAAATCGGGTGCTGATGGTTATCTGCTCAAGGACATGGAGCCGGAAGATTTACGTTCAAACCTGGTAAAAGCGGCTTTGGGTGTGACTGTATTACAAGATAGCCTGACTGAGGTATTGAAAAAGGCATTGATTGATCCTGATAC
>ERZ724563.127-NODE-127-length-17781-cov-3.953268_pt1 | contig 17781 bp, 19 predicted proteins | sample MGYA00375857_ERZ724563 | MGnify/ENA primary metagenome ERZ724563 (study PRJEB28725, sample SAMN03264850) | marine sediment metagenome | biome: marine pelagic biome; feature: marine oligotrophic desert; material: marine snow | place: Pacific Ocean:North Pacific...
AACCATGGCAAAAGTGATGGAAGAGTGCATTGTGGACATTCGTGAAACACAGCAACGTATCAGAGAGTCTGGCAGCGATGAAAGGCCGCGTTGGCCGATGATCATTCTGCGCACCCCAAAAGGCTGGACAGGGCCAAAAGAAGTGGATGGTCATAAGGTCGAAGGTTTCTGGCGCGCGCATCAGGTGCCATTAGGTGGGGTTAAAGATAATCCGGAACACCTTGCTCAATTAGAAAACTGGCTCAAAAGTTACCGACCAGAGCAACTATTTAATGAAGATGGTCAGCTTCTGCCAGAGTTAAAAGCACTGGCACCAAAAGGTAACAAAAGAATGAGTGCCAGCCTACATGCCAATGGTGGATTGCTTAGAAAAGCACTGAAAATGCCTGATTTTCGTGATTATGCGGTATCTATCGATAAGCCAGGTCAGAGTCTGGTAGAAAACACCCGACCATTAGGTCAGTTTCTGCGTGACATCATGAAGAAAAATAACAGCAACTTCAGAGTCTTTGGTCCCGATGAAAACAGCTCTAATAAGCTCGATAATATTTATGAAGTCAGTAAAAAAACATGGATGGGTGAGTTATTACCCGAAGATCAGGATGGTGGCGAACTGGCACGAGATGGTCGCGTTATGGAAATGTTATCCGAACACACGCTGGAAGGTTGGCTGGAAGGGTATTTATTAACGGGTAGACACGGTTTTTTTGCCAGTTATGAAGCGTTTATTCATGTGATTGACTCCATGTTTAACCAACATGCTAAATGGTTGGATATCTGTAATAACATCGCATGGCGTGCACCGATATCCTCGCTTAACTTACTGATTACATCCACAGTCTGGCGTCAAGATCACAATGGTTTTACCCACCAGGATCCGGGCTTTTTAGACTTGGTCCTCAATAAGAGTCCAAAAGTCTGTCGTATTTACCTGCCACCAGATGTGAATACTTTGTTATCTGTTGCCGACCATTGTTTGAAGGCCAAAAATTATGTGAATGTGATCGTGGCCGACAAACAAAAACATTTCCAATATCTTGATGCGGATGAAGCGGTTAAACATTGCACAAAAGGCGTGGGAATATGGGAGTGGGCAAGTTCAGATGAAGGTGTTGAGCCAGATGCTGTGGTGGTGGGGTGTGGTGATATTCCCACCCAGGAAGCACTGGCCGCCATCGATCTTATTCATCAGTATTTTGATGATTTGAAGATTCGTTTTATTAATGTTGTCGACTTATTCAAACTCATCTCGGACAGTGAACATCCTCATGGTTTGAGTGATAAAGACTTTGACAGCCTGTTTACAAAAGATAAACCGGTGATCTTTAATTTCCATGGTTATCCATGGTTAATTCATCGCTTGATTTACCGTCGGACCAATCATACCAATTTTCATGTTCATGGTTATAACGAAAAGGGCAATATCAATACGCCACTGGAGTTAGCGATCCGTAATCAGATTGATCGATTTACTATCGCTATGGACATCATTGATAGAGTGGATCGTCTACAAGGTATTGGTGCTCATGCAAAACAACAATTACGTGATCATCAAATAAGCTGTAGTTTATATGCCTATGAATACGGTATCGATAAGCCTGAGTTTGGTGATTGGAAGTGGGGCGATATCTCAACCATAAAAGAGTAATCTCATGACAACGCAATCTGTCATATTAGTACTTAACAGTGGTAGTTCGTCTGTTAAATATAAATTACTTCAGCTCAAGGATGAGGCTATTTTATTAGAAGGCAGTATCAAGGGGATTGGTGAGTCATCCGCAAAACATCATGTTTGTGTGGATAAACGTTTTTCAGACATCGTCAAACAGTCAGAGTCTACTGTTGCAATAAAAAATCATCAGGCTGCTTTTCACGTGATTGCAGATGATATGCAGTGTTTCTTTAACGGGGCATCGGGCATACAGTTAGATGTGATAGGCCATAGGGTTGTTCATGGTGGTGCTCGATTCTTTGCTCCAGTTGAGTTGAACAAAGATGTCCTCACGACTATTGAGTCATACCAACATCTGGCACCACAGCATTTACCGGGTAATATTGCAGGCATAAAAACCTGCCAGGAATTATTTTCTCAGGTCAGACAATTTGCCGTTTTTGATACCGACTTTCACCAGACTATTCCGGAGCATGTCTATCGATATGCAGTGCCTGATGACTGGTATCAAAACCATGATGTCCGTCGCTATGGGTTTCATGGCTTATCTCATCAATATGTAGCTCAGCAGGCCGCTGTTTATCTGGACAAACCTCTGAATGAACTCAATTTAATTACCTTGCACCTGGGCAATGGTGCAAGCGCTTGTGCGATTAAAAACGGCCAGAGTTTTGATACTTCGATGGGCTTTACGCCATTACAGGGCCTTATGATGGGAAATCGCAGTGGCGACTTGGATGCTGCTGTACCTCTATATATACAAGAGCAGACAGGTATCTCAGCAGAACAGCTGGAGCATCAGCTTAATTTTGAATCCGGTTTGGTGGCGATTACCGGCACACATAATATGGCTGAAATTCAGCATCGAGCTGAGCAGGGTGATAAAGAAGCGAGCTTAGCGATTCAAATGTATGTGCACCAGCTTCGACGTTATATTGGCGCCTACATGATTAGTCTGGGACGAGTCGACGCCATCATATTTACTGGCGGCATTGGTGAAAATGCAGCCATGATTCGTGCTTTGGCCTGTGATGAATTAGGCCGATATGGCGTTGTTATCAATGCTGAAAACAATCAGAAGTTAAAAGAGACAGTATCAGCCGTTCATCATCTGAGGAGTGATGTACCTGTCTTGGTGATAAAAACGGATGAAGAAAAACAGATCGCACGGAATATTGCCATACAGCTAAATCTAAACAAATAAAAAGGCACCCGGTGGATGCCTTTTTCAGAAAAACTAGTCGTAACTATAGTGCTTACGTAATGTTTTTGTGACTTTCCAGAAGCTTTTTAATCCCGCTGGAAATTCAACATAATCACCAGCAACAACGGTAACAGGTGCTTCACCATCTGGTGTCACAACGATTTCGCCTTCTAAGATATAGGCTTTTTCAGTTTCGTCGAAGTCCAATCTGAATTCAGTCACAGGACAGTCCCAGATTTCCCAACCCGCAACACCTAACTCTTGCAAACGTGCTTCACTTGGGTTTTTTTCAATTATAATTTCAGGCATAGTGATCTCTAAAATATCAATGTAGATAGCTCAATCTCACAATTGAGTAAGCCGTTATTGCCATGATGGCAGGCGAATAATAACAGAAAGCAACTAACAAGAAGGATTCTTGTCGCACTCATTAATAGATTGATACAACTGTTCTTAATGAAAAGAGCGGTGTTCAGGAGGCGTGAAATGGATGCAAAAGTGATATCACTCCTAGCGAATAAGCCAGATACGCTGAATGGGCGATTAGAAGTGTTGCATGAGTGTTTGCGACAGAGTTTGCCTCAAATGACGCAGTCATCCTGTCTGCTCTATGATGAGAAAACAGATTCACTGAAGAAATTTCTCAGTAGTCATCATTTCGCTAGCCACGGCAAGGATGAAAGTCTCTACCTCAAATCTAACCAAGCCTTGTTTACCTTATGCCAACAAGAAGAAGGTAAGCTTGTCTCATTCGCCACGGATGATCCCATCTGGCAACATTTTCAACAAGATTCACAAAGTTTAGCCGCGTTTATTATTCCCATTAAACAAGCACAACGCTTTATTGGGTTTGTTTGTTTTGAGATTGAACATCTACCTCAACATTTGAGCGACGCAGAAAAAATTACGTTAAGTTTGTATGCTCAATTCATATCCATGATGATTAATGAAGAATTATCACTGGTTAATACCTTGTTAGCGACAGTCAGAGCAGCTAGAGATTTCACTGATTTCAGAGATTTTGAAACCGGATTACATCTTGATCGGATGGCATGTTACGCCAGAATTATTGCTACTGATTTGGCAAAAAAACATCGCTTGAGTGATGAATTTATAGAACATGTGTACATATTTGCACGACTGCATGACATCGGCAAGATCGGTATTTCTGACACCATACTCAATAAACCTGGCAGATTAGATGATGCAGAGCGCAGCATTATGAAAACCCATGTGGAAAAGGGGATAGTGATGCTCGAGCAAGTGCTGAATGACTATAATCTGGTAGATATGCGTGATACCGATATGATGCGTAATATCGTAGCCTGTCATCATGAATATATCGACGGTTCAGGTTACCCCAAAGGTTTAAAAGGGGAGCAGATTCCACTTGAGGCCAGAATTGCAACGGTAGCAGACATCTTTGATGCTTTGACCTGCCAACGACCCTACAAAAAACCGTGGCCACTAGATGATGCCATTGCTGAACTGGAAAAAATGCAACAGGCGAATAAACTGGATGCTGAGTGTGTGGCTGCTGTCAGGCGCAACAAAGCAGAATTTGAAAAGGTAATGAAAGCACTGTCTGATGATAAAAAGCCGTTATAACTTGAGCAAAGACGCTCAGGTTATAACGACTAACTGGATTTAAAATGTCAGCGTAGCGGCCATTTCATTATTAATTTTCACCAGGCAAATCAAATCTTTTTTCATTTTCCATTTACAGTCCGAAGTGACGCTCATACCGTCATACTCACCACTGAAATGACCTTCATCATAGTTATATGATAACTGACCATTTATCACGACATTGTTATTAATTAACACTTGGTGTTCAAAGCTGATTTGATCAAAACGACCATACACCTCAACTTGTTGCTCTGCGCCAGCTGGACGATAATATTGTTTAGGTGATGCGGACGTGCAGCCAAGCAATGTGGCAACAAGTGCAGCGATGATAATTTTTTTCATAAGTGGTCCCAGTAAAAAGTGAATAAGCTCATTAATAGTACAAAAAACCGGTTTGAACGCCTACCTTTCACATCAAGTTTAATAAGATCGTCAATGTGACTAATGAAATAAGCGTAGAGAGCATAATAGTCTGAGCCGTAATAAATGCATCACGCTGGTAATATTCGGCCAGCATAAAAGGCCCAGTACCTGTCGGTAGCGCAGCCAATAATATTGCCATCATGGCTAAGGTATTATTCATATCAAACACCCATAAAGCCAACACAGCGACAAGCAGTGGTTGAGCGATAAGCTTGGTAAACGTTAATACCCAAGCAATCTGTTTTGCTCGCATATCCACACTATCAGCTTGGTTTACATTACTGGCTAAAAATAAGCCTAAACTCACTAATGCACATGGGCTGGCGGAGTCTGAGAGCAGATGAAGAAATGTTTCAATGCTGTTGGGCAGCGTCAACCCAGAAGCCGCGACCAACACGCCGGCAATCGGAGAGACAACTAATGGATTACGGAAGACCGCAGAAAAAACATGTTTCATTCTATGGTGGAGCGCTTTTTCAGCTTGCAACCCCGTTTCTATTAACATGATGGCAATAGAAAATAAGATACACACCACAATAATGGATGCGATAGTCGTGGGCACTTGACTGGATGAACCAAATACTAAAAATAACAATGGAAAACCGACGTAACCCGTATTGGAGTAAGCCGCTGCCACACCATCAACACTGGCGTCAGCTAAATGACTACCCTGATTTAACCGCCACAACAGAATAAAAACAAAAATAACCCCAGTACCAAGCAGATAAACATAAATAAAAGCAGGCTTAAATAAAGCTTGCCAATGGCTATGTGCCATAATGTCGAACAATAAGGCTGGCAGGGCTAGCCAGACGACGTAACGGTTTAATTCACTAGCCGCTGTTGGGCCGAGCACGCCGGTTTTTCTAGCGATAAAACCGGCTGCAATCAACCCGAAAATCGGTAACAAAATTGAAAAAGTAGTAAGCATCAGATAGATGAGTTTTTGTTGCAATATTAAATGATATCAGGATGATCGTTAGGTGCCTAACCACTATGGCTCAGGAATAATAAAAAGGCAGATATGCTGAATAAAATCAAACGCATTTTTATCAAATGGCTTCTTTATGCCATGCTGGGATGGTTAGTGTTGAGCCTGCTTATTGTCCTGCCGTTTCGCTGGTTGAACCCACCCGTCAGTATGGTGATGCTGGAACGTTGGCTGACGCATGATGATTACAGTATTCAACAAACCTGGTTAAGCTGGGATGAGATGCCCAAAAAAGCTGCTTTAGCGGTCATTACCTCTGAGGATCAGCGTTTCCCCTTACATCAAGGCTTTGACGTTGATGCCATTATGAAAGCTTTGAATGAAGCTGAAGAGGGGGGCCGCTTACGTGGAGCCAGTACCATTAGCCAGCAAGTCGCTAAAAACATGTTCTTATGGACGGGCAGAAGTTGGCTGAGGAAAGGCCTTGAGGTCTGGTTTACGTCATTGATCGAAGTAACCTGGGGCAAACAACGCATTCTTGAAGTGTATATGAATATTGCAGAGTGGGGACCCGGCGTCTTTGGTATTGAGGCCGCTAGTCAGTATCACTTTGGCAAACGCGCCTCGCAACTGACGGATATGCAGGCGGCTTTATTAGCCTCTACCTTACCAAGTCCGTTGAAATATGATCCGGCAAGACCTGCACAACATCTCATTGATAGAGCCCGTTGGAACCTAGCCCAACAACGTAAATTAGGTGGTACAAACTGGTTAGCCCCGATATCAGAATAAAAAAAACCGCCAGTACTAGAAGGGGTACTGGCGGTACCGAGGACGAGAGAGTTATTTAAGCCAGACTTTCCAGCCTTTCTCTGCCATACACTCAATAAAGCCAACGGTAACTTGGCTAAAATTACCGTTGATTGGGTGCTCTTTACTCAAGCCATCTTGACAGGCTTGACCATCATTAAGTAATTGCTCGGGGCCTGCACCCGCTTTCCACCAGGAGCTAACACCAACAGGCTGTAGTGGATCGGCTGGAAGTGGTGCGGGTTCAATGTCAGTTTCAGTCGTTTTCTCAGCGATAAATTGATCGGGCGAACTCTTTGTATAACTTCCATGAATCACCGCTTTATTAGCGGGACTGCCGGTTTTGGCTGCTGCTTCATTGGCCTTGTTGTCGAGATCCAGCACTATCCAGCCATGTTCTTTTAAGCACTTTTTAGTCTGCGCCTCTGTATTGGTGCTGGCAGCACACACATCTTTTTCCTGTTGGAAATCACGAGCGGATGCGCCGCGTTTATAACTGAATTCACCACAGGCAGTGAGAGTCAGACTCATTATGCCGAGTGATGTGACGGCTAGCGCCTTATTAAATTTTCGTTTTTGAAACATCCGTCTTCCCTTGATGACTCTTGAACATGGCTACAGGTTACCTGAACAAGTGGGATCTGTTTCTACGCAATTTCACGTATTCAAGCTTCTGACTCAGCTCACTAGTATTGCTCCTGACGCGAACATCACGTTTGCGACTTTTTCTTTTCTCGGATGGCTAACAGGGGCAATTAGAATGAAAATGAAACTCAACTCTCTCACCTACGCAGTGGCGCTTGCCAGTTCTGCATTGATGGCACCAAGCGTGTCACAGGCAGCTGGCACCATCACGTTTGGTGAAGACCAATATGTCAGCGTCGGTTTTGGTATGCGTGGTAGCTATACCAATGCTGAAGACGGTGCAAATGACGGTGGTCGCTCAAATGACTTCAACTTAGATAGTGCCAGACTCTATTTCTCAGGTGCGTTAAACAAATACATCAAGGGTATGTTTAACACTGAAATGAACAGCGATGAGTCAATGAAAGTCATTGATGCTGCCGGTATTTTCCAATTGACTCCTGATTTCGCCATCTGGACAGGTCGGTTCTTATCACCAAGTAGCCGTGCCAATATGGCGGGTCCTTACTACACCTCAGGTGATGGTTACTGGCAAAACATTGCAGCACGTTATGGCTGGAATGGCGGCACGATTGGTCGTGATGAAGGTGTAGCAGTAGTGGGCACAACCTTAGACCAACGTCTTGCTTATTCATTTGGTGCTTTCGAAGCGGATAAGATTTTTTTCTACAGTGGTTTAGCTAACGAATCTACCTCAAACCCTAATCAAAGCGATGAATTGATGTATGCCGGACGTTTGCAGTATAGCTTCTGGGACAAAGAGCCGGGCTATTACGGAACAGGCAACTACTTGGGCGCTAAAGATATTTTCACCATTGGTGTATTTGGCCGCTCAAAAGAAGATGGTGCTGCTTCAACAACGGATGTCGGCGACTATAGCCAATATGGTGCTGACTTATTAATTGAGAAAAAACTCGGTGCGGGTGCCATCTCATTCGAAGCAGCTTATTACGACTATGACACTGACGATGTTTTTGAGTCTGAGCAGGGCGAAGCATACGCGCTTGGTGCTGGATTTATCTTCAACGAAAAAGTCGGTTGGGGGCAGTTTATGCCAATCGTTCATTATCAAAATTTTGATGCTGACAACGGCATTGAAACAGAACGTACAGATTTTGGCGTGAACTACATCATAGACGGTTACAACGCTCAAATCACAGCCATTTACAGAAATCTTGAAGTCACGAATCAATCTGATGATGACGCTTTTGTCATCAGTACCCAACTTCAGTTCTAGAAGAAGGAGGAACTTAATGAAAACGATAGTAAAACTTGATCTAGATAAAAAACCTTGGGAGCAGGACGGTCAAATCCATAACCGTTGGCATCCAGATATACCCATGATCGCCATGGTCAAGCCCGGTGATGAATTCCGTGTTGAATGTATGGATTGGACTGGCGGTCAGATTGGCAATAATGACAGTGCGGATGATATCCGTGATGTCGATTTAACACAGGTTCACTATTTAAGTGGCCCGATTGGTGTTGAAGGTGCCGAACCTGGCGATTTGATGGTGGTAGACATTTTGGATGTCGGCACCTTTGAAGATCAGCAATGGGGTTTTAATGGTTTATTCGCTAAAGAAAACGGTGGTGGTTTTTTAACTGACCACTTCCCTGATGCCAGTAAGTCTATCTGGGACTTCCACGGTATTTACACGACATCACGTCACATTCCAAACGTGCAGTTTGCCGGCATTATGCATCCTGGTTTGATTGGTTGCTTACCATCAAAAGAAATGCTGGAAGAATGGAATCAGCGTGAAGCTGACTTAATTGCGACTGATCCTGACCGTGTACCTATGCTTGCATGTCCGCCTGAAGAAAAATCAGCGGTAATGGGGCGATTAAAAGGTGATGAAGCGGCGGCTGCGGCTAAAACAGGTGCACGTACGGTGCCACCACGTGAGCACGGTGGTAACTGTGATATCAAAAACCTGACTAAAGGTTCACGTATTTATTTCCCTGTGTATGTGAAAGACGGTGGTCTTTCAATGGGTGACCTTCACTTCTCTCAAGGTGATGGTGAAATCACTTTCTGTGGTGCGATTGAGATGGCGGGTTACTTAGATATCCGTGTCAACTTAATCAAAGGCGGCGTTAAGAAATACGGCATCAAAAACCCACTGTTCAAACCAAAGTGTGGTTGAGCCTAAGTACCGTGATTACCTGATTTTCGAAGGTATCTCAGTTGATGAACAAGGTAAACAACATTACCTGGACGTTAATGTGGCCTACAAACAAGCTTGTTTGAACGCCATTGAGTACATGAAGAAGTTTGGTTACAGCGGTCAGCAGGCCGTCTCCATTCTTGGTACGGCTCCGGTTGAAGGTCATATCAGCGGTATTGTTGATGTACCAAATGCTTGTGCGACCTTGTGGTTGCCAACAGAGATCTTTGATTTCGACATCATGCCTAATCCAGACGGCCCGTTAGAGCTGGTGACCCCAGGCATTGATACTGCAAAAACATCTTAATTGACTAGAGGAAGAGTGCGATGCCTGTTTATGACTACCGATGTGCGCAATGTGGCGAATTTTCAGCACTACGCAAAATGAGCGAATCCAGCTTGCCCTGCACTTGTGAAAACTGTGGTGAGTTAGCGCCACGTATCATCACGGCCCCAAATCTGGCCCTGATGGATGGTGGCAGAAAGAAAGCGTTTGAGCGTAACGAAAAATCGGCACACGACCCCAGACAGGCTCGACGTTCCAGCTGTGGTTGTTCAGGCACGCACACTTGCTCGACATCAAACAAAGACACGTCATCTTCTAACGAAAATAAACAAGGAAACGGCCTATTGATGCAAACGAAGAAAACTGCAAGACCTTGGATGCTCGGTCACTGAGTAACCAAACATTGTTTTAAAACTGGAGATTAATCAATGAAACATTTTAGTCGAAGAAAATTCTTAGGTAAAACAGGCGCTTTGCTTGGCGCAATGATAGCCGCTGGCTTCATTAGTACATCAGCAATGGCGGAAGACTACCCAACAGCTGAAGTGAATACCACAGGTTTGGCTGTAACGGATGACACCGTTAAAGTGGGTATCCTGCATTCATTGACTGGCACCATGGCCATCAGTGAGACCGGTGCTCAGGAAGCAGAAAAACTGGCTATCAAACAAATCAATGAGTCTGGCGGTATCTTAGGTCGTCAAATCGAAATTATTCAGGAAGATGGCGCGAGTGACTGGCCAACCTTTGCTGAAAAGTCTCGTAAATTATTGGTGAACGATAATGTAGCTGCTGTTTTCGGTTGCTGGACTTCTGCATCACGTAAAGCGGCGCTGCCTGTATTCGAACAGCAAAATGGTTTGCTTTACTACCCAACGTTCTATGAAGGTTTGGAACAATCACATAATGTGATTTACACCGGTCAAGAAGCGACTCAACAAATCCTGGCTGGTTTGGATTGGGTGGCGAAAGAAAAAGGTGCAAAAACGTATTATTTGATTGGCTCTGACTATATCTGGCCACGTACATCAATGAAAATTGCCCGTAAACATATCGAAAATGTTTTAGGTGGCAAAGTCGTCGGTGAAGAATACAAACCATTAGGTGACACTCAGTTCGGTTCGGTTATCAATAAAATCCGTCTGAAAAAACCTGACGTTATTTTCGCCGCTGTTGTCGGTGGTTCTAACGTTGCCTGGTTCAAGCAGTTAAACGCGGCTGGTATTACTGGTGCGAAACAAACACTGGTCACTATCTCTGTTACTGAAGACGAAGTCTTGGGTATCGGTGGTGAAAACCTGGTCGGTTTCTATTCAGTCATGAAGTATTTCCAAAGTCTGGATAACGACAATAACAAAGAATTCGTCAAAGCATTTAAAGAAATGCATGGTGATGACAGTGTTATTGGTGACGTAACTCAAGCCGCTTACCTTGGCCCTTGGTTATGGAAAGCCGCCGTCGAAAAAGCAGGCAGCTTTGATGTTGATAAAGTGGTTGCCGCTTCAGAAGAAGGTGACATTGAGTTAACAACTGCACCTGAAGGTTATGTGAAGCTTCATCCTAACCACCATCTGTGGAGCTACACTCGCGTAGCTGAATGGCAAAAAGACGGTCAAGCGAAAGTGATTTATCAATCACCTGAATTGATCGAACCAAATCCATTCCCAGAAGGTTATCAATAGACCGCAGTATCAAGATGGGCAGGCTGCATAAGCAGCTTGCCCTCTTTCAACCACGTTTCAATCACTCTTTTTAGATCACCTTCGGAGTAGCGTTATGGGCGATTATTCAATACAAGAATTGACATCAATTCTGGCCATGCAAGGGTTTGCAGGTTTGAGTTTATTCAGTGTGCTGCTGTTGATGGCACTGGGCCTTGCAATTATTTTCGGACAGATGGGCGTCATTAACATGGCCCATGGCGAGTTTATGGCAATTGGTGCGTATACCACCTATATGTTGTCAGTCATGACAGAAACCTATTTTCCTGAGTTTCTGAGTTATTACTTTTTCTTTGCCATCATTGCCTCATTCATCGTTGCCGGTGTAGTGGGCTATTTCATCGAATGGCTGCTGATCAGGCATCTCTATAAACGTCCTCTGGATACACTTTTAGCGACGTGGGGGTTGAGTTTGATCATGCAACAGATTTTCCGTTCTCTGTTTGGCGCACGTGAAGTCAGCCCAACATTACCAGATTGGTTAATGGGCTCTTACATGCCAACAGATACGATTTTTATACCCATCAACGGTATGTTCGTTTTGGGATTAACCACCCTGGTCACCATTGGTGTCTTTATCCTGATGTACCGTTCTTCTTGGGGCTTAAATGTACGAGCCACTACACAAAACCGTGTGATGAGTGGTGCCGTCGGTATTAATACAACACGCGTTGATCGCATGACCTTTGCTTTGGGCTGTGGCATCGCCGGTGTGGCAGGTGCGGCTTTCACAACTATCGCCTCAACAGGCCCAACATCAGGCTCTTTATACATCGTCGACACCTTTATGGTGGTTGTCTTTGGTGGTGCTGCCAGCTTGTTTGGCACGATCGCTTCCGCCTTCAGTATCGCTCAGGCTCAATCTATTCTTGAGTTCTTCATCAGCGGTTCAATGGCAAAAGTACTGACCTTGCTGACACTGGTCATCATTCTGATGATGCGTCCAGAAGGTTTGTTCTCTAGTAAAGTTCGTAAATAAGGCGAGGGGGTCATAATGAATTTCTTTGTAGAACGTTTTCTGGGTGGTAAGAATGGCGCTATTGGTTTAGCCATTCTCGCGGCCTTAATTTTGATTATCCTGCCTTTATCATTGGATTTATTCCGTCTTAATCTGGTAGGCAAATATCTAACGTATGCCTTTGCTGCTGTTAGTCTGGTATTACTGTGGGGCTATGGTGGTATTTTGAGTTTAGGTCAGGGCGTGTTTTTTGGACTAGGCGGTTATGCCATGGCCATGTTCCTGAAGCTTGAGGCTTCAGACCCTGAAAGCACGGCTATCCAGTCTACACCGGGTATTCCTGATTTTATGGACTGGAACCAGTTAACGGAACTGCCTTGGTTCTGGTTGCCATTTGAGCATTTCTGGGTTGCCTTACTGGCTATCTTGATTGTGCCATCGGTGTTTGCATTCATTATTGGTTACTCCATGTTCAAACGCCGTGTGGGTGGGGTTTACTTCGCTATCATCACTCAGGTTATCGCGGTTATCCTGACAGTGCTTATCGTCGGTCAACAGGGGTATACCGGTGGTATCAATGGTATTACTGACTTGAAAACACTGAATGGTTGGGATATCCGTTTAGATTCCTCTAAATATATTCTCTACTTTATTAATGCCTTTTTATTATTGGCGGTCATTTGCATCAGTCGTTTTATTTTGACCAGTAAATTTGGTCGTCTGTTATTAGCCATGAAAGATAAAGAAGACCGCGTTCGCTTCTCTGGTTATGACGTGTCTAACTTCAAAATCTTTATTTTCTGTGTGTCAGCAGTGATTGCAGCCATCGGTGGTGCGATGTTTACCCTGCAAGTTGGCTTTATGTCACCCTCGTTTGTCGGCATTGTGCCTTCAATTGAAATGGTCATCTTTGCTGCCGTGGGTGGGCGTATGTCATTGATTGGTGTGGTTTACGGGACATTATTGGTCAATGTGGGTAAAACGACATTTTCTGAAACCTTCCCTGAGCTTTGGTTATTCCTGATGGGCGGATTGTTTATCGCTGTGGTGATGTTCTTCCCGAATGGTCTGGCCGGTATTTATGAAAAATACGCCAGCAAAATTGGTTTCCTTAAACGTCTGCAAAGCAATGGTGACAAAGCAGCAGGAAAAGATGCACTTGAACAAAAAGCTGAATTGGAAGGAGCTAAATAATGAGTACCTCTACTGATTTTCTGTTAGCGATTGAAGACCTGACAGTCTCATTTGATGGCTTCAAAGCGGTTGATACATTGAATATGTATATCGACAAAAATGAACTTCGTGTGATTATCGGTCCTAATGGGGCCGGTAAAACCACTTTGCTGGACTTAATTTGTGGCAAGACAAAAGCGAGTTCAGGCTCGATTAAATTCAAAAATCATGAACTCACTAAACAAGCTGAACACGAAATCGTCAGAACAGGAGTCGGACGAAAATTCCAAACTCCCTCTATCTACGAAAACCTGAGTGTGTATGAAAATCTGGAAGTCTCTTATCCAGAAGGCCGTGGCGTATTTGGCAGTCTATTTTTCAAATCGACTGATAAAGTTCGTGACACTGTTTTACAAATAGCAGAAGAAATCCAACTACTGGACGAGCTCGATACAGAAGCGGCCGTGCTCAGTCACGGCCAAAAACAATGGTTAGAGATTGGCATGCTATTGATGCAGGACCCTGAACTACTGATGCTGGATGAGCCAGTGGCTGGCATGAGTGCGAAAGAGCGTGATGAAACAGCTGAATTATTGAATCGAATTTGTCAAAACCGTTCAGTGATTGTGATTGAACATGATATGGAATTCGTGAAAAAAATTGCTCGTAAGGTCACGGTATTACATCAAGGGAAAATTCTGGCTGAAGGTGCCATGGATAATGTACAAAATGACGAAAAAGTCATTGAAGTCTATCTGGGCCATTAATCAGGTATTGAGGAGATAAAAACATGTTCGAAGTTGAAAACCTGCAAGTCAGTTATGGCCAGAGTGAAGTCATTCATGAAATCAGTTTTAAAGCTGAAAAAAATGAAACATTGGCGATTATGGGCCGAAATGGCATGGGTAAAACCACCTTATTTAAATCTTTAATGGGGATTTTGCCTAGTCAGTCGACAAAAGTGAATTTGGAAGGGCAAGATCTCAGTGGCATGGAAAGCTATAAACGTGTGGCGAATGGACTTGCCTATGTGCCCCAGGGTCGAATGATTTTCCCTAATCTGACCGTTCAGGAAAATATTGAAACAGGTCTACAGGTATCAAAGCAGAAGTCGATACCGGAAGATATTTTTTCATTGTTTCCTGTGCTGCATGAAATGCGTCATCGTAAAGGCGGTAATCTATCGGGTGGTCAGCAGCAGCAATTAGCGATAGCGCGTGCGTTGGTGACTAATCCTAAAGTGTTGTTATTGGATGAACCGACGGAAGGTATTCAGCCGTCCATCATTAAGGATATCGCCCGCGTTTTAAATGAAATTCGTCAAATGCGTGAGATCACTATTGTGGTATCTGAGCAGGTTTTAAGCTTTACTATGGATATCGCTGATCGCATCATGGTGATCGAAAAAGGTAATTTAATTCATGAAGATCTGCGTGAAAATGTGGATGCAGCTAAGATTAAACAATACCTGACAGTGTAATCGGCAGCCCCCATTCCCAAATGTTTTTTTGCATAGGGAGTGGGGGTGTCATGTTATCTTTTATCGCATGAAACCAGGACAGAATGCGTGACGCAATTGATAGACAGAACCCAAGTAAATACTGCAATGACAGGCTGGGATGCTCGTCTTCAATTAAGTTTTATCGAACGAAATGGTAAGACGATTCTGGCAAAAAAGGCCCACTCTGGTCCTTTAACTATTCAAAAATGTCTCTATCCCGAAGGGCCTAATCCGGCACATGCATTAGTTATTCATCCTCCGGGTGGTGTTGCGGGTGGTGACCGTCTACAGCTTCTGTTTGAGCTGGCAACTTCTGCAAAGAGTTTGATTACCACGCCTGGTGCGACCAAGTGGTATAAGTCGGCTGGCCGACAAGCCAGTCAAACCGTGACTATTGAGCAGCACGATGACAGTCTTCTCGAGTGGTTTCCCCAAGAAAATATTGTGTTTGATGGTGCTGATGTCACGCTGAAAACACAGGTCGAATTGAGCCAAAATGCGCATTTTGCGGGATGGGATATCAGTTGTCTTGGTCGACAGGCTAGTGGCGAACAGTGGCAACAAGGGCGTTATCAACAAGTGTTGCAGATAAAGCGAGATGATCGTTTGATATGGCAAGAGAACGCGGTATTTAAGCCGGACAGTCTTATGCTGACATCGCTAGCTGGATTACGCGGTTTTCCCGTGTTTGGTAGTTTTGTGGTCACCGCCGGTCATGTCCCGGATAGTGTGATGGAGCAATGCCGACACGTCACACTCAACTCTGCTGCGCAGTACGGGGTTTCCGCACTCCCTGAAGTCTTTACAGCACGCTATATTGGCAATTGTGCACAAGAAGCACGACAGTATTTTGAACAATTATGGTCTTGTCTGCGGCCATGGTATGCAAACTCACACGCTGTACGCCCACGTATTTGGGCAACCTGATTAATTATAGGATGTGACAATGGATTTAACGCCAAGAGAAAAAGATAAGTTACTGATTTTTACAGCTGCATTATTAGCAGAACGTCGTAAAGACCGTGGTGTGAAATTAAATTATCCGGAAGCGGTGGCTTATATCACCGCAGCGATTATGGAAGGGGCCAGGGACGGGCGAAGTGTCAGTGACCTGATGAGTTACGGCACGACCTTACTGACACGTGAAGATGTGATGGATGGCATTGCGGAAATGGTCACCGAAATACAAGTGGAAGCCACGTTCCCTGATGGCACTAAGTTAATTACTGTACACGACCCCATAGTGTGAGGTGACAAAGATGATTCCAGGTGAAATGCGTTTTGCAAATGGTGATATTGAGCTGAATGTTCAGCGTGAGACCAAACTCATTGATGTCTCCAATTCAGGTGATCGTCCAGTCCAGGTCGGTTCGCACTATCATTTTTATGAAGTCAATGATGCCTTGTTGTTTGACCGCGATCAGGCCTATGGCTTTCGTCTGAATATAACAGCTGGCACGGCTGTTCGGTTTGAACCAGGCCAAATGCGTAGTGTTGAGCTGGTTAAACTGGCAGGTGCCCAAACAGTATACGGGTTTGCGGGTAAAGTCATGGGAGCCTTGTCATGAGCGTTAAAATTTCTCGTCAGGCCTATGCTGAAATGTTCGGTCCAACGGTGGGTGACAAAATTCGTCTTGCCGATACCGAGCTGTGGATCGAGGTTGAAAAAGATCTCACTACCTATGGCGAAGAAGTGAAATTTGGTGGTGGTAAAGTGATTCGTGATGGCATGGGGCAATCACAACTGTCTGCAGCCGAAGTGGCTGACACGGTCATTACTAATGCACTGATTATTGATGCTGTGACTGGCATTATCAAAGCAGATGTAGGTTTAAAAGATGGCCATATCTGGCAAATCGGTAAAGCGGGTAACCCAGATATTCAACCGAACGTGACTATTCCTATTGGTGCCGGCACTGAGGTTATTGCCGGTGAAGGTATGATTCTCACGGCAGGTGGCATTGACAGTCATATTCATTGGATCTGTCCACAACAAATTGAAGAAGCACTCACCTCAGGTGTCACCACGATGTTAGGCGGCGGCACCGGACCAGCCACAGGCACGTTTGCCACAACCTGCACGCCAGGACCTTGGCATATTCATCGAATGCTCGAATCGGCCGAAGCGTTTCCAATGAATATGGGCTTTTTCGGTAAAGGTAATGTCTCTTTACCTGAACCAGCGCGTGAACAAGTCGAAGCTGGCGTGATTGGTCTGAAGTTGCATGAGGACTGGGGTACGACGCCAGCTGCCATTGATAACTGTTTAAGTGTGGCAGAAGAAATGGATGTACAGGTGGCGATACATAGTGACACCTTGAACGAGTCAGGTTTTGTTGAAACGACATTAGCGGCATTTAAAGATCGCACTATCCATACGTTTCATACTGAGGGTGCCGGTGGTGGTCATGCACCGGATATCATTAAAGCCATCAGTTCACAAAATGTCTTACCGTCATCCACAAATCCCACCCGACCTTTCACGGTGAATACGTTGGATGAGCATTTGGATATGTTGATGGTATGTCATCATCTTGACCCTGCGATTGCTGAGGATGTGGCGTTTGCTGAGTCGAGAATTCGCCGTGAAACCATTGCTGCTGAAGATATTCTCCATGACACCGGCGCCTTTGCGATGATGTCATCTGATTCACAGG
>ERZ724563.128-NODE-128-length-17746-cov-4.034905_pt1 | contig 17746 bp, 16 predicted proteins | sample MGYA00375857_ERZ724563 | MGnify/ENA primary metagenome ERZ724563 (study PRJEB28725, sample SAMN03264850) | marine sediment metagenome | biome: marine pelagic biome; feature: marine oligotrophic desert; material: marine snow | place: Pacific Ocean:North Pacific...
CGTGAGACTCGTCGATAAACATTAGGCCATCTGCTGGAAAATAGTCCAATAAGGTTGGAGGTGGTTCGCCCGGAGCTCTTCCTGAAAGATAGCGAGAGTAATTCTCGATCCCAGAACAATAGCCAAGCTCCATCATCATTTCGATATCAAACTGTGTACGCTGAGAGATACGTTGCTCTTCCAGTAATTTGTTTGCCTGTTGCAACTGAGCTTTACGTTCTTTTAGCTCACCTTTAATACGCTCGATAGCATCGAGAATCTTTTCTCGAGGTGTAACATAGTGGGTTTTCGGAAACACCGTTGCCCGGACAACCGATTTATCGACCGCGCCGGTAAGCGGGTCGAAAAGGCTTATTTTATCTATTTCATCATCAAACAGCTCAACCCGAACCGCTTGCTTTTCTGCATCGGCGGGAAAAATATCTATAACATCGCCACGCACACGAAATGTGCCCCGCTCAAAAGCTAAATCGTTGCGTTTATATTGTAATTCAGCAAGACGACGTAATATGTCCCGTTGATCCATGGTGTCGCCTTGGCGCAAATGGAGCAGCATTTTCATATAGGATTCAGGGTCGCCCAAACCATATATTGCAGACACACTTGCCACAATTACGACATCCCGGCGCTCCATCAGCGCCTTAGTCGCAGATAATCGCATTTGCTCAATGTGGTCGTTAATTGAGGCATCTTTCTCAATGAAGGTATCTGTACTAGGAACGTAGGCTTCCGGCTGATAATAATCGTAATAAGAAACAAAGTACTCTACCGCATTGTTGGGGAAGAACTCTTTCATTTCGCCATACAATTGCGCAGCAAGGGTTTTATTGTGTGCCAAAATTAAGGTAGGACGTTGCACTTCACTAATCACGTTTGCCATAGTAAAGGTTTTTCCTGAGCCAGTAACGCCCAATAGGGTTTGCGCGGCTAACCCACTCTCTAGCCCATCCACAAGGGTAGCTATAGCGTTGGGTTGATCGCCTGCTGGCTTGTAATTTGAATGGAGTTCAAATCCTTTACTCATTAAACACTACCTTTTTTACTTGTGTTCATTGTGTACGTCGCTAGCATCGAATTGCGTGATTGCTCGTTGAAACACCACCACCGACACACATGCCATTGCGATGTTTGCAATAACTGTTCCCCAGAACAGCCCCTTTAAGCCATACAAATAACTCGCGGCTACACTTATTGGGACTAAAAATACAAATAATCGGATCACACTTAATGCTAGCGCGCTCATAGGCCGATGCATTGCATTTAGCGAAGAGTTGGTAAGTATGATAATACCCTGCATGCCATAGCCTAGCGGCACTATCATAAGAAATAACTGAATAAGTGCTGACACTTCGGGTTCTTTCGCAAACGCAGCGCCTATCCACGTGGACAACACCCACATAATGACGAATACGGTGAATTGCCAAAAAAGCACAAATTTGAGAGTTAACGAATAAGCGCGTTTCACCCGGTCTATTTTATTTGCCCCAACATTTTGGCTTATGAACGGAGGAAGCGTCATAGACAATGCTAATACAAGAATACTGGCAATAGACTCCAACCGGTTCCCTACGCCCCACGCAGCCACTGCGGCGGGTCCATAAGCAGCGACAACCGCTGTCATCACTCCACCGGCTATTGGGGTTAACATATTGGCTCCCGCTGCAGGAAGGCCAATACGCAGTATTTCACTGCTACTGGCCTTTAACTCAGTAAAAGACAACAGCCTAGGTAACATTAATTTACGTTGCACCGCTAACAGATACAGGATCCAAAACGCGCCCACACACCACGCTAGCAGGGTGGCTAATGCGGCACCTTGAATGCCCATGGCCGGTACCGGACCAAAGCCAAAAATAAAGACAGGGTCAAGAATAGCGTTAATACCGCCCACGCTAGCCATGACAACACTTGGCGTACGCGTGTCACCACACGCCCGAAGTACACTATTGCCAACCATAGGTAGCGAGAGAAAAACGCTAGAGAGATACCACAGCCCCATATAGTCATAAATATAAGGCATCAATAAAACTGGGGCGTTTAACATAGAGAAAACGAGCTCGATCGTGAAATAACCCACGCAAGCCAAGCTTCCCACCAATATGGCGGATAACATGAGTGAACCGGTAGCATAATGCTGGGATAAGGTTAAATCATTGCTACCCTGTAGTCTGCCAATAATGGCAGATGTGCCAATGCCCAGACCAATGTTAAGACTAATCACGGTGAACGTCACAGGGAAAGTAAAACTAATAGCGGCAAGTTGCTCAGTGCCCAGTAAGCTGACAAAAAAGGTATCTATCAACCCGAAGCTCATCATCATGATCATGCCCAGAATCATTGGAATGGTCATGCGCTTCAATGTGGAACTGATATCACCTTCAATTAAACTGGATGTTTTGCCAGCAGAAGTGTTTTTACTCACGAGCCCTCTCAGTGTTATAGGTTTTAAATGTAGCGCTAAGCCCACTACTGACGTTTTGGGCTTCACCGTTCTCGGTAGCAGCATATTGATTTTACCGATTCCAAGAATCAAAGAGCATAAGTCTAAGGGACGCACTCTTAATAAGCTACGATAAATCGACCAAGCTTCTAAAATGAGAGAAGGCCATCTCACTCCCTACCCGATTTGACGAAAGCAGGGGTGTTTTTTAAACTTTCGTCTAATTATTAAACGAAACCCGTGTAAATGATCGTTTTTGCAGTCGAAGTCCTGCTAGTTTACTCCATGGGATAGTTAACCAACGCTTTCGGCTCCGTGACAAATTTGTGACATCTAGATGTCGTTTATAAGTCACCACGTATTTTAGAAAGCGCTATTTGTAATTTATTGATTTTACGCAATGATTGTTAAACATTTGTAAATTCCACTTCGCGGCGACCGCAAAAATCGTTCACCAAGTGTGCATTCGGCGATTTAACACACAAGATATTTTTTGTCCACTAGATCTAAAAAGATCATCTAGGCAGATCAATTAAAAACACCTAAGTGACTATTTTATATGTAAATAACAACATAATTAACACCAATAGCGGTTGATCATACTCCACATGATCAGTGTTCATGTGGCGGCAAAAAACATCTATCAACACACTTATCCACAGATTTAGTGGATAAGTAGCTACAAGCCAGTAACCACGCTACTTTTTGTGACAAATGATTTTGGTAAGGTAAGTAACAACTAACCTTGCGATACTTACGTACAGGTTACACATTTATTAAATACTGTATATACACTCAGTAATCAAAGCTTTTGTTATTCTATTTTGTTATAGATGTTTTATAATCGGGATAGGAAATAAAATCCCTTACTTAGAAAAAAATGGCATCGACGTCTGTGCCTACTATTTCAGTGGGTGACGCCAATGGCTCAATAAATAACCATTATTTTTCGGCATTTGGTGCTTAATTAAGCACAAAAGCGCTAAAAAGCTATTTTTTGTCCACTTAGCACAAAAAAATGCGGAAGGTTGTTGACAGCAACCGAGTACCTCTTTAATATTCGCCTCCGTTGAAAAGCAGGTCCCCCTTAGCTCAGTTGGTTAGAGCGACGGACTGTTAATCCGCAGGTCCCCCGTTCGAGTCGGGGAGGGGGAGCCAACTTTTCATCAACAACTTAGGTGTCGATTCCCCCTTAGCTCAGTTGGTTAGAGCGACGGACTGTTAATCCGCAGGTCCCCCGTTCGAGTCGGGGAGGGGGAGCCACTTAGTTGGCTCATACGCGATAATCTCCCAGCAAGACCTTTTTAAGATTTCCTTCGAAATTTACGAATAAAGACATTAAATAACCCTAATTCAATCAAGTTGTTAATCTGCCCTTAAAAGGCGATAATAGCCGCCAAAATTTTGAATTCATAAATGGGCAACGCCCATCACGCCCTTAAACGGGAATTGTTATTTTCATGACTGATTTTTTATTGCTTCTTATAGGCACAGTATTAGTAAACAATTTTGTTCTGGTTAAGTTTCTAGGCTTATGCCCGTTTATGGGTGTGTCCAGTAAACTAGAAACCGCTATGGGTATGTCTATGGCGACAACCTTTGTACTGACGCTTGCCTCAGCAACCAGTTACCTCGTAGAAACCTATTTATTAGCACCCTTGGGTATTGGCTATTTGCGCACATTAGCCTTCATTCTGGTTATTGCTGTTGTGGTACAATTTACAGAAATGGTGGTTCACAAAACCAGCCCTACCCTTTATCGCCTTCTGGGCATTTTCCTTCCCCTCATTACGACAAATTGTGCGGTGCTTGGTGTTGCATTATTGAACTTAACTGAACAACACACTTTTATTGAAAGCCTAATTTACGGCTTTGGTGCTGCTGTAGGTTTTTCTCTTGTTCTTGTTTTATTTGCCGCCATGCGAGAACGTTTGGCCGCAGCCGATGTGCCCGTGGCCTTTAAAGGGGCGTCTATTGCGATGATTACAGCGGGCTTGATGTCTCTCGCGTTCATGGGCTTTAGTGGATTGGTGAAAATATAATGACCATTACCTATGCCGTTATCGCGTTGGGCGCACTGGCGCTACTTTTTGGGCTTATTTTAGGCTATGCCAGTATTCGCTTTAAGGTAGATGCCGACCCCTTAGTCGATCAGATTGACGAAGTGCTTCCGCAAACCCAATGTGGCCAATGTGGCTACCCCGGTTGTCGTCCTTATGCTGAAGCCATTGCCAATGGCGATGAAATTAACAAATGTCCTCCCGGTGGCGAGTCGACAATTAAAAAATTAGCCGACTTAATGGGCGTTGAACCCAAGCCTCTAGACGATGCCCACGGCGAAGAAGACGTCAAGAAAGTAGCCTTTATAAGAGAAGATGAATGTATAGGCTGCACTAAATGCATTCAGGCCTGCCCCGTAGATGCCATACTTGGCGCAGCCAAACACATGCACACGGTAATTGCAGAAGAATGTACAGGGTGCGATTTATGTGTAGATCCCTGCCCTGTAGATTGTATAGACATGGTTCCAGTAACAGAGACAACTGCTACATGGAAATGGGACTTTTCTTCATCACCCAAGGGTGATATTCCAATTAAAATGGTGTCTTGAGCGTTGAAGTATCCAAGTTTTGACCACATCATCGAGTCATTAAACGCGGGAAAGCTATTTTCTTTCCCTGGTGGTGTGCACCCTGACGACAAAAAATCGCTGTCTAATACAGAATCAATCGCCACGGCTCCAATGCCTGATATCCTAGTGCTGCCTTTGCGCCAACATGTAGGCTCTGAAGGGCAATGCTGCGTTAGCGTGGGTGATTATGTTTTCAAAGGGCAACCGATATCCACCACCACATCGCCCTACTCTGTGCCGGTACATGCACCTACCTCAGGCGAGATCATTGCCATTGCCCCTCACGTAGTCGCTCACCCAAGTGGGCTAACCGAAATGTGTGTGAGTATAAAACCTGATGGCAAGGATACATGGGGAGAACTCACGCCATTAATGGATTATCAGCAGCGTGATAAAAGCCAGGTTATTGAAGCAATCTGCCAGGCCGGTGTCGCGGGCATGGGTGGAGCAGGTTTCCCTACCCATATAAAAACCGCAAACAGTAAACCCGTCGAATTCTTAGTGATTAATGGTGTGGAGTGCGAACCCTACATCACCTCTGATGATAGGCTAATGCGTGAACACGCCTGGCAAATTAGACAAGGTCTAGATATTCTCAATCACCTTGTTTCACCAAAAGCTATTATTATCGCGGTTGAAGACAATAAACCTCAGGCCATTGAGGCCTTAAATATTGCCTGCCAAGATAAACAAGAATATCGGGTTGTACCAGTAGAAACCAAGTACCCCGCTGGCGGTGAAAAACAGCTTATTCAAGTTCTCACCGGGCGCGAAGTTCCACGTAATGGATTACCTGCCGATGTTGGGGTAATCATGTTTAACGTGGGCACATGTTATGCTATTGCCGATGCCATATTGCACGGTAAGCCCTTGATTGAAAGAATTGTTACCGTGACAGGCGACGCAGTAGAACATGCGCGAAATTTCCGCGTATTGCTAGGTACGCCAGTCTCTCACTTACTTGACGCCGCCAAATACCAGCCTAAAAAACAAAAAAGCCCCCGGGTTATTATGGGTGGGCCAATGATGGGGTTTGCGCTAGCAGACGCTACCATTCCGGTGGTGAAAACAACTAACTGCTTGTTAGTTCCCAGCAAAAAAGAACTTGTGGCGGATAACGCAGAACGCCCCTGTATTCGCTGCAGCGCCTGCGCTGATGCCTGCCCCGCTTCACTACTGCCTCAACAGATGTTTTGGCACGCGAAAGCAAAAGAATACGACAAAGCAGAAGAGTACGATTTATTCGATTGCATTGAATGTGGCGCGTGTGCATACGTATGCCCGAGTGAAATCCCGTTGGTTCACTATTATCGCCAAGCGAAATCTGAAATTAGACTGCAAAGAGATGAGCGCAATAAAGCAGAAAAAGCCAAACAACGATTTGAAGCACGCAATGAACGTTTAGCGAGAGAAAAACGGGAACGAGAAGAAAAACACCGTAAGGCAAAAGAAGCACGTTTAGCCGCCACTAATAATAAAACCACAACAACCGCTAGCAGCGGTTCTGAGAGCGCTAAAGGCGGCGGTGCGAAAGATAAAGTTGCAGCGGCATTGGCACGAGCAAAAGCCAAAAAAGCCGCTCAGCAAGCTCAGGCGAGTGCTGATGAAGCAAGCCTAAGCCAGTCTACAGAAACCGATAGCGCCAAAGACGCGAAGAAGGCACAAGTTGCTGCCGCTATTGCACGAGCAAAAGCGAAAAAAGCCGCACAACAGGCCGAAACAACATCTGCTACGCCGTCCAGTGAATCAGCCACGAACGCGCCTGACTCACCGCCACAGCAAACTGAATTATCAGCGGCAGATGAGAAAAAAGCCCGGGTAGCGGCCGCCGTTGCTCGCGCTAAAGCCAAGAAAGCGGCGCAAGCTAAAGCGTCAATGTCTGATGCGGCAAATGAGAACAAAACAGACTTATCTAGCGACGGCGCTAAAGAAGAAAGCGCACCCGTATCGAGGCCCCCTGCCGGTTTGTCTACTGATGAAGCAGACAGCAAAAAGGCGCGAATTGCCGCTGCCGTTGCGAAAGCTAAAGCGAAAAAAGCCACGCAACAAGAAACGGCAGAAGAAACCAAAACAGCTTCTTCCCAAAGCAGCGAGCAATCCACTGAACAGGCTGAGCAGCAAGACGTATCCGATCCCGCCGCAGAGAAAAAAGCTCGAATTGCAGCGGCTGTGGCTAAGGCAAAAGCCAAGAAGGCGAAAGCTGAGCGTGAGAAAAATTCATGAAATTATCCTTATCTAGTTCACCACACCAAAGAGTAAGGCGTGATACCGGCCAAGTCATGCGCTTGGTGGTTTATGCCATGATCCCCGGCATTTTGGCGCAGGCGTACTTTTTTGGTTGGGGCGTACTCATTCAAGCATTACTTGCCGTCATCAGTGCCACTGTGTTTGAAGGTATTATACTATGGCTCAGAAAACGGCCTATCGAGCGCACATTAACCGATTATTCAGCGGTAGTGACTGGCCTGCTTATTGCCATAAGTATTCCCCCTACACTGCCTTGGTGGATGACAGTAACAGGTGTATTTTTTGCTATTGTGGTCGCAAAGCATGTGTATGGCGGGCTAGGTTTTAATATATTTAACCCCGCCATGATTGCCTATGTAGTGCTACTCATTTCCTTCCCCGCAGCCATGAGCCTTTGGTTAGTACCCGTTACCCATGCCAGCATTACGCCCAATTTGTTAGATTCGGTATCGCTAATTTTCAGTGGCTATACCACCAGCGGCTACGATGTCACTCAGCTGCGCACCATTGCCGATGGCGTCACTATGGCCACTCCCTTGGACACATTAAAAACCAATTTAACTCAAGGGCTAACTTATTCTGAATCGCTTGCTCAACCCATTTTTCAAGGTGGCTTTTTTGATGCAGCCGGTGCCGGATGGGGCTGGGTTAGCCTAGCCTACCTATTAGGGGGCGTTTGGCTAGTAAGACTAAAAGTCATCAGTTGGCACATTCCATTAAGCCTTATATTAGCGGTAGCCATTTTATCCTCGCTGCTTCACATGGTAGACAGCGATTACTTTGCATCACCACTCTTCCACCTGTTAAATGGGGCGATCATGGTAGGGGCATTTTTTATTGCTACCGACCCGGTGTCTGCTTCAACCACGCCTAAAGGGCGAATTATTTTCGGTGCAGCCATTGGCTTTTGGGTGGTCATTATACGTACCTTTGGCGGCTACCCCGATGCCATTGCATTTGCTGTTATTATTATGAACATGGCTGTTCCTCTAATAGATTATTACACCAAACCTCGTACCTATGGTCGTGGCGTTCGCAAGGTTCAACGGGGAGACTAACGCAGATGAAAGATACTCTGGCCAAAAATGGGCTGATGTTAGGCACATTCGCGGTAATCACCACGGCGCTCATTGCCATGACATTTTTTGCTACCGAGCCGCGAATTGAACAACAAAAAGCACGTAAGTTATTAAGCGTGCTTAATGAAGTTGTCCCCCTTAAATTACATGACAATGCCATGTATGCAGACTGCACTGAAGTGGTATCGAAGCAACTGGGCAATACCCTGCCACACCGGGTATATCGTGCCACACTAAATGGCGCTCCCTCGGCACTTGTTCTAGAAGCCACAGCGCCCGATGGCTACAGTGGTGACATTGAATTAGTGATTGGCGTAGACACCCAGCTCAAAGTACTAGGAGTACGGGTTCTAGAGCATAAAGAAACACCTGGGCTAGGCGACAAAATAGAATTATCGGTAAGCAATTGGATAACCCAATTTACTGGAAAACGGTTTAATGCCGATGCCTTAGCCCCTTGGCAAGTAAAAAAAGACGGTGGCGAGTTTGATCAATTTACTGGGGCAACCATCACCCCTAGAGCCCTAGTAAGTGCAGTAAAAAATGCGCTACTGTTTGCCGCTGAGGAGCAAAGCAAACTGTTTTCTGCTCCTAATGCTTGCCTAACCACCGCGCCTACAAGTGAGGTGTCATCATGAACGACTATCGCGATCTAACCCTGCAAGGGATTTGGAAGAATAACCCGGCACTAGTGCAATTGCTCGGGTTGTGCCCGCTTTTAGCGGTAACTGCAACCTTTATCAATGGCCTTGGGCTAGGCTTGGCTACATTACTCGTACTCATAGGTAGCAATGTCACCGTTTCCCTTGTGAGAAATATTGTACGTAACGAAATTCGAATCCCAGTTTTCGTTATGATTATTGCGGCCTTTGTAACGATTATTCAGCTACTCATGAATGCCTTCACCTACGAGCTTTATTTGGCGCTGGGCATTTTTATCCCTCTCATTGTGACGAACTGCGCCATTATTGGTCGAGCAGAAGCCTTTGCGTCGAAGAACACGCCCCTTCCCGCCGCTTATGACGGCCTAGTAATGGGGCTTGGCTTTACATTTGTACTGGTTGTTCTAGGCGGCATGCGTGAAATTTTAGGGGCAGGAACTCTGTTCGCGGGTGCTGACCGCCTTTTCGGCCCAGTAGCACAAAACTGGACACTAGTGTTTTTTGAAACAGATTATCCATTCTTACTGGCAATTCTCCCCCCTGGCGCCTTTTTAGGCATGGGGTTACTCATTGCCATAAAAAATATGGTTGACGCACGCATTGCTGAAAAAACGCATACCGTAAAAGAAAAAGCCGAACGTGTTCGTGTAACCGCCGAAAGTGTTTAATTTTCATTTTAAGAAGATATAGAACGTCAGATGAATAATGCCAAACGTCGCGAAATTCTAACTCGATTACGAGATGCGAACCCTCATCCCACTACCGAACTAAACTTCTCAACGCCCTTTGAGTTGTTAGTCGCCGTTACCTTATCGGCCCAATCAACCGACGTGGGTGTTAATAAAGCCACTGACAAACTTTTTCCGGTGGCGAATACGCCCCAAGCTATCGCCGACTTAGGCGTAGAAGGCCTTACTCAGTATATAAAAACCATTGGCCTTTATAACTCCAAAGCTAAAAACGTGCATCGGCTGAGTGAGATTTTGGTTGAAAAACACAACGGTGAAGTACCGGAGAGCCGTGAAGCGCTAGAAGCCTTACCCGGCGTGGGAAGAAAAACAGCAAACGTGGTTTTAAATACCGCCTTCGGCTGGCCTACCATAGCGGTAGACACCCACATTTATCGCGTAAGCAACCGCACAAAATTTGCCATGGGTAAGACCGTCGAAAAAGTAGAAGAAAAGCTGCTAAAAGTGGTGCCTAAAGAATTTAAAGTGGATGTGCACCACTGGCTGATTTTGCACGGACGTTACACCTGTATTGCCCGTAAACCAAGATGTGGTTCTTGTATTATCGAAGATTTGTGTGAGTTCAAAGATAAAACTGAAGAATAAAGATAGTTGAATAATATTCAAATGGCTTATTTACATCAATTTACCGTAGCTTTTAACTAATACTTTTGCTCTTAAACATTTTCTGCCATGTTCTTGGAGCGACGCCATACTTTTGTAAAAAGTGATTACGATAAATTTGCTCCGAACTAAAGCCGCGCTGTGGCTATTGTATCATTGAAGATTTGTGTGAGTTTAGGAGATCACTGCTTCCGCCGCGATAACGAGGTAGCTAAGTCCTCTCTTGCCTGATACCACGGTTAGGGCATTCGCTCAAACACCACACCTTGCGTGCGACCATTACTTAATTCAAGCTTAGTCACCTTACCGATTTCGTTGCGAATAAAAATTAGATCAGTGTTAATCATGCTTGTTTCACTAAAGGTGTCTTGTTCCAAAGGTACTAATTCTAGGGTTGGTGACGTGTATAGTTTAACAGTCAGCTTATTTTTCTCATTGATGGCTATTGTATATAGCACCTCTAGTTCATTGGAAAAGTATCTACCTGTATATTCATTTAGTTGCTCATGCGTTGGGTCAAACGGTTCCAACTTTTTAAACTCATAGTCATCTGAGCTGGTCTTTATTGTCAGTGCGCTTGCACTTGCTTCGTCATTGTTCATTAAAAAGGTTAATTTGTACTGACCGTCGTTAAAGCCAAATTCCTTCTCTGAATATGTAGTTAAAGGTTGAGCATCTCCATCGTCAAATGCGATTTTCAACTGCTCTTCGGTGGCTTTTATGTCTGCAACTACTCCAAGTAATTCTGACTTATACTTACCTGTTAATTTAGCCAAATAATTAGCAGGTAAATCAATGATCTTTGTCTCTCCTTCTTCAGCATTGCCTTCCGTTGATTCGACAAAATCTTTGCCAACAACCTCGTCAACAAAACTATTCCAAATACTCATATTAAACGCTGTATTATTGGTATTTAAAAACAGACCTTTGTCAATCTCTGGAAAGAATACATAGTTGGTATAATGCGCCATATCGGCTCCACTATGCATATACCGTAGCAGACCTCTGTAATCGTTTACGGATAAGCCCAATGCATACGTTTGCTCTTCACCATTATTAAGCACGCCTCGTGTTGTTAACTTGGTTATGACATTTTTTCCACCCAACTTACCCGTGATATAATTTTGTGACCACTTAGCCATATCCTCGACTGTAGTATAAATAGCGCCGGCCCCCACTGCGGAGTACAAATCGCCAACCTCTCTAAAGCCATTTTCATCGACGCCATAGCCCTGCGTTGCCCTGGGAATAATGTGGCCGGGGTCTCGTCTTACATAGGTATTGTTCATGTCGAGCGGTTCAAAAATATTTTCTTTCATCCACTTTGAAAATGTTTGCTCTGTAACTCGCTCAACAATGATGGATAATAAGGTGAACCCTGTATTGTTGTAATTCATCTTTTCACCAGGTTTGACTTGCAGCTCTACTTGTTTCTTTACAACCTCTAAGGCTTGATTTTTTTCAATAAACTCCTCGCCTGTCCAACCACGCATACCTAACAAATTGAAAATTTCTCGTAAGCCTGTGGTGTGTGTAAGCACATGTTTGATGGTAATTTTATCACTAAATTCTGGCAATTCAGGCAAGTGCTTTCTAAGATCATCAGTCAAGCTTAGCTTTCCTTGCTTCTCAAGGAGTAATATAGCCATTGCGGTGAACTGTTTAGAGACTGACCCTATATTAGTGGGCATATCAACTTCAAATGGAATAGTATGTGCGAGATTTGCCATACCTACCGATTGAATATGGGTAACGTTTCCCTTCTCAAAGACACCAAAAACCGCACCTGGCGTAGTTTGTTTATCATAAGGACTCAAGAGCTGTTCTAAGCGTTTATTAAGATCAGAGGCTATGACTTCATTGCGGATAAGCCTAATTGAGTACATACCGCTAGAATCTTTTTCGGACGCGCTCAGCAATATCTTATATTGTCCACTCATTTGGGTATCAATGATGAAGGGTTCATAACCAACTTTAGTTTCATTAAAGGCGTTGATTTCTAAACCATTGGGTGCAAATACCTGAATTTTAACGTCAATGCTGTCTTGCTCCACTTCACCGAAAATAAAGTGACTACCCTTTGTCTCTATTAAGTAACTGTGCGACTCACCATATTTTATACTTCTTTCAACAGAAGAGAGTTGTTGCAGGACTTGAGGTGGCTTAGAATTTAGGTTTGAATTAGTCTGATCGTTAATTTGATTGGCATAGGCCGATAGCGAGATTAAAGCGGTAAAAACGATGATAAGTTTCATTGAATAGTCCCTTACATTATATGACATCCGTGTGCGGCAATTAAATCAGACCTAGTAAAATTTACTCTAATCATGGTAGCACAATATTTGAACAGCTCAATGTGAGGAGAGTATTCTTATTTTTAAAATTTTACTCATTGTTTTGCTGTTAGTAATGAGCGGTAGCATTAAATCTTTTATTAACCGGAAGTTGCTACTCATATATTGGGACCGCAATTGAGGTTGGTAAAACTAGAAACTTTTAGGCGTCAATAAACGTAAATATACTCCTACATTGTTAGCATTCAAAACTCATTTTGAGCAGTTCCTCACGCCAAAGGGCAGGTATTTCTATCTATCACCAATGTCTTTAGGCTGGCCTACCATAGCGGTAGACACCCACATCTATCGCGTAAGTAACCGCACAAAATTCGCCATGGGTAAGACCGTCGAAAAAGTAGAAGAAAAGCTGCTAAAAGTGGTGCCTAAAGAATTTAAAGTGGATGTGCACCACTGGCTGATTTTGCACGGACGTTACACCTGTATTGCCCGTAAACCAAGATGTGGTTCTTGTATTATCGAAGATTTGTGTGAGTTCAAAGACAAGACAGAGTATTGAGAGCCTACCTATAAGCCTATTACAGGCATTCATTTAAAATAAAGAAGCATCACTAAGATATCCGGCATTAACTCAAGTCGTTGATTAGCTTTTTATTTTGAATAGTCATTTTCACAAACTCCTCAACAATGATGCTGGTATTGTTTGTCATATATTGAATTTCAAGCGGAACTTTAATCTCTGCCCCCATCAATGGCACGAGTAGACACCCTTTTGTATAGAGGTTTGCAACACAGGAAGGCGCAATGGCTATTCCCAACTCAGCCGAGACTTCCGTTAACAAAGTTTGCATATTAGAAGGTTGGCTAATGATGTTAGGGTTTATTTTTTCTTGATGAAATATTCCACTTATTTTATTGAAAAGCCCTACTGCGCTCATTCGGTTGAGTAGTATTATGTTTTCATCTTTTAAATCAGATATCGCGATGTGTTCATATGTCGATAATGCATGTAGTTCAGGAACAACTACAACTAATCGGTCATTATAGATATTGAGACAATCTAGCCGCGTATTCATATTGCTAGGGATAGGGCGAGAAAATCCAACATCTATTTCATGCTTATCGAATGCGTTAATTTGCTCTTGTGAGGTCATCTCTACAAGCTGGACACGCACATTTGGAAATTGTGTGGAGAACAACCTAACCAATTTCCCTATAAAGCTAAAACACGCCGATGCTAAGTAGCCTATACGTATATGCCCTATTTCGCCTTTTTCAATTTTTCGAACATTCGTTACCATTTCCAGTTCTAGCTCGAACATCCGCTGGGCATTTTTCAATAAATAACTACCCGCTTCAGTAAGCGTGACTACTCTGGTATTACGAATCAATAATTTCACGCCCAATTCAGCTTCTAAATCTGCAATTTGCCGGCTGATTGCAGGCTGCACCGTGTTCAATGCTTTAGCCGCGGCCGTAAAGTTCTTCAATGTAGCAACGGTAACGAAATACCTTAGTTTCTTTAGCTCCACATTTGATACCAAAAAAGTATTAATACAATAACTATATAACATTTCCGTTATCAAAAGTATTTATTTACTATGCCGGCATTCTGAAATTACCGAGATTCAAGATGAACACACAGGTTAAAACTGTAAGCACTGGCATTATTTTAATGATGGCGATAGCCGTGTGTGCAACGGTTGCCAATTTATATTACAACCAACCTTTGCTGCCTTTAATGGGCCGCACAATGGGTATCGACGAAAGTCATTTAGGGCTAATTCCTTTTGCTAGCCAAATGGGTTATGCCGTAGCCATATTACTGATATCACCTTTAGGTGATGTTATACGCAGAAAAACACTTATTACATTGTTATCTATTGGTTTAACATTCAGTCTCTTAGGTATTTACTTCTCCATTAGCTTGTGGATGCTGGTCGTAGCAACTTTTTTTGTTGGTATCAGCGCCAATATTACGCAACAAATTATTCCTTTTGCAGCCTCACTCTCTGCTCCAGAAAACAAAGGTAAAGTCATTTCCACTATTATGGCAGGCCTTACCTTAGGCATTTTATTGTCAAGGACAGTAAGTGGCACCATTGCCGAAGCATTTGATTGGAGGACGGTTTATTTATTTGCAGCAATAATTTCTGTCGTTGTAGGAGGGTTGCTATTTATTGTATTACCTAACCCCGAGCCAAGCGCAAAAATGCGCTATTCAGCTTTAATAATATCGATGTTTACGCTTGTTAAAACACAACCTCGGCTTCGAGAAGCTGCAATAACGGGAGCACTTTGGTTTGCCGCATTTAATGCCCTTTGGGCAACACTCGCTATTCATGTAAGCAACGAACCATTTTCATATAATGTTCAACAAGCTGGATTATTTGGTTTTGTAGGTATGGCAGGCATTGTAGGAGCAAAAGTGTCAGGCCGATTTGTTAATAAACTAGGAGCCAATGTACTCATTAGTATGAGTTTACTCTTTGTAGTGCTTGGTTTTGCAGTATTGGCTATTTGGGGTAACGCGTTAACAGGGCTAGTCATAGGTATTCTTTTATTAGATATTGGGGTGTTTGGTGCACAAATTCCGAACCAAGTACGTCTATTTTCAATTGACCTAAAAGCTCAAAGCCGCATCAACGCAGTTTATATGCTTTTTTATTACCTAGGCGCTGCATTTGGCTCAGCTATTGGCGTGAAAGTTATGGCTAAATTTGATTGGCCTGGCCTGACAATGATGGGCCTCGCATTGGCACTATGCGCATTCGTATTTCATCAAACCAAAAATCGTAATGCTTAATAATCAACAAATAACGTTTTGCAACGTTGAATATTAATGGGTGCGTTCGTAACAGAGTTTTACAGTAGACCTGAGCGAATGGGCACACTCGAGCTTCTATCAAGCTTAGGCTAAACAACGTCAATAGGTCAACTCGCTATGATGCGCCAAGACTTAACCTTAGGTAACTCGCCGAGAAAGTAGAAAAAAGTGACTGAAAGTGAAGCGAAAAAATTTTAAGTCATCGTGAACACACTGCCTTAATATGCATGGCGGCTATACGTGCTTTACTGAATACCTATGTCAGGTTAACGCAAGAGTCGGACTGCCTACTAAAATAAACAAGAAACTTTCCGTATTTAAATTTAATGACTTCAGTACGTGTGAATAATGATGTTGATCCCAAAACTTTTTAGTGCAAAAGTGGGACTAATAATAAGGGTAATAGGTGGATATATTCCATCTTACCTAAAGGATTTTTTCCGCACATTAAGTTGTTATATGCCAGTGAAAAATTTTAAGTTTCAGCTGTTTTTAATTAGTTTGCTAGCTTTGGCCTCTTGCGCAAAGGAAACACGCGTAGAAGAACGATTAGTGTTTTGGAAAAGTGAACTATATAAAATTATTCCTACTGGTACTCCGCAAGAAGAAGCTTTAAATAAACTAAAAGAAATAGATTCAGAAGCATTCATAAATTTGTTATCGGGGAATATTTCTTCTAAATTAGAAAACATAGAAGGCAATGGAATCCCCTGCAAAGATTGGGTTTTAGTGGCTACAACAGAAATCCAAGACAATGCTGTCATCAAACATTCAATCTCTAGTACGGGGCGTTGTTTATAGAATGGCATATAACAAAAAAATTAAGTCACTCACTGCGTTCGCTGGGACGCATACACGCGGGGCGGCTTCGCCATTATGCCCCACATGCCTGCGCCCCTTATTGGAAAGTTATACCCTTATTCAGCATCAAGTCTCTTTAATGCTTTTTTGTAAGCCTCATTTCTCTCGCGTTTTCCCACTGCAAGCACTGTAACTACAACTACGTCATCAAGTACCTGATACACCAACCTATATCCTGATTGACGTAATTTTATTTTATAAACATTATCGGAACCTAACACTCTATCTGGGGCTACGTGCGGTGTTTTTAATCTCTCTGCTAACTTCTTTTTCAGTTGTTGCTGCAATGTGCTACCTAGTTTATTCCATTCTTTTAGGGCGCTTCTTTTAAACTCTAATTTATAGGTCATCCAAATTCACCGAAACGCTTTCTTCACCTTGCCTTTCACTAACAAGCTGTAGTAGTTCCAGATCCTCCAAACGATCCATCATTTTTTCGTAAATCTCAGCCGGGACACAGTAGAATGCGGGTTCATTCCTATTCAATATAGCGACAGGATCGCCATATGCACTGCTCGCAACTTTCATAGGGTTTGCTTTTAGTTCTGTAATACTTGCAGCAACTTCCGCCAAAACTCTCGCCGCCATAATGGTCTCCTAAAAGGTCTTTAATTAGGTCATTTTAGGCTATCATTGTTGGTTTAACAAGCGCATAAACTCGCTCACTACGTTCGCTGGGACAAAAATACGTAGGCTCCCAGCGCTTCGCTTGGTATTGTAGCCTACATATTTTTGCCCGTTATGCGGGTGTTAGCTGTACAAGGTAGTCATGAACTGTAGCGAATTTAAAAAATATTGGATCGAAGGTAATATCAACGATCTTGATTCTGATCTGCAAAAGAAAACGTTAGATCATTTTCATTCATGTAAGGCATGTAGCGATGCTACTTTAGCTGCGACATTGGAAGCACGAGGAGTCGACGTGGCTAGTTATCCTTGTGTGCATATGGCTCAATATGCTGAGTTTCATTGCGATCAACATCCAGATCCAAAAGATTGTCATGATGCCACGATAAAGTATGACGAAATATTTGATGAGTACTCAATTCCTCACGGAGATGGTGTCAGCCAATTAACTATAAGTAATTGCCCATGGTGCGGAACTAAACTTCCTGAAAGCAAGAGGGATTTGTGGTTTGATACGCTCGAATCAATTGGTTATGACGATCCCTGGGATCAGGAAATACCCGAAGAATATAAATCAAAATCATGGCGAGTACACAGCTAACAAACGACTATGGCGTCAACCCTGATTTTAAGCTGCTTTTTCTTCCCACACGACACCATCTCTTACCATCGAATTGAGGATGATAATCATCTTCCTGACGCAGGCAATTATGGCGACTTTCTTA
>ERZ724563.131-NODE-131-length-17154-cov-2.497034_pt1 | contig 17154 bp, 14 predicted proteins | sample MGYA00375857_ERZ724563 | MGnify/ENA primary metagenome ERZ724563 (study PRJEB28725, sample SAMN03264850) | marine sediment metagenome | biome: marine pelagic biome; feature: marine oligotrophic desert; material: marine snow | place: Pacific Ocean:North Pacific...
GCCCAATGATCTGCAGGACGAGCCCATGGCGGAGCCGCCCGGCGGCCACGGCGCCACCTGGTCCGGGGTCGGCTACCGGCCGTCGGTGCGGCACGCCGCCGACGCCGACCTGGACGCCGCCGCCGAGGTGCTCAACGCCGGCGAGAAAGTGGCGATCCTGGCCGGCGCCGGGATCAAGGACGCCGTCGAGCCGCTGCTGAAGCTGTCCGACGCGCTGGGCGCCGGCATCGCCAAGGCGGTGCTCGCCAAGACCATGATTTCCGATTACCAGCCGGGCGTCACCGGTACCCTGGGGCTGCTGGGCACCGAACCCAGTGACCGCATGATGCGCCATTGCGACACCCTGCTGCTGGTGGGCACCAGCTTCCCCTACGCGGAGTTTCTGCCCGAGGAAGATCAGGCGCGCGCGGTGCAGATCGACATCGACGCGGCCAACCTGGGGCCGCGCTACCCCACCGAGGTGAACCTGCACGGCGACGCCGCCGCCACCCTGGAAGCGCTGCTGGAGCGGGTCACGCCGAAACAGGACAAAAGCTGGCGCGCGGATCTGGAAGAACGGATCGCCGACTGGTGGGGGACCGTCGAGGCCCGCGCCTACACCAGCGCCGAGCCGCTCAATCCGCAGCGCATTTTCTGGGAGCTGTCGTCACGGCTGCCCGACGACACCCGGCTGGCCGCCGACGTGGGCACCGCCACCGACTGGTACGCGCGCTTCTTGAAGGTCAACGGCAAGGTCCAGGGCACCACGTCCGGCGGCCTCGCCTCCATGGGCAACGGCGTGCCCTATGCCCTGGCGGCGAAGTTCGCCGAGCCGGACAAGCCGGTGGTGGCCATGGTCGGCGACGGCGCCATGCAGATGATCGGCAATAACGGACTGATCACCGCCGCCCACTATTGGCGGGAATGGTCGGACCCGAGGCTGGTGATTCTGGTGCTGAACAACCGCGACCTGAACCAGGTGACCTGGGAGCAGCGGGTGATGGAAGGCGATCCCAAGTACGAATCGTCCCAGGCGCTGCCGGATTTCGACTACGACCGCTACGCGGAGATGCTGGGCCTGCGCGGCCTGCGGCTGGACGACCCGGACCAGGTGGTGGCGGTGCTGGAGGACGCTCTCAACGCGGACCGTCCGGTGGTGATCAATGCGGTGGTGGATCCCAACGTGCCGCCGCTGCCCACCCATCTGGAGATGGATCAGGTGAAGGGCTACCTGAGCTCCATCCTGAAAGGCGACCCGGAGGCCGGCCCGCAAATCCGTCAGTCGGTCAAGGCGATGGCGGCCAAATACCTGAAGCGCTGACACGGCCGCCCACGGCCGGGGCGGGCGGCCCCGGCCACGGCGCGTTCAGAGGTGCTTGAGCACGGTCTGGGCGCTGCTGTCTTCCACGCCCTTTTCGTCCACGCCCAGGTATTCCACCACGCCGTCATTGGCGACCAGCGCGAAGCGCTTGCTGCGGATACCCATGCCGCCGCCGGTGGCGTCCAGTTCCAGCCCCAGGGCTTTGACGAATTCCGCGTTGCCGTCCGCCAGCATGGTGATGCGCTCGGCGTTCTGGTCTTTCTGCCAGGCGTCCATCACGAAGGCGTCGTTGGTGGCCAGGCAGGCGATCACGTCCACCTTGGAGAGCAGCTCGTCCGCTTCCACCACGAAGCCGGGCATATGGGTGTTGGAGCAACCCGGAGTAAACGCACCGGGCACCGCGAACAGCACCACTTTACGGCCTTTGAAAAACTCACCGGTGGAGAGGTCCTCGGGGCCCTTGGCGCCGTTGGTCTTGATGGTTACATCGGGAATCTTATCGCCTACGGAAATAGTCATGGATCGATCCTTTTAACCTGGAAATTATGAAGGACTTGGAATGTAACAGGTTCCCGCGCCCGGCGCCGAATACTGCCACGCAGTGAACGTAAAAGTCTGTTTTGGACACCGCCCCCGGGTTGCCCCGCGCGCCGGCAGGCCCCAGGTTGTGGGGCATCGCTACGCAACCGCAAGGACGGAACCAATGAGCCAGACCATCGTAATCACCGGTGCCAACCGTGGCATCGGCTATGACATGGCGCGCCTGTGGAAAGCGCGCGGCAATCACGTTATCGCGGTGTGCCGCTCGTCCGCCGTGAAGAAGGGCGGCGAAGACCTGCACGATCTGGGCGTGCGCGTTATCGAGGGCATCGACGTGAGCCGCGCCGAGGACGTGCAAACGCTCAAACAGGAACTGGGCGACACCCCCGTGGACGTGCTCTACAACAACGCCGGCATGATGGAGAGCGAAACCCTGGAGGACATGAACTTCGAGCAGATCCAGAAGCAGTTCGAAGTGAACACCCTGGGCCCGTTGCGGGTCACCCATGCCCTGCTGGACAACCTTGGTGACGGCGCCAAGGTGGGCCTGATGACCTCGCGCATGGGCTCCATCGCCGATAACGATTCCGGCAAGAAGTACGGCTACCGCATCAGCAAGGCCGGCCTCAACGCCGCCGGCAAATCCCTCGCCGTGGACCTGAAGGACAAGGGCATCGCCGTGGCCATTCTGCACCCGGGCTATGTGCAGACCGATATGACCGGCCACACCGGGCACATCACCGCCGAGAAGGCCGCCCACCGCCTGGTGCAGCGCATGGATGAGCTCAACCTGGACAACACCGGCACCTTCTGGCACTCCGACGGCAGCGAGCTGCCCTGGTAAGCCGCTCCGGGCCGGTGCCCGAAAACACCGGCCGCGCTGATCATTCCGGTCATGTCATCGGCACGGCGGCTTGATATGCTGCATAGAACTCACCGGTTCTACATTGCCAGCCGCACGCTGCAAGGAGCGCCCCATGACCGCCATGATCCGCGAGCCCCTCACCGATCCGGCCCGCCTTAACCGGGTCGGCGACCCGGACCGCCCCGGCATGCGGCGCGGCCGGCGCCTGTTCAAATGGCTGGTCGGCTCCGACCCGCACCCGACGCCGGGGCAGATGGCGTCGATCCGCCAGGCGATGCTGGCCGGGGACCCGCTCGCCGACGCGGTGGTCGCCATGTACCACCGCCTGCCCGCGGGCCAGGGCCGCAAACTGCTGGACCAGGCCCTGGAACAGGGCCTGCACACCATCGACGACCCGCCGGAAGAACTGACCGCCCTGTTTCACCAGATCGACCACGAACCCATCTGGCTGGACCGGGCGCAGCTGCGGCTGGCCTGCGAGGTCTCCCACCGGGTGGGCCTGGCCGGCGAGCTGGTGCTGCGCAATCTGTCCCTGATGGGCGGCTATCTGGCGGCGGCGGCGGCCAAGCCGCTGGCGTTCACCGGCGAGCTGGACCGCATGGCCAACCGGCGGCTGGTGGAGACCGGCAAATTCTGGATCGACGTGACCACCCCCGGCGGCCTGGAGCGGGACCGGGACGGCTTCAAAAGCGCCGTGCGCGTGCGCCTGATGCACGCCCAGGTGCGCGCCATGCTGCTCAAGTCGGACAAGTGGGACCCGGCCTGGGGGCACCCGCTGAACCAGTGGGATTCCATGGCCACGATCCTGGAATTCTCGGTGATTTTTCTCTCCGGCCTGCGCTCGCTGGGCTTTCTGTTCAGCAAGCGCGAACGGGAAGCGGTGGTGCACCTGTGGCGCTATGTGGGCTACCTGATGGGCGTGGACGAACGCCTGCTGCCGGCCTGCGAGGCGGATGCCATGCGCGCGCTCTACCAGGTGATCGCCACCATCGGCGAGAGCGACGAGGACAGCCGCCGCCTGGGCGAGGCGCTGGCCCGGGCCTCGCTGCAGGACAGCGGCGACGGCTGGCTGGCGAAGCGGCTCGGCCGGTTGGAATACACCCTGCGCGCCGGCTATACCCGTTACGTCCTGGGCGACGACGCCGGCGACAAGCTGGGGCTGCCGCGCACCGCCACCAAGTACGTGTGGCCGGCGCAGATACCGTTACGTTTGGGCGCGGAGCTGGTGCGCAAAAGCGTGCCGTCGGTGAACCGGAGCCTGATACGGCTGGGCGAACGGGCGCGCCGGGAGCAGTTCCCGAAACGGGTCCAGCGGCTGAAAGCGGACACCAGCTTTACGCCGGTGAAAGAACTGGCCCGCTAGCGCAAAAAAAAGCGGCGACAGGGTGTCGCCGCGAGCAGAGATCCGCCGGCCTTGCACGGGCCGGCGGGAGGGTTGCCTGAAAAATGTCTAAAGCAGGTTGTCAGAGCGCGGCACGGTCCAGGTTCATCACCTTGGTCCAGGCGGCCACGAAATCCTCCACGAACACCGTGTCGTTGTCGCTGAGGGCGTAGTACTCCGCCACCGCGCGCAGCTCGGCGTTGGAACCGAAGATCAGGTCCACCGGGGTGGCGGTCCACTTCAGCTCGCCGCTCTGGCGGTCATGCCCTTCGTACAAGCCCTCGTTGTTTTCGGACGGCGCCCACCGGGTGGACATATCCAGCAGATTGACGAAGAAGTCGTTGCTCAGGGTGCCCGGGCGATCGGTGAACACGCCGTGGTCGGCGCCGTCCACGTTGGCGTCCAGGCTGCGCATGCCGCCCACCAACACGGTCATTTCCGGCACGCTCAGCGTCAGCAGATCGGCCTTGTCCACCAGGCTGTCGGTGGGGGAAAGCCGGCTCTCTTCACTGAAGTAATTACGGAACCCGTCCGCCTGGGGCTCCATCACCGCGAACGCCTCCACATCGGTCATGGCTTGAGTGGCGTCGGCACGGCCCGGGGTGAACGGCACCTCGATGTCGTGGCCGGCGTCGGCGGCGGCTTTCTCGATGGCCGCGGCACCGCCCAGCACGATCATGTCCGCCAGGGAGATTTTACTGCGGCGGAACAGGCCCCCTTCGTTGAAGTCGGCGCGGATCTGTTCCAGCGTCGCCAGCACCTGATCCAGCTCTTCAGGGTCGTTCACCGGCCAGTCCTTTTGCGGCGCCAGCGCGACCCGGCCGCCGTTGGCGCCGCCGCGCAGGTCGGAACCCCGGAAGGTGGAGGCGGAGGCCCAGGCGGTGCGCACCAGCTGCGGCACGGTGAGCCCGGACGCGAGGATTTCCTCTTTAAGGTCTTCCGCGTCGCCCTTGGAGATCAGCTTGTAATCCACTTCCGGAATCGGGTCCTGCCAGATCAAGGCTTCGTCGGGCACGTCCGGGCCCAGGTAGCCGGCGCGCGGGCCCATGTCCCGGTGGGTCAGCTTGAACCAGGCGCGCGCGAAGGCGTCCTCGAACTCTTCCGGGTTTTCATGGAAACGCTTGGCGATCTTGCGGTATTCCGGATCGACCTTCAGCGCCAGGTCGGTGGTGAACATGATCGGAGCATGGCGCTTGCCTTCGATGTGCGCGTCCGGCACCAGATTGGCGGCCTGACCGTCGGCGGGGATCCACTGGATATGTCCGGCCGGGCTCTTGGTCTGCACCCACTCATAGGCAAACAGGTTATCCAGATACTGGTGCGTCCAGGCGGTGGGGTTCACCGACCAGGCGCCTTCCAGGCCGCTGGTGTAGGTGTCGGCGCCCTTGCCGGAACCGCAGTTGTTCTTCCAGCCCAGGCCCTGTTGCTCGATGGGCGCGGCGGCGGGCTCCGCTTCCAGGCAATCCTCCGCCTTGTGCGCGCCGTGGGCTTTCCCGAAGGTGTGACCGCCGGCGATCAGCGCCACCACTTCTTCATCCCCCATGGCCATGCGGGCGAAACTCTGACGGATGGACTGCGCCGACAGCAGCGGGTCCGGTTTGCCGTTGGGGCCTTCCGGGTTCACATAGATCAGGCCCATCTGCACGGCGGCCAGCGGCTTCTCCAGCTTGCCATCCTCGTCATGGCGTTCATCGCCGAGCCACTCGGTCTCCGAACCCCAGTAGGTGATGTCCGCTTCCCAATCGTCCTCGCGGCCGCCGGCGAAACCATAGGTCTTGAAGCCCATGTCTTCCATGGCCACGGTGCCGGCCAGCACCATCAGGTCGGCCCAGGAAATGCTGTTGCCGTACTTCTGCTTGAGCGGCCACAACAGACGGCGGGCCTTATCCAGGCTGACGTTGTCCGGCCAGCTGTTGAGCGGCTCGAAACGCTGCTGGGCACCGCGGGCGCCGCCGCGGCCGTCGTGCACGCGGTAGGTGCCGGCGCTGTGCCAGGCCATGCGGATAAAGAACGGACCGTAGTGGCCGTAGTCCGCGGGCCACCAGTCCTGAGAGTCGGTCATCAGTGCGCGCAGGTCCGCTTTCAGCGCGTCCAGATCCAGCTCGGCGAAGGCTTCGGCGTAATCAAAATCGTCCGCCACCGGGCTGGATTTTTCCGCGTGCTGACGCAGCGGGCGCAGATCCAGGGTTTCCGGCCACCAGTACGGGCTGGCCATCGGCGAACGGGCGGGGCTTTTCTGATAGCCATGATGGTAGCCCCCGGGGCTGCCCAGGGGGCTGGCCGACACGGCCGTGGACGTTGCAAGCGTAAAGGCGGCCACTAAGGCGGCTTTTGTTATATTCACGGTCTCTCCTCGCGTTGTGAATGATTCGCAAACGAGAAGGAATATAGCCGTGACATTTTTATGACGGCAGTGAAGGTTCCCTATGACGGCTACAAACTGAATTTATTGGTGGCGACCCGCTGGTAGGCATTGGCGATGGACAATGATACCGACCGGGAAGAAAACCGCCCGTTTCCGGCCCAATCGCCACTTTATTACCGATCGGTATTATTATTGGACTTCCGGCGCCCTGTCGCCCTAATATTACCGATCAGGAATATTTGGAGCCGCCTCAATGAGTGCCGTGCCGAGACAATACAACGTGGACAGCCCGGAAGAGCTGGGCCGGCGTATTCGCGCCGCCCGTAAGGCCCAGGGTCTGACCCAGGTGGACCTGGCGGAGATCGCCGGCGTCGGCCCGCGCTTTTTGTCGGAGCTCGAGCGCGGCAAGGACACGGTGCGTCTGGGGCTGACAATAAGAATTGCGCGATTGGTGGGGATTGATCTGTTCGCCATCCCAAGGGGCTCTGAAACCCGCCTCTAGAGATCGCACTGCACGCCGAACACGGCGAGGCCTTCCACCAGGTATTCGGACAGCAGCGGGTGACCGAGCAGGAAGTCGGTGGTGTCCGGTGTCCACTCGTCGCGGGCCAGACGGACGGCCTCCTCCCACTCGTCTTCCTGGAAGTCGCCACGGCCCAGCCACATCAGCGCCACCACCTCGGTCTGCTGATCCGGCTCCAGGTCCTCGACGATGGTGCGGAATTCCGCCACTGAACCGTCTTCTTCACCGCCCGCCGGCTCCGTCAGCGCCTCCGCGCCGGCGGTGTCATCGATGGGGTTGCCGGCGTCCTCCGGCATAGCCACCGTGTCCCGCGCCTGGAAGGCCTGGGCCAATTCCACCAGGCGGCACACGGTCTCCCCGCTCACGTTCAACATGGTCCGTCTCCTGATTGAAAGTCGAATACCTTCAACCTAGTAGCCTGAGAGACGAGAACAAGGCGGGGGATGTAAAAGCCTGTCAACGAGCTTTGGTAGGCATTTGAACTTATTCAATTACTGTACAGTGATATTTTTTACTGTAGCCTCCGGCAGGAATTTCTATCACCTCTAATTTTTCATACTTATTAGCCGAAACCTCAACCGCTCTATTATTCTTTTTTATTACCTTGTTTTGATCTTTGTAAATATCACGGTAATCTTTCACCCTACTCTCTGCCGCCGCCTGCATTTCCTGAAAGCGTGCCCTTTCTTCCACCGAGTTAGCTTTCGAAGCTTTTTTCCTATATTTCCTGGCGGATGAAAGCCAAACCTGCTCTAAGGCCGATCCTTTCTTTTCGGAAACATGGTCCTCTAAGTACTTATCTTTATTGAACGCAACCTGAACCTCGATTTTCTTGTCGTTTGTATAGCCAATCGAGCTCTTATAGACATCAACTCTAGCCGTATGAGGAATCGTACTCTTGTCTGGATAAACTGAAAAATAAGCCATCTCAGCCTCCCATTCCACCTTGAAAGGATTAGGTAAAGGAAGATCGATTCTCTTTCTTATTTCATCCACAGGCCTAACGTTCGAGAAACTCAAACCCGAGAACTCAAACCCTGCCTCCTTAAATTCAGGCTCATCAAGTTCTTTCCATTCAAGCCCCGATTTCCAGTATACATGGGCGCCAGAAAACCTACTCTTTTCGATCTTGAAAATATCACTACCGCACTCAAATTCTATCGGCTCCGGGAACCACTCACTTTCAAACCGTTTATAAGCCTCAGTGAAAGACTTCAATTCCGCTGACGCAGCTACAGACAATATGGCCGATGCTCCAACCAGCAACCTTATAAACATATCCATCTTACCCCCTAAAAAATAATTTAACCTCATTGCCTTTTTAATATGATCCCCTAAATCGACTGATCGTAACCTAATCCATAGAGCTTACGGTGATGAAGAGATCGGTGTTGAGTAGAATTATGGTGGCACAACGGCAGCCATCAACAAAGAATATATAATCGACAATGCGCGCAATGAAGAGTCATTATGGCAGCAACTAATCGTTATTATCAAAAATGTAATTACACTTGGAAAAACATTTAAATCTTTTCATGAAAAGTACTGACCTGACATTCCCGATCACTCTACTAATACGCTTTCTCGCCGTTATCTCCTATGCCGACGTCGACGACCAGCGATACGTCCAGTTCGTCTGCCTCTTCATGCGTTAGGTGACTTCGTTTGCTAGATCCTCGAACCGGCTTTCTTTGACTTCGAGAACTAGCTAATCGTACACCTGCAGCTCATCAGGCGATCCAGTTTGCTGCCATGCAGCCGGTTATGAGCCTTGATCACGGTTCGTTAGATGGTGTCGGCGGCGATGCCTTACAAGGACACGTTAAAAACGGTGCGACAGGCGCCCTGTCAGTGCTGGCGGTTGCGGCGAATGAATGCCGGCAGGTAGAGGCGGCGGCCCGGCTTTTTCCGTATAGCGCTCTACGCCAGGCTATTTGTCGAACGAAAACAAGGCAGGGGATGTAGAAGCCTGTCAAAGAGGAACCAAAAGCCAGGCGATTTCCTCGAAACGATCGAGACCACGTTCGCGGAACGCCGGCTGGTTGTCGATCACGTCCTTGCGGGACAGGCAGTCCAGCGCATGGCTACTGCCATACAAGCGCTTCACTTCTTCGGTGGGTACAGCGAACGGCGGCCCGTCCATGCGATCCTGGTCGTACTCGAAGGTGATCAACAACTGCGGGGCGCGCGCCGTGACAGAGGCCAGGTGCGCCGCGTAGCGCTCGCGCATGGCCGCCGGCAAAGCCACCAGCGCCGCCCGGTCGTAGACCATCGCCACATCGCCCAGATCGTCCGCCGTGAGCGCGAAAAAATCCCCCTGGAACACCGTCAGCGCGCCGTGGCGCCACACTTGGCCGTCACCCCAGGGGGACACGTCCGGGCTAACGCCCAGCGACTCGAACAGTTGGCTCACCGCCAACTCGCTGAGCTCGACCCCGACCACGCGCAGGCCCTGATCAAGCAACCAGCTGATATCCAGCGTCTTGCCGCACAGCGGCAAAAAGACCGTCGCCCCGGCGGGCAGATTGAATGTGGCCAGATTACGTATCAGGATCGGGTGCACGAACGGCAGATGGAAGCCCAACTCCTGAGCCTGCCATTTTTTTTCCCAGAAACCTACATCCACACCGTACTACCCCACGATCAGAGTTTCTCTAAGAAATATTGTTTAACCCAATACGGAAAATAATGCTCAAGAATAACAGACCTGTTGTAGTTACTATTTTTATCGTTTACAGACCTCAACCATTTTCTATACTTCACGATATCTGACTCGTGGAAAAACTTGGGAACAGCATCAAGGTCACTTGTGACAGCTTCGTTGAAGAAATATAAGTAGTCCCTAAACAGCACCCTGTCTTGCTCCTCTATTTGACGGAAGCACCAGTAATAAACGGGAATCGGGCCCTCACTTTTCAGAAGACTATCTTTAGGAAGAAAAACCTCCGACATATCATCAAGCGTGTATATAACCTTTGAATAAGCGGCTTCTATATCCCTGTGCGACGCCTTCTTTACAAAATCATCTAGAGATTTCTTCTTTGTATCCCCCGGCGCCTGTTCGACTTCGAACTTGAGCAGCTTATTTGCAAGATTCAAGTCTTGGCTCTTAGACACTGAGAACCTAATGTTTTCTTTGAAGAAACTATGTTCTGCTATTTCCCTAACCATATCCCCTACTGGCCCAGATATCGCATTTCTTAATTCGGCCCCGTTTAAAGGACGCCCCCTATTAAGACGAATAAAAATTTCATTTATTAGCTCTTCATGTCCCGCTATAACGCCCATTACGGTTAAATTGTAATTATCGAACGCCTCTTTAAGAAAAGGCGCAACTTTAGCAAGCTGCGAATACTTCAACCCTGCCACATTAACATTCGGGGTTTCTCTCGCTATAAAATCTTTTGATAAGGGGAATTCATCATCGATAAAACCAAAAATTGCTTCCAACCTTTGCTTACCGTCAATCACGGCGTACTGAAACCCTTCAGACTGAACTCCTCCTCCACCAAAGGTAAAATCCACCATATAAAATTTTGGCAAATCGTAACCATTTATCATAGAGTCAATCAGGTATGCCTTGTCGGAAACCGACCACCGTCGTCCCTTGCGCTGGTAAGAGGGGTCTAGATTTATAAGTTTTCTTCTAACATTCCACCAAGACAAACTTTTACCTTCCATTTGGTGTATCTTTAGAAAAGATTTCATATCATTCTCCAAACCCCATCACACGCTTAATCTCGGCAGACAGACCCTCTAGATCTGGATAAATACTAGTCTCAGTAATACCAGCTTCGACCAACTCCTCCGCCACTTCCCTTACATTTTCTGCTGGAATTTCTATTTTATATAGAGAGCCGGGTTTCTCTAATTTATTCGCATAATCCTCTAAAGGCTTGTCAGTTGGCCCAAAAACGGTAAAAGCTCCTTTCTGAACAGAAATTCTAGGATTGTTGAGCGCTCCGTAAACAGCCAACGGTGGTATTTCCTGATTTGAATATACTATTTCCGGTTTGTATTGCTCCGTCACAACATCATGCACGGGAACCGTTCCGTGTTGATGACCTGTCGGTTTCATTACCGAATTATTCCAATTGTCTGGGTTGATCGCCCACACAACAGCACTTTCCTCTGGTGAAGAAGTGCTATAGAGAGCTTTTGACGTAGCAAAATGGAGCGCCACGAGAGGGCTTTCGCTCCAATCCAAGAGTCTTGTAGGAGCTCGATAATGCTGCATTAGGAAGAGCAGCTCCCATCCGCTTAATGCACGCTTACCCTCAAGGTAAGGAATGCTTTTATTTCTGAACAACGTATTTATTTTTTGCTCCAAGGCATTAAATGCTTGCTGCCCCTCTCTTGCCGCCTTTTTATTTCTAAACAACGTCGGCACAAGATTATAACTTATACTCGACATACCCCTAAACCAAAGAACGCCATTACCGTTTCTTGCCTCTTTTATTTTTCTTAGGTATGTCCTCAAATCTTTCGCTTTATCTTTTTTAATCGTGGCTGCCATAACTGCCCCCTCAAAATCACTTATACTAGTGCGCTTCTTCCCAGTTGTTCCCGATCCCGGCATCGACGATCAGCGGCACATCCAGTTTGGCGGCGGCTTCCATGCGCTGGGTGACTTGCTTGACCAGATCGTCGACCTGGCCTTCCTTCACTTCGAACACCAGCTCATCGTGCACCTGCATGATCATCAGGGCGTCCAGTTTGCTGTCTTCCAGCCAGTGGTGAACCTTGATCATGGCGTGCTTGATGATGTCGGCGGCGGTGCCCTGCATGGGCGCGTTGATGGCGGTGCGCTCGGCGGCCTGGCGGCGCTGGCCGTTGCGGCTGTTGATTTCCGGCAGGTAGAGGCGGCGGCCGAACAGGGTTTCCACGTAGCCTTTTTCGGCGGCGTCGGCGCGGGTGTTTTCCATGTAGCGTTTTACGCCGGGGTACTTTTCGAAGTAACGGTCGATGTATTCCTGGGCTTCGCCGCGCGGCAGGCCGAGCTGTTTGGCGAGGCCGAAGGCGCTCATGCCGTAGATCAGGCCGAAGTTGATCGCCTTGGCGTTGCGGCGTTCGTTGTCGCTGACGTCGTCGAGGGTTTTTCCCCAGACTTCGGCGGCGGTGGCGCGGTGAATATCCAGGTTGTTCTCGAAGGCGTGGGTAAGGCCCTTGTCGCCGGACAGGTGCGCCATGATGCGCAGCTCGATCTGTGAGTAGTCGCAGGCGACGATCTTGCGGCCTTCCGGTGCCGAGAACGCCAGGCGGATTTTGCGGCCTTCTTCGCTGCGCACCGGAATGTTCTGCAGATTCGGATCACTGGAAGACAGCCGGCCGGTGGCGGCCACCGCCTGGTGGTAGGAGGTGTGCACCCGGCCGGTGGTGGGGTTGATGAGTTCCGGCAGTTTGTCGGTGTAGGTATTTTTGAGTTTGGAGACACCCCGGTAGTCCATGATCACTTGCGGCAGCGGGTAGCCCTGCAGCGCGAGATCCTGAAGCACGGCTTCGGCGGTGGACGGCGCGCCTTTGGGGGTCTTCTTGATGACCGGGATTTCCAGTTTTTCGTAAAGGATTTCGCCGAGCTGTTTGGGCGAGCCGAGATTGAATTTCTGGCCGGCTTCCTCGAACGCTTTTTCTTCCAGCTCCATCATGCGCTTGGCGAGGAAGGTGCTCTGTTTTTTGAGCATGTCCGCGTCCACGTAGGTGCCGTTGCGCTCGATGCGGCTGAGCACCGGCACCAGCGGCATTTCGATGTCGTGGAACACACTTTTCAGGCCCGCTTCTTTTTCCAGGCGCGGCCACAGGGTCTGGTGCAGGCGCAGGGTGATGTCCGCGTCTTCGGAGGCGTAGGGGCCGGCTTCATCGAGCCCGACCTGATTAAAGGTGAGCTGCTTGACGCCCTTGCCGGCGATCTCCTGGAAGCTGATGTTTTTGTGGCCCAGATATTTCAGCGCCAGGGAGTCCATATCGTGGCGGGTGGCCACGGAGTCGAGCACATAGGATTCCAGCATGGTGTCGTATTCCACGCCGCGCAGGGTGATGCCGGCGCGGGCCAATACGCTCATGTCGTACTTAAGGTTCTGGCCGACTTTTTTGCTCTGTTCGTCTTCGAGAACGGGCTTGAGCTTGTCCAGTACCAGAGCGCGGTCGAGCTGATCCGGCGCGCCCGGATAGTCGTGGCCGAAGGGTACGTAGGCGGCGTCGCCGGCGGCGGTGGCGAAGCTGACGCCCACCAGGTCCGCTTCCATGTAATTAAGGCTGGTGGTTTCGGTGTCGAAGGCGAACAGCTCGGCTTTCTTAAGTTTGTCGAGCCAAGCGTCCAGTTCTTCCTCGGTAAGCACGGTCTGGTAGCCGTCCCGGTCGATGCTCTGTTCGCTCTCGATGTCCGGAGCGCCCTCTACCGCCGGGTCGTCGCCTTCCAGCAATTCATTGAGCCAGCCTTTGAATTCCAGATCGCGGTAGTAACCGGCCAGCTTATCCGCGTCGGGCGTCAGCAGTTTGAGGTCGTCCAGAGCTTCCTTGAGTTCGCAGTCCACCTTGATGGTGGCCAGCTCGTAGGAGAGAAACGCCTGCTCGCGGTGCTCTTCCAGTTTCTTGCCCATGGACTTGGCACCGCGAAAATTCAGCTCGGCGACCTTGTCCAGGTTGTCGTAAATCTTTTCCAGCGAACCCAGACCGGTGAGCAGCGCCAGGGCGGTCTTTTCGCCGACCCCGGGGACACCGGGAATGTTGTCCACCTTGTCGCCCATCAGCGCCAGGAAATCGATAATCAGCTCCGGGCCGACACCGAATTTTTCGCGCACGCCGTCGATGTCGTAGACGGCGTTGTTCATGGTGTTGATCAGGGTGACGTGGTCGTTGACCAGCTGTGCCATGTCCTTGTCGCCGGTGGAGATCAGCACCGGCTTTTGTTCGGCGCTGAAAATGCGCGCGAAGGTGCCGATCACGTCGTCGGCTTCGACGCCGTCCTCGATGATCAGCGGCAGGCCCATGGCGCGGATCAGATCGTGCAGCGGCTGCACCTGCTCGCGCAGCTCGTCGGGCATCGGCGGCCGGTTGGCCTTGTACTGCTCGAACAGCTCGTCGCGGAAGGTTTTGCCCTTGGCGTCGAACACCACCGCCATGTACTCGGGATCGTAGTCGTTGATCATCTTGCGCAGCATCGAAGCGACACCGCGCACCGCGCCGGTGGGCTGGCCGGTGGAGGTGGTCAGCGGCGGCAGCGCGTGGAAGGCCCGGTAAAGGTAGGAGGAGCCGTCGACAAGGATGATCGGTTTACGCTCGGTCATGGCAGTCCTTGGGGTTGGATAAGACGTGGAGCGCACAGTGTAACGCAAGACCTGCTAAGAACGCCTTGTGGGAGCGGGCCCGCTCCCACAGAGGCGGGTCAGAGGCGTTCTTTGATCTGCCGGGTGATGGCGTTCACCGCTTTGCGGGCGCTGGGGATGGCGCCGCCCATGGTGATGAAGCCGTGCACCAGCTCCGGGTAGTCCAGGTTGACCACATTGACGTCGGCGGCCTTGAGCTTTTCGCTGTAGGCGATGCCTTCGTCGCGCAGCGGATCGGTGGCGGTGACCACGATGGTGTCCGGGTGCCCGGCAATGTCCGGGTTACGCAACGGTGAGATGCGGTAGTCGTCCACCAGGGTGGCGTCCTGCATGTAGTGGTTGTGGAACCAGTGGATCATGTCGCTATCCAGCCCGCCCTGGCCGCCGCCGAGCTGGGTGACCGAGGGCATGTCGGAGGCGCCGTCGGTTTTCGGGTACACCGCCACCACCAGTTTGGGTATCGAGAGCCCCTGTATCGCCGCCTGCTGGGCCACCACGATGGACAAATTGCCGCCGGCGCTGTCGCCCATGGTCGCCAGACGCCCGGTGTCGATGCCCAGGTCGCCGGCCTGCTCACCCAGCCAGCGCCAGGCGGCGATGCAGTCGTCGGCGGCGGTGGGCGCGGGGTTTTCCGGCGCCAGCCGATAGTCCACGTTCAGCACCACCGCGCCGGTCAGGTTGGCGATGTGGCGGCACAGGCGGTCGTATTCCACGGCGCTGCCGATGGTGAAGCCACCACCGTGGAAGAACATGATCGCCGGGCTGTCCTCGGTGGGCGCGCTCTTGGGGCGGTAAAGACGCACCAGCGTATCGCCGCCTTCCACCGGCACGCGGATATCCCGGGTCAGCGCCACCTCCTGCCGGTCCACGTCGAGCATGTCGATCATATGCCCGTAGAGCGTCCGGCCCTGGGCCAGCGGCAGCTCGTGGAAGCCCTTGCGACCGTCACCCAGGGCCAGCAGCAGGCGCAGCTTGGGGTCCAGGCCCTCGCGGCTGACGCTTTCCACCACACCGGCGAGGCGGCCGGCCAGGGCGCCGGGCATTTTCATCAGGGTCCGCACCGTGGTGCGCTCGATCTTGTGTTGCAGGGACATGGTTTCTCCTTAATTAAACCCGGCGTGTATTTCCACCAATGGACAGGGGTTATACCATCGCCCCAAACAAGCTGCCCGGTCATCCCCGGCCTTTTTTCGCGTTGTAGGAAACTTTGATGTCCGTCTATACCCGTGTCGACGATCGGGACCTGGCCGCCCTGCTGGCCGACTACGCGCTGCGGCTGGAGGACGCGCAAGCCGCGCGCCACGGCATTGAGAACAGCACCTTCCTGATCGACGCCCGGGCCGAGGACGGCGGCCCGCGGGCGGTGGTGCTGACCGTGTTCGAGCAGTTCGACGGCGAGGCCCTGGCGCCCTATCTGGCGTTGCTAGCGACCCTGGCGGCGGCGGGCCTGCCGGTGCCGGCGGCGCTGGTGGACCGCCACGGCCAGCGGCTGCGCCACGTGGCCGGCAAGCCGGCGGTGCTGGTGCCGCGCCTGCCCGGCGCGCACTGCTTCGAGGTGGGCAGCGAGCATTGCCGCCAGGTGGGCGCCCTGCTCGCCGACCTGCACCGCCAGCCGTCGGAAGCCGGCGCCGCGCTGCCCGACGAGCGCCAGCGCCTGACAGCCCTGAGCGAGCACCTGTGCCGCCTTAATGAGGACGATCAGCACCGGGCCGAGACCGTGCTGCGCCGCTGGCGGAAGGTGCGGGCCACCCGCACCCTGATCCACGGCGACCTGTTCCGCGACAACGCGCTGTTCGACGCGGAGGGCCGGCTTACCGGCGTGCTGGATTTCTACAACGCCTGCCTGGAACGGCCCGAATACGATCTGGCGGTGGCGCTGAACGACTGGGCGGTGGCCTCGGACGGGCGCCCGGTGCCGCGTCGCCAGGGCGCGTTGCTGGGCGGTTACCGGGACGGCGGCGGCGAGTGGGACGAATCGGTGTTGGCGCTGGCTTTGGCGGTGGCGGCGCTGCGCTTCTGGTTGTCGCGGCTGGCCGGGCCGGTGTCCGGCGAGTCGGAGGGCCAGGGCAGCAAGGACCCGGCGGAGTTCGCGCGTATTTTCGGTTACCGCTTTAACGCCCTGGGCGACGCTGAATAACCTAGCGGCCCGGCCCGGTCAGAATCAGATGATTGAGGTGTGCCAGCCAGTCGGCTTCCCGCCACAGCCAGGGGGTGTGCGGCCGGGCCAGGCTGGTGGGCGTCATCACCGCCACGCCGTCGGCCACCGCCTTGGCCACCAGTGCCTCGGTGAACCCTGCCCAGCCGCGGGGCAGCCGTTCCGGGGTCGCCTGCGGGTTCAGATAGCCTTCGCCGAGCACCGGCTGCAGACGCCTGAGGCGGGTGAACGCCAGCCGGCGCTGCAGTTGCTCCTGAAGGCGGCCGCGCCAATGCTCGCCGGTGGCCTCCATCAACGCGCGCCGCAGGGGCGCGCCCAGGCGCCGGTCGAGCAGCCCGGGCACCGGCAGATCGGCGCCGGTGGCCAAGCGGTAGCGCGGGTCGTCGTCCAGCCACAGGCCCAGTTCCAGGAAATCCAGTTCGCTGGTGTCCAACTGACGCAGATAGTCGGTGTCCGCGGCGGCGGCGCTGACGCCGAAATGGATGGTGGGAAACAGCGCGCGCAGAGCGCGCGGCACTTCCAGCAGATACTGCTCCACCGCCTGTTCCTGTTCGCGACCCCAATGCTGCGGCAGGGGCCGCTGGGGCGGCTGGCCGAACACCCGCCGGATGACGCCGTGGCTCCAGGGCGGAAACGGAAAATGGTGGCAGACATCCACCGCCACCACGGAGTCCAGGTGGCCCCATTCGTGCACCAGTTACAA
>ERZ724563.134-NODE-134-length-17022-cov-2.422314_pt1 | contig 17022 bp, 10 predicted proteins | sample MGYA00375857_ERZ724563 | MGnify/ENA primary metagenome ERZ724563 (study PRJEB28725, sample SAMN03264850) | marine sediment metagenome | biome: marine pelagic biome; feature: marine oligotrophic desert; material: marine snow | place: Pacific Ocean:North Pacific...
GGGTGCCGCCCCAGGTATCGAAAATCTGCACCACCTGGGCGCCGTGGCGGATCTGGGCGTTCAGGTAATCGGTGACCGCCCGGGCCAGCTTGTCGAGCAGCGCATGGGCCAGCTCCGGGCGACTGTAAACCATGCCCTTGAGGTGGCGGAAATCCTTGCTGGGCCCGCCTTCCACCATGTAGGTGGCGAGCGTCCAGGGGCTGCCGGAGAAGCCGATCAACGGCACCCGCCCGTTCAACGCGCGGCGGATGGTGCTCACCGCGCGCATCACGTAATCCAGGTCCGCTTCCGCGTCCGGTACCGGCAGCGCGGCGATCTCCTGCTCGGTGCGCACCGTCTTGCGGAATTTGGGCCCCTCGCCGGGCTCGAAGTACAGGCCCAGCCCCATGGCGTCGGGAATGGTGAGAATGTCGGAGAACAGAATCGCCGCGTCCAGCGGGTAACGCTCCAGCGGCTGAAGCGTCACCTCGCAGGCCAGTTCCGCGTTGCGGCACAGGTCCATGAAGGACCCGGCCCGCTCCCGGGTGGCCCGGTACTCCGGCAGATAACGACCGGCCTGGCGCATCATCCAGATCGGCGTACGGTCCACCGGCTGGCGGGCCAGCGCTTTCAACAAGCGGTCATTCTTCAGCGGCGCGTCCATAAATATTCCTAAGTCTGGCGGCTACACATCCAGGTAGTCGAGGATGCCTTTCGCCGCTTCGCGGCCTTCCCAGATGGCGGTCACCACCAGGTCGGAGCCGCGCACCATGTCGCCGCCGGCGAAGATCTTCTCGTTGCTGGTCTGGAACGGGAAGGTCTGCTTCTCCACGGCGGTGACGCGGCCGGCTTCGTCGGTGACCACGTTCTTGGCGTCGAACCAGTCGGAGGGACTGGGACGGAAACCGAACGCCACGATCACCGCGTCGGCGGGCAGCACTTCCTCGCTGTCGGGAATCGGCTCCGGGCGACGACGGCCGTTGTTATCGGGCTCGCCGAGCTTGGTCTCCACCACCTTAACGCCGACCACCTTGCCGTTCTCACCAACCACTTCGATCGGCTGACGGTTGAACAGGAACTGGACGCCCTCTTCCTTGGCGTTGGCCACTTCACGGCGGGAGCCGGGCATATTTTCCTCGTCGCGGCGGTAGGCGCAGACCACGCTGTCGGCGCCCTGGCGGATGGAGGTGCGGTTGCAGTCCATGGCGGTGTCGCCGCCACCCAGCACCACCACGCGCTTGTTGCTCACGTCGATGAAGTCCGCCGGGTCTTTTTCAAAACCCAGGTTGCGGTTGGCGTTGGCGACCAGGAACGGCAGCGCTTCGTACACGCCGTCCAGATCCTCGCCGGGGAAACCGCCTTTCATGTAGGTGTAGGTGCCCATCCCCATGAACACCGCATCGAACTCTTCCAGCAGCTCGTCGATGGTCACGTCGGTGCCCACCTCGGTGTTGAGGCGGAACTCGATGCCCATGCCCTCGAACACTTCGCGGCGCTTGGTCATCACCGGCTTTTCCAGCTTGAACTCGGGAATGCCGAAGGTCAGCAGGCCGCCGATTTCCGGATAGCGGTCGAACACCACCGGCTTAACACCATTGCGTACCAGCACGTCGGCACAGCCGATGCCCGCCGGGCCGGCGCCGATCACCGCCACCCGCTTGTCGGTCCATACCACCTTGGACATGTCCGGCCGCCAGCCCATGGCCAGCGCCGTGTCGGCGATGTACTTCTCGGTGGCACCGATGGTCACCGCGCCGAAGCCGTCGTTGAGCGTACAGGCGCCTTCACAGAGACGGTCCTGCGGACACACGCGGCCACAGACTTCCGGCAGGGAGTTGGTCTGGTGCGCCAGCTCCACCGCTTCCATCAGGTTGCCTTCGCTGATCAGCTTCAACCAGTTGGGGATGTAGTTGTGCACCGGGCACTTCCACTCGCAATACGGGTTGCCGCAGTGCAGACAACGGTGCGCCTGGTGCTCCACTTCCCGGGTTTCAAACGGGTAGTAGATCTCCTCGTAACGCTCCTTGCGCTGCTCGATGTCCTTCTTCTTCGGGTCCACCCGGGGGACATCAAGAAACTGGAAATGGTTGTTTAAACGTTCAGCCATGTTGTTCCCCGTTATGCCGGATTCGCACGCGTGCTTTTGAGCAGATCTTCCAGGCTGGCCGCCTTGGGCTTCACCAACCAGAATTTACGGCTCATGGCATCGAAATTATCAAGAATGTACTGACCCCATTCGCTGCCGGTCTCTTCCACGAACTCATGGATCACGTGGCGCAGATGGCTGCGGTGGGACTCGGTGGCCTCGGAGCTGATGCGGTGCAGTTCGATCAGTTCCGGGTTCACCCGGTCGAAGAAATCGTTGTCTTCATCCAGCACATAGGCGAAACCGCCGGTCATGCCGGCACCGAAGTTGTGCCCGGTGCGGCCCAGAATGGTGACGCAGCCGCCGGTCATGTACTCACAGCAGTGATCGCCGGAGCCTTCCACCACGGCGTGCACCCCGGAGTTACGCACCCCGAAACGCTCGCCGGCGGTGCCGGAGGCGAACAGCTTGCCGCCGGTGGCGCCGTACAGACAGGTGTTACCGATGATCGCGGTTTCCTGGGTCTTGAACGGGCTGCCCTTGGGCGGACGGATCACCACCTTGCCGCCGGCCATGCCCTTGCCGACGTAATCGTTGGCGTCGCCTTCCAGGTACAGATGCAGACCACCGGCGTTGAACACACCGAAACTCTGCCCGGCGGTGCCGGTGAAGCGCGCCCGGATCGGCGCGTGGTCCATGCCCAGGTTGCCGTGGTGCTTGGCGATTTCGCCGGACACGGTGGCGCCCACGGAGCGGTCGCAGTTGGTGATGGTGTAGTGGAACGAGCCGCCGGACTTGTTCTCCACGGCGGTGCGCATTTCCTCCACCATCTTGCGGTTGAGCGTGCCCTTGTCGAACGGCTCGTTGCGCTCCACCTGGCAGTGGGTCGGCTTGTCCGCGGCGATATGGTCGTTGCGCAGCATGGGCGTCAGATCCAGACGCTTCTGCTTGTCGGTGTTGCCTTCGATGCGCTCGAGCAGATCGGTGCGGCCGATCAGGTCCGGCAGGCTCTTCACGCCCAGCGCCGCGAGCAGCTCGCGCACTTCCCGCGCCACGAAGGTGAAGTAGTTGATCAGCAGTTCCGGCGCGCCGATAAAGTGCTCCTGACGCAGATCCTCACGCTGGGTGGCCACGCCGGTGGCGCAGTTGTTCAGGTGACAGATACGCAGGTACTTACAGCCCAGCACCACCATCGGCACGGTGCCGAAGCCGAACGACTCGGCGCCCAGAATGGCCGCCTTGATCACGTCCAGACCGGTCTTCAGGCCGCCGTCGGTCTGCAGCCGGATCTTGTCGCGCAGGTCGTTGGCGCGCAGCGCCTGGTGCGCCTCGGACAGCCCCAGCTCCCACGGGGAGCCGGCGTAGCGGATCGAGGTGAGCGGGCTGGCCGCGGTGCCGCCGTCGTAGCCGGAGATGGTGATCAGGTCGGCGTAGGCCTTGGCCACGCCGGACGCCACCGTGCCGACACCGGGCTCGGACACCAGCTTCACCGACACCTGGGCCGCCGGGTTGACCTGCTTGAGGTCGAAGATCAGCTGCGCCAGGTCCTCGATGGAGTAGATGTCGTGGTGCGGCGGCGGTGAAATCAACGTCACGCCGGGTACCGAGTGCCGCAGGCGGGCGATCAGGGCATTGACCTTGCCGCCGGGCAGCTGGCCGCCCTCGCCGGGCTTGGCGCCCTGGGCCACCTTGATCTGCAGCACTTCGGCGTTGACCAGATAATGCGGGGTCACGCCGAAACGGCCGGAGGCGATCTGCTTGATCTTGGACACCCGCTCGGTACCGAAACGGGCCGGGTCTTCGCCGCCCTCACCGGAGTTGGAACGGCCGCCGAGGCGGTTCATCGCCGTGGCAATGGCCTCATGGGCCTCCGGGCTGAGCGCGCCCAGGGACATGCCCGCGGAGTCGAAGCGCGGCAGGATGCTCTCGATCGGCTCGACCTCGTCCAGGTCGATCGCCGGCACGTCCTGACGCACGTGCAGCAGGTCACGCAGGGTGGCGATGGGGCGGTCGTTGACCAGCGCCGCGTACTCCTTGTACGCGTCGTAGTCGCCGTCCTGGGTGGCCCGGTGCAGGGCATGGATCACGTCCGGGTTGAAGGCGTGATACTCCTTGCCGTGGATGTACTTGAGCACACCGCCCGGATCGATCGGCTTGCGCTGCTTCCAGGCGTCCCTGGCGATGATCTTCTGGTCGTTCTCGAAGTCCTCGAAACCGGCGCCCTCGATGCGGCTCTGCACGCCGCGGAAGCACAGGTCCACCACCTCGCTGGCCACGCCCACCGCTTCGAACAGCTGGGCGCCACGGTAGGAGGTAATGGTGGAGATCCCCATCTTGGAGAGGATCTTCATCAAGCCCTTGTTGATGCCCTTGCGGAAATTCTTCTGCAGCTCCACCGGATCACCGATCAGCTCCCCGCTTTTCACCATGTCCGCGATCACGTCATAGGTGAGGTAGGGGTAGACGGCGGTGGCGCCGAAACCGAACAGCACCGCGAAGTGGTGCGCGTCGCGGGCGGTGGCGGTTTCCACCACGATGTTGGCGTCACTGCGCAGGCCGCAGGCGGTCAGATGGTGGTGCACCGCGCCGGTGGCCATCAGCGCGTGGATGGTGAGCTGGTCCTGCTGAATGCCGTGGTCGGACAGCACCAGGATGACCTTACCGTCGCGCACCGCCTGGGCGGCCTGTTCGCACAGCGCCTTGACCGCGTTTTCCAGGCCCTGGTCGGGCTGGTAGTGCAGCGACAGACGGGCGTGGGCGTAGCCGGGCCGGTCGATCTTGAGCAGGTTGGTGAACTTGGAATGGGACAGCACCGGCGTGGACAGGATCGCACGGTCGGCGTGGTCGGAGGTTTCCTCGAACACATTCCGTTCCGAACCGACGCAGGTTTCCAGGCTCATCACGATCGCTTCGCGGAGCGGGTCGATGGGCGGGTTGGTGACCTGCGCGAACTGCTGCCGGAAATAATCGTAGAGCGGACGCTGGCGTTCGCTGAGCACCGCCATGGGGGTGTCGTCGCCCATGGAACCGGTGGCTTCCTGGCCGGCTTCCGCCAGCGGACGGATCACCTGATCGCGCTCTTCGAAGCTGATCTGGAAGAACTTCTGATAGCTCAGCAGATCCTGCGGATCGATGTCGTCGGTACGCTCCACTTCGTGGTCGTAGTTGGCCTCAATGCGCAGCGCGCTCTCCTTGAGCCACTGACGATAGGGGTGACGCACCTTGAGACGGTTGTCGATATCGCTGGTGTGCAGCAACTCGCCCTTCTCGATGTCCACGGCGAGAATCTGGCCGGGGCCGACACGGCCCTTGGCGACCACGTCTTCCGGCTGATAGCTGTACACGCCGATCTCGGAGGACAGGGTGATAAAGCCGTTCTTGGTGATCACCCAGCGCGCCGGACGCAAGCCGTTGCGGTCCAGCATGCAGACCGCGTGGCGGCCGTCGGTCATCACCAGACCGGCGGGGCCGTCCCACGGCTCCATGTGCATGGAGTTATATTCATAGAAAGCGCGCAGATCCGCGTCCATGGTCTCCACGTTCTGCCACGCCGGCGGCACCATCATGCGCACCGCGCGGAACAGGTCCATGCCGCCGGACACCAGCACTTCCAGCATGTTGTCCATGCTGGAGGAGTCGGACCCCTCGCGGTTGACCAGCGGGCTCAGGTCGCTGAGGTTGGGCAGCAGTTCGTTCTCGAACTTGTTCTCCCGCGCCAGCGCCCAGTTGCGGTTGCCCTGGATGGTGTTGATCTCGCCATTGTGGGCCAGATAACGGAACGGCTGGGCCAGTGGCCACTGCGGCGAGGTGTTGGTGGAGAACCGCTGGTGGAACACCACGATGGCGGTTTCCATGGTCTCGTCGCTGAGATCGGGATAAAACGCCGGCAGATCCACCGGCATCATCAGGCCTTTATAGGAGACCACCGCCGAGGACAGGGAGCAGACGTAGAAGTAGCCGTCCGCTTCGATGCGCTTTTCCGCGTGCCGGCGAGCGAAGAACAGACGCCGGTTAAGCTGTTCCTCGGTGTCGCCCTCGGCGGCCACCAGCACCTGGTGGAAACCGGGCAGCGACTGCTTGGCCAGATCGCCCAGACAGGACGGATCCGTGGGCACTTCCCGCCAGCCCAGCACGTTGACGCCCTGGGCTTCCATCTGCTCCTGCAGCACCGCTTTCTGGGCGCGGGCGCGCTCGGCGTCCGGATGGGTGAAAACCATCCCCACAGCATAGGTGTCGGGCAGGTTGATACCCTGCTCGCCGGCCACCTTGCGGAAGAAGGAGTCGGGCTTTTTCAGCAACAGACCGCAGCCGTCACCGGTTTTTCCATCGGCATTAATGCCGCCCCGGTGGGTCATGCAGGTGAGTGCTTCGATCGCGGTTTGCAGGAGCTCGTGGCTGGCCTTGCCCTCCATATGGGAGATCAGGCCGAAACCACAGTTGTCCCGGAATTCTCCGGGCTCATAGAGCCCACGCACCAGCTTGGAATTCTGCTGCATCAAAACCTTTCCTCTTGAAATTCAGAGACTTACAGAAGGCGGAACAGGCGTCGAAAAGACGGCGACGGCAAAAAAGGGATGTGCATTCTACACTTTGCGCCGATCAGCCACAAACGGGAAGACGGCACCGTCCAAACCGCACAGTGCCGGGTGGACAGCGCCGCGGACAACTCTAACGCAATTCCTTGCGTATCGAGGCCATATCCCGCGGGAAGGGGCCGCCGCGTCGCAGCGCCTCGGGCAGTTCGTCCCGGGCCGCCAAAGCCGCGTCACGGCTGGGATAGGGGCCCGCCAGCACCAGGTAGACCCGCTCATCACCCCGTTCCGCCCGGTAGTAGGCGCCGTTACGGTCGATCTGGTCAAGTACCCCGCGCGCGCCGTCTTCCCGGCCGGTGGCCACCAGCTGCAAAAACCACTCGCCGTCGTCACGGGTGGCCAGCCAGTCTTCCTGCTGGTAGCCGAGGCGGGCATCCAGCCCGGACAGCTGCGGCTCGCCCCCGGAAACGGTGATCGGCGTGTCGTCCTCCGCCGTTTCGGCGCGTTCCGGATTGGTCTGGGTGGTGCGCGGCTCGGAAGACGCGGCCTCGGCGGGTTCGGCCCCGGCGGTCGCGGCCTGCTCACCGGCGGGCTCCGATTCTTCCGGCGCCGGCGGCGTGCGGGCTTCTTCCGGTGCCGGCTCGGCGGCCACCTGCTCCGGCATGTTTTCCGCTTCTTCGAAGGCGCGGGCGGAATCGTGATACTCGGCCAGGGCGCGGCGGGTGATCTCCGGGTCGCCGCGCTCGCCGCTGAGTGCCGAACGCTCGCTCCGGGGCGTTGACGGGGCCGGCTCCGCCGGGTCTTGCACCTCGGCCACCGGCTCCTTGGGCAGATCCAGGCTCACCACCTGCTCCTGAGCCGCCTCGTCGTCACCGCCGCTGGCCAGCCACAGCACCAGCACCACCAGCACCAGCGCGCCCACCGCCAGACCGTGCCGCCAGGGCACCGGTTTGTTGGCCAGCAGGCCGCCACCGCCGCCGGCTCTCGCCTCCAGCATCGGCAGCAGCGCCGCGATGCGGCCGTCGCTCTCCTCGCTGAGTTCGCGCGCTTCCTGGTCGTCCAGCGCCAGTGCAAAGCCCTGATCGGCGAATACGGCCACGTCGTCCGCGTCCAGCGGCGGCAGCACCAGCACGTCCTCGACACCCAGACCGGCCTCGCGCAGATGCTCGGCGCTGCCCGGCTCGCCGCCGAACACATAGGTGAGGCGCTGCCCCAGCTTGGTTTTCAGGGACGCCATGGTGGCCAGGGCCTCGGCGGGCGCCAGGTGGGCGTTGTCCACCACGATCACCAGGCTGGTGTCGGCCAGCGTCTGCTTGAGGGTATCCGCCAGGTCGGCGCGCTCGATGTCGAAGTGCACCAGCATGGCGTCCACCACCGCGTTGGCGCCCAGCTCCTCGGCGCCGTCCAGGCGGATCAGTTCGAAGTCCCCCACCAGGGACATGGAGAGCATGCCCAGCAGGGTGGAGACGCCGCTACCGGCCTCGCCTTCCAGCACCGTGGTGGCGCCGTCATGGGCGTGGCCGTTCAGGGCGTCGAGAAGGTCGCCACGCTCGGCGCCCTCGTAGAAAAAATCCTCATCTCTCACAAAAGGCCTCGAGCGTTCGCGTCAATGCGTTCGGGTCGTATTCGCCTGTGACCAGGGCATCGCCGATTTGGTTCAGCAACACCAGCCGCAGGCGGCCGTTCTGTACTTTTTTATCCAGCGCCATCAGCTCGCTGAAATCCGACCGCGCCATGCCTTGCGGCGCGGTCACCGGCAGCTTCCAGGCCGCCAGACTGTCGCTCACCCGGTCCAGGTCGGCCTGCTTCAGCCAGCCCAGCTCCAGGGACATGCGCGCCGCCATCACCATGCCGGCGGACACCGCCTCACCATGCAGCCAGTCCCGGTAGCCGGTAAAGGTCTCCATGGCATGGCCGAAGGTGTGGCCCAGATTAAGCAGCGCGCGGTTACCCTGCTCGGTCTCATCGGCGGCCACCACCTCGGCCTTGTTGCGGCAGCTGCGCAGGATCGCTTCCGCCACCGGCGCCGGGTCGCGGGCGGCCAGCGCCGCCTGGTTGTCCAGTAGCCACTGGAAGAACGCCGGGTCGCGGATCAAGCCGTACTTGATCACTTCCGCCATGCCGGCGGCGAATTCCCGCTCCGGCAGGGTATCGAGCACGGCGGTGTCGATCACCACCGCGCGGGGCTGATGGAAGGCGCCGATCATGTTCTTGCCGCGCGGATGGTTCACGGCGGTCTTGCCGCCCACCGATGAATCCACCTGCGCCAGCAGCGTGGTGGGCACCTGGATAAAGTCCACGCCGCGCTGGTAGCAGGCGGCGGCGAATCCCACCATATCGCCGATCACGCCGCCGCCCAGCGCCACCAGCGTGGTGGTGCGCGAGTGCCGGTGGGCCATCAGGGCGTCGAAAATACGCTCCAGCGTGGCCAGGGTCTTGTGCTGCTCGCCGTCCGGCAGAATCAGAGTGTCGCACTGCAGGTCGGCCAGACCGCGGGTGACCGCGTCCAGGTAAAGAGGAGCGATGGTCTCGTTGGTGACCACCATCACCTGATTGCCGCGTACATGGCGGCGGATCAGATCCTGCCCGAGCAGGTCGCGGTCGATATAAATGGGGTAGCTGCGTTCGGCCAGCGACACATCAAGCTTCTGCATACGGCCTCGTAAAGGAGTGGGAGTGCGGGCATTATCGGCTGGCGTGGTCGGCCAGACAACCGAGTACCTGATCGGTCACTTTCTTGAGGTTACCGGAAGCGGTGGAGACCACACCGTGCGCCACTTCCCGGTAGAGCGGATCCCGTTCCTGGAACAGCGCCTGCAGGCGGGCCTCCGGGTCGCTGGTCTGCAGCAGCGGCCGGTTGCGGTCATTGCGGGTGCGGGCCAGTTGCACCTCAACCGGGGTCCACAGATAGACCACGCAGCCACGCTCATGGAGGTGGCGGCGGTTCTCCTCCTGGGTGACCACGCCGCCGCCGGTGGCCAGAACGATGCCCGCCATGCCGGTCAGTTCGTCGATCACGTCGCGCTCGCGGCGTCGGAACCCCTCCTCGCCTTCCATATCGAAGATCCAGGGGATGTCGGCACCGGTTTTCTCTTCGATCACGCGGTCGGAATCGTAAAACGGGCGGCCCAGAACCTGGGCGAGGTGTCGGCCCAGGGTGCTTTTACCCGCACCCATGGGCCCGACCAAATACAGAGACGTGGAATCCTTTGGGTTCACCGACTAGCCATTGCGTCTTTCACCAGGCGAGGCGTGATAAAGATCAGCAGTTCCTGCTTGTTATCACGGTTCACCTTCTTGCGGAACAGGGCGCCCAACCAGGGGATGTCACCCAGGAAGGGGGTTTTGACCGTGGATTCTATCTTTTCCTGCTGGAAAATGCCGCCCAAAACCACGGTTTCGCCGTCATTGACCAGAACCGTGGTTTCCACCCGGTTGGTGTTGACGGTGGGCGCGCTGGTGTCGGTGCCCAGGGAGTCGTTGTTGACCTTGAGCTGCATGATCACGTCGCCTTCCGGGGTCACCTGCGGGGTCACTTCCAGACGCAGCTCCGCCTCGATGAACTCCACCGCGGTGGCGCCGGACGCGGTGGCCACGTTGAAGGGCACCTGCTGACCGGAGGCGATCACCGCCGGCTGCTGATCGGCGGTCAGAACCTTGGGCGTGGCCACCAGTTCACCGTGGCCTTCCGCTTCCAGGGCGGACAGTTCCAGCTCGATCAGGCCGGAATCCAGGGAGGTGAAACCGATCGCGAAACGGGTGGCTTCCTGTGACGCCACACCCATGTCGACGATCAGGTCGTTGTTCTGCTCTTCGTCGAACTCCTCGAATTCACCCAGGGAGCCGTCGTCTTCGCGGTCGATGTTGGCGTAGTGCAGTTCACGCAGGGAGGTATGACGACCGGAGATCGCCACGCTCTTGCCCTCGTTGACCAGGCTGTCGCCGTCGTAGGCGAGGCCGCCCCAGCGCACGCCGAATTCGTCGGCCACGTCGGTGCTGGCGATCACCACCCGGGCTTCGATCAGCACCTGCTGGACCGGAATGTCGAGCTGCTGAATCAGACCGCGGATCTCCTGCAGTTTGGCCACGGTGTCCTGCACGATCAGCGTGTTGGTGCGCTGATCCACGGTCACCGAGCCGCGTCCGCTGACCAGCGCGGAGCCTTCCCCGCCCTGGGAGGTGATCAGCGCCTTGAGTTCCTCGGCACGGGCGTAGTTGATGCTGATGTACTCGGTGCGCAGCGGCGCCAGCGAGGCCAGCTGCTTCTGGCTCTCCAGCTCCTGCTTTTCGCGGGCGGCGATTTCGTCCGCCGGCGCCACCAGCAGCACATTGCCCACCTTGCGCTTGTCCAGGCCCTTGGTCTTGAGGATCAGGTCCAGCGCCTGATCCCAGGGCACGCTCTGCAACCGCAGGGTGATTTTGCCGCTGACGGTGTCGGACGCCACCAGGTTGAGGTCGGTAAAGTCGGCGATCAGCTGCAGCACCGAGCGCACTTCGATGTCCTGGAAATTCAGCGACAGTTTCTCGCCGGTATATTTAAAGGCATCGCGGCGCTGGCGGTCCTTCTCCGGCCACGGTCAGCGGCTTGACGTTGATGCTGAACTGGTTGTCCGCCTGATAGGCCAGGTAGTCCCAGCTGCCTTCCGGCTCGATGGTGATCACGGTGCTGCCGTCCACTTCCTTGGTGTCGACGAACTGCACCGGGGTGGCGAAGTCACTGACGTCCAGCCGGCGCAGCAGTTCGTCTTCCACGTCGGCGCCCACGAAGCGGGCGACGATACGGCCGCCCTCCTCGCGCACGTCCACCGGCATGGCGTCGTCCGCCAGCTCCACCAGCACGCGGCCTTCGCCGTCGTCACCGCGACGGAAATCGATGTCACGCACGCCGGCGCTGCTGGGCGCCACCTTGCGCTGCACGGTCTCGCTGGCCGGGTCCATGGACGGGGTGGCGTTGTCCGCGCCCAGGGTAATCACCAGCTCCTGGCCTTCGATCCGCGTTTTGTAGCCGGTCAACTGGTCCAGGTTGAAGATCAGGCGGGTGCGTTCCTTGGCGCCGAGCACCATCAGGCTGCGCACATTGCCGGAGCCCAGGTTGTGCTCTTTCACCTCGATCTGGTTACGGGTGTCGAGCAGATCCAGGGCGACCCGCGCCGGTTGCTCGATGCTGTAGCCCTTGACCTGCGGCGCCTCGCCCTCGAAGGACACGCGCACTTCCACGCCGTCGCCGGGCAGGGTGTTGGCGCGCAGGTCGGTTACCGTCGCCGCTCGCCCCAGGGTGGCCGCGCTCAACCCCACCAGCACCAGCAGCAAAGCCGCCCAACGCCGGGACGCAGCCCTTGTTTTTGTTGATGTGAAGATAATCATAACTGGCATCCCCAGCAGCGGTTATTCAGCAAGCGAAATGTTTCGGGAGCGTTCCACCCAGCCGTCCTGTCCATCCGGGACGATCTCGACCAGCGCGATCTGGTCGCTGGACACTTCCACCACGCGTCCGAAGTTCCTACCCATGTAGCTTCCCACCCGTACCCGGGTCACCGAGCCGGTGGGGTCTTCGATCAGAGCTTCCAGCGGATTGCCGGGCTTGGTGATGGTGCCCACCATGGCCAGCGCGTCCAGGCTGAAACCTTCCAGGTATTGCTTGGGCCGGCTCAGATCCGGTTCCACCGGGCGCCCCTCCGGCACCTCCAGCAGCTTCTCGTCCACCGGCCGCGAAAACGGCGCCCGCAGTTTATGCGCCGCATAGGTGTAGGTGGCGATCGGCTTGAACTCCGGCGGCGGCTCGATCCGACCCCTCGGACGCGCCTTGATCTCCGTCATCCGCGCGTCCAGCTCATTGATGCCGGCACCGGAACCGCAGCCCTGCAGCAGCGCGGCGGCCGCCACCAGCACCAATCCGTACGCAATGGATTTACGTCCATTCATGTTCGTTCCCCTCAGGACCGGCCGCCTTTGGCCCGGTTATTCTTCTCCGTACCCTGACCGCCACCGTCGTCGTCGCCCCCGGCGTAACGGTAGGTCTTGGCGGTGATCGACATGTCCAGCATGCCCCGCGACCCGGCTTCCTCCTTGATCGGCACGATCTTGAAATCGTGCAGGGTAACGATGCGCGGCAGCGCCGCCACCCCGGACACGAAGGCGCCGAAACCGTGGTAGTCCCCGGTGACCTTGATGTCGATGGGCAGCTCCGCGTAGAACTCCTTCTCGATTTCGTCCTTCAGGGCAATGGTCTCGAACTCCAGGCCGCTGCCGAGACCGGTATGCGTGATGTCCTCGAGCAGCCCGGGCACCTCGGTATCCTTGGGCAGCTGGCTCTTGAGGGTTTCAAAGCTGGCTTCCAGCTCCACCAGCTGCTGGCGGTACTGGTCCAGGTTATGGGCGCGGAAGGCTTTCTGCTCGAAGCTTTCCAGCAGCGTGACTTCCTCGCGTTGCAGCTGTTCGTGGCGGCTGTTGAGATCCTTGATGCTCAGGAAATAGCCCAGACCGAGAACAAAGCCGAACACCAGCACCGCAGCGCCGATCTTCACCGGCATCGGCCAGCCGCCCACGTTCTCGAAATCCAGGCTGTTGAGCTCGTCGATCAGCTCGCGCACATCCAGGTTCTTCAGTTCGGATGCTTTCATTGCCCGGCCTCCTCGTCATCGCCGCGCGGCGAGCCCTGCTTCACCGTCAGCGCGAAGGTGTTGGCCTGGGCGCTGTCCTCGCCGTCGGCACCGCGCTGGCTCTCGTCCAGAGCATTCACGTTGAGCAGATTGGGCTCCACGAACCAGTCCGAAGCGGCCAGGTTACGCATCAGCCGCGAAATCCGGTTATTGGACTCCGCCACCCCTTCGATCCGGTAGTTGTCACCGGTCCGTTCCACCAGCGTGTAGTACACGCCTTCGGGCAGGGTGCGCACCAGCTGGTCGAACACGTAGACGATGGTCGGCCGGTTGCCCTGCAGCTCCTGAATCACCTTCATGCGCGCCACCAGCTGATCACGGCGGCGCTGCAACTCGTTGATTTCCTTGATCTGTGTATCGAGTTTGGCGATCTCGCTCTGGATATGGTTGTTGCGGGTCTGCTGGTCGGCGATCTGGCCTTCCACCATGCCCTTCCAGAGCCAGAAAATCAGACCCGCCAGCAGCGCGGCGAACGCCAACATGGCGATGAACTCATGCTGGCGCTGCTTGCGTCGCTCCTCGCGCCAGGGGAGCAGGTTAATCATGGTTGTCATTGCTCGAAGCTCCTCAGGGCCAGGCCACAGGCGATCATCATCGCGGACGCGTCGTTCTCGAGCGCCTTGGCGTTAACCTTGTTGGCCAATGCCATATCGGCGAAGGGATTGGCCAGGGAGCATCCGGTGCCCACCTTTTGCTGAATCAGGTCGGGCAGTCCGTCAATTGAGGCGGAGCCGCCGGCGAGCAGGATATAGTTCACTTCGTTGAACTGGGTGGAGCCGTAGAAGAACTGCAGGGAGCGGTTGATCTGCTGGACGATGGCGTCCTTGAACGGCTGCAGGACCTCGTTTTCGTAGTCCTCCGGCAGTTCGCCGGTCTTCTTCGCCAGCCCGGCCTCCTCCATGGAGATGCCGTAGCGACGCTGAATTTCCTCGGTGAGCTGCTTGCCGCCGAACAGTTGCTCGCGGGTGTACACGCTGCGCCCCTGGTGGAACACATTGAGCGTGGTCATGGTGGCGCCGATATCGAACACCGCCACGGTGTCCAGCTCCTCGGCGTTGGGCAGACCGGGCAGGATCAGCTGGAAGGCGCGCTCCATGGCGTAGGCCTCCACATCCACCACCTTCGGCTGCAGCCCGCCGATCTCCAGGGCATCGGCGCGCATTTCCACGTTCTCGGTGCGGGACGCCACCACCAGCACTTCCACCCGCTCCGGGTTGTCCTCCACCGGGCCGATCACCTGGAAGTCCATGCGGACCTCGTCCAGCGGAAAGGGAATGTACTGGTCGGCTTCCACCCGAAGCTGATTTTCCATGTCGTCCTCGCTCAGCGAGGCGTCCATTTCAATCACCTTGGTGATGGTGGCCGAGCCGGGCACGGCCACCGCGGACGTCTTGATCCCCGGCCGGGCACGCCCCACCAGACGAGCGACCACGTCCCCGACCCCCTCAACGTCGTTGATGTTCTTTTCCACCACGGCATTTGGCGTTAGCGGTTCGACGCCGTAACTTTCGACCTTGTAGCGGTTCCCCGTTCTGGACAATTCCAGCAACTTAACCGCGGTGGAACTGATATCGATCCCCAGCAGTGTCTGGGCCTTTTTTCTGAGGAAAGGCAGCACTGTCGTCGTCCCGTCTGGTTATTATTGAAGTGTTTTTTCTTGCTAAAGATACACTTACACGTTTTTTATGTCGAATCACTTTAGGAGTTAGTAATAACAGAACAGATATTAGATCACAACAACCTTTCCACCGTATAATGACCTGCTTCACGGGTCTGCTAGCCCTTTCTTCTGATCGCCACAGCTGTTGCCACTTTATGCGCTCTACCGTCGTCTGGATCCGCTCCCTCGTTCTCCTCGCCCTGGCCGGTGCCGGTGGCGCTCTTCTGGTCCTCGCCGCCTGCTATTTATACCTGGCGCCCCAGCTGCCCGCCGCCGGAGCGATCCGCGAGGTGGAATATCAGATCCCGCTGCGCATCTACACCAGCGATCACAAACTGATCGCCGAGTACGGTGAGAAACGCCGCGAGCCGATCACCTATGAAGAGGTGCCCGAGCCGTTCATCCAGGCGGTGCTGGCCGCCGAGGACGAGCGTTTCTTCGAGCACCCCGGGGTCGACCCCAAGGGCCTGCTGCGCGCCGCCGTGGAGCTGTTGCGCTACCAGGAGATCCGCTCCGGCGGCTCCACTATCACCATGCAGGTGGCGCGCAACTTCTTCCTCGACCGGGAGCAGCGCTTCCTGCGCAAGTTCAACGAGATCGTGCTGGCGATCCAGATCGAACGGATCCTCGAGAAGGAGGAGATCCTCGAGCTGTATCTGAACAAGATTTACCTGGGCCACCGGGCCTACGGCGCGGAAGCCGCCGCCCAGGTCTATTACGGCGAATCGATCAAGGACCTGTCGCTGCCCCAGTGGGCCATGATCGCCGGCCTGCCCAAGGCGCCCTCGGCCTACAACCCGATCACCAACCCGGAGCGGGCCCGCCAGCGGCGCAACTGGATCCTGTTCCGCATGGAAGAGACCGGCGCCATCGACAGCGAGCAACGCAAGCAGGCCCAGGCCGCGCCCGTCACCGCCCGCTATCACGCCGCCCGGCCGGAGGTGGAAGGCGCCTACATGGGCGAAGTCGCCCGGGTGCTGGCGGAGGATCTGGTGGAGCCGGACCTGTACACCGAAGGCCTGCGCATCATCACCACCCTCAACAGCAAGCGCCAGAACGCCGCCGTCACCGCCCTCCGCCAGGGGCTGCACGCCTACGACGAACGGCACGGCTGGCGCGGCCCGCTGGCGCGCATCGACGTCGACGACCTGCCGGAACTGGGCTGGCCCGCCGAGCGGGACACCGAAGCCGCCCCCGACACCGATCAGCCGGAACCGGAGATGGCCCAGGAGAAAGAGCCGGACCTGCTCAACGAGCTCGACGAGGACCTGGTCGCCTGGGTGGAACGGTTCAAGGACCAGGCCGACTTCGGCCCGCTGCGCACCGCCGCGGTGACCGCCGTGCGGGATCGCCAGGCGGCGGCACTGCTGCGCGACGGCAAACAGGTGGTGCTGGACTGGGACGCCATCCGCTGGGCGCGGCCGGCCCTCAATAAAGGCTACGTGGGCGAAGCGCCGCAAACCGCCTCCGACGTTCTGGCCCCCGGCGACGTGGTCTACGTGCGCCCGGACGGCGGTGGCGAGGACGACGCCAGCTGGCGCCTGGCGCAGTTGCCGGAGGCGCAGTCCGCGCTGATCTCGCTGAACCCGGACACCGGCGCCGTGGAAGCGATGCAGGGCGGCTACAGCTTCTATGCCTCCAAGTTCAACCGCGCGCTGCAGGCCCGCCGCCAGGCCGGCTCGGTGTTCAAGCCCTTCATTTACACCGCCGCGCTGGAAAGCGGTTTCACCCCGGCCACGATCATCAACGACGCCCCCCTGGTGTTCGACGACGAAAACCTGAAGGACGCCTGGCGTCCGACCGGCGCCAGCGACCGTTTCTACGGCCCGACCCGGCTGCGCGAGGCGCTCTACCGCTCGCTCAACCTGGTGTCGATCCGCATCCTGCGTCAGATCGGCATCAGCCAGGCCATGAATACCCTGAACCGGTTCGGGCTGCCCACTAAACGCTTCCAGCGCGACCTGTCGCTGGCGCTGGGCAGCGCCTCGGTGACACCGCTGGAGATCGCCCGCGCCTACTCGGTGTTCGCCAACGGCGGCTACCGGGTGGACCCCTGGTTCATCGAACGCATCGAGGACAAGGACGGCAAGGCGCTCTGGAAGGCCC
>ERZ724563.138-NODE-138-length-16624-cov-4.303510_pt1 | contig 16624 bp, 15 predicted proteins | sample MGYA00375857_ERZ724563 | MGnify/ENA primary metagenome ERZ724563 (study PRJEB28725, sample SAMN03264850) | marine sediment metagenome | biome: marine pelagic biome; feature: marine oligotrophic desert; material: marine snow | place: Pacific Ocean:North Pacific...
TCCTCACGAAAGTCACCTTGAATAAAATGTACACCCGTCAGTGGCGTCATTTCTAAAATATCCAATGCGATGACTTTACCATTGTCGCCGACTTTACCTAAAGCATAATCAGACCAGCCACCTGGGGCTGAGCCCAAATCAACAACACTCATGCCAGGACGGATGAGCTTATCTTTATCATCAATTTCTTTTAGCTTAAACGTGGCGCGCGAACGATGACCTTCTTTCTGTGCCTGTTTGACATATTGATCATCAAAATGTTCTTTTAACCAGCTTTGACTTGATTTACTTCTTGCCATATCAGGACACTTGCTCTGCTTCTGCACGTTTATCGGTGGTTAACACTAACATTAAACCAAGCAAGCTCATCAGCATATACAGGCTTTCACTGAATTGATGTAATGTGTTAAATCGTTCACTAAGAACAGCATCTGCACGCCAGTCTAATAACTTTATTGATGTCATCTCTGGCTGAATAAATGCCAAAAAGATAAAACTCATAATAAGCATGGCTAAAATAAGCCAGCTGCGCCAATAACGATGAAATGTCTTCAGACCGAATATAAACAGTCTACTCACTAATAATATACAAGCACTAATGAGGCTGATTATATTAACGGCATAAAACAATTTGCCGGCATAGTCACCGGCAATTGTTACATCTAAGTTGGCAAAGGCCATTGGAACAGCTAAATAACCTATTGACCATAACGCCCCTATCCATAGAGTCAGAAGTAGCCGTTCACCTGTATAGCCAGACAGCATGCTTATGCCTCGTAGCCTATCTCAACGATTTCATATTCAATGTTACCGCCGGGCGCTTGCACTGTCGCTACATCATCAATTTCTTTACCGATGAGAGCTCGAGCAATGGGTGACGAGACTGAAATACGATTTAACTTAATATCAGACTCATAATCACCCACGATTTGGTATTTCACTTCTTGGTCTGTATCGATATTCAATAACGTAACGGTAACGCCAAACACCACCCGACCTTCTTGGGGCAATGTTGCCGGGTCAATAATCTGTGCATTCGATAATACAGACTCAAGCTCTTGAATACGGCCTTCGATAAAACTTTGCTGTTCTTTTGCTGCATGGTATTCGGCATTTTCTTTTAAATCACCATGTGCACGGGCTTCTGATATGGCAGCAACGACTTCAGGTCTTGCTACCGTTTTCAGATGTTTCAATTCTTCTTTAAGTGCTTCAGCACCACGTGAAGTAATAGGTACAGCCATTAATTTAACTCTCCATGCAAAGATTGCAGTCTGTTAACAGAACCAACATCTTCACTATTTAATGCTTGAACAGTGGCCCTTGCCGCTGCCAATGTGGTTGTATAATTGACTTGATGCTGTAAGGCCGCGCGACGGATTTCTCTTGAATCCGCGACAGACTGACGACCTTCTGTGGTATTCACAATCAAGTCGATTTCATCATTTTTAATCATATCAACGATATGCGGTTGACCTTCTGCGACCTTGTTTACGGGTTCACATGACACACCAGCTTCTTCCAGCACACGTTGTGTACCTCTGGTGGCTAGTAAAGCAAAACCAAGTGACGACAGGTCTTTTGCAATTTGAATAACTGCTACCTTATCAGCCTCACGAACACTGATAAAGGCTTTACCACCTGTCGGTAACACGACAGAGGCGGCTAACTGTGATTTTGCAAAGGCTTCACCAAACGTTCTGCCAACCCCCATGACTTCGCCTGTTGATTTCATCTCAGGCCCAAGGATCGGATCAACACCTTGGAATTTAATGAATGGGAATACCGCTTCTTTAACTGAATAGTAAGATGGAATCACTTCTTTAGTGACACCTTGATCAACTAGTGATCGGCCAGCCATTGCCCTAGCAGCAATTTTAGCTAGCGGTTCACCAATTGATTTCGATACATAAGGAACCGTTCTGGACGCACGTGGGTTGACCTCAAGAATGTAGATTTGCTCACCCTTGATAGCAAACTGCGTGTTCATTAAGCCTTTTACACCAAGCTCTAAAGCCATTTGGCGTACTTGTTCACGAAGTTGATCTTGTGTTGCCTGACTTAAACTGTATGGAGGTAATGCACAAGCAGAGTCACCAGAGTGAACACCGGCCTGCTCAATATGTTCCATAATGCCACCAATCAGCACATCTTTACCGTCACAGATGGCATCCACATCAACTTCTATCGCATCATCGAGGAAACGATCCAGTAAGACTGGTGATTCGTTCGATACTTTGACAGCATTTAACATGTAACGCTGTAACTCATCTTCGTTGTAAACAATTTCCATCGCACGTCCACCTAATACATAAGACGGACGAACAACTAATGGATAACCAATTTCAGAAGCAAGTGACACTGCAGTATCAACAGAGTGTGCCAGTCTATTAGGTGGTTGCAGCAAGTTCAGTTTTTCAACCATTTGCTGAAAACGCTCGCGGTCTTCAGCATGATCAATAGCATCTGGCGAAGTACCAATAATTGGCACACCTGCCGCTTCAAGTGCACGCGCTAATTTTAGAGGTGTTTGACCACCGAACTGAACGATGACGCCTTTTGGCTTTTCTAACTCGACAATTTCTAAAACGTCTTCTAAGGTCAATGACTCAAAATATAAACGGTCAGATGTGTCGTAATCAGTGGAAACCGTTTCGGGGTTACAGTTGACCATAATGGTTTCATAACCGTCTTCACGTAAGGCTAATGCAGCATGAACACAGCAATAGTCAAACTCAATCCCTTGACCGATACGGTTAGGGCCTCCACCCAAAATCATGATCTTGTCACGGTCACTTGGGTTGGCTTCACATTCCATATCATAGGTTGAATACATATACGCTGTACCAGTGGCAAACTCAGCACCACAGGTATCAACACGTTTGTAGACAGGACGGACCTGCATCGCCTGACGGTATTCACGGACTTGTTTTTCAGTCTTCAGTAACAGTTTAGCCAGACGTGAATCAGAGAAACCTTTACGTTTCAGGGCATACATTTCTTGCTGATCAATATCATTCAGCGAACGCTCTTTGAGTTGGTTTTCTAATGTCACCAATTCTTCGAGCTGGATCAAGAACCATGGATCGATATGCGTTAGCTTTTGAATTTCGTCAAAACTAAAGCCATAACGGAAAGCATCTGCCACAAACCATAAACGGTCAGAACCTGGCAGACTCAACTCACGGCGTAATGTTTCCGCTGTGTTTTCTTCTGTCAGTTCAATGATTTCTGTCAAACCATCACGATCAATTTCCAGTCCACGTAGCGCTTTTTGTAATGATTCCTGGAAATTACGGCCAATCGCCATCACCTCACCGACAGACTTCATCTGCGTGCTTAGACGGTTGTCGGCTTGAGGGAATTTTTCAAAGGTAAAACGCGGTACTTTTGTTACCACATAGTCAATTGTTGGCTCAAATGAGGCCGGTGTTGCATTACCCGTAATTTCGTTTTGCAATTCATCCAGCGTGTAACCCACTGCCAGTTTTGCAGCAACTTTTGCAATAGGGAAACCTGTTGCTTTAGAGGCCAGCGCAGAAGAACGTGATACACGAGGGTTCATCTCAATAATAATGAGGCGTCCTGTCTCGGGATTTACGGCAAACTGCACATTTGAACCACCGGTATCGACACCGATCTCACGCAGTACTGCCAGAGAGGCATTACGCATGATTTGATATTCTTTATCTGTCAGAGTTTGTGCTGGCGCAACCGTGATTGAGTCACCCGTATGCACGCCCATTGGATCCAGGTTTTCAATGGAGCAGATAATGATGGCGTTATCTTTACGATCACGCACCACTTCCATTTCATACTCTTTCCAACCAATGATGGATTCTTCAATCAGTAGCTCAGATGTAGGGCTGAGGTATAAACCGCGCTGACAGATTTCAATGAAATCTTGTTTATTGTATGCGATACCACCGCCACTGCCACCCATTGTAAAAGATGGACGAATAATCACTGGGAAGCCAAATTTTTCTTGAACTTTTATTGCTTCATCTAATGTGTGAGCAATATCAGACTGCGGCATATCCAGACCGATTTTACGCATCGCTTCACGGAATAAATCACGGTCTTCAGCTTTGTTAATCGCTTCACTGTCAGCGCCGATCATTTCAACACCAAATTGTTCTAAGATGCCGTGTTTTTCCAGATCTAATGCACAGTTCAACGCCGTCTGCCCCCCCATAGTAGGCAAGATAGCATCGGGGCGTTCCGCTTCAATGACTTTACTTACTGCTTGCCAGGTAACAGGCTCAATATAGGTTGCATCGGCCATATTGGGATCGGTCATTATCGTGGCTGGATTCGAGTTCACCAGAATCACACGGTAACCTTCTTCTCTCAGCGCTTTACACGCTTGTGCACCAGAATAATCGAACTCACAGGCTTGACCGATAACAATCGGTCCTGCACCCAGAATCAGAATACTTTGAATATCAGTACGTTTAGCCATCGTGTGTTATTTACCCGTTGCTTGTTCAAGTAGATCGATGAAGTGATCAAAAAGAGGAGCTGCATCTTGCGGACCAGGACTTGCTTCTGGATGTCCCTGAAAACTGAATGCAGGCTTGCTGACATGATGGATGCCTTGCAGGGTACCGTCAAATAGGGACCTGTGCGTTGCTTTTAAGGTTTCTGGCAGCGTTTCTTCATCAACAGCAAAACCGTGATTCTGACTGGTGATCATTACTAATCCAGCGAGAGATTCTTGTACTGGATGGTTAGCACCATGATGTCCAAATTTCATTTTGACTGTTTTGGCACCACAGGCCAGCCCAAGTAGTTGGTGGCCAAGACAGATACCAAAGGTAGGGATATCTTTTTCCAGTAAGGTTTGAATAGCGCTGATGGCATAATCACAAGGTTCTGGATCGCCAGGTCCATTAGACAAAAACACACCATCTGGATTCATCGCCAGAACGTCTTCTACAGGTGTCTGTGCAGGAACAACTGTCAGTTTGCAGCCACGTTCCACCAGCATTCTAAGAATATTCTTTTTCGCGCCATAGTCATAAGCGACCACATGGTATTTCGCCTCAGCTGCTTTTGCTTGCCCATCAATGTGCCAGCATCCCTCATCCCAAACATAGCTTTGTTTGGTGCTGACTTCTTTAGCTAGGTCCAGTCCTTTTAAGCCTTGAAAGTCTTTAGCCGCAGCAATAGCTGCTTCGACATCAATATCATCACCAGCCACGATGCAACCTTTCATTGCACCTTTTTCACGAATCAAGCGTGTGAGCGAGCGAGTATCAATACCTGCCAGGCCGACGATATTGTGTTTGACCAAGTACTCATCTAGTGCTTGTTCACTTCTCCAGCTACTAACAACCGGGGACAGCTCTCGAATAATGAGTCCACTTGCGTAAACATTGTCAGACTCTTCATCCTCCACATTCACACCCGTGTTGCCAATATGAGGATAAGTTAATGTGACTATTTGTCGACAATAAGAAGGATCAGTCAGGATTTCCTGATAGCCAGTCATTGACGTGTTAAACACCACTTCACCGACTGACTGGCCAATGGCTCCAATCGACTCGCCGTGATAAACCGTGCCGTCTTCAAGAGCAAGTAACGCACTCGTTCGCAAGGGAAACCTCCACCAGATAAAAATAATGGGGCTAACATGACGTTCTCCCCAGACAAAATCTTTGCAATTTTATCGCAAAACAGCAGGTCGAGTCCACGCTAAAAACGATTATCCCTCAGTGCTTGTGATAACTGTTTCAATTTGCTGAAAAGTAGTCTGCCTGTCAGACGTAGAGTTCTGGTCTGCGATGCGTATGCAGCGGCATATTCGAACGAACTTGTCGAAGGTACTCAATATCAATTCGATTCAATGTTAATCCCACTCTTTCAGGTGCACAGCAGAGGATGCTTCCCCATGGATCAATAATGACACTGCTGCCGTATGAAGTTCGATCACCATAATGATGTCCCCATTGATTCGGCGCAACGATATACACCTGATTTTCAATAGCCCGTGCAATTAATAGCGGTAACCAATGGTGTTTACCGGTATGAAGAAAAAAGGCGGCAGGCACGAAAATGATTTCTGCCCCTTTGTCAGAAAGTGAACGAAACAGATCGGGAAAACGAAGATCATAACAAACGCTAAATCCGAGCCGACCTAGTTCGTGATCAATCACTACGGTTTTGTCTCCAGGTTTAATACCCGCAGATTCCATGTACCCCAAAGGCACTGCATCACACATATGGATTTTTCGATAACGCGCCTTTTCTTTGCCATCACGATCAATGAAAATGGAGGTATTGAATAACCGCCCACTATCTTCATCTGTCAGCTCGTAGACACTGCCCAGTAACAAAGCACAATGACTCTGTTTTGCAAGTTGGCTAAAGCGCGGCAATATCTCTGTTTCCAGTTTTTCTGCCACTTTATGCTTAGCTGAGTGCTCCTTGCCGACATAGAGAAAGGTTTCAGGAAAGGCTAAAAGATTAAGCTTACGTTCCGATGCCTCTGCGATCATGTTCTCAGAAAAAGCCAGGTTATCTTCATAGCTTTCCGATGAATTCATTTGCACGATACCGACGTCTATTACCATCACATCACCTTACATTTTTTGTGCCTATTCCTGTTTGACGAAAATATAACAAAAAATCGTTCAATACAAACTCATACGCAACACATCAGAAAATCACTGGTGACATTAGCTATGCTTAGGTATATTGGGGTGTTTACTATGTAATCAATGAGGTCAGGCATGACGCAATCAATTATCACTAGTGGTTTCCCTAATCAGCGCCAGAGAAGAATGCGTAAAGATGATTTTTCCCGACGATTGATGCAAGAAAATGTCCTGACAGTCAACGATTTAATTTACCCCTGTTTTGTGCTTGAAGGAAGCAATCAACGTCAACAGGTTAGCTCTATGCCTGGCGTAGAGAGATTGAGTATCGACCTGCTTCTTAAAGAAGCTGAAATTATCCATCGTTTGGGTGTACCCGTGATGGCTTTATTCCCAGTGACGCCTGTCGAGAAAAAAACGGAAGATGCCAGTGAGGCTTATAATCCAGAGGGTCTTGTTCAACAAGCTGTTCGAGCGCTACGACAGGAGTTTCCTGAGCTAGGCATTATGACCGATGTGGCGTTAGACCCTTTCACGACGCATGGGCAGGACGGTCTTCTCGATGACAATGGATACATCGTCAATGATCACACCGTTGATGTATTAATTAAACAAGCCTTATCGCATGCCGAAGCTGGGGCCCAAATTGTGGCACCATCCGATATGATGGATGGCCGAATCGGTGCTATTCGTGATGCACTGGAGTTCAACAGCCATATACACACCCGCATCATGGCTTATTCAGCCAAATATGCTTCCAGTTTTTATGGCCCATTCCGGGATGCTGTTGGTAGCTCAGGAAATCTAGGTAGCGGTAACAAATTTACTTATCAGATGGACCCCGCTAACAGTGATGAAGCCCTCCATGAAGTCGCATTAGATATTCAGGAAGGCGCGGATATGGTGATGGTGAAGCCAGGCATGCCTTATCTTGATGTTTTATATCGTGTGAAAGACACTTTCAAAAAACCCACTTATGTCTATCAAGTCAGTGGTGAATATGCCATGTTAAAAGCGGCTATCGACAATGGCTGGTTGACTGAATCCGTTATTATGGAAAGTCTTCTGGCTTTCAAACGTGCTGGGGCTGATGGCATTTTGACTTACTTTGCTAAGGAAGTCGCTCAGCAATTAAAAGCTGGCATCTAATTTTAAAAATACGTTTGCAATGACTCTATGACTGATAAATACGCCGTTATAGGCAACCCAATTAAACACAGTAAATCCCCCTTTATTCATGCTGAATTTGCCAAGCAGAGTCAGCTAGATATTGAATACACGGCTATCGAAGTACCAGTGGATTCACTGGCTTCAAGTCTTCAGCAGCTGCGAGATATTCTCAAGCTTAAAGGGATTAACATCACTGTTCCTTTTAAAGAACAAGCCTGGGCATTGGCAGATAGTCTGTCTGATCGTGCTCAACGTGCTGGTGCCATCAACACAGTCATTTTTGAGAATGACGGTACTATGCATGGCGACAATACTGATGGTATTGGCTTATGCCGAGATTTGGAAAACCACCATATCAGCCTCAAAGGTAAACGAATTTTGTTAATAGGTGCAGGTGGTGCGGCACGAGGCGTCGTCGCGCCGTTGATGACTTATCAACCAGCCGAATTATTTGTTGCCAACAGAACAGCCAGTAAAGCCTCTCAACTGGCTGATTTGTTCTCCGATTTAGGTGTTATTAAAGGCGGTGGATTTACTGACGTATCCGGTCATTTCGACATCATCATCAATGCGACGGCAGCAAGCCTACAAGGCGAAGTGCCTGACCTACCAGATAGTATTTTTACCACACAATCATGTTGTTACGACATGATGTATGCCGATAGGGATACCGCATTTATCAAGTGGGCAAAACAACACAAAGTCAGTCAAACCATTGATGGCCTGGGAATGTTAGTCGAGCAAGCTGCTGAAGCCTTTTATCTTTGGCGACAGATCAGGCCTGATACCCAAGCTGTTTTGCAGCAACTTCGTGAGAACATGAAATCAGGCTAGGCTAGCCTGATAAAAAAGCCTGCTAAAAAGCAGGCTTTTTTTTGCGAAAGTACAGACTTCATTTATGTTCCTGAGCTAATTCAGGATGTGTGTTTTGCACATGATGTTTTTCTCTAACTGGACGAATAGACAAATTCGCCAGGAATGCCACAAGAAGTAATCCAGCCATGGCATACATGGTCGAATTATAAAGGCTTGGAGTAGGATCTAAAGTCCCTGCCGGTGCAATCTCCATCAGCTGTGAAATGGACACTGTTTTCGCCGTAATCAGCTCATCAAGATTATCAATACTCGCCCCAAACTTTTGCAGGAATGCAGCCGGATCAACTTTAGCTGCTAACTCATGTAAAACTTTATTCATTGAGTGCTCACGCAGATGCGTAATCACATATGGTCCTAAAATGCCAGCGGTACTCCAGGCTGTTAACAATCGACCATGAATACCACCCACATGCATCGTACCGAAAATATCAGCCAGATAAGCTGGAATAGTGGCAAAACCACCGCCATACATAGTGAATATGATCATGGTAACGGCATAGAACATGACTAATGCAGTCACACTCGGACTCACACTAGCTTGTGTAGCTATAAAGGGGATAGATAAATACAACAATGCCCCCAACAAGAAGAAGCAATGATAGGTATTTTTACGCCCGATGTAATCAGATGCTGTAGACCATAAAAAACGCCCTGACATATTAAACACGCTAATCATCAATACATAGGTAGCAGCGAAGCTGGCATCAACAATTCCTGGCAGGCTCGGACTAAAAATATCAGTAATCATGGTTTTTGCCACCCCGATCACCCCAATACCTGCCGTCACGTTAAAACACAATACAATCCATAGTTGATAGAACTGCGGTGTTTTTATCGCTTGATCAATATGAACATGGTTGTCAGAAATCAGACGGTTTTTTGTAGATTGATCTTTAGCTGGAGGCGTCCAGTTATCTGGTTTCCAGTCTTTTGCTGGGACTCGGAAAATAAACGCCGCGATGGTCATCACAATAAAATACACAATACCAAGCGTGATGAAGACACTGGTCGCTCCGGTATCACCTGTGCCCACGACATAGACCCCTTCTGGCCCAGGCACAGGGGTCTTTAACATATCCGCTGCGGAAGCAATAACAACTTCAACTTGTTGACCTGCCACTTCAGCATAGCGCCTACCCGATTCAGTAATCAGGTTAACGTCGGTGACTTTGCCTAAATATTCAGGCATTCGATAATACAAACTCAGTAGGTAAGTGATTAATGGCGCGCCTATCATCGCACCACCACCAAACCCCATGATGGCGATACCTGTCGCCATACCACGTCTATCAGGGAACCAACGAATCAAGGTACTGACTGGTGTGACGTAGGCAAGCCCTAAACCACAACCACCAATAGCACCATACCCCAAATAAATGAGCCAAAGCTCGTGTGTGGCAATGCCGATACTACCAACGAGAAAGCCACCACCCCATAAGCAAGCAGCGAGAAACCCGGTCGCTCTTGGCCCTACTTCTTCAAGCCATTTACCCCCAATGGCTGCTGCTAATCCCAGAAACACAATCGCGGTAGAAAAAATCCAGACAACAGATGAAAAGCTCCAGTCATCAGCAGCACTGGCCACCACGCCAAACTGTTTAGTCAGGGCTGGATTAAAAATACTCCAGGCATAGACCGAACCGATACACAAATGAATAGCGACAGAAGCAGGGGCAATTAGCCAGCGATTAAACCCAGGTTTGGCGATGATATGTTTCTTGGATAGCCGACTGGCCAAGTTATCAAACCATGACATCAGTAATATTCCTCTCTTTATATAGTTTTTATGTTTTTCAGCAACATATCACAACTATTGATTAAGACGGAACCGCCACAGAAAAAAAGCCTAAAAAAGCAAACCATGGGAAATGGTGGTGAAGATGAAAACCAACAAAGAAAAACATCCCCACCGATGAGATCAGCTTCTTTTTTTGATTAAGATCGAGGTGAGGATGAAGGGGGAAATTGAGCCCCACAGTGTCGGTGCGACGGGGGTTCTTGAACCATGAGATTCAAGAGGGAAACTTCATGAAGATGGCAAACTTCCCGTCAAGCGGGCCTGTTTTTCAACTTCGGATTGTCAGTTTCCTTAAGCATTTGCTTATCGGCTCAAGACACACATGTCGCTATCGAGCACCGCAGGGACATAACCTATGATACGCAAATTCCCTATGCTTAGCTCAAGTTTTTCAGAGCTCCAATTGTCTATCTTCTTCCAGAAAAGCGCTAACACGCTCTTTCAACTGCATAATTTTGTTGTTTACTTTTTCCATGTCATGACCTTCGTCATGTTTGAAAATAAGCAACTCGTGCGCTAAGTTGAGTGCTGCCATTACCGCGATACGATCGACACCTACCACTTTGCCACTTTGACGAATCTTTTCCATATTGTCATGGACCATCTTGGCAGACGCAATCAGCGCCTCTTTTTCTTCTTCCGGACAAGCAATTTGATATTCCTTGCCCAAAATCGTCACAGTTACCGGTGAACTCATAATTCGCTATCCAATTCTCTTAAACGACTCACCATCTTCTCAATCCGGCTTCGAGCCACATCGGTTTTTTCGATCAGTTGAGAACGTTCTGAGAGCCACGCTGTTTGTTGTGAGCGCAACAGCATGTTCTCTTCCCGCAATCGACGACTGGTACGAAGTAGCTCATCCACTTGTTGCTCCAATTGTTGTATCGCGTTCTTATCCATTAATATGAGTTCTTTCGCTGTGCGAGAATAAAGCCTAACTATAGACGTGCGCTGCCGACTCGGTCAACAACTGTCATAATAGGAACAATTTATGTTCCAATGCATAACATTGAACAAGATATCTTTTTTGCCATTATTCAGGTTTTAAGTTTATGTCACAACTCTACTTTCCATCTCTATCGCCCGATAATCAAAACGGTGATGGGCCTGCCAGTCTCGCTGAACTCCAGGGCGCTTTATGTGGTTTGCTTTGTATGGACGCTCTCGCCGATCGTAAAAGCTGGTACACACGATTATTTGAAGATTTCTCGCCTGCCGAAGAAGAGAAACAAGATTTAACACACCTGTTTGATGACACGATTCAGTCTCTTAACAGCTTGGATTTTGACTTTCAAATGGAACTTCCGGATGACAATGCACCAATTGTCTCACGTTTATCGGCGATGGCAGACTGGTGTCAAGGGCTTGTATTCGGTCTCGGTACATCAGGCATGACCAATGAAACGGAACTCTCTGATGATTGTCAGGAATACGTGACTGATGTCATCAAAATCAGTCAGGTTAATTTTGACAATGTAGAAGACACAGAAGAAGAACGTGCCAATTTTGAAGAACTCGTAGAATATATTCGTATGGGTCTTTTTTTACTTTACGGAGAATTGCAACCTACCGACCCAACTGAGGAAGCGACTGAACACTAATGCAAAAGAAAGAATTCGCCAAACGCCGTCAACATCTGATGGATATTATGGGACCAGATACGATCGCTGTATTACCCAACGCGCCAGTGGCTAACCGTAACCGTGATGTCGACTATCCCTACCGAAGTGATAGTAGTTTCCACTACCTGACAGGGTTTGATGAGCCTGAATCCGTACTGGTGCTGATTCCGGGAAGAGAACATGGCGAGTATATTTTATTCTGCCGTGAACGGGACCTGGATAAAGAAATCTGGGATGGCTATCGCGCAGGTCAGGAAGGTGCTATCGCTGAATTTGGCGCCGATGACTCTTATCCAATAAGTGATCTTGACGATATCCTGCCTGGTCTGCTGGAAGGTAAAGAAAAAGTCTATTACACCATGGGAAATCAGCCGAGCTTTGATCAGCACATGGTGTCTTGGTTGAATCACCTGCGTCAGGCAGCACGCTCTGGTAAACATTCGCCAACAGAGATTATTGAACTCGAGCATTGCCTGAATGAGCTGAGATTATTTAAAAGCAGTCAGGAAATCAAAGCCATGAAACAGGCAGCAAGCGTGTCGGCCCAAGCTCATATTCGTGCTATGCAATTTACCAAACCGGGTAAATGGGAGTATGAGGTCGAAGCGGAAATTATTCATGAGTTTATGAAAAATGGCTGTCGCTCCCCTGCTTACCCGTCTATTGTGGGTGGCGGTGAGAATGGCTGTATCCTGCATTACATTGAAAACAGTGCCAAGTTGAAAAGTAATGAGTTATTGCTGATTGATGCCGGTGCAGAATTCGAATGTTACGCGGGCGATATTACTCGCACTTTTCCTGTTAATGGTAAGTTCACTACCGCGCAGGCAGCTGTGTATCAAATCGTTTTGAATGCACAAAAAGCCGCTATTGCTGCAGTGAAGCCAGGCAATCATTGGAATCAACCACACGAAGCAGCGGTTGAGGTCTTAACGCAAGGCTTAGTTGAATTAGGCATTCTTAACGGCAATGTCGATCAACTCATCGAAGAAGGCGCTTACCGTGAGTTTTATATGCACCGAACAGGACACTGGCTGGGAATGGATGTACATGATGTCGGTGACTATAAAGTCGGCGGTGAGTGGCGCTTATTAGAACCCGGCATGGTATTAACGGTAGAACCTGGTCTCTATATCCGCGATCAGGAACATGTCGATAAAAAGTGGCACTTTATCGGTATTCGGATTGAAGACGACGTACTGGTGACAAAAGATGGTTACGAAGTACTCACTGAAGCGGCCCCCAAGGAAATCGACGAGATTGAAGCATTAATGGCAGAGGCAATCTAAAACGTGAATCACAGCCTGTTTGATGTGTTGATTGTGGGAGGCGGTATGGCTGGTGCCAGCCTGGCTATCGCTTTGAAAGAGAGTCGGCTGAAGATTGGCCTTATAGAAGCGAAATCATTAGAAACAGATTCCCAGCCCAGTTACGATGATCGTGGCATTGCACTTAGCTATGGTTCGCAACGTATCTTTGAAACAATGGATGTCTGGACTGCTATCGAAAAGCACACCAGTCCCATCCAACACATTCACGTGTCTGAGCGAGGCCGCTTTGGTGTGACACGCTTATCGGCCGAACAGGAAAAAGTGCCGGCACTCGGCCAAGTCATTACAGCCAAATATTTAGGCCACGCACTCAACCAGCAATTGCAGCAACTCGATAATTTGACATTATTCTGTCCAAGAACGGTGAGTGCAGTAGTCACTGAAGCTGAACATGTGAAAGTCACGTTAGATAACCATGACACTCTGACTGCCAAACTGCTTGTTGCCGCTGATGGACGCGAATCGACTATCCGTCACTGTTTGAACTTAAGTGCCTGGGAGCAAGATTACAGTCAGGTCGCTATCACCGCCAATATTTCTACAGATAAACCACATCATGGTTGGGCATACGAGCGTTTCACTACATCTGGTCCCATGGCTTTATTGCCGATGACGGATAAACGAAGCAGCTTAGTATGGACAGTCAAAGCGGGTGAAGAAAGTGCATTGCTCTCCCTTCCAGAGGAAGCATTTCTAAAGCAATTACAACATGACTTCGGCTATCGTGCCGGACGGTTTATTCGTGTTGGCGAGCGTAACAGTTACCCATTGATATTGATGCAAGCTGACATGCCAGTTCAAGCTCGAATCGTATTTATTGGAAATGCCGCACACAGCCTGCACCCCATTGCTGGTCAGGGATTCAATCTTGGCTTACGTGATGTCGCGGTATTGGCTGAACATATTTTTGATGCCAAAGATTGTGGTCACGCGGAGTTATTGCAGCGTTATCAGCAGCAACGCCAAAAAGATCAGGATCAGGTTGTTAAATCCACAGACCAACTGGTGCGATTATTCAGTAATGATATTCCGCTATTAGGTCATCTGCGTGGGGCAGGACTTACGCTGATGGATACGATGCCTGTTATGAAACACTGGCTGGCACAGAAAAGTATGGGATTGGCACAAGCACAGCCTAAATTAGCTCGAGGTGTTCCCTTATCATGAAACAGCAATATGATATTACGATTGTCGGTGGTGGCATGGTGGGAGCCTGTCTGGCGCTGGCATTATCACGTTATGACCAATTCACCATTGCCTTAATAGAGGCTCGTCATGTTGAACCATTGGCTGCTGACGATCCCTTTGACATCAGAGTCAGTGCATTGACCAAAGGTAGTGAAGCCATTCTGAAAAATCTGGGAATATGGTCAATGCTGCCACCAGCACGGTTATCTGCATTTTCTGACATGAAAGTCTGGGAAACCAGTGAGAGTCAGATACATTTCAATAGTGCTGATATGGGTACCAGCAACTTAGGTCACATCATTGAGAATCGGCAACTGCAACAAACCAGTTTCAGCCTCTGTCAGCAACAAGCTAATATTGATGTGATTTGCCCAGCCAAACCAGTAGCTATTGATAACCAGCAACTTCGTCTCGAGGATGGACGCATAGTAAAAACACAGCTAATTATCGCGGCAGATGGTGCTCATTCGGCTATTAAAGAGCTGGCTAACATCCAGACAAAAGGCTGGTCATACCATCAAAAAGGCCTAGTGTGTAATGTTACCACTGAACATCCTCATCAAAACACCGCATGGCAGCGCTTCTTAGCTGATGGTCCGCTTGCGTTTTTACCTCTAAAAGATAATCATCAATGCTCAATTGTCTGGACACTTAAAAATGACGATGCTGATCGTCTGTTATCGCTCAGCGATGATGAATTTATCGATGAACTGAATGTGGCATTTGAAGAACGTTTGGGAAAAGTCACCCACATCAGCCACCGTGATGCTTTTCCGCTTCAACTACGTCATGCCGAGACATATATCAAACCAGGCATTGTTCTGGTCGGTGATGCCGCACACACCATTCATCCACTAGCAGGACAAGGCGTCAATATCGGTTTGTTGGATGCAGCAACGCTAGCCGAAGTTATTATCGATGCTGCCATGCATAATCGTGATATTAGTCAGCTACATACGTTACAAAAATACCAACGACAACGACATGCTGATAATCTGCTGATGCAAATGAGCATGGACATGTTCAAGCGTGTCTTCACTAACCGCATCGCTCCGGTGAGATGGCTACGTCAATTTGGCTTGCGTCATGTCAACCAAAGTCGCTTACTGAAAAACCTGTTTATGCAGCAAGCAGCAAGCCGTTCTTTTGCCACGCCTAAACTGGCTCAGCGCCACTATGGCCGTGATTAAATTATCTCCCCTTCGTCTTTCTCAGATCAGATGACCATACTTTCATTTCACGGAGCCTAGTGTATGTTTCGATTCCTAACCCGTCAGTTTTTGACCGGCTTAATCACTATTCTGCCTATCACCATTACGCTCTATCTGATTTATTGGGTCATTTCTTCTGCAGAAAAAGCATTAAGCCAAGTCATCATGTTTCTGTTACCGGATTACATGTATTGGCCAGGGATGGGTTTTTTAGCTGCTATTGCCTTGATCTTTACTCTCGGTATTTTAATGCGCCTCTATGTTTTCAAGCGCTTGTTCAAGGGTGCAGAAAGCTTGCTTTATCACCTACCAGTCATCAAATCAATTTATGGCAGCATGCATGACTTTTTTCATTACTTCACACCGGGACGAGAAACTGAGTTTGAACAGGTTGTTTCCGTCAAACTGGATAATGGTATGGAGATGATTGGCTTTATCACATTGGACAGTGCAGAGCATCTACCAACCAAAGATGATGAAGATCGTGTGCTGGTGTATTTACCAATGAGTTATAACATCGGCGGCTATCCTGTGATCATGCCAAGACGCATGTTAAAACCGATTGATATGAGCATGGAACAAGCCATGCGTTTTGTATTAACTGCTGGAGTCGCTGGTCACACAAAACCTAAATAGGTAAGAAAACAAGCGTGGCCGCTCGAACGACAAATGTCTTAATAATACGCCCATTTTTCTGCGCAATGATTTGAGCAAGATTATCTTGGGTAGCAATCATTTTTCCAAACAGTCGTTGATAACTCAAATTACGTATCTCGCCTGATAAGCTATCGCTCAACATCAGTAGATTACCGTCACGATCACGTTT
>ERZ724563.142-NODE-142-length-15675-cov-2.187291_pt1 | contig 15675 bp, 10 predicted proteins | sample MGYA00375857_ERZ724563 | MGnify/ENA primary metagenome ERZ724563 (study PRJEB28725, sample SAMN03264850) | marine sediment metagenome | biome: marine pelagic biome; feature: marine oligotrophic desert; material: marine snow | place: Pacific Ocean:North Pacific...
CCTTCCCTCACCGTGCGGATGTTGTGCACGAAGGCTTCGACCACGGGGCCACCATCAAAAATGTCCACCAGCCCGTTAAAGTTGAACCCCTCTGATTGAAGCATGCGAAGCGCTGGCGCGGTGTTGTCATGAACCCGGCCAATGACCGCCCGGGCCGAATCAGGCAGCATGGGCAGGTAGATCGGGTACTTGGGCATCAGCTCGGCGATAAAGGATTTGTTGCCCAGGCCAGACAGCATGTCCGCCTCACTGAATTCCATGTCAAAGAACTTGGTTCCCAGCGCGTCCCACAACGGGCTTCGACCCTGGGCATCGGACACGCCGCGCATTTCCGCGAACACTTTTTCCGAAAAATGCTTGCGGAACTCATCCAGATACATGAACCGGCACCGGGAGAGCAGCAGCCCGCTGCCCCCGCCTTTGTATTCATCCGACAGCAGCAGCGAGCAGATTTCGCTGGTGTCGGTCATGTCGTTGGACAGGTGCAACGTGGGTGTCCGTACATGCACACCCAGCTCTTTAGAGGCATTCACCGTAACGCTCAGGCGGTAATTGTAGAACACCTCGTCCAGACCAACCCGGGCTTGAATACCACTGATCCCAACGGTTTTTTTACGCTCGATATCCTCAAGAGCAAACAGATACAAACCTGCTTCCGGCGCAATGCGCTGATTGAACGTCTCACGGGCGTGATTGATTTTTTTCTGGAGGAGCTCTCGGTCCGCCGGCAAGGTGGTCAGCCCTTTACCGGCACCCTGGGCCATGGCGTACAGGTCATCCAGATCGTTTTCCTGTAACGGGCGAATTACCAGCATAAGGTCGCCTCCCCTAGCTCAGTAGCTACAAACTTTGTCATTCCCAAGCTCGTCATAGCGGCGCAATCCTTACCCGGTCGCCCGCGGTACTGTTCAACGCCTTCCAGGTCGAAACCGGAACCTTGAGTTTGTCGTCCAGAGTTTCAGCGACCGGTGTGAGGGTGCAGCGAAACTGCTCCCGCTCGCCAGCAGCGATCAGACAGGTTTCACCCACATCCTCATTACTGCCATGAAGCTCCTTGGGGTGGCTGGTCACCAGGGTTTTCAGGCTATCGGTGCGCCCCTCCAGAACCGGGCCGGCATCAAAAATGTCCAGAAAACTGCCCGGTTGGAATCCCTCCCGCTGAAGTAGCTCAAAATTGGGCACGGTTATCTGATGCGGCTGCCCCATCGCCTTCTGGGCAGCCTCACTCAGCAGCGTGACATAAATGGGATTCGGGGGCATGAGCTCGGCGATGAAGGTCTTGCTCAGCTGACCGGAGTACTGGTCGGCCGTCTCGAAATCCATATCAAAGAAATGCCGGCCAAGACTGTCCCAGAAGGGCACACTGCCATCCTCCAACTGCACTCCCTGGATTTCCACCGCCATCCGCGGGGTAAACCATTCCCGATGATCGGCAATAAACAGAATCCGGGCACGGGATAGTAATTCGAACGCGTCGGTATTCTGGAGTTCGGGCCGTATGGAGAACGAACACAATAGCGAGACATCGGTAAGCGAATGAGAGGGGTAGAGCACCTCCACCCGGCGCGACACCCCCAGCTCATGAGAGGCATGGATCAGGGCATCCCGACGGTAACTGTAGAAGGGCTGGCCATTGCCGGCGCGGGCATCAATGCCGGCGGTGCCAGCAATGTCTCCGGTCTCGGTGTTTTCCAGCACGAACAGAAACCTGGGCGGATCGTCTTCGGCGCTGATCCTGCCGGCAAAAGACGCCAGGGATTGCTCGATCTTGTAGGCCAGGGCATCGCCCTGCTTGGGCAGAGTGGAAGAAAGACGGGCACACTGGGTGCCCGCCATGGCCAGAATCTGGTCCAGATCATCCGGCCGAGCCGGACGTACCAGCCACATAAAATCTCCTTAGGCCGCCAGTTTTTTCACCGCCGCTTCGAAACGTTCGAGGGCTTCGTCAATGTCCGATTCGGGGATAATCAGGGACGGCGCCAGACGGATCACATTCGCGCCGGCCACAAGTACCATCACGCCCTCTTCCAGGCCGGCATTCAGAAAATCCTTGGCCTTGCCCTGCCATTTTTCGGTCAGCACACAACCGAGCAGCAGACCAGCGCCACGAACCTCACTGAACACACCGTAGCGCTCACCAATATTCATCATACCCTTGCGGAGTTTGTCGGAACGGGCTTTCACGCCCTTGAGAATCTCCGGCTGGCTGACGGTGTCCACCACCCTTTGGGCCACGGCGCAGGCCAGCGCGTTACCACCGTAGGTGCTGCCATGGGTCCCAACACCCAGACTGGCGGCAACCTTGGCCGTCGTCAGCATCGCCGCTACCGGGAAGCCACCGCCAAGCCCCTTGGCACTGGAGAGAATGTCCGGCACCACGTCGTACATCTGATAAGCGTAGAAGTGGCCACTTCTGCCCACACCAGACTGCACCTCATCAAACACCAGCAACGCGTCATTTTCATCACAAAGCTCGCGAAGCCCCTGGAGGAACGCCTGGTCGCCGGGCATAACGCCGCCCTCACCCTGAATCGGCTCCACCACCACGGCGCAGGTTTTGTCTTTGGAGATCAGCTTCTTCACCGATTCCAGATCGTTGAACTCGGCGTGATGAATACCGCCAGGCGCAGGCTCGAAGCCTTCCAGGTATTTTGGCTGGCCACCTACGCTCACGGTGAACAGGGTTCGCCCGTGGAAGGAATTCTTGAACGAGATGATCTCGTTCTTGTCTTTGCCAAAATGCTCCCAGGCGTAGCGCCGGGCCAGTTTGAAGGCTGCTTCGTTGGCCTCAGCACCGGAATTGGCGAAAAACACGCGCTCGGCGAAGGTGAGGTCACACAAAGTCTTTGCCAGGCGCAGGGCCGGCTCGTTGGTCATCACGTTGGACAGGTGCCAGATTTTCTCGGCCTGATCGTGCAACGCACCCACCAGTCCCGGATGGCAATGGCCCAGGCAGGTCACTGCAATGCCGCCCTGGAGATCAATGAACTCGCGGCCTTCCTGATCCCAGATCCGGGAGCCCTCTCCTCGCACCGGAATAATGGAACCGGGAGCGTAGTTGGGCACCATGACTTCATCGAACAGTTCGCGGCTGACGGGGTCTTTATTCATAAATCTCTCTCGGGAAAGCGGCTAAGCACATAAAAATAGTTGAGTGACCACACCAGACAAGTAAGTAGGTGTGCGGACTCTTGCACCATAATACGCCACTCACGGCATAAGAACATCCGGTTCCCCGATGGCCGGCAATTCAATCACCCTGTGCGGCATGCTCCCAGCCTTGGTCCTATCCAACAGCGTGCCGATCAGAAGCTTGTAGGAGTCCAGATCAAAGGTGACCGCCTGGCCGCGCAGAGAAAGATCCTGCAGCTCGCTCTCGTCATGCAGGGTGGCCACGTGCATCCAGTTATAAACCACGAGGATATCCGTGCAGCCGGTTCGAGCATTGCGCTCGACAATCCCGACCGGGCCTTTCCAGGGCCAGGTTTTCAGCCGCAGGCTGTGAAAGGCAATCTGTACCCTGAGATTGTAGCGCTCGACATTCTCGAGCTCTTCGCAGGCGCCCTTGCAGCGTCCCAGCGAACGCTGAAAACAAGGCCCTTCGTTTTCGGGCTCCAGCCCGAGCAGTCGATTGCACAGCTCGTTCTTGGCCGCGATGCCGCTCAAGGCACGCTCTGCATCCCGTTTGCTGCGGAACAAACCGAAATAATCCCCTAACCGTTGCGGCTCGATCTCACGAACCAGCCGAGCCTGCAGATACCCTGCCTCGTTTTTCGAAAGCTCGATGCTCACCAGATTCTTGGCGGCCCGGGACCGACGATTGAACAGGGGCTTCAGCGTCTTGATCTGTTTGAGTTCGAGAAGAAGCGCTCCAAGCTCACCTGCCGTTTCTGTGCACTCGACGCGACGGAGGCTCTCGGACATCCGCACACCCCGGGACGAGTTATGATCGCCGGAAAAGTGCGACGCCACCCGCTGGGCAATGTTCGTGCTCTTGCCCACATATAAAAGCACATCGTTCTCACCGTAAAAGCGATAAACCCCCGGCCCACGAGGCAGATTCTGAAGGATATCCGTTGGCAGATGAGAGGGAATACTCGGCCGTTGCAGCAAATCCCGCAGGGCGCTTTCGAATTTCTTATCCCCCTTCTCAGCACGGGCGTGCTCGAAGAACGACAGCATGGCCGAGACATCCCCCATGGCCCGATGCCGCTGAACCTGGGCAAGACCATGACGGGCTATCAGAGCATCCATATTGTGACGCCGGAATTCCGGGTAGAGCCTTCGGGAAAGCTTCACCGTACAGAGCACCTTCGCCGAGAAAAGACGCTCCAATCTGCGAAACTCGGATTTTATAAAACCGTAATCAAAACGGGCATTGTGAGCGACAAACACCTTGTCCTTAAGCTGTTCCTCCAGCTCGTCCGCTACATCCGCAAACAGCGGCGCATCCGCCACCATGTCATTCGAGATGCCGGTAAAGTTTTCGATAAACGGGGAAATCCGCGTTTCCGGATTCAGCAGCGTCTGCCACTCGCCCACAACCTCACCGGCCCGCCAGAACCGGATACCAATCTCGGTAATCCGGTCCCGGGCTGAATTGCCGCCGGTGGTTTCAATATCAAGAAACGCGAACGTGGCTGACTCAAGAACTGTACTTTCGGATGCCATGGAACAACTTTACGCCTCGCTGGCAACTGCAGATGTCTGTATATGAACGAAAAGCAGTTATAGACATTCGTCTAATTTCTGCATGAATTTATTTGAATTGTCACGAATTCGTAACTACCTTGTTTTTGGGTCCAACAACAAAAATGTGTGGAGACAACAACGATGCAAAGCAACAAACTGAGATTGGCAATTCGTGCGACGGCAGCAACAGTAGTAATGGGGGTTGCCTCTCAAGCGAGCGCACTTACGCTGAACGTAGGTGACGATACCGAAGCTAGCCTGTACGGCTACGCTCGTCTGAACATGAGTTATGACCTGGATGGCAACCGTGCCGTTTCTACCCGTGCAGGTTCTTTCACTCCTACCGCAAACGAGGACGTTGAAGGCCACTTCGGCGCTGACGTACAGCAAAGCCGCCTGGGCGTTAAGGTCAAGCACGCTTCTGGCGTTGCAATCACCGTGGAAGGTGACTTCCGTGGCGCGGGTAACAGTGCGGGCAGCCTCCGTATGCGTCACGCCTACGGCGAGTACAAAGGCTTCATGGCTGGCCGTAACTGGTCCAACTTCGTAAGTTTCGTCGGCAACACTCCGACTCTCGATTTCGATAGCCTCGCCGGTACCGCAGGCAGCCAGGATCGTACCGAGCAGATCCGTTACACCACTGGACCGCTGTCCTTCTCTCTTGAGGATCCGAGTTCCCAGAGCGTTCTTGGTGCAACCAGCACTCGTACTTCTGCTCCTGCACTGACTGCGCGCATCCAAGACTCTGCTGACGCGCTTTCTTACTCTGCAGCAGCGCTGGTAAGCCAAGTAACTATCGATGACGGTACCAACGACGACAGCGCTATGGGTTTTGCAGTCTTTGGTGCTGCCAAGTTTGCGCTGAGCGACATGATTTCCGTCCAGGGCGCTCTTAACTTCACCGACGGTGCAAACGGTTATCTGTGGCGCTCAGGCAGCAACTACTTTGGCCCAAGCGCCTACGTGGATGGCAATAGCATTGAGACAATCGAAGGCTACGGTGGTTCAATCGGCGTGAGCCTGGCTCTCGGCGGTGGTCGCAGCGTCAACCTTGGCTATGGCACAACCACTCTGGACCTGGATGACGCCATCGCAGCTGGCGCTACCACCAACGCGGCAGCTGAAACCAACCAGAACGTCATGCTGAACTACATGTGGTCACCGGTATCCAACGTCATGATGGGCGTTGAGTACGGCTACTTCGACCAAGAAACGGTTGCCGGTGACTCCACCGACGCCAACCGCGTTATGTTCGCAGCGCAGTACAGCTTCTAATTCTTCCATTAGAAGTTAGTTAACTCAGCAGAAACCCCGGCTTCGGCCGGGGTTTTTGTTTGGGCGGAATTAATGAAGGCCGGCATAATAAATAGAGAGATAAGAATAGGAAGAAGCGAACAGTAGGGAGCCAAAACGAGAGAGGCGGGCAATACGATTCAGGACTGTAGAGGGCCAGGGATGGCCCGAAACAAGCCCCCATGGATGGGCTCGTAGCGTGTCCTGAATCGTATTGCCCGCCTCTCGCCGCCCCCAACCTCACGGGCTGGGAGCGGAACTACCGGCTATCACAGCAGAAGAGTACGAATGTCCCCAAGAAGCTGACTGAGCACCGAAGTAAACCGGGCCGCATCAGCCCCATTCACCGCACGGTGATCGTATGACAGCGACAACGGCAGCATCAGGCGGGGCTGGAACTCCTTGCCGTCCCAAACCGGCTTCATCGCGGCCTTGGACACCCCAAGGATCGCCACCTCCGGCGTATTCACAATCGGCGTAAATGCCGTGCCGCCAATACCACCGAGACTCGTGATGGTAAAACACGCACCCTGCATCTCTGCCGGCTTCAGCTGCTTGTCCCGGGCCTTCTGGGCAAGCTCGGCGCTTTCCGCCGCCAGCTCCCACAAGCCCTTCTTGTCCACATCCCTGATCACCGGCACCATCAGACCGTGGGGCGTATCCACCGCAATTCCGATGTGAATGTACTTCTTGCGAACCACCTCCTTGCGCTCCATGTCCAGGGACACGTTGAACTGGGGCAGTTCTGCCAGCGCCGTGGCACAGGCCTTCAGCAGGAACGGCAGCGGCGTCATCTTCACGCCCTTCTTCTCGCCGGCCGCTTTCTGGGCCTTGCGGAAATCCTCCATGTCGGTGATATCCGCATCCTCGAACTGAGTTACGTGAGGCACATTCAGCCAGCTGCGCTGCATGTTATTGGCCGTGGCGAACATCATCCGCGACATGGCCTCACGCTTCACTTCACCAAACTGACTGAAGTCCGGCAGCTTGACACCCGGAATACCAGAACCGGTAGCAACGCCAGTACCCTGCTGAGCCTGCTTGAGCTGGCTCTTCACGTAGGCATGGACATCGTCCTTGATAATCCGGCTCTTGGGGCCAGAGCCCTTGATGCGGGCCAGATCGGCACCCAGTTCCCGGGCCAGCTTGCGCACGGCCGGGCCAGCGTGGACCTTGGCGCCTGGCGTGGGAGGCTCATAGGTTGCACCCTGGGGCTCGGGCGCTGACTCTGCCTCCTGTTTCGGCTTCTCTTCGGACCTGGGCTCAGGCTTCTCTTCCTTCGCCGGTTCCTCAGACGCGGGCGCCGAGGCTTCTTCCTCTTCGCCACCACCTTCCTGAACCGTCATCTCCAGCAGTTCATCGCCCTCGGAGAGCTTGTCGCCCTCGGATACCAGGATCTTGCCCACCTTGCCCGCATAGGGCGAAGGAATCTCCATGGTGGCCTTGTCCGATTCCACTGTAACCAATGGATCGTCGGCCTCAATGGTATCGCCTTCAGCAACGTTGATTTCTATCACCGGAACATTGTCGAAACCATCAAGCGCAGGAACCTTGACGGTCTCCTTGCGGGAGCCACCAGAAGCCTTCTTCGGCGCTGGCTTGCTCTCTTCGGACTTCTCTTCCTGCTTTGCTTCTTCCTTTTCCTCGGCCTTTTCCTCGGGCTCGTCGCTGCCGGCATCGTCAGAGCCACCGGCGCTGGCTTCCATCATGCCAACAACATCACCTTCTTTTACCTTGTCACCCACCTTTACGGTGATCTTGGTGATCTTGCCGGCACCGGGAGACGGCAGTTCCACCGAGGCTTTGTCTGACTCAACCGTCAGAATCGGATCTTCTTCCTCAACCGAATCCCCTGCGCTGACAATGATTTCGATAACCTCGACCTCATCCGCACCGCCGAGATCCGGAACCTTGATTTCCTGTTCACTCATGGCGGACTCCTTAGCTCAGCACCGGGTTCGTTTTGTTGCGATCGATTCCGTACTTGCGCATGGCTTCGAGAACCACATCGTTCTTCACCTCGCCATCCTGAGCCAGGGCTGACAGCGCGGTGACAGTTACGTAGTAACGGTCCACCTCAAAGAAGCTGCGCAGCTTTTCCCGGGTGTCGCTACGACCAAAGCCGTCGGTACCCAGGGTCAGGTAGGTTTTGGGGATGAACGCCCGGAGCTGCTCGGAGTGCAGCTTGATGTAATCGGTGGAGGACACCACCGGACCCTGCTGCTTTTCAAGCATCTGGGTGACGTAAGCCTTCTTGGGCTTGTCGTCCGGGTGCAGGCGGTTCCAGCGATCAATATGCTGCCCCTCACGGGCAAGCTCGTTGAAGCTGGTAACACTCCACACGTCGGAGGCAACACCCCAGTCGTCTTTCAGCATCTGGGCCGCTGCACGCACCTCGTTAAGGATCGCGCCGGCACCCAGCAGCTGAACCCGCGGGGTCTTCTTGCGGCCCTTGGTTTCAACAGACTCGAACAGGTACATACCCTTGATGATGCCGTCTTCGCATCCCTTGGGCATTGCAGGCTGTTCGTAGTTCTCGTTCTCGATGGTCAGGTAGTAGAAGACGTTCTGGTTGTCTTCGAACATCTCTTGCATACCCTTGCGCAGCACAACCGCCATTTCGTAGCCGTAGGCCGGATCGTAGGCCTTGCAGTTGGGAATGGTGTTGGCCAGCACATGGCTGTGACCGTCCTGGTGCTGCAGACCCTCCCCGTTCAGAGTGGTCCGGCCGGCGGTGCCGCCAATCAGGAAGCCACGGGCCTGAATATCGCCGGAGGCCCACGCCAGGTCGCCAACCCGCTGGAAGCCGAACATGGAGTAGACGATGTAGAACGGGATCAACGGGAAGTTGTTGGTGCTGTATGACGTGGCCGCTGCCATCCAGGCGGCCATTGAGCCATCCTCGTTGATACCTTCTTCAAGGATCTGGCCTTTCTTGTCTTCCCGGTAGTACATGATCTGGTCACGGTCTTCAGGAACGTACTTCTGCCCTTCTGCCGTGTAGATACCGAGCTGCCGGAACATGCCTTCCATCCCGAAGGTACGGGCTTCGTCAGGCACGATCGGCACCACGCGCTTACCAATACGCTTGTCCTTGGTCAGTGCCGTCAGGATACGAACGAAGGCCATAGTGGTAGAAATCTTCCGGTCGCCGGAACCGTCCAGGACCGCCTTGAAGATGTCCAGATCGGGAATCTGCAGTGGCTGGCAATCCTTCCGACGCTTGGGATAGAAACCACCCAGCTCCTGCCGGCGCTTCTTCATGTAGACGATTTCCGGACTATCCGGCGCTGGCCGGTAGTAGGGCACATCCTTGAGCTCTTCGTCTTTCAACGGCACCGCAAAACGGTCGCGGAACGACTTCAACTGCTCGATATCAAGCTTTTTCAGGGAGTGAGCGGTGTTCTGCGCTTCACCGGCCTCACCAAAGCCGTAGCCCTTGATGGTGTGGGCGAGGATAACCGTCGGCCGGCCGCCATTCTTGTGAATGGCATGGTGGAAGGCCGCGTAGATCTTGTACGGATCGTGACCGCCCCGGTTGAGCTTGTTGATCTCCTCGTCGGAAAGCCCCTCGACGAGTTTGGCCGTTTCCGGGTACTTGCCGAAGAAGTGCTTCCGGGTATAAGCCGGGCCGTTGCTCTTGAAGTTCTGAAGGTCGCCATCACAGACCTCGTCCATGACCCGCTGCATCTTGCCGTCCTTGTCCTGCTCGAACAGGGGATCCCAGTGGCGACCCCAGACAACTTTCAGGACATTCCAGCCAGCGCCCCGGAAGACACCTTCAAGCTCCTGAATGATCTTGCCGTTGCCACGCACCGGCCCGTCCAGACGCTGGAGGTTGCAGTTAACAACGAAAATCAGGTTACTGAGGTTTTCCCGGCCGGCCATGGAGATGGAACCCAGGGTTTCCGGCTCGTCGCACTCGCCGTCACCAACAAAGCACCAGACCTTGCGATCGCCCATCTCGATGAGTTCTCGGCTGTCCAGGTACTTCATTACGTGGGCCTGGTAAATCGCCTGAATCGGGCCAAGCCCCATGGAAACTGTTGGGAATTGCCAGTAATCCGGCATCAGCCAGGGGTGCGGATAGGAAGAGAGGCCAGTGCCGTCTACTTCCTCACGGTATTTGTCGAGATCTTTCTCGTCGAAACGGCCCTCAAGGAAGGAGCGCGCATAAATGCCCGGGGAAGAGTGACCCTGGAAGTAAACAAGGTCGGACTCGCGCTTTTCGTCGCCGCCGTGGAAGAAATAATTGAAGCCAACATCGTAGAGGGTCGCTGCCGAAGAAAACGAGGAAACATGTCCGCCGAGATCACCGGGACGCTGGTTGGCACGCATAACCATGGCCATGGCATTCCAGCGGATCAGGGAGCGGATTCGGCGCTCCATAAAAAGATCGCCAGGCATCGGCGCCTGCTGGGAAACCGGAATACTGTTCCGGAACGGCGTGGTTATGGAATATGGCAGTTCGGTTCCATCGCGGCTCGCCCGCTCGGAAAGCCTCTCAAGAATATACTTGGCCCGGTCTACGCCTTCGTTCTCGATCAGAGATTCCAGCGCATCCAGCCATTCACTGGTTTCAATGGGATCATCGTCCTGGTACATCAAACCCTCCCCTTGGCATCAAAAAGTGCAGCGCCGCCACGATCAGCAGCCGGGCGCGTTGCGGTGTCGATAAGCTGCGATGGAATGCAGTGTTTTGTTATGGGTATTTTCAGCCTGACAGGTGTACCGGCTACCAGTACACAGAACCTGTACAAAGCATAGAACAGCTTTCACACTTTTCCTGCCTGATCACCTCGGTTTCACGGGCTTTTGGCCCCGGGGATGACCGGCATGCCGGCGAAGTGCGTGGTTTAGAACACCCGATTTCGTAGTATTTTTACTACATTTTGACCATCAAGTTCAATCAAAGCCCTCCAAACATCCTTTTGTAACGGGCTTCTTTCGGTTACTTACGGAAGAATGACCGTTTTTGGACCAACAGACAACCAGATTGCGACCAATGTCGTAGCATTCGTATCAGGCCGAAAATTGATTACCACGCTAAACGATCTTCTGGCCGCTATTCGCCGATCATTCAGGATATTTAGCGCTTTTTATTGAATTTTCGACTCTTCGCTCCCAGGCACCTCTCCGATTTATCTCGGCTTTTTAATTAGACCTGAAAATATTTCCGGATTTATGTATACTCGCCTGCCTGATTTTTAACCACCGAAGAAAAAGTGGTCGGACCACTTTTTTTGTCATTGGCATCAACAGAGGGCGATCTATGAACTCCATCGTCACCTTTCCGAACCGGATTCCCACTACGGAGTTCGAGGAACGGCGTTTCAAGGTCTACACAGACCGCCAGCTCGACAAGATCGAAGTCATTCAGAATCTCCCTGAAGAGACCCTGTTTGAAATGAAAGTGGTAGCCAGCGTGCTGCCGTTCCGGGTCAACGAATATGTGATTAATGAACTGATCAACTGGGACAAGGTACCCAACGACCCGATCTATCAGCTTGTTTTCCCCCAGAAAGGGATGTTGAAAGACGAGCATTACGAGCGCATGGCGAAACTGCACCGGGAAGGTGCCGACAAGAAAGAGATCCAGGCCGTCGCCAAGGAAATCCGGGACGAACTCAACCCGCACCCGGCCGGCCAGATGGAAATGAACATGCCGGAGCTCGACGGTGAAGTTCTGGACGGCGTTCAGCACAAGTACCGCGAGACAGTGCTGTTCTTCCCGGCCCAGGGCCAGACCTGCCACTCCTACTGCACCTTCTGTTTCCGCTGGGCGCAGTTCGTGGGTGACAAAGACCTGAAAATGGCCAGCACCGAAGCGGAAAAGCTTCATGGCTACCTGCAGGAGCACACCGAGGTCACCGACCTGCTGGTCACCGGTGGCGACCCCATGGTGATGAAAACCAAGAACCTGGTGCAGTATCTCGAACCCCTGCTACAGCCGGAGTTCGATCACATCCAGACCATTCGTATCGGCACCAAGGCCCTCACTTTCTGGCCTTACCGCTTCGTGACCGACAAGGATGCCGATGAGCTGATCGACCTCTTCGCAAAACTGGTCGACGCCGGCAAGCACGTTGCCATCATGGCCCATTACAACCACTGGCAGGAAATCACCACCGAGATTGCCGAAGAGGCCATCCGCCGTATTCGCGCCACTGGTGCCGAGATCCGTGCCCAGGGCCCGCTGATCAAGCACGTCAACGACGATGCCGACGCCTGGGCCAAGCTGTGGAAGAAGGAAGTACAGCTGGGCATCATCCCTTACTACATGTTTGTAGAACGGGACACGGGCGCCAAGAACTATTTTGAAGTGCCCCTGGTTGACGCTTTCCACATCTATAGAGAGGCTATGAAGAAGGTCAGCGGCCTGGCCCGAACCGCCCGCGGCCCCTCCATGAGCGCAGGCCCCGGCAAGGTGGAGATTCAGGGTATTACTGAAATCAACGGCGAGAAGGTGTTCGTACTGCGCTTCCTGCAGGGTCGAAACCCGGACTGGGTCCAGCGCCCGTTCTTCGCCAAGTACAGCGAGACGGCCACCTGGCTGCACGAGCTGGAACCGGCCTTTGGCGAAGCGAAGTTCTTCTTTGAGGATGAGTACGAAGAGATGAAGAAGGGTAACGGCTAAAGGCCGGCCCTGGCGTGATAAAAAAGCGGCCCCAGTGACGGGGCCGCTTTGCTTTTCAGCGATTGGAACGACGCGCTTTCCAGTTGGGAATAACCCAAAAGACCAGGGCTCCGAACACAGCCCCGATAATGCAAATCAACGCTACCTGCAGACCACCATTGTCCAGAACCCCATCCTGAACGTTCTCCATCGCCAATAAACCAGCAATGAGGAGCCAGGGAGTAAGCAGAATAAGAGCACTCCACGCCAGGAATCGCTGAATTCGACGATCATCTTTCCTACTACGCATAACGACCTCTCTCAAGAATTGAGCCTATGGATACTGCACCGGCCCGTCATTGGATCAGGTCGTCATTTGTGCCGGACAGACTTGGGCACAAACCCTTCCGGCTTGTCGCTCAACCATTCCACGAACGTCCGCAACTCCTCCAGCTCCAGCAGCTTTTCCCGGGTATTGAAGTGCAGCCCTAGCTCGTATTCCGAGCGGGCCTTATGAATGGCGTTATGGCAGGGGCGGCACACCCACAGCGTTCGGGTGATCAAATCTTCCTTGGTGAATAGTTTCTGGAACCGCTTCTTTCGGTGCAGGTGCTTGGGTATAAGGTGGTGCCGAGTGAGCTTGGCAACCGGGCGTTCACAGAGTTCGCAGTTGTCGGGTTGGGGAGGTAGTTTGAGCATTGCGGAAATACCAGTCGGGTTTCGCCCATGGCTCCACCCGACCTATGTTGTATTTGGCCAGCGCCAAACAATCAGTGCATCAGGGTATAGAGCTTCCGGCGATAGGTCCTTACGTCCGGGTTGTTGTTACCCAGCTTGTCGAACAGTTCGATCAGCGTTGTCTTGGCCACTTCGTCTTTGTACTTGCTGTCCACCTGCATCAGGCGGATCAGCAGGTCCATGGCCTCGGCGTTGTTTTCCTGTAATACGTGATGAAGTGCCAACTGGTGCAGTGCGTTCGGATCCTTCGGGTCCTGCTCCAGCGCCATTTCCAGATCCTTGATCGGAGGCAGTTCGGCCGACTGCTTCAGAAACTTGATTCGTGCTGCCAGCTGTTTGGCCTGGTGCTGCATTTTTTCTTCTGGAGGCAGACTTTCAAGGACCTGCTCGGCCGTTTCCAGATCACCCATTTCCGCCTTCAACTGGGCCAGGTCGATCAGGACTTTGAGATTTTCCGGGTCCTCCTGGTTCATCTGGGACAGGATAGCCAATGCTCCTTCCACATCGCCTTCTTCCCAGATCCGATGAGCCTTTTCATAGGGATCTTCCTTGGGGGCTTCCACGTGTTTGTCCAGAACCTTGCGGATTTCGCTTTCCGGCAGGGCACCGTTGAAGCCATCCACGGCCTGGCCGTTCTTGACCAGGATGACGGTCGGCAGACTCCGCACCCCAAGGCTGGAGGTGAGCTGTTCCTGCTCGTCGGCGTTCACCTTGGCCAGCATGAACGCACCCTGGTAATCCTCCGCCAGTTTTTCCAGCAGTGGCATCAACTGTTTGCAGGGGGCACACCACTCGGCCCACACATCCACCAGGATGGGCGTGCTTGCAGAGGCTTCCATCACCTTCTGCTGAAAGTTTTCCATGGTGGCGTCAAAGATGTAGGGAGAGTTGCTCATGCAAGGCACCTGAAAAGTCGAATGATTCGTTCTGAGTTGCCAGAAACATGGGGCCAACTCCCCGAAATTCAAGCGCCAAACGCGCTAACCCAAGTCCTTGAAATCACCGTATCTGCCGTTACATAGCTAGTAAGCAACACGCCGGGACAATCACTCCGCAGCCTGTCCCGGGCCGATTCACAACCTTTCCGGATGGACACTCGCGGCATGAATGACGAGACGCAAAACGATTCTTTTGAGGAATTCGAAGAGGACGTGACCGAGTACATTGGCAAGGACGAGCATAGCAAAAGCCTTGCCCTGCCCCAGCAGATGATGCCCCGGCGCATGTATGTGCTGCCGGTTTCGAATCGGCCTTTCTTTCCGGCCCAGGTACAGCCGATAGTGGTAAACCAGAATCCGTGGCAGGAAACCCTGAAAAGGGTCGGTGAGACTGACCATAAGGTCATGGGCATCTGCTTCGTGGAAGAACCGGACGCTGAAGAAGGCGTCCCGGCCAGTGAGCAGCTGGAGACCATTGGCTGCGCGGTGCGTGTGCATCATGCCCAGAATGACAGTGGCAAGGTCCAGTTTATCGCCCAGGGGCTTCAACGCTTCCGGATCGTCCAGTGGCTGCGTCGTAAGCCTCCGTATCTGGTGGAAGTTGAGTATCCGGCAGAACCGGAAGAAGACGCCGACGAGCTCAAGGCCTACACGCTGGCCATTATCAGCGCCATCAAGGAGTTGCTACGTACCAACCCACTCTATGGCGAGGAGGTAAAACAATACCTGTCCCGATTCGGGCCGGACGACAGTTCACCTCTGGCCGATTTTGGCGCCTCAATGACCAGCGCTCCAGGCAAAGAGTTGCAGGATGTGCTCGACACCGTTCCCCTGCTCCGCCGCATGGAGAAGGTTCTTCTGCTGATGCGCAAAGAGCAGGAAGTTGCCCGGCTGCAGTCGGAAATCAGCGAAGAGGTGAACGCGAAAGTGCAGAAGCACCAACGCGAATTCTTCCTGAAGGAACAACTCAAGGTGATCCAGCGCGAGCTGGGCATGGCCAAGGACGACAAGACCGCCGATGTCGAGCGCTTCCAGCAGCGGATGGCGGAACTCAACCCGCCCGAAGCTGTGCAAGAGCGCTTCAACGATGAAGTCGAGAAATTGCAGGTGCTGGAGCAGGGCTCGCCGGAATACGGTGTCACCCGTAATTATCTGGACTGGCTGACGCAGGTGCCCTGGGGCATCCATTCCGAAGACCACTTCGACCTGGCGAAAGCCCGGCAGATTCTGGACCGGGATCACGACGGCCTGGACGATGTCAAAGACCGCATCGTGGAGTTTCTGGCCGAGGGCACATTCAAGAATGAGGTCAGCGGTTCCATCCTGTTACTGGTGGGCCCACCGGGCGTGGGCAAGACCTCCATCGGCCACTCTGTCGCCGATGCCCTGGGCCGGAAG
>ERZ724563.145-NODE-145-length-15482-cov-4.815956_pt1 | contig 15482 bp, 11 predicted proteins | sample MGYA00375857_ERZ724563 | MGnify/ENA primary metagenome ERZ724563 (study PRJEB28725, sample SAMN03264850) | marine sediment metagenome | biome: marine pelagic biome; feature: marine oligotrophic desert; material: marine snow | place: Pacific Ocean:North Pacific...
TTATGCCTGGTGATAACGTTAAGATGGACGTAACTTTGATTGCACCGATTGCGATGGAAGAAGGGTTACGTTTTGCTATTCGTGAAGGCGGCCGCACAGTTGGTGCCGGTGTCGTTAGTAAAATCGTCGAATAGTATTAGGATGCCACAATGCTGAGTGCATAGGCACTCAGCAATTTTTGAGAGCATATGATAGGCCAGTAGCTCAATTGGCAGAGCGACGGTCTCCAAAACCGTAGGTTGGGGGTTCGATTCCCTCCTGGCCTGCCATCATATGTTTTCCTCAAAGCGGATATAACGAATAAAAATGGCAGACAATATCAAACTAATTATCGCAGTTGTCTTAATGGCGGCTGCGATTACTTTGTTTTATACCTACGCAGGGTATTCAACATTGTTACGTGTACTCGGTCTCCTGGTCGTTGCTGGCGTATCACTGTTTATCGCCTCTAAAACAACCATCGGCTCAACGGTCTTATCTTATGTAAGAGATACCAATGTTGAAGTTAGAAAAGTTGTATGGCCCACACGTCAAGAAACGCTTCAAACGACTTTAGTTGTTATCTTAATGGTAATGATGGTCGCGTTGATGTTATGGGGCGTTGATTCATTATTAGGTTGGGGCGTTCGCGCTCTAACGCTATAAAACAGGGTTTCAAATGAGTAAACGTTGGTATGTAATTCAAGCTTATTCAGGCTTTGAAGCACAAGTGAAACGGTCTCTCGAAGAGCGTATTAATCGCCTTGAACTGCAAGACAAGTTCGGTGAAATCCTCGTCCCGACTGAAGAAGTCGTTGAGATGAAAGAAGGGCAAAAGCGCAAGAGTGAGCGCAAATTTTTCCCTGGATATGTTCTCGTCAATATGGAAATGGATGATGAAACATGGCATGTGGTCAATGATCTGCCACGTGTGCTCCGTTTTATTGGTGGTACGGGTGACCGTCCGGCTCCTATTAGTGAAGCTGAAGCCAACCAAATTCTGCAACGAGTTCAAGATGGAGCAGAAAGTCCAAGACCTAAAGTCTTGTTTGAACCCGGTGAAGTGGTTCGCGTGACTGATGGTCCTTTCAACGACTTTACAGGTGTTGTTGAAGAAGTGAATTACGAGAAAAGTAAACTGCGTGTTGAGGTGGTTATTTTTGGTCGCTCAACACCTGTCGAATTAGAGTTTAGCCAAGTAGCAAAAGGCTAAATTCAACAAAAAAGGTCAACTTCATTACGTTGACTTGATATTTAAGCGGGGAGCTGAAAAGCGTTTGTACCCATAAGGAGAAATCATGGCAAAGAAAATTGAAGCTTATATTAAGCTGCAAGTGCCAGCCGGCGGTGCTAACCCAAGCCCACCAGTTGGTCCAGCGTTAGGTCAGAAAGGCGTGAACATCATGGAGTTCTGTAAAGCCTTCAACGCGCAAACACAAAACATGGAAAATGGTCTACCAATTCCAGTTGTTATCACTGTTTATAATGATAAGAGTTTTACTTTTATCACTAAAACGCCACCTGCTTCAATTCTGCTTAAAAAAGCGGCAGGCCTGAAAAGTGGTAGCAGCCGTCCTAACACTGACAAAGTCGGTACAGTTACTCGTGCGCAACTTGAAGAAATTGCTAACACAAAAATGCCTGATCTGTCAGCTGCTGACTTAGACGCTGCTGTGAGAACAATTGCAGGTACTGCTCGTAGCATGGGCCTGAATACGGAGGGTGTTGAGTAATGGCTGCTTTAGGTAAAAGAACTCGCGCTATTCGTGAGAAATTAAAAGACGGCAAAGTGTTTTCAATTGATGATGCGTTAACTTTTGTGAAAGAAAACGCTTCTGCGAAATTTGTTGAATCAATTGATGTCTCAATCAACTTAGGTGTTGACCCTCGTAAGTCTGATCAGGTTGTTCGTAGCTCAACTGTACTACCTAATGGTACTGGTAAAACTGTTCGTGTTGCTGTTTTTGCTCAAGGTGCAAATGCTGATGCGGCAAAAGAAGCCGGTGCTGATGTTGTCGGTTTTGAAGATCTAGCTGAAGATATCAAAAAAGGTAACATGGATTTTGACGTCGTTATCGCTTCTCCTGATGCTATGCGTATCGTCGGTACACTTGGTCAGGTTTTAGGTCCACGTGGTCTGATGCCAAACCCTAAAGTGGGTACTGTGACACCAAATGTTGCTGAAGCTGTTAAAAATGCTAAAGCTGGTCAGGTTCGTTACCGCACAGATAAAGCGGGCATCATTCATTGCCCAATTGGTAATGCTGGCTTTGAAACTGACGCATTACGTCAAAATTTACAAGCGTTGATCGATGACCTTAACAAGCTGAAACCAAGCTCAGCAAAAGGCGTCTACATCAAACGTATCAGTGTCTCTAGCACAATGGGTGCGGGTGTCACTGTAGATAAATCTTTCTTAGGATAGATTAAAAAATTTGGACCGCTCAGCCTTCGGGCTGAGTCGTCTAAGACCGCAGGTAAGTAATTTTAATTGGCTCTTAGTAAGAGCGAGCCTGCGCAGACGGGTTCAGCTGCAGAATCTCTGACGTTGAATACCGTAAAAGGTGGGAGTGGTTTCACTCTCTTGTTTAGCAACTATTCATTCAGTAATGAATGAACCTAAGGAGGTCTTAGGTGGCTTTAAATCTTGAAGGTAAAAAGGCCGTCGTTGCTGAGGTCGCTGAAGTAGCTGCCAATGCTTATTCTGCTATTGCTGCAGAATATCGTGGGTTGACAGTTTCTGAAATGACCGAGCTACGTGTTGCAGCTCGTAAACAAAATGTTTACTTGCGTGTTGTTCGTAACACATTAGCTCGCCGTGCTGTAGAAGGTACTGATTTCGCCTGCATGCAGGAAGGAATGACAGGTCCTTTGATTCTTGGCTTCTCTATGGAAGATCCAGGTGCAGTAGCACGGGTCATGGGTGATTTTGCGAAAGATAACAAACAACTTGAAGTCAAAATGGTTTCTCTGGGTGGAAAATTATTCCCGGCCAGTGAACTGGATAGACTGGCGAAGATGCCAACCAAAGATCAAGCTATCAGCATGTTCATGGGTACCATCAAAGCGCCTATCGAGAAATTTGTTCGTACTTTGCAAGCACCTACCAGCAAGATGGTTCGTACGTTCGCGGCTGTTCGCGATGCGAAAGACGCAGCTTAATCCTTTACTGGGTTGAGCAAGTAAATAAATTCTGTAAGCTTGAAATAGGAAAATTATCATGGCTGTATCTAAAGACGATATTTTGGAAGCGATTTCCAATATGACAGTTGTTGAGATCGTTGATCTGATCGAAGCAATGGAAGAAAAATTTGGTGTAACTGCTGCTGCTCCTGTAGCTGCTGCCGCTGCTCCTGCTGAAGGTGGCGCTGCTGCTGCCGCTGAACAAACTGAGTTTGACGTTGTTATGACAAGCTTCGGTGACAATAAAGTTTCTGTCATCAAAGTAATTCGTGGCATCACTGGTCTTGGCTTGAAAGAAGCTAAAGACATGGTTGAAGGCGTACCTGCTACAGTTAAAGAAGGTGTTGAAAAAGCTGAAGCTGAAGACGTTGTTAAACAACTTACTGAAGCTGGTGCAGCTGCTGAACTTAAGTAAGCATCATACACATCGTGATGGTCAAATGACTATTACGAAAAAGAAAATGGCTGGTGACTTTGGTCACCGGCCTTTTTCCGTTGCTGGTCAGTGCATATTACTGACCATTAAGAAAACAATCTTTCCTGAAGTCCACAAAAGTGAACTCAGGACGTTCTTCGAGGTGTAATAAATGGCCTATACGTTTACCGAGAAAAAACGGATTCGTAAAGATTTTGGCAAGCGTCCAAGTGTCTTGAAAGTTCCAAACCTTCTAGCTACCCAGGTGAATTCCTATCAGGATTTCCTGCAGATGGGCGTCGTTGCAGATGAGCGCGGAGCAAAAGGCTTACATGCCGCATTTGAATCTGTGTTCCCTATCAAGAGCCATACAGGCATGGCAGAGCTACAGTATGTCAGCTATCGTTTAGGCACTCCATCATTTGACGTTAAAGAATGTCAACTGCGCGGTGTAACCTATGCCGCACCTTTAAGAGTTAAAATGCGTCTTGTCATCTATGACAAAGATGCCCCTGCAAAGTCAAAAGTCGTCAAAGACATTAAAGAGCAGGAAGTATATATGGGAGAGATCCCGTTAATGACTGAAAAAGGTAACTTCGTCATTAACGGAACTGAGCGTGTCATCGTGTCGCAACTACACCGTTCACCTGGTGTGTTCTTCGACAGTGACCGTGGTAAAACTCACTCTTCCGGTAAAATCTTATTCAATGCACGCGTGATCCCTTACCGCGGTTCATGGCTAGATTTTGAATTTGATCCAAAAGATTCAGTATTTGTTCGTATTGATCGTCGTCGTAAACTCCCTGCAACTGTTCTACTGAGAGCATTGGGTTATAACAACCAAGAAATCCTTGAGATTTTCTTCAGTACAGATAGCTTTGTCCGCAAAGGTGATAACTTCGAAATGAAGCTAGAGCCACAACGTTTACGTGGCCAATCAGTACCGTTTGAAATCGTTGATAACGATGGTGAAGTCATTGTTGAAGCTGAACGCCAAATCACTGGCCGTCACATCCGTCGTATGGAAAAGTCAGGTATTAGTTCGCTGACGGTTCCATCAACTTATCTTGTCGGCAAAGTCATCGCCAAAGACATGATAGATCCAGAAACGGGTGAATTACTGGCTTCTGCTAATGATGAAATCACCGAAGATCTGTTAGAAGCATTTGCTCGTTTCGATATCAATGAAATTGAAACCATCTATGCTAATGATCTGGATGATGGTCCGTTCATGTCTGACACAATGCGTTTAGATGAAACACATAGCCCATTAGAGGCAAAAGTAGAAATCTATCGCATGATGCGCCCAGGTGAACCACCAACTGAAGATGCTGCTGAAAACTTATTCACTAGCCTATTCTTTACATTAGATCGTTACGATTTATCTAGCGTCGGTAGAATGAAATTCAACCGTCGCCTGGGTCGTGAAGAAATGGAAGGTGAAGGGACTTTATCTAAAGAAGATATCCTGGATGTCCTGAAAGAATTAATCGCTATCCGTAACGGTAATGGTGTTGTTGATGATATCGATCACTTAGGCAACCGTCGTGTACGTAGTGTTGGTGAAATGGCTGAAAACCAGTTCCGCGTTGGTTTGGTCCGTGTTGAACGTGCTGTGCGTGAACGTTTAAGCATCGCTGAATCAGAAGGATTGATGCCACAACAGCTGATCAATGCAAAACCTGTAGCTGCTGCGATTAAAGAGTTCTTTGGTTCAAGTCAGCTCTCACAGTTCATGGACCAAAACAATCCACTATCAGAAGTTACACATAAACGTCGTGTTTCTGCGTTAGGCCCAGGTGGTCTGACTCGTGAACGTGCAGGCTTCGAAGTGCGTGACGTACATCCGACACATTACGGTCGTGTATGTCCAATCGAAACACCTGAGGGTCCAAACATCGGGTTGATCAACTCGCTGGCGACTTATGCTCGTACCAACGAATATGGCTTTATCGAAACGCCATATCGTAAAGTCATTGATGGCAAAGCCACAGATGAAATTGTCTATCTTTCTGCTATCGATGAGGGTGAGTATAAAATTGCTCAGGCAACGATTGCACTGAATGATGATAACTCTATTGCAGAGAACATGGTTCATTGTCGTTATCGTAACGAATCATCACTGACACCATCTGAACAAGTGCAGTTGATGGACGTTTCACCTCGTCAGGTGGTATCGGTAGCAGCATCATTGATTCCATTCCTCGAACATGACGATGCTAACCGTGCCTTGATGGGCTCGAACATGCAGCGTCAAGCCGTGCCTACATTACGTGCTGATAAACCTTTAGTTGGTACAGGTATCGAACGTGTTGTCGCACAAGATTCTGGTGTTATGGTGACAGCCAAACGTGGTGGTGTGGTCGATTCTGTTGATGCCAGCCGTATCGTTATCCGCGTTAATGATGCAGAAACTGAAGGTTCTGAATCTGGTGTCGATATTTATAACCTGATCAAATACGCTCGTTCTAACCAAAGTACATGTATCAATCAGCGTCCAATCGTTAAACCAGGTGATGTGGTTGGTGCAGGTGATGTACTTGCTGATGGTCCATCGACAGATAAAGGTGAATTAGCATTAGGCCAAAACATTCTGGTTGCATTCATGCCTTGGAATGGTTACAACTTCGAGGATTCGATCCTTGTCTCTGAGCGTGTGGTCGAAGAAGATCGTTTCACCACTATCCACATTCAGGAACTGAACTGTTTAGCCCGTGATACCAAGCTCGGCACAGAAGAAGTGACTAGTGATATTCCTAACGTCAGTGAAAGTGCACTGGCTAAATTGGATGAGTCCGGCATTGTCTATGTGGGCGCTGAAGTTAAACCTGGTGATATTCTTGTTGGTAAAGTGACTCCGAAAGGTGAAACACAGTTAACACCAGAAGAAAAACTCCTGAGAGCGATCTTTGGTGAAAAAGCGGCTGATGTTAAAGATTCGTCTTTACGGGTTCCATCTGGTACCTACGGTACAGTTATTGATGTCCAAGTCTTTACACGCGATGGTGTGGAAAAAGACGAACGTACACGTGAAATTGAGAAAGCGGAACTTGAGAAAGTTTGGGCTGACTTAAAAGATCAGAACCGTATTATGGTTGAAGACGTGTTTGAACGTCTGGAACGTGCTTTAGTAGGCAAAGTTGCTGAAGGTGGTCCAAACCTGAAAGCCGGTACTAAACTGACTAAAGACTATCTAGCTGGTTTAGAGCATGCTAAATGGTTTGATCTTCGTATGGAGTCAGAAGAACTCAATACACAACTTGAACAGGCGAATGCCCACCTGAAACAGTATCGTCTGGAAATGGAAGAAGCGTTTGAGCTGAAGAAAGAAAAACTGACTTCAGGTCATGACCTTGCTCCTGGTGTGCAACGCATGGTTAAAGTCTTCCTGGCTGTGAAACGTCGTATTCAGCCTGGTGATAAAATGGCGGGTCGTCATGGTAACAAAGGTGTTATTTCAAATATCGTTCCTGTTGAAGATATGCCATATACCGAAGATGGTCGTCCGGTTGATATCGTACTGAACCCATTGGGTGTACCTTCACGTATGAATATCGGTCAGATTCTGGAAGTTCATCTTGGTTGGGCTGCGCGTGGCTTAGGCTACCGCATTCAAGAAATGTTGGAACAACAGAAGTCTATTGCTGATCTGCGTGGCTTTTTGGATAAGGTCTATAACACTAGCGGTACGAAAGAAGATCTGGATTCATTATCAGATGACGAAGTTATCGAGTTGGCTAAAAACCTTCAAGGTGGTGTGCCAATGGCAACGCCAGTATTCGATGGTGCTGACGAAGATGAAATCAAAAACATGCTTGAATTAGCTGGGCTACCACGTAGCGGCCAAGCAAAATTGATTGATGGCAGAACTGGTGATTTCTTCCACCGTCCAGTCACTATTGGTTATATGCACATGCTGAAACTGAATCACTTGGTTGACGATAAAATGCATGCACGTTCTACTGGTCCATACAGCTTGGTTACACAACAACCTCTGGGTGGTAAAGCGCAGTTTGGTGGTCAGCGTTTCGGTGAGATGGAGGTGTGGGCACTGCAAGCATATGGTGCAGCATACACATTGCAAGAAATGTTAACTGTGAAGTCAGATGATGTGAACGGTCGTACTAAGATTTATAAAAACATCGTTGATGGTGATTATCGAATGGATGCAGGTATGCCTGAGTCATTCAAAGTATTAACCCGTGAGATTCGCTCACTTGGTATTGATGTCGATTTGGTCGATGAATAAGTCATACTGGGTTGTTACAGATAATCAAGATATTAGCCGTTTAACGGCAGCGGAGAATGAAAGATGAAAGACTTGCTTAATTTGTTAAAGCAACAAACTCAGCCAGAAGAATTTGACGCCATTCGCATCGGCCTTGCCTCACCAAAAATGGTGAGGTCATGGTCGTTCGGTGAAGTCAAAAAACCTGAAACCATCAACTATCGTACTTTTAAACCAGAACGTGAAGGTTTGTTCTGCTGCAAAATCTTTGGTCCAGTAAAAGATTACGAATGCTTATGTGGTAAATATAAGCGTTTAAAACACCGTGGTGTCATTTGTGAAAAATGTGGTGTTGAAGTCACTGTAGCTAAAGTACGTCGTGAACGTATGGGTCACATTGAATTAGCAAGCCCAGTAGCACATATCTGGTTCCTGAAATCGCTACCATCACGTATTTCATTATTTCTGGATATGACACTACGTGATATCGAACGCGTGCTTTACTTTGAAGCATTTATCGTTGTTGACCCAGGCATGACTCCTTTGGAGAAGGGCCAGTTGCTGTCTGACGAAACGTTCTTGCAGGCCGTCGAAGAATACGGTGATGAATTTGACGCTCGTATGGGTGCTGAAGCTGTTCAACAGTTACTTCGTAACATCAATGTCGTCAAAGAAATTGAAACAATCCGCGAAGAAATCGATGGTACAAACTCAGAAACGAAAATCAAAAAGCTGAGCAAACGCCTGAAGTTAATGGAAGCTTTCCATGAGTCTGGCAATAAGCCAGAATGGATGGTAATGGAAGTACTGCCTGTACTCCCACCAGATCTTCGTCCTTTAGTACCTCTTGATGGTGGTCGTTTCGCGACATCTGATCTCAATGATCTTTATCGTCGTGTTATCAACCGTAATAACCGTCTTAAACGCTTATTAGATCTGAATGCACCAGATATCATTGTTCGTAATGAAAAACGTATGCTGCAAGAGTCAGTAGACGCATTATTAGATAATGGTCGTCGTGGTCGTGCAATTACTGGTACAAACCGTATGCCATTGAAATCTTTGGCAGACATGATTAAAGGTAAGCAAGGTCGTTTCCGTCAAAACCTGTTAGGTAAACGTGTCGATTACTCTGGTCGTTCAGTTATTGTGGTTGGTCCATACCTGAAGTTACACCAGTGTGGCCTGCCTAAGAAAATGGCTTTAGAACTATTTAAACCATTTATCTACGGCAAATTAGAGCGTGCAGGATTGGCGACAACTATCAAAGCTGCCAAAAAAATGGTTGAGCGTGAAGGACCTGAAGTTTGGGATATTCTGGAAGACGTTATTCGTGAACATCCAGTTATGCTTAACCGTGCACCAACTCTGCATAGATTAGGTATTCAAGCTTTTGAACCACTACTCATTGAAGGTAAAGCCATTCAATTGCACCCACTCGTCTGTAGCGCATTCAATGCTGACTTTGACGGTGACCAAATGGCGGTACACGTACCGTTATCATTAGAAGCACAGTTAGAAGCACGCTCTTTAATGATGGCAACTAATAACATCTTGTCACCAGCTAATGGTGAACCCGTTATTATCCCATCACAAGACGTGGTCCTTGGTCTTTACTACATGACTCGTGACCGTGTGAATGAAAAAGGTGAAGGCAGTGTCTTTGCGGACCTTTCAGAACTGCGTCGTGCTTACGATAACAGAGTTGTTTCGCTGCATGCGAAAGTAACAGTTCGTTTAGAAGAAACTGATATTACTTTACCAGAACCTGAGCAAACACGTCGCATTCGTGTAGAAACAACAGTAGGCCGTGCCATTTTATTTAGCATTGTGCCAAAAGGACTGCCATTCTCAGTCGTCGACCGTGCCATGACGAAGAAAGCGATAGGTGATTTAATCAACACTAGCTACCGTCGCCTTGGTCTGAAAGATACCGTTATCTTTGCTGACCAGTTAATGTATCTAGGCTTTACACAAGCCACACAATCTGGCGCATCAGTTGGTGCTGACGATATGGTGATTCCAGTTGAGAAAGCAACCATATTGGCAAAAGCAGAAGCAGAAGTGGAAGAAATCGCTTCACAATACGCGTCTGGTCTGGTCACTGATGGCGAACGTTATAACAAAATTATCGATATCTGGTCGCGTACAAATGACCAAGTTGCGAAAGCAATGATGGATGGTATTGGTAAGGATACAGTAACGGATGCTGAAGGGAATGCTGTTGAGCAAGTATCGATGAACTCTATCTATATGATGGCGGATTCTGGTGCTCGTGGTTCTGCTGCTCAGATTCGTCAGCTTGCTGGTATGCGCGGACTGATGGCTAAACCAGATGGTTCGATCATCGAGACACCGATCACGGCAAACTTCCGTGAAGGTCTGGACGTTTTACAGTACTTTATTTCGACTCACGGTGCTCGTAAAGGTTTGGCCGATACGGCATTGAAAACAGCTAACTCAGGTTACCTGACACGTCGCTTGGTCGATGTTTCTCAAGACTTGGTTGTAGTCGAAGAAGATTGTGGCACAACATTAGGCTTAAACATGTCTCCTATCATTGAAGGTGGTGATGTTGTTGAACCTCTTGGTGAACGTGTGCTTGGTCGTGTCGTTGCACAAGATCTGAAATCATCTGATGGCGAGCGTATTGTACTTTCAGCTGGTGAAATGATTGATGAGGCGGCTGTCAATAAACTCGAAAGTGAAGGTATTGACGAAGTCTTGGTTCGTAGTGCGATTACCTGTGAATCTCGCTATGGTGTTTGCGCAGCTTGTTACGGACGTGACTTGGGCCGTGGTCATAAAATTAACGTTGGTGAAGCAGTGGGTGTTATCGCTGCACAGTCCATCGGCGAGCCTGGCACACAGTTAACAATGCGTACGTTCCACATCGGTGGTGCGGCATCGAGAACGGCTGCAGATAATTCAGTTGCCTTGAAATATAAAGGTAATATCCGTTATCACAACATCAAATATGTACAGAATAGTGCGGGTAAGTTCATCGCCGTATCTCGTTCAGGTGAGTTACACTTAATTGATGAGAACGGTAGGGAGCGCGAACGTTATAAGATTCCTTACGGTGCTGAAATGACGGTGGCGGATAACGATGCTGTTGATGCTGGTCAAGTTGTAGCAAACTGGGATCCACACACTCATCCGGTCGTAACGGAAGTTGCTGGTATCGTTCAACTAAGTGATTTAGTTGAAGGTGTTACAGTTGATAAAACAGTAGACGAAGTGACTGGTTTGACAAGCCTTATTGTTCGTGAGCCAAAGCAGCGTAGTAGTTCAGCAAAAGACATGCGTCCAATGGTTCGCCTGACAGATGCGAACGGTAGTGATGTGTTTATTCCTGGTACTGATATACCAGCGATGTACTTCCTACCTGGTGGTGCGATTGTTCGTGTAAGCGACGGCCAAGAAGTTGAAATCGGTGATATCGTAGCGCGCATCCCTCAAGAAAGTAGTAAGACTCGTGACATCACTGGTGGTCTACCACGTGTTGCCGATTTATTTGAAGCGCGTAAGCCTAAAGACCCTGCATTGATGGCTGAAATCACCGGTACAGTTAGCTTCGGTAAAGAAACGAAAGGTAAGCAACGACTGATTATCACACCAAAAGAGGGTGAGCCATATGAAGAGCTTATTCCGAAATGGCGTCACGTTTCAGTATTTGAAGGTGAGCACATTGAGAAGGGTGAAATGTTAGTTGATGGACCTGAAGATCCGCATGATATCTTGCGTCTTAAAGGTGTTCTCGCTTTAGCTAACTACATGGTAAGTGAAGTACAAGAAGTCTATCGATTACAGGGTGTAAAAATTAACGACAAGCACATTGAAGTGATTGTGCGTCAAATGTTACGCAAAGTAGAAATCGATTCTGTCGGTGATAGTAAATTCTTGAAAGGTGAGCAGGTTGAATATGACCGCGCTTTAGATGCGAACGATGAGTTGCGTGCTAAAGAAAAAGTAGAATGTACGTTCACACCTTTATTACTGGGGATTACTAAAGCGTCACTGGCAACGGAGTCCTTTATTTCAGCGGCTTCGTTCCAAGAGACTACGCGCGTTCTGACAGATGCTGCTGTCACAGGTAAGAGTGATAATCTACGTGGTCTGAAAGAAAACGTTATAGTCGGTCGTCTGATTCCTGCGGGTACTGGCTTGGCGTACCACAAGGAACGTCGCCGTCGCCGTCAGGAGGCATTAGGTGAGCCACCGGTGACAAAAACTGCGCTGACTTCAGAAGATAAAGACGAAGAAATCAAAGAGGTTTCATAATAAGTATTGACGTAATTAGTCATACGTTATAAAATTCGTCTTCTTTGTCGGGCACTCTTCGATGGGTGCCCGCTTTTTAATGGATGGTAATGCGAGAATAATAGTATCGCAGGATACCATCGATAGATATTTGTTAAGGTTGTACTAATGGCAACAATTAATCAGTTGGTTCGTAAGCCAAGATTGAAACAAAAGAAAAAGAATAATGTACCGGCTTTGCAAGCATGTCCGCAACGCCGTGGTGTATGTACTCGTGTTTACACAACTACACCAAAAAAACCTAACTCAGCGATGCGTAAAGTTGCTCGTGTTCGTTTGACAAACGGTTTTGAAGTGACGTCTTACATCGGTGGTGAAGGCCATAACCTGCAAGAACATAGTGTTGTTCTTATCCGTGGTGGCCGTGTTAAAGATTTACCTGGTGTTCGTTATCACACAGTTCGTGGCGCCTTAGATACCTCAGGTGTGTCTGCTCGTCGCCAAGGCCGCTCTAAGTACGGCGCTAAGCGTCCGAAGGGCTAAGTACAAAACTTAAGCGTTAAACGTATAAAGTATTAGGAAAGACAAATGCCAAGAAGAAGGGTTGTTGCTAAACGTGAAGTACTGCCTGATCCGAAGTTTCAAAACATCGGTTTAGCCAAGTTCATTAACGTCATCATGAAAGATGGTAAAAAGTCAGTTGCAGAAAAAATTACATATGGCGCACTGGATTCAGTTGCTGAAAGTAAATCTGCAAATGGTCTGGAAGTTTTCCAAAAAGCCATCGAAAACATCAGTCCAATGGTCGAAGTAAAATCTCGCCGTGTTGGTGGTGCAACTTATCAGGTTCCGGTCGAAGTTCGCCCAGAACGCCGCGTGGCTCTTGCGATGCGTTGGTTGGTTGAAGCATCACGTAAACGTGGCGAAAAATCAATGGGTATGCGCTTGGCTGGTGAGATTGCAGATGCTTATGAAAACAAAGGCACTGCAGTTAAGAAAAAAGAAGATACACACCGTATGGCAGAAGCAAACAAGGCATTTTCGCACTTCCGCTTCTAAAATATATTTTCTCGTCACCAGCTTTGTTCTGGTGACGATTTGTTCTTTAACATTGTTGATTTAAGAGTAGCTAATAGTGGCACGAACTACACCTATTAACAGATACCGAAATATAGGCATCATGGCTCATATTGACGCGGGTAAAACCACGACAACTGAGCGCGTGCTGTTCTATACAGGTATTTCGCATAAAATTGGTGAAGTCCACAATGGTGCTGCTGTTATGGACTGGATGGAACAGGAACAGGAGCGTGGTATTACCATTACCTCAGCTGCTACTACCTGTTTTTGGGCCGGTATGGATCAACAATTTGAGCAACATCGAATCAACATTATCGATACCCCAGGTCACGTAGACTTTACGATTGAAGTAGAGAGATCTCTTCGTGTTCTTGATGGCGCGGTAGCCGTATTTTGCGCTGTAGGGGGGGTAGAGCCTCAGTCAGAAACCGTCTGGCGTCAAGCTAACAAATATCATGTACCTCGTCTCGCGTTCGTAAATAAAATGGACCGCCAGGGTGCTAACTTTCTCCGAGTCATTGACCAGATCAAGAATCGTCTTGGTGCAAAGCCTGTAGCGATGCAGTTACCTATTGGCGCCGAAGACGAATTTGAAGGTGTGGTTGACCTTGTTCAAATGAAAGCCATTTATTGGAACGAGGAAGACTTAGGCGTCACGTACGAGTTACGCGATGTCCCAGAATACATGTCAGCTGAATGCCAGAAGTATCATGAAGCTCTTGTCGAGTCAGCAGCGGAATCAAGTGAAGATTTGATGAACCAGTATCTTGAAGCTGGTGAATTAACGCTTGATGAAATCAAGCAAGGCATCCGTAACCAAACTCTTGCTAATGAAATCGTTCCTGTGTTTTGTGGTTCAGCGTTCAAAAATAAAGGTGTTCAAGCTGTTCTTGATGCTGTGGTCGAATATATGCCTGCACCAAATGACGTACCAGCCATTAAAGGTTTGGTCGACGTCGACAATCAAGAATACGAAACTCGTGAAGCTGACGACTCGCTCCCATTTGCCGCACTTGCATTCAAAATAGCAACAGATTCTTTTGTCGGTACCTTAACTTTTTTCCGTGTCTATTCTGGTGTATTAAAATCTGGTGATGCTGTCTTTAATCCTTTGAAAGGAAAAAAAGAACGTATTGGTCGCCTAGTCCAAATGCATGCTAATAGTCGAGAAGAGATATCAGAAGTTCGCGCTGGTGATATTGCTGCTGCAATCGGTTTGAAAGATACGATAACAGGTGAAACGCTTTGTGATATAGACCATAAAATCACACTGGAAAGAATGGAGTTTCCCGAGCCTGTCATTTCTGTTGCTATTGAACCAAAAACTCAGGCTGACCAAGAAAAAATGAGCATTGCTCTTGGCAAATTAGCTAAAGAAGATCCTTCTTTCAGAGTTTCTACCGATGAAGAGTCAGCTCAGACCATTATCGCAGGTATGGGTGAGCTTCATCTGGATATTATCATCGACCGTCTTAAACGTGAGTTTAGTGTCAGTGCTAATGTCGGTGCTCCACAAGTCGCCTATCGTGAAACAATTCGTAAAACTGTTGATGCAGAAGGTAAATTTGTGCGCCAAAGTGGTGGTAAAGGTCAATATGGTCACGTGTGGATCAAGATCGAACCACAAGAGCAAGGTGCTGGCTATGCCTTTGAAAATGCGGTTGTTGGCGGCACTGTGCCAAAAGAATATATTTCATCTGTAGATAAAGGTATACAAGAGCAGATGAAAAATGGTGTAATAGCCGGCTACCCTGTGGAAGATGTCAAGGTAACCCTGTTTGATGGTTCCTATCATGATGTCGATTCCAGCGAAATGGCTTTTAAAGTTGCAGGCTCAATGGCTTTCCGGAATGGCGCTTTAGAAGCATCTCCGGTTCTGCTAGAACCTGTAATGGATATTGAGGTGGTAACACCCGAAGAATATATGGGCGATGTGATGGGTGATTTGAATCGCCGTCGCGGTATGGTCAGTGGTATGGACGATGCGCCTAGTGGAAAAATTATTAAGGCTGAAGTGCCTCTTGCAGAAATGTTTGGTTACGCAACTGATTTGCGTTCTGCTACACAAGGTCGAGCTACCTACTCTATGGAGTTCGCCAAGTACAGTGAAATACCAAACAATGTTGCAGAAGCGATCATTAACAAAACTAAATAACGTAAGTTAAACGAGGTAGACGAGAATGTCCAAGTCAAAATTTGAACGTACAAAACCCCACGTCAACGTGGGCACTATTGGTCACGTTGACCATGGTAAAACTACGCTGACAGCGGCGATCACCAAAGTGTTGGGTGAAATGTCTGGTGGTGAATTCAAAGATTACGCGGATATTGATA
>ERZ724563.152-NODE-152-length-15103-cov-4.010483_pt1 | contig 15103 bp, 17 predicted proteins | sample MGYA00375857_ERZ724563 | MGnify/ENA primary metagenome ERZ724563 (study PRJEB28725, sample SAMN03264850) | marine sediment metagenome | biome: marine pelagic biome; feature: marine oligotrophic desert; material: marine snow | place: Pacific Ocean:North Pacific...
CCAATAAAAAAACGATAATGATTGTCCCAGATATCACTCAGGTTTTGCCCGCTACGAATCGGCGTAATGGGGCGATCAGAGTCATGAGTCGTGCAGGCCGATAGCGCTAACGTCATCATGAGAAGTGAAAATGGGAAACGGCACATGGTCAGTTAACACTGTTGAAGCGAGGTATCTGAGTAATCAGAACTGATGACGGCTGTATGGAAACTCTTCTATAAACTGGCGCATAGCTTGGCCGCGATGGCTGATAGCATGTTTCTGTTCTGAGCTAAGTTCAGCCGCGCTGCAGTCTGTTTCAGGGACAAAAAAGATAGGGTCATAGCCAAAGCCTCCCTCGCCAAGTGCTTCCGTCATAATCTGACCTTGCCAGCTTCCTTGAAAGATTAAAGGAGTGGGATCCTCAGCATGACGCATGAAGACAATCACACATTGGAACCGTGCACTTCGTTCCGATGCCGGTACATCTTTCAAGGCTGAGAGCAGTGCGGCAACATTTTCTTCATCACTGGCAGAACTGCCTGCATAACGAGAAGAATAAATGCCCGGCGCACCGCGCAGGGCATCTACTTCAATACCTGAATCATCAGCTATAGCAGCCAAGCCTGTTTGGTGACAGGCATTACGCGCTTTAATGATGGCATTTTCGACAAAGCTTAGACCGGTTTCTTCAGCCTCAATGACATCGAGATCGGCTTGTGAGACGATCTCAATTTTTAGAGGTGCAAGTAATTGTGCAAACTCACGCAGTTTGCCTTGATTGCCGGTTGCTAAGACGATTTTTTTCATGATGCTGCCAGTACTTCCCGTTGTTTTTCCATTAACTGACTAATGCCGTGGCTGGCTAAATCCAACATAGATTGTAACTCTTCAGCTCGGAATGCATGACCTTCAGCAGTACCCTGTAATTCGATATAAGCACCGGCGTCATTCATCACTACATTCATATCAGTTTCAGCAGATGAGTCTTCATCATAGTCCAGATCTAAGACTGGTGTACCGTTATAAATGCCAACAGAGATGGATGCGACCTGACCATGCAGGGGGCTGGATTTTAACTTTTTAGTTTTGATTAAATGACTGATGGCATCATGCAGAGCGACATAAGCACCAGTAATAGACGCGGTACGAGTACCGCCATCAGCTTGAATCACATCACAATCAATAGTGATACTACGTTCGCCTAATGATTTGAGGTCAATTGCGGCACGTAATGAGCGACCGATAAGACGCTGAATTTCCATAGTACGACCGCCTTGTTTACCTCTGGCTGCTTCACGTTGCATACGGCTGCCAGTAGAGCGAGGAAGCATGCCATATTCAGCCGTGACCCAACCTTCACCTGAGCCACGTAAAAATTGTGGAATACGTTCTTCAACGGTGGCTGTACAAAGTACTTTGGTGTCACCAAATTCTACCAGTACGGAGCCTTCAGCATGTTTGGTGTAGTTACGGGTGATATTAACCAGTCTTAGTTCATTGGCTTGACGACCACTTGGACGCATATTCGCTTTTCCTCAGTCAAATTCAATCTATTATACCTGCCATAAATCACCGCCGCAGATGCTTTTTGTTACCTGTTTTCGGTAAGATGTCAGATTAACTCAGAAATAGGACATGATTGTGACACGAAGTATGACCGCCTTTGCCCGCCATGAGGAGCAAACAGAGCTTGGCAGCTTGAGCTGGGAAATTCGCTCAGTAAATCATCGTTATCTAGAAGTCTCTTTCCGTTTAGAAGAAAGTTTTCGCCCATTTGAAATGGCAATGCGCAAACTCATCAGCGACACGCTAAGCCGAGGTAAGGTTGAAGTAGCACTTCGCTACCGTGCACCAGAGCAAACGCAGAGTGCATTGCAAATGAATGTCGACTTAGCCAAAGCCGTCATGGAGAACTATCAACAACTCGCTTCGTTTACAGACAGTGCTGCGCCAATCGATATCTTGCGTGTGATGCAATGGCCTGGTGTCATTCAAACAGAAAGCCTGGATCAGGATGCGTTACAAGTCACGGTGCTCGAGTCATTAAAACATGCCTTGGTTGACCTGGTGGCGACAAGAGAACGTGAAGGTGCAGCTCTGGAGCAAATGATTATTCAGCGTTGTGACCAAATAAATGATATTGCAGAACAAACGAAAACACGCTTACCAGAAATTCTTGCCAGTCACCGTCAAAAATTATCAGACCGGATTGCTGAGCTTGAAGTGAATCTTGAGCCGGAACGCCTTGAACAGGAAATGGTGCTGTTAGCACAAAAAGCGGATGTCGCTGAAGAAATCGATCGCTTACAGAATCATGTGAATGAAGTGAAACATACTCTAAAGCGCGATGAACCTATTGGCCGTCGACTGGATTTTCTGATGCAGGAATTGAATCGTGAAGCCAATACCCTGGGCTCTAAATCGATTGATACCGATACCACACGTTATTCGGTGGATCTAAAAGTGTTAATCGAACAGATGCGTGAGCAGATTCAGAATATCGAGTGAGAAATAACTTTTCATTCAGACATAAAAAAACGCGGCTTTTGGCCGCGTTTTTTTTTTGAGCTTTGACGACAAACTTACTTAATGGTTGATTGTTTTCTACGCAAACCAACCAAACCAAGTAATGCTGGAGCAAACAGCCATAACGCCGCAGGTACTGGCACTGCAGAAATAGGGGCTGTGTTAAACAGGGCAATATGAGAAATGCCTTGTTGAATAAACGTTTTAAAGTAAAGTTCAGAAATGGCTTCGCTGAACAGAGCTACTAGGGTTGTATTTCCAGACTTGATCATAATGCCTTCAAAAGTCAGACCAAGTGATGAGGTATTAACATAACCAGCAGAAAACACATCAGAAGTAAAAAAGCCTGTGTTTTCTGTAGCAGCAGGATATGAACCTGTACTAGAGAAATCTAACACATCGTAACCAACTAACTCTGAATAGTTGCCTGATGCAGCGGCTGCATCGAAAGCTGTATTTAGTTGAGCACCATCTACAGAGTTAGGAGTAGCTTTTGGGTTGAGTTGATAGGCGTAATCAGGGCCGGTTCCAATAGTGTAACTACCATCTGTACTGACATATTGATATGCATTGGCAAAATGTTGGATAGTGCTAGTTTTACCGTTACTCTTGGTTGCATATATCACTTCATCGCTTAAATGTGCAGCCGATGCTGAACTAGCGATGAACAGTGATAAAGCCATACTGGCAAAAATCTTTAAAGTTTTCATTGTCCTCTCCTTATGTGAGGAAGTTGTTAATGACGGAGTTCATTTATCTCGAAGAGGTATGTAGCTTCAGTGCAATATCAACTCTGTTTTTTATTCTTAAATTTAATTATATGCCTAGACGCATTTATTTCGTATTGTGCTTTGGTACTAATGCGTGTAACTAAGTTGCTCGCAATATTATGCTGATATTCTAACTAAATGTGAACTATTCCATTAAACAAAATGATTTAGCCAAATTAACCACAGAATTATATCTAACTCGCATTCATCAGGATTGATACTGCATGGTGAAACGGAGGGCTTTTTGTCATAATTACCCAACTATTCCTTACAGCGTTCGAAATATGATGGGTAATCTTTTTATAGTGGCTGCACCGTCGGGTGCAGGCAAAACGAGTTTAGTGAATGCACTTATCTCACAACATGCGGAAATTAAACTATCCGTTTCACATACGACTCGTCCGCCTAGAGAGGGCGAGGTCAATGGTAAAGATTACCATTTTGTCGATCAGCAAACGTTTTCAGCGATGCGAGATGCCGGGAAATTTCTGGAATCAGCAACGGTGTTTGATAATAGCTACGGCACCTCATCTGATACAGTTAAGTCGTTATTAGCTGACGGCTTCGATGTCATCTTGGAAATTGACTGGCAAGGAGCGCAACAGGTCAGAAACAATTTCCCGCAGGCAATAGGCATTTTTATTCTGCCGCCATCAAAAGCAACGCTGGAACAACGCTTACGCAATCGAGGTCAGGATAATGAGGATGTCATTGCTAGGCGTATGCGGGATGCAGAGAATGAAATTTCGCACTATGTTGAATTTGACTACATAATCGTTAACGATGATTTTGAGCAGGCATTAACGAGTTTGTCATCAATCATCGTGGCACAGCGTCATTCCTTAGCTATTCAGAAAAATAGTCAAGCAGACTTAATCACTGAATTACTGGCTCAACGCTAAGATATTTCGTAAAATTGATTCTTTAAATTTTAACTGGGAAAAACCATGGCTCGTACTACTGTTGAAGATTGTTTAGAAAATGTTGATAACCGTTTCCAATTAGTCCTGGTTGCCTCAAAACGCGCACGCGAAATTGCCATGGGTGATGACGCTATGGTTAGCCTGGATAATGATAAACCTACCGTTTTAGCGTTACGTGAGATTGCTGCAGGTTTGGTTGGACGTGAAATCTTAGAAAAAACCAGTGCTCGTGAACATGCATCAGAAAGCATCGTTAGCGACGAAGAATTACAAACGGAAGAATAAACTACCGTGAGTGCCAAGCCATCCGTTGCCTCTGAACTGGACTATATCCAAGAGTCAGAACCCAAACTGACAATCGATGACTTGTGCTATGCGACGGCTAACTATCTCGAATCCGGTCAAGTTGATTCGATTCGACGGGCTTATCATTTTGCGGACCACGCACATGAGGGTCAGACTCGTCGAAGTGGTGAACGTTATATCACCCATCCACTAGCCGTCGCCCATGTTCTGGCCATGATGCATATGGATTATGAATGCATCATGGCCGGATTGCTTCATGATGTGATTGAAGACACCGCACTAACAAAAGCTGACCTGGCCGCCGAGTTTGGCGAAGAAGTGGGGGAGTTGGTTGAAGGTGTCACCAAATTAGCCAAAGCGGCTTTTGAAACCCAAAAGCATGCTCAAGCTGAAAACTTAAGAAAAATGCTACTGGCAATGTCACGTGATATTCGTGTCATCATCGTCAAGCTGGCCGACCGTCTCCACAATATGCGTACGCTGGGGCATTTGCGCCCTGAAAAACGCCGTCGTATCGCCAACGAAACGCTGGATATCTATGCACCGATAGCCCAACGTCTGGGTATGAATTTAATGCGTTGTGAACTCGAAGACCTAGGGTTCCACGTTCTGTATCCGATTCGTTATCGCGTACTTCAAGATGCTGTTCGGAAATCACGCGGTAACCGCAAAGAAATTGTCACGCAGATCACCGCGTCTATCCTGAATCGGATGGAACAGGAAGGCTTGAGTGCCGACATTCAGGGGCGTGAAAAAAACCTGTACAGCCTGTACAAAAAAATGGTCAGCAAACAACTGTCATTCTCTGAAGTGATGGATGTCTATGCTTTCCGTATTATCGTGGATGATGTTGACGCTTGTTACCGGATGCTGGGTGTGGTGCATAACTTGTACAAACCGGTACAAGGTAAATTCAAAGATTATATTGCGATTCCTAAAGCCAATGGTTATCAGTCCTTACATACCGTATTGTTTGGCCCATATGGTGTGCCGATTGAAGTGCAGATTCGGTCTCGTGATATGGACCATATGGCAGAAGCAGGTGTGGCTGCTCACTGGTTATACAAAACCGGTGAATCCGTCGGTAATAACCTAGCTCATCGTAAGGCGCGCCAGTGGCTGCAAGGGATTCTGGAAATGCAGAAAGGATCCGGCGACTCCATGGAGTTTCTGGAAAATCTGCGTATTGATTTATTCCCGGATGAAATTTACGTGTCTACGCCTAAGGGTGAGATTCTCACCTTACCAAGAGGTGCGACAGCGGTGGACTTTGCCTATGCCGTTCACAGTGATGTTGGTAACAATTGTGTCGCTGCCCGAGTTGGTCGTCATCTGGTGCCTTTGAGCAGTCAGCTGGAAACGGGTGAATCAGTGGAAATCATTACCTCACCAGCTTCACATCCAAATCCTGCCTGGCTCAACTTTGTTGTGACGGCCAAAGCACGAACCAATATTCGTAATTATTTACGACACTTGCAGACGGAAGAAGCCGTGCTGCTTGGTCGTCGCTTGTTAAATAAACATTTGACCGCATTTTCCACCAATCTGGATGAGATCCCGGTTGAACGCTTTAATGAGCTTATCAATGAGTTTGAACTGAAACAGTTTGATGACTTGTTAGAGGATATCGGTTTAGGTAACCATTCTGCCTTGTTAATTGCACAGAAACTGGTGCATGAATCGACTCCGGATACAGAAGCACAAGCGCTGATGATCGCAGGCACAGAAGGCATGGTGGTCAGCTTTGCTCGTTGTTGCCATCCTATTCCTGGCGATCCTATTCATGGATATGTCAGTAGCGGTCGTGGCATTATCATCCATCAACGTGGCTGTAAAAATACCTCTAATCTTCGTGTGCAAAATGAGAAATGGCTCGACGTTGCCTGGTCACCTGATGTATCACGTGATTTCCCGGTCGACATCATGATTCATGTGAAAAACCAACGTGGTGTCCTCGCTACTATTGCGGCGGTGGTTTCCGAATCTGATTCGAATATTGATAATGTTGTCGTCGATGAACGCGATGGTGGTTATTCTGATTTACGTCTGACCATCGAAGTAGCTAACCGACAGCATTTAGCCCGTGTTATTCGCCGTTTACGTCGCCTCGACATGGTAGAAAGAATTACTCGTATTAATTAAAACCAGACTTTGATGGAGAAATGAATGTCTCGCGAAATTATTCATACAGCGGATGCCCCTGAAGCGATTGGCCCATATTCACAAGCTGTGAAAGTAGGTGACATCGTATATCTTTCAGGCCAAATTCCGTTGGTGCCTGAAACCATGACGGTTATCGAAGGTGATTTCAATACACAAGTAAGACGTGTGTTTGACAACTTATCTGCGGTTGCGAAAGCGTCAGGTGGTAGCTTGCAGGACGTCGTGAAGTTAAATATTTATCTGACCGATTTAAGTTATTTCGGTGCGGTAAATGACATCATGACAGAATATTTTGAACAGCCTTATCCTGCTCGTGCAGCGATTGGTGTGGCTTCTTTACCTAAAGATGTGCCTGTGGAAATGGATGCAATTTTGCATCTGAATGCGTAATTATTAAATTTTAGGAGTTTAAGGTTGTGGTGGCGGATAATGGATTATCACAACCAGTCACTTCTTTAAAAGGCGTAGGCGGCAAAGTTGCCGAGCGCCTTCTCAAAATTGGGGTACAGCAGATCCAGGATCTGCTGTTCCACCTTCCTCTCAGATATCAGGACCGAACTCGGTTGATGCCTCTTGGGGCACTCAAATTACAACAAGAAGTGTTGGTGGAAGGCACTATCCAGATTTCACAAGTGAAGTTCGGTCGTCGTCGTTCACTGCTATGCCATATCTCAGATGGCACCGGATCTCTGATCCTGCGTTTCTTTCATTTTTCCAAAGCCCAGCAATTACAGTTAGAAAAAGGCCGAAAAATTCGCTGCTTTGGTGAAGTTCGTAACGGTCCTTCCAGTTTTGAAATGGTCCATCCTGAGTATCAGTTAATTGATTCGACCAACATTGTGCCAGTCGATTCAGAACTGACACCGGTTTATCCGACGACAGAAGGACTGCACCAGCTTTCTCTACGAAAGCTCATTAAACAAGCATTGAGCTTTCTGGAAAATGGATTAATGCCAGAACTGGTTATACCTGAAGCACGCTGTCATGATGTGGCTGAGTTCTCATTGACCGAGGCCTTAAAGTTTGTGCATCAACCACCACCTGATGCGCCGGTTCAGCAACTGATTGACAGACAACATCCCGCGCAAAAAAGACTGGCCTATGAAGAGTTGCTGGCACAGCAACTGACGATGAAAAAGTTGCGTCAGCAGACACAGCATCATCGTGCGCCGGAACTCAAGCCAGACCTGACTCAACGCGAAGCTTTATTGCGTCAGTTGCCATTCCCGTTAACGGCGGCCCAACAACGTGTGTTGACTGAAATAGAAGCGGATATGACAAAACCGTTTCCGATGCAGCGTCTGGTTCAGGGGGATGTCGGTTCGGGTAAAACCGTTGTGGCGGCACTGGCGGCCATTGATGCTGTGAGTGCAGGTTCACAAGCCGTGATGATGGCGCCAACAGAATTGCTGGCAGAGCAACATTTCAAAACCTTCACACAATGGCTGACACCGTTGGGAATGACAGTTGGCTGGTGTGCCGGTAAGCAGACTGCAGCTGAACGGCGACAGGTTCTGGAGCAGCTCAAATCGGGCGAAATAAAAGTAGCCGTTGGCACTCATGCCTTGTTTCAGGATGAAGTCATATTTAATCATCTGGGACTGGTAATCATTGATGAGCAACATCGTTTTGGTGTGCATCAGCGTCTGGCCTTGCGCGATAAAGGTCGTGATGTGGATACCATGCCACACCAGTTAGTGATGACGGCAACACCGATTCCACGTACGTTGGCGATGACAGCATATGCTGATTTAAGTGTGTCTGTGATTGATGAGTTACCACCAGGCAGAACCCCGGTGACGACGGTTGTGGTCTCGGATAGTCGGCGTCAGGATGTGATTGAACGCGTTCATGCCGCTTGTCAGCAGCAGCGTCAGGTGTATTGGGTCTGTACTTTAATAGAAGAGTCTGAACATCTGCAGTGTCAGGCAGCAGAAGATACGGCAACCACTCTGCAGGATTGCTTACCGGATTTGAAAATCGGTCTGGTCCATGGCCGTATGAAATCAGCACAAAAAGAGCAGGTGATGGCGGCATTCAAATCTGCAGAACTCGATATGCTGGTGGCAACCACCGTTATTGAAGTGGGGGTGGACGTACCGAATGCCAGCTTAATGGTCATTGAAAATGCTGAACGGCTTGGGCTCGCTCAGCTTCATCAGCTACGTGGTCGAGTAGGACGAGGTCAGGTCGAGAGTCATTGTGTTTTGATGTACCATGCGCCACTGTCTGAAAATGGTCAGGCCAGATTGAAGTGTTTGCGTGAGAGTAATGACGGTTTTGTGATCGCGCAGCGTGATCTGGAAATTCGAGGGCCGGGTGAAGTGTTGGGCACGCGGCAGACAGGTCTGCCACAATTCAGGGTTGCCAACTTGCTCGAGGATCAGGAGCTGTTAGCGGTGATGGAACAGGCGGCAAATACGATGTTGAAGTTAGCACCAGAAAAAGCAGAAGCGCTGGTGACCCGTTGGTTTGCTCACAAACTTGATTTTGGTCATGTTTAATTTGTTGGATTTTAAATGAAGCATTGGACACACTGGCTGCCAGCCCGAAAACAATCATTACCTTATGATTTACGTGAGTGGTTGACAGATACGGGGTCACTTACCAAGCGACTGCAACATGTCAGTGAGCACGCGGTGAATGTCGAATTATTACACTACGACTGGCAGACCGCTTTGCCTGAAGAAAGTCTGTTTTTACAGCAACCTTTGCAACGTATTCAGTTGGGTCGTGAGGTATTGTTGTGTGATGGTGATACGCCTGAAATCTATGCCAGAACAATTATTCCTCAATCCACCTATCAAGTCTTGCCGTCTCGGTTCGATAACCTAGGTGTAAAGCCATTGGGCCAAATGTTATTTGATGAACCCTCCTTAAGCCGGAGTGAGATTCAGGTGGCGCAACTCACACCGCAACATTGGTTGTATCAATTGGCTACGGAAGCTTTGGATATTTGTCCTGATGTTTTATGGGCAAGACGATCATGTTTTTATTTGAAAGGTCAGCCTGTACTGGTGTGTGAAATATTTCTGCCTTCAGAAAAATGGAGTCATGTGTGAGAGAGGTTCAACGACGTGTTATGCCTTATATTCAGTTGATGCGACTGGATAAACCCATTGGCATATTACTTTTGTTATGGCCAACGTTATCCGCTTTGTGGATTGCTGCAGAAGGCCTGCCTGATATCACGGTGCTGGTGGTTTTTATCTTGGGCGTCATTCTCATGCGCTCTGCTGGCTGTGCGATCAATGATTTTGCCGATAGGGAAATTGATGGCAGCGTCTGGCGAACTCAAAACCGCCCTTTAGCAACAGGTGAGCTGACTGCCCGGCAAGCCATTTATGTGTTTATTGGTATGGCATTGGTGGCATTTATATTAGTATCGATGCTGAATACGTTGACCATTTGGTTATCGTTGGGTGGTGTTTTTCTTGCCGCGACATACCCTTTCATGAAGCGTTATACCTATTTCCCTCAGATTTATTTAGGCATGGCATTCGGTTGGGCCATTCCAATGGCCTATGCTGCACAGACTAATTCTGTGCCGGTGATGGCTTGGTTACTTTTTTTAGCCAATATAATCTGGACAACCATGTATGACACCTTTTACGCGATGGCAGACAGAGAGGATGATTTGCTGGCCGGGGTGAAATCCACAGCGGTATTATTTGGCGATGATGATCTGATTATCCAAGGCATGATGCAGGTGGCTTATATTTTTGTCATGGTGTTGATTGGTGTGCAGTTAGAGATGAGTTTTATCTTTTACTTAGGGCTGTGTGTTGCTGGGGGCTTATTTGCCTATCAACAATTTTTGGCAAAAGATCGACAGCCGCAGCGCTGTTTACAGGCTTTTTTAAATAATAACTGGGTTGGCTTAGCTATCTTTCTAAGTCTGGTCATTCATTATAGTATTTTGTCGGTGGGCAAATGAACGCAATAGCAGAAATCTCTTCTTCGAGTTTGCAGCAGCAAGTGGATGCTTTGGCTGAGGCAATGGATGATCTCAACCCCATGTTAAAGAAAATGCGTTTACTCGCTTCCAATGCGGTCAGCGCAGCAGCAAGGGCAGGTTCTGAAGGTGATGCTTTTCGTGTACTGACTCAAGGTATTCAGGAGTTAGGCCTGGAAATCAAACATGAAATCGATCATTGCAAAGAGCTATTGCAGACACTCGCTGACACTGAGTCTGGTGTAGAAAAGAAAAGAGTATTATTTCAGATTAAAACCACATTAGAAGAGTTACCTGCGGCCGTCGCTAAAGGTGATTATCTGGCGATTTATTGTTCTGTAGAAGCCGCACATGCCGAAACGCATGCGACCCGGTTTAACTCGGTTGCCCAAATGTTGAAATCATTAATATCTGATCTCAGAGGAGAGATTTCAAAGCAGAAAACGCTTATAGACAATATGCTGGAACAAGCATAATTATTACTTACTATCGTTATTCATGGAGGAAAAACGATGCGATGGATCATGGTGTTTATCACCCTCATCATATCCGTGGTCTGTCATGCCACAACGGTTTACCAATCACAGAATGAGCAGGGACAGACGCTTTATTCTGACCAGCCATCTGCCAATGCGACTTTACTCTCGCTCAAATCCAGCCCATACCGTTATAGAGTTAAGCTCAAACGGGTGATTGATGGAGACACCATTGAGTTACAGTCTGGTCAGATTATTCGTTTACTGGGTATCAATACCCCTGAGATCCAGAGCCGTTACCATGACGCTGAAGCGGGTGGTGAACAGGCAAAACAATGGCTAATCAATACCCTAAGTCATGGCGATTTTTTCATTGAGTATGACCAGCAGCAACGCGATAAATATGATCGTGCTTTAGCCCATTGTTTTCTGCCTGATGGACAATATTTGAATGCCATGTTGATTGAAGAGGGGCTAGCGTCGCTGACACTGATTCCTCCTAATTTGCGATACAGCGATAAACTTATTGAAGCTCAAAGCAGGGCCGAACAAGCCAAAAAAGGGATATGGTCAATGTCTGACTATCAGGTAAAGCACGTGTCTGATTTAAAAACAGGCGTCAGCTATCGTGGTTGGCAACGTATCAGATTGAAACTTAAGGACATCAAGCAAGGTAAAAACAGGATATTCCTGCAGGCAAATAAACAGTTCAAACTCGCGATTAAAAAGAAAGACAGCGTTTATTTTGAGGACTGGAAACATTACCTGAATCGAACGGTTGAAGTGCGTGGCTGGGTGCATCGGCAGGGTAAACAGTTTTATATGAATGTCACACACCCTTCAGCGATAATAACCCCATAAAATTTAACGTTTTGGCCAGTATTTTTGCATTTCCAGAAATACAAAAGAAGCCGACCAGGTAATCATGACTAAGCCAGTCAGTGATTCCAGTCCGGTTAAAAAACGGATATATCCTGTGGGTTCGATATCACCAAAACCCAGTGTGGTGTAGGTCGTGAAAGAAAAGTAACTACAGTCCAGCAGGCTGGAGTCAATATTGCCCATCAAATTGCCAAAGCCATCTGCATGCAACATCAGGTAATAGCCGATAGCAAACAGCCAAATTTCCACAATATGCGCCACCATGACCACCATCACCGCCAGTAAAACCCGGTAACGATGAATAATATGCAGTGAAGGAAGACGTTTCGCTAACTGGTAGAGGGTTTCGTAGTGGATCAAAATGGTGGTGACAAAAATAACTGTATTAATAGCAAAGGTGGTGAGTAACATTTAACGTGCCTGTTTGACTTGGTTTCGGCCCGATAACTTAGCGGCATAAACGGCTTGGTCAGCCGCCGCAACCAGCGATTTGGTGTCATGTATGTGGCTATGTTGAGCCAGCGTTGCGGTACCGATAGAAAGGGTGGCATGAATCATTTTGCCGGAAGGAATGGTGAAGTCTGTTTTTTCTACTCGATGACGAATTTGTTCGGCAATTAAGCCTGCATCTTCCGCGCTAGTGTCAGCGAGCAAAATAACAAATTCTTCTCCACCATAGCGAGCGAGCACATCGCTATTACGCAAACGATCATTTAACAGTTGTGATACTTGCTTGAGAACAGCGTCTCCCGCTTGGTGACCATAGTGATCATTGATGCGTTTAAAAAAATCCAGATCAATAAACAGGCAGGATAGTGGGCTATTGATACGCTTGGCCCGACTGACTTCTTCACTGACACGTTGATCAAAAAAACGGCGGTTGTTAATGCCGGTTAATGGGTCACGTAAACCGACTAATTTAATGTGTTCATGTAAACGTGCGTTTTCCAGACAAGCTGACATCACTGCTGCCAAGTGTTCCAGAAACTGCGTGCCAATATTGCTTTCAAAGCGATTCGGATTACGGCTGCCCAAATTAAGACTACCGATTAATACGTTATGTCTGATTAACGGCAGTAAGGCAATTGAGCCAAGTTCGGCTTGGTCTGGAAATAAGAAAGCATGTTGATGTGGTGAATAACGGATAAGGCGAGTTTTACGTAGCGGGCTGAAATACTGATTTAACAAATGGGCCGATTCAGTAAATATCAGTTTATCGAGCCACGAGGATTTGACTGGCTGCGCTTCGATCAAGCGCTGAAATTCATATTCAGGATCGTGTAACAGCAATGTGACATCAGTCAGCTGAAAACGCTCTTTATGCTCTTCAAGCACAATCCCCAGTAGTTCGTGAAGATTGTTACTAGCAAGCAATGCCAGTTCATATTCCTGGAAATTGGTTTGTTTTCGCTCATTGCTTTTAGCGATGCGAAGTAGTTCGTCCAAACGTGCTTGTAAGGTGGCGATATCTTGCATCCAAACGCCTTATGAGCCTAAGTGTGATTTAGTGAATATTAATAATGGCTTATTGCACGTGCAATTGTCCATACTTCTATGATTTTTACACCTGATCGCTTTAATTCACGTGCTGCTTCATGTGTTGTCGCACCGGACGTCATGACATCGTCAATAATGGCCACATGTTCAGGCAGGAACTCTGACGAATACTGAAAAGCGTGTCGCATGTTTTTATGTCGCTGTTTCGCATTGAGTTGGGTCTGGTTGGCGGTTTTTTTGATACGCTTCAGTAACTCTGGTTGGCAGGAAATATTCAATAATGCAGCCAGTTTTTCCGCAAATAATAAAGACTGGTTATACCCACGTTGACGAAGACGACTGGGGTGAAGAGGTATGGGAATCAATACTTCCGGAAGTGAATTCAGTGAATGCTGTTTTATAAATTCTCGTGCACAGAGATCAGCAATCTGAACTTGCCGATGATACTTCAGGGCAGACATCATTCTGGGAACGGCTTGCTCGTAACGATACAGGCTGAGACTGATGTCTTGTATCGGCGGCTTTTTCAGACATTGTCCGCAAATATGTCCAGATGCCAATGGTATAACGCAACGAAGACAATGTTGTTTAATAAGCGGTAATTCATTGATGCAACCCTGACAAAGGGCATGTTCTTCTGTCGGCAGTCCACAGAGTAAACACGGAATTGGAAATACTTTCCTGTATAATTGTCGGAATTGTTGTGTCAGTGAGAGCAGATTTGCCATGACATGACCTAATTTAATCCTTTAAATCAGTAAAGAGTCATCATGCCTGAGAATGTAGCAGAAACCCAAGCAACAATCCGCAACGACTGGAGCCAGCAAGAGGTTGAAGCCTTATTTGCTATGCCCTTTAACGACCTGATGTTTAAAGCACAAACCGTTCATCGTGCTAACTTTGATGCCAATGCGGTGCAGATTAGTACCTTATTAAGTATTAAAACCGGTGGTTGTGCCGAGGACTGTGGTTATTGCCCGCAAAGTGCACACCATGAATCAGCCGTCAAAGCAGAACCTTTGATGCCGCTTGATGAAGTCATGAAATCAGCCAATGAAGCGAAAGAGGCTGGTGCTAATCGTTTTTGTATGGGCGCAGCCTGGCGTAGCCTGAAAGACCGTGATCTGGAACGCGTTGCAGAAATGGTTGAAGGCGTGAAGAGCTTAGGTTTGGAAACTTGCGTCACACTGGGTATGCTTGAAGAGCATCAAGCCAAGCGTTTAAAAGATGCTGGTCTGGATTACTACAATCACAACTTGGATACATCACCTGAATTTTACGGTGAAATTATTACTACCCGCACCTATGAAGATCGTCTGAATACCTTAAGTCATGTTCGTGATGCCGGTATTAATGTATGTAGCGGCGGTATTGTGGGCATGGGCGAAGGTCGCAATGACCGTGCTGGTTTATTAATCAGCCTGGCAAATCTGCCAACACAACCACAAAGCGTGCCGATCAATTTATTAGTACAAGTTGAAGGTACACCATTAGATGGTGTGGACAACCTGGATCCAATCGAGTTTGTTCGTACCATTGCTGTTGCCCGTATCATGATGCCGAAATCATTTGTGCGTTTATCAGCAGGTCGTGAGCATATGACCGATGAATTACAAGCCATGT
>ERZ724563.157-NODE-157-length-14765-cov-2.307146_pt1 | contig 14765 bp, 13 predicted proteins | sample MGYA00375857_ERZ724563 | MGnify/ENA primary metagenome ERZ724563 (study PRJEB28725, sample SAMN03264850) | marine sediment metagenome | biome: marine pelagic biome; feature: marine oligotrophic desert; material: marine snow | place: Pacific Ocean:North Pacific...
GCATGCCCTGTTCGCGGCGCGCCACGAACAGAATCGCCTCGCCGGCGCGGCCGGCACGGCCGGTGCGGCCGATACGGTGCACGTAGGCTTCGGTATCGGTGGGCATGTCGTAGTTGAACACGTGGGTAATGCGCGGCACGTCCAGGCCCCGGGCGACCACGTCGGTGGCCACCAGCAGGTCGATGCGCTTATCGCGCAGACGGGCCACGGTGGTCTCCCGTTGTGCCTGGGGAATATCACCGTTCAGCGCTTCCACGCGGAAACCGCGCGCCTGCAGCTGGTCGGCCAGGCTCAGGGTGGCGTGCTTGGTGCGGGTAAAGACGATCACACCGTCGTGCTCTTCCGCTTCCAGAATGCGGCACAGGGCGTCCAGCTTGTTGATCCCGGCCACCGGCCAGTAACGCTGGCGGATGTTGGCGCCGGTGCTGGAGGACGAGCCCTCCACGCGGATCCACTCCGGGTTCTTGAGGTGCTTCTTGGCGATGGTTTTGATCGCCGCCGGCATGGTGGCGGAGAACAGCGCCAGCTGGCAGGCGTCCGGGGTGCGTTCCAGCACCCAGCGCACGTCGTCGATGAAACCCATGCGCAGCATTTCGTCGGCTTCGTCGAGCACCAGACAGCGCAGTTCGTCCATGCGCAGGCTGCCGCGCTCCATGTGGTCCATCACCCGGCCGGGGGTGCCGACGATCACCTGGGCGCCGTTCTTCAGCGCTTTCAATTGATCGCGGTAACCGCCGCCGCCGTAAATCGGCACCACGTCCAGGCCTTTCAGGCCGGTGGCGAAGGTTTCCAGGGCGGCCGCCACCTGAATGGCGAGCTCGCGGGTGGGGGCCAGCACCAGCATTTGCGGTGCTTTCAGTGCCGGGTCCAGGCGCGCCAGCAGGGGCAGGCCGAAGGCGGCGGTTTTACCGGTGCCGGTTTGTGCCTGACCGAGAAGATCACGGCCTTCCAGCAGCGCGGGAATGCTTTGTTCCTGAATCGGTGACGGAGTGGTGAAACCGAGTTGGGCGATGGCGCCGAGCAACGACTCGGGCAGGCCCAGGGTGGAAAACCCTGAGGGACTTTGCGACATGTACAGACCTATTAGTGAGCGGGCTTATGGCCCTGAAGCTGCTAACTATTAGGAGCTGTGCCGGGCGCTGCCCTGTATGAAGGGGTGCGGACTATACGGGATGCGTGGCGTTTTTGCACGCTTTTTATCGGCTTGTGCGAGCGGGCCCCGCCCGCGAAAGGGCGGCAAAGCCGCCCGGCAGGATCCCAGAGACCTTACAGCGGCAGCACCTCAAAGGTCCCCATGTACTGCAGGCGGCGGCCATCGGCTTTCGGGTGCGCGGCGCGGTCGTCGCTGTAGGCGGCTTCCAGGTGGTAGCGGCCGGCCTGTGGCCAATGCAGCTTGATCTCGCCGTTGTCGTCGCTGGTGGCGGTGAGGGCGCCGTGGTTGTCGCGGTAGCGGCTGCCGCCGGGCACCACTTCCACTTCCACGCCGGCGGCCGGTTCGCCGTCGACCAGGAAGCGGAACAGGGCGGTTTCCCCGGCGTAGAGGTCGTTGGGGTGGGTCACCGGCTGCAGCTCCAGGCCCTTGCCGACCGGTTTGAAGTCGGAGGGCGCGCCCACCGTGGCGAAGGTTTCCAGCCGGTTCATGACTTCGGAGAGACGCATCTCTTCCGCGCCCTCGGGGATCTCCCGCAGCAGCGCTTCGGCGCTGTCGCCGCGCCGGCGGTGGCGTTCGCCGTCGAGCTGATAAAAGGCCATGTACATGGGCCGGAAGAGGGTGATGCGGTAGCTGCCTTCCTGGCTGAGCTCGGCGTCGAAGCTGCTGCGCCGGTGGCCCTCGAAACGGTGATCCACCGGCGCCTCCTTGCCGTCCGGGCCGGTGACGGTCAGTCCTTGCAGCGGGAACGGCCGGTCGACGTCGAAGATGTCGTTGGAGACGCTGGCGTCCACGGTGATCCATTGCGCTTCCGAGACCACGGTGTGGCTGGGCAGCAGCCAGAGTTTATGGGCCTGGGCCGCCGGGCTCAGGGTCAGCAGCGCGGCCAGGGCGGTGCCGGCGAAAGGGGGGATTTTCATGGAAACTCCTTGCAAAGAACCTGGTGAGAAATAGTCGTTCAGGGCGCGAGGCGCAGTTGCACCCGGCCCAGCTCCTGCTCGCCGTCGGCGCGCACGGTTTTGTTGCCGGTGGCCGGCCACTGGAACGGCAGGCGCACCACTTCCCGGCCGCCCACTTCGCGGGCCGCTTCCACCACCAGCTCGTAGTCGCCGGCCGGCAGTTCGGCCAGCGCCGGCAGCGGCGAGAAATCCACGGAGTGGATGCCCGGGCGGCGGGTGGCGCCGGTGAGGCCGTCGTAGGGTTTGCTTTGCGCGCGCCCGGTGCGTCGCCACCACAGGCGCAGGTCCTTGAGCCATTTGTCCTGGTCGTCGTACCACAACCCCAGCGGCACGATCTCGCCGCTGTCGGCGTGTTTGAGCCAGAACGCCAGGTAGGGGGCGTGGTATTCCGCCACCGCCATGCGCGGGATTTCCACCTCCAGGCGCAGCTCGGCGGCGGCCGCGTTGGCGGCGGCGACGCCGGCGAACAGGGCGGCGAAAAGAGAGAGCCAGGGACGCATTTCCTTCTCCAGTCAGTGCACGAACAGGGCGATCAACAGCCAGGGCACGATCAGCCCCAGGGCGGTGACCGGCCAGGTGGCCGGTCGGCGTTGGGCGTGCAGCGCCATCAGCGCCAGGCCGGTCAGGGCGAACAGCAGCGTCGCCACGGCGAACACGTCGATGAACCAGAACCAGACGGCGCCGCTGTGGCGGCCTTTATGCAGGTCGTTGAAAAACGCCACCCAGCCCCGGTCGGTGTCTTCGTGGATCAGCTCGCCGTTCCCCAGGTCGATGGCCAGCCAGGCGTCACCGCCGGGGCGCGGCTGGGCCAGATACACCTCCTCGGCGGACCACTGCGCGTCTCGCCGGTCCACCTGGATCTCCGCCTCCCGCGCCAGCCACTGGCGTACGGTTTCCGGCAGTGGGCCGCTTTCCGTTCCCGCCAGGGTCGCCAGCAACGGTGGCGGCAGCACCGCTTCACGATCGGTGATCACCGGTTGCGCATCGATGTCCGCGGCGTGGTTGAGGGTGATCCCGGTGACGCTGAACAGCACCATGCTGATCAGGCACAGGGCGGAGCTGACCCAGTGCCACTGGTGAAGTTGCTTGAGCCATCGGGCTTTGGCTTTTTTGTTCACGCGCTCCGCCATGCCTGTTAATCAGGCGATGGATGTTATTGGGAATGATTCCCATCAACAATGAGGCGGCGCGTAAAGAGTGTAAGGATGTGGATTGATGGAATGATAATATTTACTATTTGCGAATGAATGCCATAACGACCTGCCCGTCGCGCCTGCTGGTGATCGAGGACGATCCCGTTTTGTGTGCCGATCTGGGGGACTACTTCCGCGACCGCAATCACCGGGTCACGCTGTGCCGTGACGGCGCCGAGGGCCTGGCGCTGGCCCGCGACGGCGATTTCGATCTGGTGCTGCTGGATATTCTGCTGCCCGGGCTGGACGGCCTGGCGCTGCTCGCCCGGTTGCGCGAAACCAGCCCGGTGCCGGTGATCCTGTTGTCGGCGCTGGGCGACGAGCAGGACCGCATCACCGGCCTGGTGCGCGGCGCCGACGACTACCTGCCCAAGCCGTTCAGCATGGCCGAGCTGGCGGTGCGGGTGGCCGCCGTGCTGCGCCGGGTGGCGCTGGAGCGCGGCGCCGGCCACCGGCCCCGCCAGGGCCATCTGCGGCTGGACGGTCTGGCCCTGGATCTGGACACCGAGACCGCCCGCTACCGGGACCGGGCCCTGGACCTCACCGTCACCGAGTTCCGTCTGTTGCGGGTGTTCCTGGAGCAGAGCGACCAGGTGTTGAGCAAAGCCTTTCTCTACCAGACCGTGCTGCACCGCGGCTACGGGCGCCATGACCGCAGCCTCGACCTGCACGTCAGCCACCTGCGCCGCAAGCTGCGCGCTGCCGGCGTGCCCGGCCAGCCGCTGCGTACCGTCTGGGGGCAGGGCTACACGCTGGCCACCGAGGCGGCCGGCGCCGAGCCCACCGCGCCGTGATTCCCGGCCGTCACTCCCTGTTCTGGAAGCTGGCGCTGCTGCTCTGTCTGAGCGCGGTGTTCACCGTGATGCTGAGCGGCTGGCTGTTGCGCACCGTGGGCGAGCAGGTGGTGCTGCTGGATGAGCCGGCCAAGGTGGTGATGCGCGAATACGCCGCCCAGGCGGAGGACGCCTGGAACCGGGGCGGCGCCGAGGGCGTGTCGGCCTGGCTGGAACAGCTGCGCCGCCGCGAGCCCGGCGACGCCATGGTGGTGGATGCCAGTGATCATTCGCTCAGCGGCCGGCCGCTCACCGAGAGCCAGCGCGCCGGCCTGCGCTTCCAGCGGGAGCTGGACTGGCGCATGAGCTTCCGGTCCACCTCCATGCCCTACATCGGCGTGCCGTTTCCCGAGAACCCGGAGGCGGGGCGGCTGGTGATGCAGTTGCCGCCGCGCTTTATGCCCGGGCGCAACTGGCCGCTGTGGCAGACCCTGCTGGTGGTGGTGCTGCCGGCGCTGCTGGCGATGCTCGCCGGCGGCCTGCTGTACTGGCGCACCATGGTGCCCCTGCGGCTGCTGCAGGCCCGGGTGCGGCGCTTCCAGGACGACCCGGAAGCGCGGGTGGGCCCGGGGCTGGCGGCGCGCCGGGACGAGTTCGGCGACCTGGGTCGGCGCTTCGACCGCATGGCCGAACGGGTGGCCCAGGTGCTCGGCAGCCAGCGCCAGCTGCTGCATGACATGTCCCACGAACTGCGCACGCCCCTGAGCCGCCTCAGTGTCGCCCTGGAAGGGGACCTCCCGGAGCAGGACCTGCGCCGCCGCGTGGCCCGGGAAGTGACCGCCATGCGTGAGCTGGTCTCGGACACGCTGTCGCTGGCCTGGCACGACACCGAGCAGCGCGGCACCGCCACAGAGCCGCTGTCGCCCCTGGCGGTATGGGACCTGGTGGTCGACAACGCCGGCTTCGAAAGCGGCTGGCCGGCCCGCTGCTTCCCCTGCCGGCTGCCGGCGGACGCCCGCGTGGCCGGCAACCTCAACGATCTGGCCCAGGCGCTGGAGAACCTGGTGCGCAACGCGGTACGCCATTCGCCGGCGGAGGGTCCGGTGTGCCTGGACGGCCGTCGCGAAGGCGACTGCTGGCATCTGTGGATCAGCGACCGGGGCCCCGGCGTCCCCGAGGACCGGCTGGACAGCATCTTCGAACCCTTCGTGCGCCTGGATCAGGCCCGCTCCGCCGGTAGCGGCTTCGGCCTGGGGCTCAGCATCGCCCGCCGCGCGGTGGCCCGCCAGGGCGGCCGGATCTGGGCGGAGAACGGCCGCCCCGGCCTGCGCGTGCACCTGTGCCTGCCCGCCGCCCCGGAAGTTCCCGCCGCGAACGTATAGTTTGTAAATCCTCTTTATCTGCAAATAAGAATTACTATCATTCCTGCTTCTGTTAACTGGATTGACCAATAAGGAGTACCGGGATGCGATGTGCGTTTTGGGGGGCGGTCGCGCTGCTGGCCACCGGGCCGGCGCTGGCGGAAAACGGAAACAGCCACGAACTGGGGCAGGTGACGGTCACCGCGTCGGGGCATGCCCAGCAACTGGAGGACGCGCCGGCCTCGATCAGCGTGATCACCCGCGAGCAGATCGAGCAGCGCTATTATCAGGACGCCACCGACGCGCTGCGGGATATCCCTGGGGTGATCATCACCGGCGGCGGCTCCGGCGACCGCGGCAATGACATCGTGATCCGCGGCATGCCCGCCCAGTACACCCTGATTCTGGTGGACGGTAAGCCGGTGTCCACCCGCGAAACCCGCCCCAACGGCAGTGCCGGTTTCGAGCAGGACTGGCTGCCGCCGCTGCAGTCCATCGAGCGGATCGAAGTGGTGCGCGGCCCCATGTCCACCCTGTACGGCTCGGACGCCATCGGCGGCGTGATCAACGTGATCACCCGCAAGGTCGCCGAGGAGTGGGGCGGCGCGGTGCAGCTGGACACCATCATCCAGGACGACTCCCGTTCCGGCGACATCCAGCAGGGCAACTTCAGCCTCAGCGGACCGCTGCTGGCGGACACACTGGGCCTGCAGGTCTACGGCCGCGCCAGCAGCCGCCAGGAAGACCGTTTCGTGGACGGCTTCGAAGAGAAAAACCTGAAGAACCTCAACGCGCGCCTGTCATTCACCCCCACCGACAACCAGGACTTCACCCTGGAGGCGGGGCGGACCAAGCAGGACCGCCGTTCGCTGATCGGCTACAGCGCGCCGGCCACCGGCTGCCGGGGCGGCTGCACCGATTCCGACAATGAGTTCACCCGCGAAGTGCTGGCCCTGAGCCATACCGGCCGCTGGGACTTCGGCACCACCGATTCCTACGTGCAGCGCGAGGAAGCGGAAAACCTGACCCGCGAAATGAAGGTCACCAACACCTCGGCCAAAACCGCCCTGGTGACCCCGCTCGGGGATCACCTGCTTACCGTGGGCGCCAACTTCGAAAAGGAGGAGCTGTCCGACGAAACCTCCAACCAGATCTCCGACCGCACCGAAGTGGACGCCTCCAAATGGGCGCTGTTCGCCGAGGACGAATGGATGCTGCCGGGCAATGTGTCGGTCACCGGCGGGGTCCGTCTCGACGACGACGAGAACTACGGCAGCCATGTGAGCCCGCGTCTGTACGGCGTGTGGGGCATGGCGCCGCGCTGGACTCTGAAGGGTGGGGTGTCCACCGGCTTCCGGTCGCCGTCGCTGCGTGAGATCACCCCGGACTGGGGGCAGGTGAGCCGGGGCGGCGACGTCTACGGCAACCCGGACCTGGAACCGGAGACTTCGGTGAACAAGGAGCTGGGGCTGTACTTCAACGCCGGCCGCGATCTGCAGGCCAACGTCACCGTGTTCCACAACGACTTCAAGGACAAGATCACCCGCATCGCCTGCCCGGCCAGCGTCTGCCCCGGCGGCCCCAACCAGTTCGGTTCCGACCCCACCTACCGGGTGAACGTGGACGAAGCGGTGACCCGGGGCGTGGAGGCCGCCGTGTCCACCACGCTGGCGCGCACCCTGGACTTGACGCTCAGCTACACCTACACCGATTCCGAGCAGAAGTCCGGTGAGTACAAGGGCGAGCCGCTCAACCAGGTGCCCAAGCATCTGGCCAGCCTGCAGGCGGACTGGCGCGTCACCGGCCGGTTGTCGCCCTGGCTGGCGGTGCGCTACCGCGGCGAAGAAAGCCAGCCCACCACCGGCCCGTCGAGCAGCAGCATCGTGGCGCCGTCCAACACCCTGGTGGACGCCGGCCTGGCCTTTAAGCTGACGCCCCAGGCCACGCTCAACACCGGCATCTACAACATCGCCGACAAGGAGATCTTCCAGGACCAGTACGGCTACGTGGAGGACGGCCGCCGCTACTGGCTGGGCATGCGCGTCAGCTTCTAAGCCCCTACACCGGCTCCGTGAAGCGGGTGAGGATCGCCCGCCAGCGGTCGTAGACGAAGAAATGGCCGCCGTCCGGCTCCAGGGTCAGGCGGCTGTTGGGCAGCCACTGGTCCAGCGCCAGGGCCTGGGCCACCGGCACCTGGCCGTCCCGCTCGCCGTGCCACAGAAACACCGGCATGGTCAGGGAGGCGGCGTCCGGTTCCGGGGCCCGGGCCACCGCCCGCAGATCGTCCACGAAACCCTGGCAGCCGTTGCGGTAGGCCTCCTTGACCGCCTTAACGTAGGCGTCCCGGTGGCGCTGCTGGGCGAACACCGGCGCGTCCGCCGGGCTGGTGAAGGTGACGAAGCGGCGCAGGTGTTTGTCCGGGTTCTTGATCAGGCCCCGCGCCACCAGGTTGAGCACGTTCTCCATCAGGTCCGGCGCCCGGTCGGCCACGCCCACCACCATTCGGAACAGGCCGCGCATGGGATCGGCGTCGCCGCTCAGGTGCGTGGGGCCCAGCGCCGACACCAGGCCCAGCCGCTGCACCCGGTCCCCCAGGCGGCTGGCGCAATGCAGGGCGAGAAAGCCGCCCAGGGAGTAGCCCAGCAAATGGAAGCGGTCGATGCCCAGGTGGTCGGTGAGCAGCTCCAGGTCGCTCACCAAGTCATCGATGCTTCTGTCCTTGAGCGGGTCGGAAAGCCCGTAGCCGGCCCGATCCGGCACGATCAGCCGCAGGTTCAGCTCCTGCAGGATGTCGGCGCCGCCGGGTACTTCCAGCCGCGATCCGCGCACGCTGTGAAAGAAGATCACCGGGGTGCCGTCGGCGTTGCCGTACTGGTGGAAGCGCAGGGCGCGACCGTCCCGGGTGGTGAGCTGTCCGCCGCCGGTGCTCTCCAGGGCCGGCAGGTCCAGTGGCGGTTCCGACCGGGCCGTCGGCGCGCGTTCGACGGGGCGCGGCGCCAGCGGCGCCAGTCCGGACAGGATCACCGAGACCAGCTCCGCCTGACGGCCGGTGTCGGTCTTGCGGAACACCGACTTCAGCTGCGCGCGCACCGTGGCCGGCGCCACCTGGGCGTCGTCGGCGATGCGGTCCAGGGTGTGGCCGCTGACCAAGCCCTTGGCCACTTTGCTCTCCGCCGGGGTCAGGTCGTAGAGGTCGCCCAGCAGCGTCTCGTCCACCAGGTTGTCCAGGTTGGAGTGGGAGATGAACAGGGTGGCGGCGGGGCGCTCCGGGTCTTCCATGTCCACGGTGCGGCTCGGGCACACCAGCAGGGAGACGGTCACCCCGGTGGCCGGCTCGGTGAGCGGCAGGGCATGGTGGCTGCCCTGTTCCAGACAGCGGGCCAGGGCCTCGTGCAGCGCCTGGTGCTGGCGGCGGTTGTTGATGCGCAGGCGCCCCTGGTGGTTGCTCAGCACCTCGCTGTCGTTGAGCGCGCCGGCGGCGATGCGGTTGAGGGTGATGATATTGAGCTGCGCGTCCACCACCGCGATGCCGATGGGCAGGCGCTCCAGCGTGGCCACCGCCAGGTCACGGGTTTCCCGGGTGCGCTCCATCTGCTCGCCGAGCCGCAGCGCCTGCTCCACATGGGGCACCAGGGCGTCGAGCATGCGGCGGCGCCGGGTCGGTTGCTGGTAGAGCCGGTCGTCCTCGAACGGGATGGCGGCTTCGCGGAGCAGGGCGGTCATTTCCGCCCAGCGCTCCGGGTCCTGCGCGGCCTGATACATCAACAGCGTCAGTGCCGACAGTTGTTCGGTATGGCGGGCGCTGTCGTCGCCCCGGTCTTCATGCATCCGTCTTCCCCTCCCCAGGTTCCGAGCATGAAGCCATTGTGCACGTGAACAGAAACGAAAGAACCCCGCCGTGGCGGGGTTCTCTGGGTCACGGCCCGGCGCTGCCGGGCGGAACCGGGCTTACATGTTTTCCTGGATGCGCTCGCGCAGATCGGTGTCGTACTGTGCCAGCTGTGCGATCTGGTTGTACTTGCGCACGTCCAGGCCGGTGTCCTTCACCGCCTTGACCATCTCCTGCTGCGCTTCACGCTGCACTTCCATGGCTTTCTCGGGATCCTCGGAAGCCGCCTGAACCTGGCTCTGATACTCGCCTTTCACCTGTTCCACTTTGGCCTGGGCGTCGGCGAACTTCTTCACTTCCTCGTCGGTGATGTCGGAAGCGTCACCCAGCGCCGGATTGGGCTGGCCCTGCGGCGCCTGCTGCGCCGGCGGCTGGCCCTGCTGCGCGGCGCCCTGCTGGCCCTGCTGCTGGGGCGCGCCCTGCTGGGCGAAGGCGGCGCCGGTCACGCCGGCGGCGAGAAAGAGAGCGGACAATGACATCAGAGGCTTTTTCATGGAGCTACTCCTATCCAATACAGAATTTTCAAGACGCGTTTCCCGATGCGTCCTGGCAGGTGTGGCAGGTGTGACAGGGGGAAAGGCGAGAGTTCCTCCCCCGGGGATGTCAAATTGTGTAAAGCCGGGACAGGGTCGACGCTGAGCGGCGTCTTATATGCCTTTAGAGAATAAAAGTAGCACCATATATTTCTTTTAAATGAGGCGGACGCCCTTATCATTGCTCACTCAAATGAAGTCAGGACGGAAGGAAAGGCACGCCATGGGTAACGCGCAGTTGATCACACGGGTCGGCCACAACAGCGCCGGTCTCTCCCGCGACGCCATCGATGATCTCAACCGGGAATACCGGGCACTGGATTTCGAGGCGCGTATCCGCCGTGTCTATCAGGATTTCGCCCCGGACAAGATCATGGTGACGTCCTCGTTCGCGGCCACGTCCGCCTATTTCCTGCACATCATTTCCTCGATCCGCCCGGAGCAGAAGATTCACTTCATCGACACCGGCTACCACTTCGAGGAAACCCTGAAGTACAAGGAATACCTGATCGAGCGCTTCAACCTGGACGTCATCGACCTGCGCGCCGACGAGCGCCAGCACCAGATCACCCAGGACGAACAGATGTGGCGCACCGATCCGGATCTGTGCTGCCAGGTGAACAAGGTCCAGCCCCTGGAAGACGCCAAGGAGCACTACGATCTGTGGATATCCAGCCTGATGGGCTGGCAGACCGAGCACCGCGCCGGCCTGGAAGTGTTCGAAGAGCGCCGTGGCATGATCAAGTTCAACCCGATGATCGACGTCACCCGCGAGCAGCGCGACGCCTACATCGCCGACCACGACCTGCCGTTCCACCCGCTGGTCGAGGAAGGCTACCACTCCATCGGCTGCAGCCACTGCACCTGGAAAGGCGAAGGCCGCGAAGGCCGCTGGCAGGGCTCCTCGAAAACCGAGTGCGGCATCCACCTCTGACAACGCGTTGATTTCTGGCCTCCTTTCAAAGCCCGGCTTCGCCGGGCTTTTTTATGGTGACCGGGCTGATGGCTCCGCCTTTAGGCTGCGTTGTACCATGATCAAGACCGGCCTTCGGGGCCATGGCTTGATCAAAGGGAGTCGACAACGCCATGAAACGTTTCGCCGTAGCGTTCGTCTTGCTGTTGGTGCTCACCGCGCTGATGCTGGCCGGCTATTTCAGTGGGGTCTTTCGCGCACCGGCTCCGCCGGAGGCCGCCGCCATTACCGTCACCGAGGAGATGCGCGGTGACATCCGGATAACGGAATTGCGCTTGCGCGACGCCGCCACGCGCCGGCACTGGCACAGCGAAGGCGACAATCATCGCGTGGACATTCGCCGCGAGGGCGCGGACCTCTACCATCTGGATATCGCCCTGCTGGACGAGAGTATCGCGCCGCTGGAGCGGCGGATGCGCTCCACGGTGGTGCTGCGCCTCGGACGCCACCGTGTGGGTGGTTTCAGCTACGACGACGTCGGCCAGCAGCGTGTGCGGCGGCGTATCGAGGTGGTGATCGAGGAGTGAGGCGCGGCCCCGCCGAGGGGCCGCGCGGCCGGTGGCGGGGCGTTATCGGTAGCGGCGGCTGTAGACCCAGTACACGCTGGCCAGCAGCGCCGCCAGAGTGGCGGGTACGAGCAGGGCGGGGAAGTGCAGCCCACGGAACAGCAGGGTTCCCACCAGGCCACCGCAAACGAACCCGCCGATCAACAACAGGAACAGCAACAGCCGTCGCCCGTTGATCGGCACGCCGCGCACCCGATTGCCGAGCATGATACCCAGGTCGGTGAAGATGCCCGACAGGTGGGTGGTGCGGATAATCGAGCCGCTGTAGGTGGTCACCATGGCGTTCTGCAGGCCGCAGGCCATGGACGCCAGATACACCCCCAGATCGCTGCCCTGTTGCAGGGTCAGCATCGCCACCAACAGCAGGAACGCTTCGATCAGCAGCGAAAACCCGTAATGGCGGCCCAGCTTGAGCGCCGAACCGGGAATCAGCACGCCGCTGAGGGCGGCGCCGGCCAGGAAGCTGAGTAGGGTGAGCAGCAGGTGGCCGGCCTGGGTCAGCGCCAGGTCCGCCAGCGCCAGGCCCAGCAACGAGGTGGTGCCGGTCAGGTGCGACACCGACTGATGGCTGAAACCCAGCAGGCCCACGGCGTTGACGCTGCCGGCGAGGAAGGCCAGCAAAAAAGCGCCGACCTCCACCCAGCGGGGTAGGCGGGTGAGCAATGGCTTGTCCTTGTGACGGGGGTAAAAAGACACATCATAGCAAAGCCCCGGTGTGACCCGAACCAGGCTCTGTGGCATAATCCGCCCCCTTTTCGCCCCTCCACGCCACACCAATTCGGAACCCGACCTTGCTCACCACCGCCAACATCACCATGCAGTTCGGCGCCAAGCCGCTGTTCGAAAACGTCTCCGTGAAATTCGGCGACGGCCACCGCTACGGCCTGATCGGCGCCAACGGCTCCGGCAAGTCCACCTTTATGAAGATCCTCGGCGGTGACCTGGACCCGTCCTCCGGCAACGTTTCCAAGGACGCCAACGAGCGCATCGGTAAGCTGCGCCAGGATCAGTTCGCCTACGAACAGTATTCCGTGGTGGACACGGTGATCATGGGCCACGACGAGCTGTGGAAGGTCAAGGAGGAGCGCGACGCCATCTACGCCAAGGCGGAGATGACCGAGGAGGACGGCCTGCGCGCCGGCGAGCTGGAAGCCGAGTTCGCCGAGCTGGACGGCTACACCGCCGAATCCCGCGCCGGCGATCTGCTGCTCGGCGTGGGCATTCCCGTGGACCAGCACTTCGGCCCGATGAGTGAGATCGCGCCGGGCTGGAAGCTGCGCGTGCTGCTCGCCCAGGTGCTGTTCTCCGAGCCGGACATCATGCTGCTCGACGAGCCCACCAACAACCTGGACATCAACACCATCCGCTGGTTGGAAGGCGTGCTCAACCAGCGCGACTGCACCATGATCATCATCTCCCACGACCGCCACTTCCTGAACAGCGTGTGCACGCACATGGCGGACCTGGATTACGGCGAGCTGCGGGTTTACCCCGGCAACTACGACGAGTACATGACCGCCGCCACCCAGGCACTGGAGCGCAAGCGCGCCGACAACGCCAAAAAGAAGGCGCAGATCGCCGATCTGCAGCAGTTCGTCAGCCGCTTCTCGGCCAACGCGTCCAAATCCAAGCAGGCCACGTCCCGGGCCAAGCAGATCGACAAGATCAAGCTGGAGGACATCAAGCCGTCCAGCCGTCAGAACCCCTACATCGTGTTCGAGCAGGATAAAAAGCTGTTCCGCAACGCGGTGGAAGTGAAAAGCCTGGCGAAAAGCTTCGACGACGAAGAGCTGTTCTCCGGCCTGGATCTGCGCGTGGAAGTGGGCGAGCGCATCGCCATCATCGGCCCCAACGGCGTCGGCAAGACCACCCTGCTGCGCTGCCTGATGGGCGACCTGGAGCCCAGCGCCGGGGAAGTAAAGTGGTCGGAAAACGCCACCCTCGGCTACTACGCCCAGGACCACGCGGCCGACTTCGAGGACAAGCTCAACCTGTTCGACTGGATGCAGCAGTGGGGCAAGGAGAGCGACGACGAGCAGATCATTCGCGGCACCCTGGGCCGGCTGCTGTTCTCCTCCAGCGAGATCAACAAAACCGTGAACGTGATCTCCGGCGGCGAGCAGGGCCGCATGCTGTTCGGCAAGATCATGCTGCAGCGCCCCAACATCATGCTGCTGGACGAGCCCACCAACCACCTGGACATGGAGTCCATCGAGTCGCTCAACCTGGCGCTGGAAAACTACCCGGGCACGCTGCTGTTCGTCAGCCACGACCGTGAGTTCGTGTCGTCCCTGGCCACCCGCATCATCGAGCTGACGCCCACCGGCATCGTCGATTTCCACGGCAGTTACGAGGACTATCTGCGCATCCAGGGCGTCGCCTGACGCTTTCGGCGTCGCGCTGACAAAAACGGCCCCGGCGGGTTTCTCGTCGGGGCCGTTTTCGTTGCGGGCACTGATTGTTATATTATAACATTCGAAAAATGCAGAGGTTTACCCGGAGAGGACAAGGAGAGAGCAATGCGACGTGCGCGTCTGGACCAGGCGGCCATGGTGCTGTCGGGCGTTTGTATGGTGCACTGCATCGCCAGTGTGGCGGGGCTTTTCGCCATCGGGCTGCTGGCCTCATTCGGCGCCGTGGACGAGATCTTCCACCGCGCCATGCTGGCGCTGATCGTGCCGGTGAGTGTCCTGGCCATTGTTGCCGGGTATCGGCGCCACCGTCGTCTGAGCGTGTTGCTCCCCGGTCTGGCGGCGCTCACCGGGCTGTGTCTGATGGCGGTGTTCGAGGAGGCGCTGCACGGGGTCTGGGAACCGCTACTCACCACCCTGGTCGGAATAGGTCTGATCGCCACCCACTTTGGAAACATCCGTGCCTGCAAGGTCTGCGAGGGAGCCCATGAAGATATCCGCCCCGCTTAAAGGCGTCGCCGCGGCGCTGTTTCTGGCCGGCGCCGGCACCGCGTTCGCCGCCGGCGTACACCAGCACGGGCTGGCGCACGCGGCGGTGGTGGTGGAGGGCGCGACGTTGAGCGTCAGCTTCCGGGCGCCGCTGATGGACGTGCTCGGCACCGAACAGCCGCCCGGCGACGCCGCGTCCCGGGCCCGCTACCGCGACCGGCTGGAACGGCTGATCGCGCCGTTGCCCGCGCCGGCGGCTCAATGCCGGGTGAGCGCGGAGACGCGCACCACCGTCGACACCCTGTTCCCGACCTCGCATCACGGCCACGAACAGGACCATAGCCATGGGCACGGTCACCAGGACGTGGAAGCCGAGTGGGTGTTTCAATGCGACACGCCCTCGGCGCTCACCTCGGTGACGCTGCCCTTCCTGGACACCTTCTCCGGCCTCACCACGGAAGTGGTGAC
>ERZ724563.158-NODE-158-length-14746-cov-2.369998_pt1 | contig 14746 bp, 14 predicted proteins | sample MGYA00375857_ERZ724563 | MGnify/ENA primary metagenome ERZ724563 (study PRJEB28725, sample SAMN03264850) | marine sediment metagenome | biome: marine pelagic biome; feature: marine oligotrophic desert; material: marine snow | place: Pacific Ocean:North Pacific...
GGCTGGAACCGGACGCCGAGGGCCGCAAGGTGCCGGTGATTCTGTTCACCAAGAACGGCGGTCTGTGGCTGGAATCCATGGCCGATACCGGCTGCGACGCCCTGGGCCTGGACTGGACCATCAACATCGGCGAAGCCCGTCGCCGCGTCGGCGACCGGGTGGCGCTGCAGGGCAATATGGATCCGGCGGTGCTGTACGCCTCGCCGGCGGCGATTCGCGCCGAGGTGGCGCGTATCTTCGATGACTTCGGCGATCACCCGGGGCACATCTTCAATCTGGGGCACGGCATCACTCCGGAAGTGGACCCGGAGCACGCCAAGGCGTTTATCGAAGCGGTGGTGGAACTGGGCGAGCGTAAATGAAAAGCGCGGCCCGAAGGCCGCGCGTGATTTCCAGACTCTCATGTCGGAATCGCACCCCCGGGCTCCATGCCTCTTCGAAGTGCAGTTTCAGGCTAGCGCTGACGAACAAAGCGTGTCAATACGTCTTTGCGAAAGCGGCAACGAATTGCGGATATGGCGTTGACCTTTCCGGACCGGTTCAGCTGCCGATTTTGCGCAGTTGGTAGACGTTGTGGGTGAGCGCCACCACCTCCCCTTTCTCGTCCTTGATCTCGGTATCCCATTCAAAATCGCATTTGCCGTTGGCGTCCGCCTCGGCCTGGATGCGTTCGATCTCCTGGTCGGTGATACGCGCTTCCACGGTCACGTCGGTGGTGGCCGGGCGGCGGAAACGAATCCGCATGTCCTTGACGATCGGGTAGAAGCGCCGCGTGTCGAATGACGACATATAGATCACGCCGCCGGGCAGCTCGGCGATGGTGTACAGGGCGCCCGCGTACATGATGCCCACGTGGTTCAGGTTGGGGGCCAGCGGCATCATCATCTTGCAGTAGCCCCGGTCCACCTCCAGGGTCCGAGCGCCGCAGCGTTCCACGAACGGGAAGGTTTTATCGGACGCCGCTTTGATCTGTTCTTTTTGCTCTTCGCTTAAAGCCATGGGTCTCTCCTGATTGCCGTGACCCATGCTAGCAAAGGGCGCGGGCGGGGCGGCTGTCGCGAAGCGACAGCCGGCTGATGCTTCCGGTCACCGGTTCAGGTCAAAGGCTGGATGTCCGCCCGGGGAAAGTCGAGGCGGAAGTCCGGCAGGTACACCGCGCCGCGCCCGCGGCCATGCTGCACCTGAGGGAAATCCTCGCCGTTGCCCCAGGCGTCGCCGAGGCCGGCGAGGCCCAGCCGGCCGCGCACCGAAGGGGCGAACACGAACTGTCGGTCGTCGCGCACCTGGCCCAGCCGGCGCCAGCGCTCGGGCAACCAGGGACCCAGGACGGGCAGGGCCGGGCCACGCCGCGTCAGGGTGAGACGGGCGATCTCCCGCTCCCGGTAGCGCACGGTGACGCGTTCACCGCGGCGGCCCGGTTCCACCTGGAACGACGCCACCCGCTTATCCAGCCCCCAGTTGCGGTTGCCGTTGACGGCGCTGTCCTCGCTGGAGACATAGATGCGGCCGATCGACCAGCGCCGGCGGCCGTCCGGGAACCGGCAGGGGCCGGGCATGAACAGCAGTTCCCGGTAGGGGCCCACTTCCGAGCGCTGATAATCGACGAACATCACCACGCCGAGACGGCCGCTGGCCGGGCCGGGCGCTGCGGCGGTGCCGCCCTGGTCCCGGCGTATCGCCTCGGGCAGGGCCAGGGCGGCCACATAGGCGTGGCCTCTGAGCGTCCAGGGGGCGGGAGCGTCCATGCGGGGTCAGGTCCTTTTATCGAACAGGGCGTCGGTCTTCGCCGCGCAGATGAAGTCGTTACGGTGCAGACCGCCGATCTTATGGGTCCACCAGGTTACCGTGACCTTGCCGTATTCGGTGAGCAGAGCGGGGTGGTGCCCCTGCTCTTCCGCCAGGTCGCCGACCTGGTTGGTGAAAGCGAGAGCCTGGGCGAAGTCCTTGAACTTGAACTGGCGCTGCAGTTTCTCTTCGCCGTCTTCCTCCACCTGCTTCCAGTCCGGAATCTCGCCGCGCAGTTTGTCCGCCTCCTCATCGCTGATGCGGGGCGCGTCGGCGCGGCAGGCTTCGCAATGCTGTTGCTGTAGAGCCATGGGGAATCCTCCTTGTTGCTGGCAGCTTCAAGGCTACAAGCTTCCAGCGGCAAGCTCCAAGCCCGCCGCCGGCGCCCCTCAGCCTCTGCCCAACAGGTCCCGGGCGATGGCGATGATCTGCATCTCGTCGGTGCCGGCGTAGATCTGCAGGATCTTGGCGTCGCGCATCAACTGCTCCACTCGGGATTCGCGCATGTAGCCGTAGCCACCGTGCACCTGGACCGCCTCGGTAGCCACTTCCATGGCGGTCTGGGCGGCGTAGAGTTTCATCGCCGAGGCCTCCGCCAGGCTCATCTGCTTGCCGGCGGCGGTCATCTCGATATAGCGGAACACCATGTTCTGCAGATTGGCGCGCGCCACTTCCATCTTCGCCAGTTTCAGCTGAATCAGCTGGTTGTCGCCGATCGGGCGGCCGAACTGGGCGCGGTCACGGGCGTAGGCGGTGGACAGTTCCAGCGCGCGTTCCACCATCCCCAGGGCCATGGCGGCCACGCCGGCGCGCTCCTGCATGAAGGTGGCCTTGGCGCCGGAGCGGCCGTAGCCGGTTTCGCTGCCGCCGAGCAGGCGGTCGGCGCCCACCTTCAGGTCACTGAAGAACAGCTCGCCGGTGGGCGACGAGCCGATGCCCATCTTCTTGAACGGCTTGGACTGCTCCAGGCCTTCCATGCCGGCGTCGAGAATAAAGGACACGATCTTGCGGTCCTTGGGTTCCACGCCTTCCTCATCCAGCTTGCAGATCAGCACGATGGTGTCGGCGTAGGGACCGTTGGTGATCCAGGTCTTGCTGCCGTTGATGACGTAGCCGCCGTTGCCGTCGCGCTTCGCCAGGGTCTTCATCTGGCCGAAGGCGTCGGAGCCGGAGTTGGGCTCGGAGATCGCCCAGGCGCCTACCTTCTCCAGGGTCAGCAGCGGCAGCGCCCAGCGCTCTTTCTGTTCGATGGTGCCCTTGCTCATGATGGCGCCGCCGGTGAGCCCCATGGAGACGCCCATGGCCGTGACCAGCCCCTGGGCGTGGCGGCTCAGTTCGATGATCGGGATCATGGTCATCGCCGCCTGATCGCCGGCGCCCTCGGAGGGTCCGTCCTTCTTCTTGGTGGGGGCGTCCTCGCCGTTTTCGGCGGCGGCTTTCTCGCGGGCGATCTGCTTCTCGTAGTTCTGCTTCGCCATCACGTCCATGCCGAAGGTTTTGATCATCTTGCGCAGGATGTCGTAGGGCGGCACGCCGTTGTATTCGATATCGTCCAGGTTGGGCACCACTTCCTTGGCCACGAAGTCGCGCACCATCTTCTGGATCATCTGCTGTTGTTCGTTCCACTCGATCATGACGGTTCCAATCAATGAGTTAAGGAGCCTCTGAAAAAACTCCCTGGGACGCTATCAGGCGCCCGCCGGGCCGTCATTGATCAAGGGGAGCGGCGGGGTTGATGGAAAAGGTCAGGAGGCGGGGCGGATCACATCGATGCGCGGCACCGGCTCGAAGGTCACGCCCATGATCAGGGCGTCGGGGCCGGCGCTGGAGGCGGCCATGTCGATGTCCTGGGGGCGCAGGCGCGGATGGCTGCCGTCCAGGAATTTCTTCGCCGCGAAGGCGTTGCGGGTGCGCTCGCGGGCCTGCTCCAGGCTGATGCCCTCGCCACCCAGCAGGCCACGGATGTACTCGGCGCAGGCCACGTCCTCGTCGCCGGTGGGGTGGGACGCCACCAGCACCACGGTGTCCGGGTTCTGTTCGCGGATGTAGTTGGCGGTGGCCTCGGCGTTGATCAGCGCGGCGACCAGCACCTGGCGGCTGTCGCGGGCGCGCAGGGTGGCGGCCACACCGTTGGTGGTGCGCATGATCAGATAGCGGCCGCGCACGTCGGTGTGGTGTATCTCCCAGGGCGAGTTGCCGTGGTCGAAGCCGTCGATGGGGAGCGCCTGCACCTCGCCCACCAGCAGGCCTTCCCGGTACTCCTCGCGCAGCCGGAAGGCGTCGTCGGCGCTGGACACCGGGTAGATGTGGCTGGCACCGCCCAGAAACGCTTCGTGACTGGTGGTGAAGGCGCGGATCACATCGATGACCACGGTGATGCCGTTGATATTGTGCGGCGGGTTATGCCCTTGGGCGATGCTGATTTTCATGGGCGCGACCGTTTGCGGAACGAAGCGTGCATTATGACGGACGTTCGCCGCCGGTGTCAGTGCTCGTGTTGAAGGGTTCTCGCCAGGGCCCAGACGCGCACTTCCTTGGCGCCGCCCTCCAGCAGGGCGCGGCTGGCGGCGCGGGCGGAGGTGCCGGTGGTCATCACGTCGTCGATCAGCAGTATCCGCCGGTAGCGGGCGCCGGGCCGCGCCACGAAGGCGTGACGCAGGTTGCGTACCCGCTCGGCCCGGCCCAGCCCCTGTTGGTGGCCGGTGGGTCGGTGGCGCAGCAGCAGCGGCGCCACCGGGCGCCGCCAGTGGCGGGCCAGTATCAGCGCCAGCCGCTCCGCCTGGTCGAAGCCCCTCGCCAGCCGGCGCCGCCAGTGGGCGGGCAGGGGGCAGAGCACCTCGGCGTCCGGCCAGGGCAGCGGCTGTTCGCGCAGCAAGGGTTCCAGGGCCCGTTCCGCCGGCAGGCAGCCCCTGTGCTTGTAGGCGTTGATCAGCCGGTCCAGCGGAAACTGATAGATCCAGTGGCAGTAGGTGCTGGTGAACGGCGGCGGCCGCCGCAGGCAGCGTCCGCACAGCCCTCCTTGCTCGGTGCCGGGCAGCCCGCAGCGGCAGAGCGGGTCGTACAGGGCGCCGCCGTCACGCAGCTCGCCGGCGCACAACCGGCAAAGGCCCTGGGGGCTGCGCCGGCCGCACAGCAGGCAGGGTTCGGCAAGGTCGAACAACATCCGTGTCCTCCGTCTTCCTTGGTGTCGGGTGCCATCATCATCGGCCCGGCGGCCGGGCCCTGCCCAGCCGACATCGGCCCAAAGCCGTGTAGGCCATGGCTGGAAATCCGGTAAGCCAAGCAGTAGCGGGTTCACGTATTTTTGACATGAAGATAAGAATGGTTATCATTGCCGCCCAGTGACGTAGCCAGGTCGCCCCCAGCCATCGTCGAAAACACCAACTGGGGGACTGCTATGTCTGCGTTACGTTTTACCCGCCTCTCCATCTGTCTGATTCTGGCCGGTAGCGCCAACCTGTACGCCGCCGACGACGATACCGATGACACCCACGAGCTGGACGCCGTCGACGTGGTCGGCGCTTCGGTGGACGGCTATGACGCCGGCATGATCACGGAAGGGTCCGGCAGCTACACCAGCGGCGCCAGCAACACCGCCACCCGCATGGTGCTCTCGCCCCGGGAAACGCCCCAGTCGGTGACCGTGATCACCCGTGAGCAGATGGAGGACTTCGACCTCAACAGTGTCGCCGAAGTGATGCAGCGGACCCCCGGGGTCACCGTCAACGCCCAGGACACCGAACGGCTCACCTTCAGCGCCCGCGGCTTCGAGATCACCAATTTTCTCTATGACGGCATGCCGTCCATGCGCATCAGCACCCTGGGCAAGCAGAGCGCCCACGCGGACACCTTTATCTACGACCGCATCGAAGTGCTGCGCGGCGCCAGCGGCCTGCTGCACGGCATCGGTAACCCGTCCGCCACCATCAATCTGGTGCGCAAGAAACCCACCCGGGAATTCGCCGGTCAGGCGGGTGTTTCGGCGAACAGCTGGGACGGCTACCGGGGCGAGCTGGACCTGGGCGGCCCGCTCACCGAAGACGGCCGGGTGCGCGGCCGCTTCGTCACCGCTTACCAGCAGGGCGAGTCTTTTCTCGATCATTACGAGAATGAAAAGCAGGTGTTCTACGGCGTTATCGAGGCGGACCTGTCCGAGGACACCATGATCACCCTGGGCGTGGATTCCATGGACTACGACCCGGAAGGCTCCACCTGGGGCGGCGTGCCACTGTTCTACAGCGACGGCGGCATCGCCGATCTGGACCGGGACACCAACCCGGCCACCGACTGGAGCAGCTGGGCCCAGGAAGCCCGCACCGCCTTCGTCAATCTGGAGCACCAGTTCCAGGGCGGCTGGTACGGCAAGCTCGCCTACACCTACCAGGAAAACAACTACGACGCCCAGCTGGCCTCCGCCGGCGGCGGGAGCCTGAACCGCGACGGCAGCGGGCTCACGTTCTGGTCCGGTCGCTACCTGGAGGACAAGAAGCAGCATACCTTCGACGCCTACGCCAACGGGCCCTTTGAACTGTTCGGCCGGCACCATGAGCTGATCGTCGGCGCCAGCTATTCGCGCAGCAAGGTCGATTACATCGGGCAGCCCTCGGTGAACTTCGACAATACTCTGGACAATCTCTTTACCTGGGACGGCGACCGGGCCAAGCCGCTGTGGGGGGATATCAACACCGACGAAAACGAGCGCGCCTCACAGACCGGCCTGTACGCCACCGCCCGCTTTAAACCCACCGACGATCTGGCGGTGATCACCGGCGCCCGCGTGGTGGATTGGCGCGTCGACCGGGGCGGCTTCAACTGGAGCGGTGACTTCGCCGAGCGCTACCAGGAAAACGGGGAAGTGGTGCCCTTCGCCGGCGTGGTGTACGACCTCACCGACCGGCACTCCGTCTATGCCAGCTACACCAGCATCTTCCAGCCACAAACCCAGCGGGACCTGAACAACCGGATACTCGATCCGGAAGAGGGCAACAGTTACGAGGCGGGTCTGAAGAGCGAGTTCCGCGACGGCCGCTTGAACACCAGCGTCGCGGTGTTCCGCGTCGATCAGGACAACCCGGCCGAGGGCACCGGCCAGCCGATCCCCGGCGGATCGCCCAATTCCGAGGCCTACAGGGCCGTGGACGGCGCCCAGACCAACGGCTTCGAGCTGACCGCCTCCGGCGAGATCCTGCCGCGCTGGCAGATGCTGGCCGGCTACACCCACCGGGTCACCGAGGACCCGGACGGCGACGAGCTGAACACCACCTCCCCGGAGGAGATGGTGCGCCTGTCCACCCGCTACCGGTTGAGCGGCCGGTTTGACGGCCTGACGGTCGGCGCCGGCGTGGCCTGGCAAAACCGGATCTACGCCTTCGTGGACCGCCCGGGTCAGAGTGGCCAATACAAATTCGTCCAGGACAGCTACACCCTGGTGGACCTGATGGCCCGCTACCGCTTCAGCCCGGCCCTGGCGGTGACCGCCAATGTCAGCAACCTCACCGATGAGAAGTACTACAACAACCTGGGCTTTTATAACGGCGGCTACTACGGCGACGCCCGTCAGTACAGCCTCAAGCTCAACTACAATTTCTAAGGTTGCAAATGATCAATAATTGATCATTGGTTAACCTTGTTACTTATTGAAAGTTGACAGGGGCCGGGGCGCTGCTAGTCTGATGCGGACTGTTCAGAGAGATTTCATCATGACTGTAGCCGCCGCCACGCCCCTGTCCGACGCCGCCCCGAACGCCGTACGCCACGATTGGCACCGCGGTGAGATCGAGGCGCTGTTCACCCTGCCGTTCAACGACCTGCTGTTCCGGGCCGCCACCGTGCACCGCCAGCACTTCGATCCCAACGCGGTGCAGGTCAGCACGCTGCTGTCGATCAAGACTGGCGCCTGCCCGGAAGACTGCAAGTACTGCTCCCAGTCCGGCCACTACAACACCGAGCTGGAGAAAGAGAAGCTGCTGGAAGTGGAGCGGGTGCTGGAAGAGGCGCGCGCCGCCAAGGAAAAAGGCGCTTCTCGCTTCTGCATGGGCGCCGCCTGGCGCAGCCCGCGCGCCAAGGACATGCCCTATGTGCTGGACATGGTGCGCCAGGTGAAATCCCTGGGGCTGGAAACCTGCATGACCCTGGGCATGCTCGACGAGGCGCAGGCACAGAGCCTGGCCGAGGCCGGCCTGGACTACTACAACCACAACCTGGACACCTCGCCGGAATACTACGGCCAGGTGATCACCACCCGTACCTACAGCGACCGCCTGACCACCCTGGCCAATGTGCGCGACGCCGGCATGAAGGTGTGCTGCGGCGGCATCGTCGGCATGGGCGAGAACCGCAACGACCGGGTCGGCCTGCTGCAGCAGCTGGCCAACCTGCCGGAGCATCCGGAGTCGGTGCCGATCAACATGCTGGTCAAGATTGAGGGCACGCCGCTGTCCGACGTGGACGATCTGGACCCGTTCGAGTTCGTGCGCACCGTGGCGGTGGCGCGGATTCTGATGCCCAAGTCCTACGTGCGGCTGGCGGCCGGGCGCCAGGAGATGAACGACGAGGCCCAGGCCCTGTGCTTCATGGCCGGCGCCAATTCCATGTTCTACGGCGAGCGTCTGCTGACCACCGACAACCCGGAAGCCACCCACGACCATCAGCTGTTCCAGCGCCTGGGCATCCATTCCCTGGACCCGCGCCATGAAGCCTCCGACGAGGCCCACGAGGAAGCGCTGCGCCAGCAAGTGGCGGAGAACGAAGCGGCGCAGAGCGGGTTGTACCACGACGCGCTGGCGTACAGCGGGCAGAGCCGGCGCGGCGCCAAGCACGTGCTGGACAAGGACACCGGCCGTCCCGCCCACCGCAAGCTGGACGCCTGAACCGCGCGGAGTCACCCCCTTGGCTTTCGATCTCACGGCGCGCCTGGACGAACGGCGCGCCCGGCAGCGCTTCCGCCAGCCGACGCTGATGGACGGCCCCTGTGGCCGCACCGCGGTGGTGGACGGCCGCGAACACCTGAACTTCTGCGCCAACGACTACCTGGGCCTGGCCGGCGACCCGGAGGTGGTGGCGGCGTTCCGCGACGCCGCCGACCGCTGGGGCGTGGGCAGCGGTGCCTCCCACCTGGTGTGCGGCCACCAGCGCCCGCACCAGCAGCTGGAAGAGGCCCTGGCGGCCCACACCGGCCGCGAGCGGGCGCTGCTGTTCTCCACCGGCTACATGGCCAACATCGGCGCCATCACCGCCCTGGTCGGCAAGGGCGACGCCCTGTTCCAGGACCGCCTTAACCACGCCTCCCTGCTGGACGCGGGCCTGCTCAGCGGCGCCCGCTTCCGGCGCTTCGCCCACAACGACGCCGCCGCCCTGTCCGGGCAGCTGGCGCGCAGCGACGCCGGGCGCAAGCTGGTGGTCACCGACGGTGTGTTCAGCATGGACGGCGACCAGGCGCCCCTGGCCGCCTATCTGGACGCCTGCGAAGCGGACGATGCCTGGTTGATGGTGGACGACGCCCACGGCCTGGGCGTGCTGGACGGCCAGGGCCGGGGCACCGCGTTCGCGCAGGGGGTCAACGGGCGGGTGCCGGTCTACATGGGCACCCTCGGCAAGGCGCTGGGCACCGCCGGCGCCTTTGTGGCCGGCTCCAACGAACTGATCGAAACCCTGATCCAGTTCGCCCGCACCTATGTCTACACCACCGCCATGCCCGCCGCCGTGGCCGCCGCCACCCTGGTGAGCCTGGACAAGGCGCGCCGTGAGCCGCAGCGCCGGGCGCATCTGAACGCCCTGATCCAGCGGTTCCGCCGTGGCGTCGCCGAGCTGGGCTATACGTTGATGGATTCCGACACCCCCATTCAGCCGATCCTGATCGGCGACGACGGCGCCGCGCTGGCGCTGAGCCGCGCCCTGGCGGCGCACGGCGTGCTGGTGTCCGCGATCCGCCCGCCCACGGTGCCGGAGGGCCAGGCTCGCCTGCGCGTCACCCTTTCCGCCGCGCACCGGGAGGCGGACGTGGACCGTCTGCTGGGCGCCCTGGAGGACAATGCATGCCGCGTCTGATTCCTTTCCACAACACCTACAAGGCCACTGGCGTCAGCGACGACCAGGCCCGGGACATCGTGCTGATCCACGGCTGGGGCCTGCACGCCATCGTCTTCGACGACATCGTGCCGGCGCTGCTGGAACGCTTCCGGGTCACGGTGGTGGATCTGCCGGGGATGGGGCAGAGCCCCCTGCCCAATGACCCCTACACCCTGGACTTCCTGGCCGACCAGGTGGCGGCGGTGATGCCGGCGCGCGCCCATCTGCTGGGTTGGTCCCTGGGCGGGCTGGTGGCGTTGCGGCTGGCGCTGGATCACCCGGACCGGGTGCAATCGGTGGTCACGGTGGCCACCACGCCGCGCTTCACCGCCGCCGACGACTGGCCGGCGGCGATGAAGCCGGACATCTTCAACGCCTTCGAGCAGATGTGCCGCGAGGATTACGAAGGCACCCTGGTGCGTTTTCTGGCGCTCAACTGCAAGGGCGCGGAAAGCATGCGCCAGGACGTGGCGCGGCTGAAGGAAATTCTCTACTTCTGCGGACTGCCCGCCCACCGGGCGCTGCGCGAGGGGCTCGCGATTCTGCGCGATACCGATTTGCGCCGCGACCTGGCGGCGCTGGAAGTGCCGCTGCATATGATCTTCGGCGCGCGCGACAACATCGTGCCGGCGGCGGCCATGGCCGCGGTCGAGCCGCTGCTGAACGAGCGCGGCGACACCGCGCTGATCGAGCAGGTCGCCCATGTGCCGTTCCTGTCCGCCCCCGATACCTTTACCCGGGCCGTTTATGACTTCTATCGCCGACACCAGCTCATTGATGGATAAGGCGGCGGTGAGCGACCGTTTCGGTCGCGCCGCGCCCAGCTACGACGCCCACGCCGGCCTGCAGCACGCCTGCGCGCTCAGCCTGCTGGACATGGCGCCGGCGGAACTGCCCGACGGCCGCGCCCTGGAGCTGGGCTGCGCCACCGCCCCCCTGGCCCGGCGTCAGCAGAGCCGCTGGCCGGACAGCCGCTGGCTGGCGGTGGACCTGTCGCCGTCGATGCTGGCGGAGGCCCGGGCTCGCGGTCGCACCGGCGAGCGCTTCCAGCCGCTGTGCGCGGACGCGGAAAGACTGCCGCTGGCCGACGCCGGCCTGGGGCTGGTGTATTCCAGCTTCGCGCTGCAATGGTGCCTGCCGGAGCGGGCCATGGCGGAAGCGGCCCGCGTGCTGGTGCCCAACGGCCACCTGTTGCTGGCGGTGCCGCTGGCCGGTTCGCTGCACGAACTGCGCGACAGCTGGGCCGCTGCCGACGGCGCCCGCCGCCCGCGCCTGAACCGCCTGCCGGCGGAGGCCGACTGGCGCCGGGCGCTCGAGGGCGCCGGCCTGTTCCCCCAGCAGTGGCGGCGGATGGCGTTCACCGAGCACTACCCGGACGTGAGAACCCTGGTCCGTGCCTTCAAGGCCACCGGCGTCGACCATGTCCAGGGCGGCTCGACCGGCCTCACCGGCAAAGCGGCCTGGCGGGCCCTGTGCGACGCCTACGAAGCACGCCGCCAGCCGGCCGGGCTGCCGCTCACCTGGGACGTGCTGTTCGTAGAAGCAATCAAGGAACCCCATGGCTGATACCCCTTCCCCCGAACGTCCCCCGCTGCCCGTTCTCAAGGGCGTGTTCTTTATCACCGGCACCGACACCGAGGTGGGCAAAACCTGGGTCAGCTGCCGGCTGCTGGAGCGTGCCCGGGAGGCGGGCCTGAGTTGCTACGGGCTCAAGCCGATCGCCGCCGGCTGCGAGGAGACCGCCGACGGGTTGCGCAACGAGGACGCCGTGAATCTGATGGCGTCATCGTCGCTGGCGCTGCCCTATGACGTGGTCAACCCGGTGGCGCTGAAAGCGGCCATCGCGCCGCACATCGCCGCCCGGCAGGAGGGGCGGCGGATCAGCCTGTCGCAACTGGCCGGCTATGTGCGCGGTGCCCTGAGCAGCCATCCGGCGGACCTGGTGCTGGTGGAGGGCGCCGGCGGCTGGCGGGTGCCGCTTAACGACCGGGAAATGCTCTCCGCGCTGGCGGTGGAACTGAACCTGCCGGTGATCCAGGTGGTGGGCATGAAGCTCGGCTGCATCAGCCATGCGCTGCTCACCGCCGAGGCGATCCAGGCGGACGGGCTGCGCTACACGGGTACCGTGGCCAACTGCTTCGGAGAGATGGCGGTGCGGGAGGAAAACCTGATCACCCTGCGGCAGCACCTGCCGGGGGCGTTCACGGTGATTTAGCGCCCGGCGTCGCCGGGCGCCGTGGCCATGATCAGATGTTGGGGTTGAGGGTGTAGGTGCCGGTCACGCTGGCCTGGTCGAGGATGTGCCTCTGCATGGCTTCCACCACCTGGGGGCCGCGAATTTCACCGCTCAGGCCCAGGGACGTCTCGCCCAGCGCGTAGACGGTGAAGGTGTAGTGGTGCAGCCGCTCGTCGTTCCAGGGCGGGCAGGGGCCGTCATAGCCGCCATAGACGCCTTTCATGTCCGGGTCGCCGGCCAGGAAGTCGGTGTAGTCGTTGGCGCCGCGAATGCCTTTCGCGGTTTGCCCGATCTCCTTGCCGCGCGGCACCACGCCGTCGGCGTCCTCGCCTTCATCGATCTGCCGCACGTCGGCGGGAATATCCACCAGAACCCAGTGGTAGAAATCCGCCCGGGGCAGATCCGCGGGCACGGTTTTGCCGTCCTGGTTCACGTCGGAGGCATCGGTGGGCGCGTCCGGGTCCACCACCAGCAGGGCGAAGCCTCGGGTGCCTTCCGGTACGCCGTCCCAAACCACCTTGGGGTTGCGGTTGTCGCTCAGGCTCATGTGTTCTTTAGGGTCGGGTACCGCGAATGCGAACGGGCCGGGAATCGGCTGGCCTTCGTTCACGCCTTCCACAGTAATGCGCATGCTCTCCTCCTGATTGGCTTAAAAGTGCCGTCTCTACAATACGGCCTACCCCCAGCATTGCGTCTCCGGCACCGGTAATTCAAGCCCCGTGGGTGTCCGATTTCACGCAACGGTCCGACGCCTGTCATCGCCTTGTCAATCTTCGCTGGGCGTTTACAGGGTCTTACAGAGCGCAACAGTTTAGTACGGCCGTGCAACTGTTTAAGTGCAACTTCCTGCTTACGCTTTGCCTGGATTCTTTTATTTGGGGAGATCGGGGTATGGATCGCAAGCGTCGTCGTCTGGTGCAGGCCATGGCCGTGGGCAGTGCCGCCACCTGGGTGGCCGGTTGTGGCGGGGGGAGTTCATCCGACTCGCCGCCGCCGTCATCGGCTGCGCCCAATCAACCGGAAACGCCGGAGACGCCGGCGCCTTCCGAACCACGGATGCCGCGGGTGGATTTCGCCCATGGGGTGGCCTCCGGTGATCCGCTCGCCGATCGGGTGATGCTGTGGACCCGGGTGACGCCCCGCGAGGAGACGGCGGCGCCGATACCGGTGACCGTCACGGTGGCCCGGGACGCGGCGCTGCTGGACCCGGTGGCGCGCTTCGAGACCCAGGCCGACGCCGAGCACGATTTCTGCGTCAAACAGGACGCCACCGGGCTGGAAGCGGGGCGCTGGTATTACTACCGGTTCAGCGTGGCGGAGCAGCGCTCGCCCATCGGCCGCACCCGCACCCTGCCGGCGGCGGACCGCTACGTGGACCGGGCGCGGTTCGCGGTGGTGTCCTGCGCCAATATTTCCCACGGCTATTTTTCCGTCTACAAGACCCTGGCCGAGCACGGCGACCTGGATTTCGTGCTGCACCTGGGCGACTACCTGTACGAATACGGCATCGGCGAGTACGGCGACGTGCCCGACCGGGACCCGCAGCCGCCCCACGAAATGGTGACCCTGGAGGACTACCGCCAGCGCCACGCCCAGTACAAGGGCGACGTGGACCTGCAGGCGGTGCACCAGCAATACCCGATGATCGTGATCTGGGACGACCACGAAAGCACCAACGACAGCTACCAGGACGGCGCCGAGAACCATCAGCCGCTCACCGAAGGCGACTGGGAGACGCGCAAGAACATCGCCCGCCGGGTGTATTTCGAATGGATGCCGATCCGCGAACAGAACCCGGGGGATTTCGCCACCATTTACCGGCGCTTCCAGTTCGGCGACCTGATCGACCTGAGCATGCTGGATACCCGCCTGGAGGGCCGCGACGAGCCCCTGTCGTTGCCGTTCGACCCGGCCCGCAACGACCCGGAGCGGCGTCTGATCAGCGACACCCAGATGCAGTGGTTGCTGGACGGCCTGAGCGCCTCCACCGCCCGCTGGCGGTTCATCGGCCAGCAGGTGATGTTCGCCCAGCTGAACATCGCCGAGATTCCCTCGCTCAATGAGCACGCGCCGCAACTGCGCGGCAATCTGTCGGCCATCAACATGGATCAGTGGGACGGCTACGCCGCCGATCGCCTGAAGATTCTCAACCACCTGGACGACAACAACATCGACAACGTGGTGATTCTCACCGGCGATATTCATACCTCCTGGGCCAGCGAAATCTATCGCAACCCGGGCACCTTGCTCGGCGACCTGTTTGACGCGCCCCTGGCCGCCGAATTCGTCACCCCGGCGGTGACCAGCCCGGGCTTCCCGGAAGGCGCGGCGGAGCTGGCCGGCGTCGCCGTGCCGGTGGTCAATCCGCACATCCGCTATGTGGAAGCCAAATCGCGCGGTTTCATCCTGATGGACGTGAACCACCAGCGTGCCCAGGCGGAGTTCTACTACGCCCGTGACATCGAGTCCTTCGACCTGCGCGGGCAGATCGACGAAAGCAAAACCAAATTGGTGGCGGTGTACAGCGGTGACAGCCGGCTGCGCGAAGAAGGCCTGCGGCCCTCGCGCCCGCGCACCCTGCGCACCGCGCTGTTCCACCCGCCGGCACCGGCGAGCGCATCCACGGAGGAGATGGCATGAACTGGACAATCCAACGAC
>ERZ724563.164-NODE-164-length-14190-cov-3.407310_pt1 | contig 14190 bp, 7 predicted proteins | sample MGYA00375857_ERZ724563 | MGnify/ENA primary metagenome ERZ724563 (study PRJEB28725, sample SAMN03264850) | marine sediment metagenome | biome: marine pelagic biome; feature: marine oligotrophic desert; material: marine snow | place: Pacific Ocean:North Pacific...
ATACAAAAACACTGTTTTCCTAAAAAATCAGGTGTGTCTTATAAAACGAGATGATGAACTATGCATAGACCTTTGTGTGACTGAGTCTCATCTCTGTCTGTGAAGATGAAATGCCCTGCCTCTCACAGATAATTTCCGATTTTTTCAACAATTTTCTATCAATTTAACAATTGTTAAAGACGGAGCATTCAAATAGCCATATCTTGGCGTCCTTGATAATCATCAGTCACTTTACCCCAAGGTTGGTGTGAATTTTTGATGATTGATATTTATTTCATCGTTCATCTAAAACGCTTAGCAATTTATGAATGATAATTATAGGAGACATGCTTTCCCCCATTTCCGAGGGAAGTAGTGCTTTCATTTAACATTTTTCATGTGAGTTTTAATGGATCTAGCTTTTGGTAATGTACGGAGTTGTATCGTTCATCAATTTGAACGGGTGGTTGATTTAACGGAAGATGAAGTCAACTTACTGATGACACTAGAAAATAATGAACGTGAATTTCAAGCCGGTGAAGAACTGACACGTAAAGGTAAGTACAACAATTATTTCTATACACTCCAGTCAGGTCTGGCATGTGCTATCAAAACCCTGGCTGATGGACAAAGACAGGTGTTGGACATTTTCCTGCCAGGACAAATTATCGGCTTACAAGAAATTGGGTTGAAAAACTCATTCACAGAATTTCGTGCGTTAACGAGGCTGAAAGCGCATCCATTTCCCAAACAATCACTAACGAAAATTTTTGAACAATCGCCTAAGCTGGCTAAAATTTTCTTCACCATCATGGCCAGAGAGCAAGCCATGTTAATTGAGAGAATCGTCAACATCAGCAGGCGAAATGCGCCTGAGCGACTGGCTCATTTTCTGGTAGAAATGAAAATGCGGCTGGGATCATGTGCCTGTGATTTTCATCTACCCATTAATCAAAGCCTGATTGGTGACACGCTCGGGATCTCCTCTGTTCATGTCAGCCGTACCTTAAAACACTTACGTGATTTAGGATTAATTGATAATAAACAGGGTCATATAGTGATCATTGATATTGATGGACTGATAAAATTGTCCAGTTTTGATAGTGGCTATCTGGAAACGTTAGCTGAGTGGAATTAGACACGTCATCCTAACTTCATGGACTGAGTATATACTCTCATGCTTTATAAACACATACTTAGTCTAAAGGCGATTCCAGTAATTTAACAAACGAAATAATATCTTTGTTTTATTTAATATAAGCTCCTATTATCATGGCAGCTTTGAGAATTGCTCATAGCCAAAGTTTTGGCATAAAAATCCGTGTTATTGATCTTATAACGTTTTTCAAACGAGACGGAATATCATTGTAGTTTTTTAGAGACTCTGCACCTATACCAATCATTATCGGTTGAATATTAAACCGTGGAATAATGGGTTCACCTGATAAATACTTTTCCATCAAACTAGGAAATAGAGCATATTCAACTACTATTTTATTGCCAGGTGTTCCAACGAAATCCTTTTTGTTTAAAAAATGTTTTTCATACCCCCTACTTGTAAAACCGATTATACGAGTGTCGGCCCAATGATCATTACCAAAAAAAGTCAACCATTCAGGTACTAAACGCATATCTATATAAACTTCAAAGTTTTTTGGTGCTTTTCGTAGCAGCCTTTCAATATTTTGTATTTTAATTCTGCCAGTAAGTTTCCAATAAACACGTTCTTGAGAAGCGCCTTTTATAATATCTATAAATGCCCTATCCATCATCTGTAGTTCTGAGTGGCCCTTACCAAACTCAGGATTACAATCAGCCATGGAACTATGAAATACCACATCAATATCAAATGGATTTTCGTTTTTTGAAATCAACTCCAAAGAAGAGAGGTCTGCACCTGAATTCTCACAAAATATGATTTGGTCATACATTTTTTGATTAAGATTAAGATAAAAACGTAGAGTATTTTCATAATCGGCTAAGCGAAGTTTAGGGTCTGAGCGTCTGGTTACATTTCCTTTTGCATTTGGAATGATTGTTGATGTTAGTAAAAGTGTATTGCTTTTCATTATTTCTTTTTCATCCTAAGTGCTGATATATTTTTTGATTTTTAAAAATTAACATTATTCCAATGTGCATGGGCTTGTATATGTTCTATGTATTAAATTAAAGCATAAGCTTCTTTACAATTGATAAATTAAATTTTCTCACGTAACGCTTATACACTGTATTTTTAGCCCACTTTCACGTTGATGTCGGGTTTGAATGGTATGACGCAGCGTGCCTTCTTTACTCAGAATAAACACCTGTTGTTTGGCTCGGGTAATCGCGGTGTACAGCAGTTCACGGTTAAGAATAGGGCTGATTTCATCCGGTAATAAAATACTGACGCTATCAAACTCGGAGCCCTGGCTTTTATGTACTGTCATCGCAAAGGCGGTCTCATGAGCCGGAAGACGGTTAATCGGGACCCAACGTACTTCCTCATCAAAACAAAAGCAGGCGCGAAGCTGGCCGCTATCGTCATAGAGAATAATGCCGGTATCACCATTAAACAGACGTTGCCGGTAATCATTTTGAGTGATCATGATCGGTCTGCCAGCGTAAAACGGTAAGCTGGTCCGCCAGCCGCGTTGTGCTAATAAACGCATCAACAAACGATTCACCGATAACACTGATTGCGGCCCTTGTTTTAACGCCGCCAAAATTCGGAATGCATCAAATGCTGCTACCACCGTTTGCGGAGTTTGTTTAGACTCAACCGCGTCGATAAAGGCTTGGTACCCCTTTAGAAACCGTGATTGCTGTTGCTTTTCATCCGTGTCATACCAGATATCATTAGCTTCCGGATTCAATAAAGCGAGTGACGCCAACACATCACCATCATTCACCTGTTTGGCTAACTGCCCAATGGCGCTGTCTTTATCGAAACGATAACTGTGTTGAAGTCGAACAAAGCTATTTAGCAGTGTGGATGGCGTTGAGTTTTCTTTGACCGGAATGTCTAGTTCGGGGAATTGCTCACTGAACTCAGCCGTAAACTGGCCTTGTTGTTCATCACTCAAATTCGCTAACACCGCACCAGACTCAACGGACGCCAACTGCTGACTATCCCCCAATAAAATCAGTCTGGCTGAAGGCGATAACGCCCGCATTAATTTGGCCATCAAGCTGATATCGATCATTGAGGCTTCATCGATAATTAACACATCTAAAGGCAGCGGTCGTTCAGCATGGTAACGGCCCTGATCGTTATGCTCGGTAATGCCCAATAAACGGTGCAGCGTTTTGACCTCATAAGCATGCTGCGTACTAATGGATTGCTGCAATCTGGCAGCCGCTTTACCTGTCGGTGCAGCCAAACCAATATGCAGCTCGGGAGATTGCTGCTGCAAACTATTGAGCATGCTTAATACTATCGTTGTTTTACCCGTGCCAGGACCACCGGAAATAACAGCAAACTGTCTGCTTAATGCCACCGCTACAGCGATTTTTTGCCAGTCTGGACCTTCAATCACACTGGTCCATCGGCCTAAATCTTCATTGAGCTGTTCAAGATCAATATCATTCACAGGCTGTAAACGTTGTTGAATCAGACTGGCAACATCCTGCTCATCACGATAATAACGATAAAGGTAAAGCAAGCCCTGCTCAGTCAAAATCAGCGGTGTGTAATCTCCAGGTTGCCCGACTGTTTTGGCTAATGACAAGATTTCCATCCAGTCATCAACGCTTTCTGGTAATACCGATTTCAGTGGCTGACAAAATGTCGGTAATTGCTGCAAATTCAAGCAAACATGACCTTCGGCAATCGCTTCTGATAATAATGCTGCCGTGATACTCACCACTGGGCGCATGCCCTGCTCTTTACGATCAATATAAGCGGCAAACTGGCAAGCTAATTCGCTTAAACCGTGCTGGCGTAATAACTTCAGCAAATCAGACATCGCCTACCTCACGCATGCAAACATCTAGTGCCTCAAGTAATGCTGAAGATGGCCGCTCAAAATACACACCCGATTGTCCCCAATCAGGATGCATGCCACGAATGAATAAGTAATACACTCCACCAAAATGCTGTTCAGGGTCATAGTCAGGCAATCGTGTTTTTAAATAACGATGCAAAGCCAGGCTGTAAATCAGATATTGCAAGGGATAACTATGTGCCACCATTGCCTCATCCAGCGGTGCTTGTTGATAATTTTCTGCCCGAGTCCCTAACCAATTGGATTTATAGTCAGCAATATAAAAACGACCATCCTGCTCAAACACCAGATCAATAAAGCCTTTCATAAAGCCACTCAAATCAGCGAATTGTAATGACTTCACGATAGGATTGAGAATCGGATAATCAGCCACAAATGGCAGTAAGGTGTCTTTTAAATGTTTTGTTGTTAGATGCGTCACTGGAAAGAAAAATGCCATTTCATCTAAACGCTGATGTGGCTGAATATCACGTAAGGTCAATCCGCTTTGCTTATCTAATGACGTGGTGACAACGGCCTCTAACCACGATGACACGGTGGCAGACCATTCTGTATCAATGCCAAACTGGCTTAGCGTTTTATCTACCAGCACGTTGAGTTCTTCATTCTGCTGCTGAAAATCCCAGTGCTCAAATAAGCTATGTAAACAGGTCCCTGCATTAGCGCCTTTCGGAAAACCAAAACGATCCTGACGTGGTTCACTGTTAGGCGTTTCCACTGGCAGCAAAGGTGCGTCATGGTCTGGTAACTCCATATGTTGGCCATGACTGAGGCCAGTAAAACTGCCGATATGCCATGGTGTCTGAATCAGTCCCTGAAACTCTCGGGCCTGTAATGTCTCTGCTGTCGTTTCAGCTTGTTTGACGATAGGTGCTGCTTCCAGATCCCAGTTCACTCTATCCATATTCGCGTTTTGTGCGTTGACCATCTCTTGCAAATCTTGCTGCATCTGGCCCGCATCAACACTATCTAACTCGGGATGAAGTAGCTGAAACAACGCACTCTGCTGCACATTTTTCACTGGTGCCCAGACAATTACACAACGCTCACGAGCACGGGTCAATGCCACATAAAGTAAACGTAAATCCTCAGCTTGCTGTTCTTCAGCCACAATCGGCTGAGCTTCAGAAAAACCAGGTTCACCAAATGCCACACAGGCTTGATTATCGTCTTCACGATGAAAGGTCATCACGGTAGGTGATTGATTAAACTGGCTCTGATGCCAAAGGAAAGGACAAAACACAATCGGGTATTCCAGCCCCTTGCTGGTGTGAATGGTAATGACTTTGACCAGTTGCTCATCACTTTCCAGACGAATCTGAGCTGCATCGCCACTTTTATCCGCCGCCTGACGCTGTGAAGCTAACCACATCAAAATGGCTTCCATCGTATTATTGCGGCGGGTCGCATGTGCCTGAATCAGTTCGGCTAAATGCAATAAGTTAGTTAATTGCCGTTCACCATCAGCCAAAGCTAACCAGCGACGCTGCACATCCAGTGCAGCAATTAAGGCACGAAACATCACAATAAATCCGGCTTGCTGCCACTGCTCATGCAGCGAGACAAAAAAGTCTGTTTGCTGCAGCCACTGCTGTTCGTCTTGTTGTAACTGATAGATATCCAATGCCGTTTTAGCAAATAATGGCGTGGCTAAAGCCGTGGCAATCAAACTATCATTGCTCGGTTGAGCAATCGCCATTAACACCCGCTCCAACATCACTGCTTGAGGGGTTTCAAATACACTGTCACGCGACTGTTGCACACTGTTCACACCACGAGCACGTAATGCTTGTTGAATCGTTGTCGCTTGTTTGTGACTTCTGACTAAGATAGCAATATCACCACCATTCAAGCGACGCTGACTGCCATCTTTATCGGTCAGCATGACCTCACCAGCAGCAGATTGATTTAATAAATCAGCTATCTGATCAGCTGAAATATCTGCCGCGTATTGCATCATATCACTGACATTAAATGGCTTGTCAGATGCCATCCATACCCACGATAAGGGCGACACGGCTTGTCCAGTGATGGTTAAACACGCTTCATCAGGACGTGCAGCCTTGACCGGTAGAAACGGAATGTCTTCATATAAAAAAGGCTGTGGCACGCGTTCGAACAGATGATTAACGGCCTGCACTAAACGTGGATGAGATCGCCAGTTAGTATCCAGATTAAACTCATTACTAGCAGCATGTTTGGCTTGCAGATAGGTAAAAATATCAGCGCCACGAAAGCTATAAATCGCCTGTTTAGGATCGCCGACAAAAAACACGGGCTGTTCGGTATTTGCAAAAATCGTGTGAAAACAATCGTATTGAATCGGATCGGTATCCTGAAACTCATCAATCAATGCTGCTTGAAACTGTTCACGAATTTTAGCCATCAGCTTATCTGCCTGCGGTCCGTGAAGCGCCTGTTGCAAATTAAGCAGCAGATCATCAAAAGCCTGCAGTTTTAATTGCTGCTTGCGTTTTGGTAGCTCACTCGCCAGATAATCTGCTAACTGCTGACGTAATTGTTGCAGCTGTAATGAACGGGCTGTTTGCAATTGTTGATCCGTATCAAGCAAAGCATCACATGCCCGCCATAAACTCAGTTCTGGTAACTCCTGACCTTTTTTTAATGCCTGTGTCAGTTCGGCATGACCAAACTTGGCAAATTTCTCAAACAAGCCCGCTTGTTTTCCGGCCTGCATCAGACTATCCATTTCAGCTATCCAACTGCTGACACTGGCAGTGCGATATTTATTACCGTTAAGTAAGTTTTTGTCCTGCAATACAGCAATGGCTTGTTCACGCTGTAGCCACCATAGCGACTGAACGTGGTCGAACTGCTCATTAAATAAGCTTTGTAATGGTTCGGCCGCCATCTCAGGTAAAGGGATAACTTCAAGATAAGGCTTGCCGATCACACTGCTCACCGACTGCAATAAACTTTCCGGATTTTGGCGGTTTTGTAATAAATATCGAGCAAAGGCTTTATCAGCTGAGCTGACATGACGACGCCAGAAATCATCAGCTACCGCTTGTCGAAGCTCTTGTTCGTCAGCCACCATTTCCATATCAAAAAAATGGCCGCTTTCAAACGCAAAGTCTTGCAAAGCTCGCTGACAGAATCCGTGAATAGTATAGATAGCCGCTTCATCAAAGCTTTGAATCGCCAGTTGTAAACGTTTTATCGCCTGAGGATCTGCCTGCTCTTGTTGGCTCAGTTGTTTACGTTCATCAACCAGTCTTGCCCGTAAACGTCCTCGTAACTCTTCAGTTGCTGCACGGGTATAGGTCACTACCAGAATCTGGCTGACCTCCAGTTTTTGTTCTACCACCAGTCGGCAATAAAGCTCTGCCAGCGTAAATGTTTTGCCTGTACCGGCGCTGGCTTCAATCAGGTTGATGCCTTTGAGTCCAACCGTATTCACATCAAATTGGGCGCTCATAATTGCCCTCCCTGAATGTGTTGTTGAATCGGCTCGTACACTTGCAAAGCAATATCGGCAAAGCGTTCATCCAAAGGATTAGCAGGAAAACAGTGTTGATAATAGGCATCATCCTGCTCAGCCATCACAAACTCATTAGCTGGGGCCCAAGTTCGTTCAGCAACCTGCTGGGCTTTTTCTCGTTGCTTACTCAAGGCTTGTTTGGCATAAGCCAGACTGGTTTTATCAAACAAAGGCAGTGGTTGCTGACAGCCTTGCCAATATAAGTTCAGATAATGTTCTAATAAAAACTGAGCGTCGATGACTGGGGTGAAGGTGATCTCTTCATCTTCAAACACCAATTGTGTTTCCAGCGTGACGCCCTCGGGTTTAAGAATATTAAGAATCAAATGCTCTAACCAGCCGTTGATCAGATCTCGTCCTTTTTTACGAGATAAACGATATCTCAATAATCCTGATGCACTCAGCTTATCAAGCTGACCACTCAGCGTGAATTTACCAATTTCTAATTCAAATGGCACAGCAGGAAGACGCTGCTCAGTTAAATATGGCGTTAAGGTATCAATAAACGCTTCGACTTTCTGACTCTCCTGTTGCAGCCATTCATCACCAAACTCACCTTGCGGTAACATGCCCGTCGCCTGCACCAGCTCAGATATATTCAGATCAGGCGTGTCACTCAGTTTGTTTTCTAATAACCACTGCCGCAGTTGCCAGGCTTCCAGCCCATTTAATTCAAACGGCTCTCGGCTGCTGATTTCATCTTCATCCAGTTCCAATCTGACACCCAGTCGTTCACGGCAAAGGAATCTAGCCGGATGCATAAAAAACTGATTGAGTTGCATCAAATTAATATCACGCCATGACTCATCCGCTTCTGGCAACGGCTCAGCAAACCACAATTGTGACTGGCTGTCTTGAAATGAAACCGGACATTGCAGAGCATTAAAACTAAACAAATTGTTATGTTGCTGATCAAAATAACGACGGCTAAATGCCTGTAAGGGATGATGTGTCACTAGCTGATTTATTACCGACTGGCCTTGCTCATCGATAAACCGCTCATCCAGATAATCCAATAAATCACTAATTAACACAGACGGTGGAATCTCGGCATTATCAGTAATGCTGGCACCGATATAACTGATATAAAGTGTTTGCTGAGCTGATAATAAGGCTTCGAGGAACAGATACCGATCATCATCACGGCGAGAACGGTCACCTTCACGATGATGGTGTGCCAGTAAGTCAAAGCCCAAACTCGGTTGGCGGCGTGGGAAAACATCATCATTCATACCAATCAGACAGACCACATCAACGGGAATGCTACGCATCGGCACCATGCCACAGAAGGTAACACCATGCCCCATAAAACGATGACTGTTATCCAACGGTTCCAGGTGAGATTGCTGCCAGCTCAAGATCACGTCGATGCCAAGTGGCTCATCAAATTCGGCCAGTTCGGTACTTTCAATCATCCGATCGAGCTGGGTACGAATAGAAATCAGCTCGCGTTCTGCCAACGGATCATCCAGCTGTTCTGCCTCAAAGAAGGTGTCCAGACAGCGGTTTAAATGCTGTTGCCAATCATGGGGTGTGCGTGGAAGGCTGAGCTGTTGTCGCCAGTCATCCAGTGCAGAAATAAACTGTGATACTGCCGCCACAATCCCGGCTTTATCACCAGTAATACCATCCATAGCAAGTTGGCCATCAAACAAGCGCCAGGGTTCGCCTTGCTCGGTCAGCGGCATCGCATAGCCCAGTAATAAACGGTCCAAACCTGCTCGCCAGGTATTGGCGTCATTAGCGGGTAACTCCAATGCCATTTTATCTTTGGCATCATGACCCCAACGAATCCGGGTTTGCTGACACCATTCACGCAACCATAATAAGGCATTTTCATCGAGCTGGAAACGTTGCTGGATAGCCGGGCATTCCAGTAATGCCAACACACTTTCCACATCAAATCGTGACTGCGGCAACGCTAAAATACTAAACCAGGCATTGAGTAAAATACTCTCCTGCTGGCCGCTACTATCAGCAATACTAAAAGGAATCGCATGAGCCGGATCAGCCGCGCCAAATACAGCTTCAATCCACGGTGCATACACATCAATATCCGGCGTCATCACCACAATATCGGTGGGTGATAAATCAGGGTGCTGTTCAAATAAAGCCAGCAATTGATCCTGCAAAATTTCCATTTCCCGCATCGGGCTATGACAGACCTGAATCAGAATAGAGTTATCGTCAGCACTCGCCACTTGCTGCTCACCGACCTCCAGCTCAAACATATCGGTTTTTAACATGCCAAGCATGGTGTCTGGTATGGGCTCAACAAAACAGGTCTCAGCTTCATGAGGCAAGTCCTGACATTGGCGAAAAAACTCCTGACCTTGTTTGCCTAAGCTTGCCAATAAAGGGTGACCCACATCCGCATTCAATTCTGGTTCGGGATCGTCCAGCATCAATTCCAACTGCTGACGTTGTTGCTGTTTGGGGTCGATCAAATCCCCCCAATAATGCTGACTGGGTGATAAATAAAACAAGGTGATATCGACAAACTTCGCCATCAGGGCAAAGGTCTGTAAATAGACAGGTGGCAGCGAAGAAATACCAAAAATACTGAGTCGTTCTGGCAGACCTGCAGGCTTTTCTGTGGCTGTTTGTAAAAGCTGATTGAGCTGGTTTAACAATCTGGCCCGATGCATGGGTTCAGCATCGTCAGCCGTTATTTTCTGCCATAGATGCCCTTGCCAGTTTGCGCTTTCTCCCTGCTCCCACTCGGCTATCCAGTCCGGTCGATACATCAGATATTGGTCATAAGTATCAGCCAGCCGTTCAACTAACTGAAAACGCTTTAACTCATCGGCTTGTTCACCTAAATACGCCGCAATCGCCTCAAACTCGGGCTCATTGGCTAGCTCAGGCAACATGGCAAATAAACGCCAGCTAATCGGCGCTTTAGCATAGGGAGAATGTAAAGGAATATCGGGCCAGATTTGCCGAAACAAACGCCAGATATAGGCCGAAGGAAAAGGGAACTCGGTATTGGCAGCAATGCCTTGTTCATTGGCGATAAATAACGACAACCAGCGCGCCAGCTCGTTACTTTGCACAATAATATTTTCCTGCTCAAACGGGCTGAGCGGTTCAGACTGAAGTTGTTCAGCAAGCCAGGCAGCAAGATGTCTGCTGTCATTACTGTACACAATCTTCAGCATGTGGATTCCTTCACGTCAAAAGCCACATATTACGGGATGTTGCAGTTGAAACAAACTGCTTTTCTGATTCTTTGCTTAACTTGGTCTCATCGTATTGTTTTCGAAAAAAGCATCATTGATACACACTTAAAATTTTTATTCGTTAGCATATTTTATTTTTATCATTTGTGTCATAACTCACATTAATTCCAAAATTCATAACATTGTCATAAAGCATCACTACTCTAGCCATCGATATCCATTATCTGACCTGGAGGTAACGTGAAAAATACACATAAACTACTTTTTGTTTCGATGCTAGCAGCACTCTACAATGCACCGGCTATGGCGGCGGATTGTGTTGAAGGTGGCACAAGCGGCTCACCCACTCTGCTATGTACTGCGACAGACAGCAATAATATTGATGACGACCGCGACAATTTATCTGTGACCGTTGAAAACGGTGCAGAGCTGGTTGATGCCAATGATCGTCCAGTGCAACTGGAAGGTGCAAACCAATCTATCGTCAATTATGGCCTTATCGAAAGCGGCGATGATGATGCGATTCGCGGCAAAGGCACCAACCTGACGGTTGATAACTCAGGCACCATTATTGGTGGTGACCGTGGCATTCGTCTGCAGGACGATGCTGACAACTTCACTTTAATTAACCGTGAAACAGGCATCATTTCAGCTGAGAATCAGGCCGTCAGATTAGATAACGATGCCGAATTGGAAAATGCCAGCATCACCAATTACGGCCTTATTGAAAGTGAAAAGGGACGTGCTATTCAAAGCCGCGGCCCAGGCACAACAGTCGTGAACTACGGCACTTTACGTGGTGATGAAGAAGTCATCGAAGCACGTGAAGACTTCACACTTGAAAATCACGGCACTATCGCTTTGAATGGTTTGTCATGGGATGCAGGCACTCAAACATGGACAAATGCTGGCGCGACCGATGATGAAGACGGTGTGCAATTTGCCGGTGGTACAGCAAATAACTACGGTGTCATTCTAGGCACGGACGACGGTATTGATATTGACGAAGGTAAAGTACATAACCATGCTACAGGCGTCATCGTTTCTACCGGCACAGCCAGTGACTCACTCAATGGTGGTAATGGTATCGACATCGATCCTTTATTCGAACCGACCAAAGGTGATGACCGTGTCGCAGGTCCCCTGACTATTGTTAATGAAGGTTACATCGAGGGTGTCCATGCCATTGGTGCAGACGAAGCCGCTACATCTGAAGTGACGGTAACGAACAGTGGCACTTTAGTCGGCCGCTCAGGCACCGCTATTCAATTTGCGCCTAACCAAGGCAACAGCAGCCTGACACTGACTGGCAACAGTGAAATTGCGGGCGATGTGATATTTGGTGGTGGTGACGATAAAGTCGTTGTTGATGGACTGACGTCCACATCAGGCTTATTAAGCACAGGCATTTTTGACGGTGGTGAAGGTATCAACAGCATTTTCTTCAATGATTTCGAGCTGTCAGATATTTTGTCATTTGAGATTTCTGATGCCCTCGTCTACTTATCATTAGGTGTGGATAGTGGCGAACTGTTATCAGGCAAGTTCAAAAACTTCTCATCATGGGGCTTCGGTGGTGATGGCATGTTCTCTACTGAGTATCTTGCTAGCCAATTCTCTAACCCAAGCGCCGTACCATTACCAGCAGCACTGCCTCTGTTTGCTTTTGGTTTAGTAGGTATGTGGGCTGGCCGTTCACGTCTGAGAGGGGCTAAAGCAGCCTAATTTGGTTGTCATTTAAAGACCTGAGTTAGGGTCAGTGTAAACACTTAATATGGCGTGTTTGCACTGGCCCTAAATTATTTTTGAGCTGATAAAACGCTTGTTAAAGCAACCACCATTCTGATTAGGTATGTTAGTGTCTCACTCATTATTTCAGTGTCAGAAAGAGGCCAGTTTTGAATTCTCGACATATTGTTTGGTTCACTTTTTTATTACTGCTTCAGGCATGTTCCTCGATACCGACGACACAAAACCGCTCGGATACCGCATTACACTTGGCTAACAGCCAGGGCTGGCAATCACAAATCCTCACCACGTCTTCATTTCATTTGCAAAGCTTTGTTCCTAAAAATAGCAAACCATCAAAACGTTTAACAATTTATATTGAAGGTGATGGTTTAGCCTGGTTAAGCCGTCGAAAAATATCTTCTGATCCCACCCCGGTCGATCCGCTGGTACTCAAACTCGCAGTGCAAGATAAACAAGCGGTCTATCTGGCTCGCCCTTGTCAGTATGTGAAGTCAGACAGTTGTGACAAAAAGCTATGGACCTCAGCCCGATTTTCAACCGAGGTTGTAGAATCCATGAATCAAGCTGTGACTGAACTCAAAAATCAGTTTCAGGCTTCATCGCTACGCCTAATTGGTTACTCAGGTGGTGGTGCCATCGCTACTCTATTAGCCTCTGAACGAAATGATGTCGACCAATTGGTCACCGTGACAGGTAATCTTGATACAACAGCCTGGACAGAAATGCAGCATATTTCAGCGTTAACAGACTCACTTAACCCGGCAGATGCATGGCAAAAACTCACTGATGTTCCACAAATTCACTTTGTTGGTAGTGAAGACAAGATCATGCCTGAGGCAATTGCCAGATCGTATCAGCAACATTTTCCTGACGCGCAACAGCCTGAAGTCAGAGTGATTACTGGCATGACTCATCACTGTTGCTGGGCGGAACACTGGCCGGAGTTGTTAATGGAAATAAACACGTTCAAGTAAATTTTGTTTATGCCACTTTCACAACATTTATGTGTCAATACACGCAGAGCATAACAATCAAAGGATGAATATGACGAAGATATACCATAAAAATGACGCGGCCATTTCTGAGCTTGATGAACTGCAATATCATGTTACTCAGCAATGTGGTACCGAACCGCCTTTTAACAATGCTTACTGGGATAACAAAGAGCCAGGTTTATATGTAGATGTAGTGTCTGGCGAGCCTTTATTTACCTCGTTAGATAAATACGACTCGATGTCTGGCTGGCCTAGTTTTACCCGTCCACTCGACGCCAACAATATCACTGAGCATAGTGATGACACACTAGGTATGGTCAGAACCGAAGTGCGTTCGAAATACGGTGACTCGCATCTGGGTCATGTCTTCCCTGATGGGGCAGAAGAACATGGTGGCTTGCGTTACTGTATTAACTCGGCCAGCTTACGCTTCATCCCCCAAGACCAATTAGCTGCTGAAGGTTACGCTGACTACCTGCCCTTGTTTGACAATGACGAATCAACGGATACCGACACGATTGAAACAGCTATCTTGGCCGGTGGCTGCTTCTGGGGAATGGAAGAACTGTTCCGTCACCAACCCGGCGTGATTAATACCCGTGTTGGCTACACTGGCGGCCATGTGCCTGATGTCACTTATAAAGATGTAAAACAAGGCGACACTGGTCATGCTGAAGCGATTGAAGTGATGTTTGATTCTTCACAAACCAGCTACCGTGATATCCTGGAGTTTTTCTTTATGGTGCATGACGCCACCACCAAAAACCGTCAGGGAAATGATATCGGTGACAGTT
>ERZ724563.179-NODE-179-length-13390-cov-3.181030_pt1 | contig 13390 bp, 13 predicted proteins | sample MGYA00375857_ERZ724563 | MGnify/ENA primary metagenome ERZ724563 (study PRJEB28725, sample SAMN03264850) | marine sediment metagenome | biome: marine pelagic biome; feature: marine oligotrophic desert; material: marine snow | place: Pacific Ocean:North Pacific...
GTTAATAAGTGGCTTTGCTGGAAGTTTGCCGTGGTTATTACTCGGCACAGCCATCACAGGCCTTAGCTCTGTTGTCGCGCAAGTATTACTGCCACTGGGCGCCACACTGGCCTCAGAACAACAACGAGGCAAAGTCATTGGCACAATCATGGGCGGACTTTTGCTGGGCATATTGTTGGCTCGTGTTGTGGCGGGCGGCTTATCCAGCCTGGGTAGCTGGCGATACATTTATTGGTTTGCTGCTGTTGCTATGTTCATTACAACACTGGCTTTGGCTCGTTATTTACCGACTTACCATAACAATAACGATATGAGCTACAAGCAGATATTAGGCTCTGTTATGGGCCTGTTTATCAAAGAACCAATACTTCGTTATCGATCCATTTTGGGGATGTTGTCATTTGCCTTGTTTAGTATGTTTTGGACGCCCCTCGCCTTCCTATTAGCCGAGCCTCCCTATGAATATAGCGACGCTACTATCGGCTTGTTTGGTCTTGTTGGTGTGGCAGGTGTATTTGCTGCGTCATGGGCTGGTAAATTAGCCGATGGCGGAAAAGGCGATCTTGGTACTCGTTTAGGTTTATCAGTATTACTACTTAGCTGGCTACTGCTCTTTAAGGCGCCAAGTTCACTTATTGCGCTTCTAGTCGGCGTATTATTGTTGGATTTGGCTGTACAGTTAGTGCATGTCAGCAATCAAAATAATATTTATTCATTACACCCTGACATCAGGAATAGGCTCACTTCAGCCTATATGACCTGTTATTTTATCGGTGGTGCATTTGGGTCCTGGTTCTCAGTTTTGCTTTACCAGCATTATGCTTGGCATGGAGTTGTTATAGGCGCCTGTAGTATTGCTATCATCGCCTGCTTTTTTGGGTTCAGATCAAAGCAGCATTAACAGTGTAAACACTCACTTACATGTGAGGCTCATTATCGATGTGTAGACCATAGGTACATACTGGCCTGTTTATTTAATATAGATAAAGAATACACAGCATCACAAGCTCGCCCAGCAGCACCATAACAAACATGAAGGGGTAACAGATGTTCTTCTCTGGGGTGACAATAGCGTGCGTAAGGCGCTTCATCCCAGTGTTGCAAACGCGTCTTCCTATCTTGCTCGCTGATATTAGTACCTGAACAGGTCTCAACCAGCCAGTCTTCAAAAGACTGATTCATTTGTGCATGAGTCGGATCGTCTTTGCTAAAAAAAGCGCGCATATTATGAAATGAAAACCCCGAACCAATAATAAGCACACCTTCAGCCAGAGTGTCAGTCAGTACTTCTCCGATCTTTAGATGAAGCTCAGGATCCAACCCATTGACTAAAGAAAGCTGAATACAGGGAATATCTGCATCTGGATACATAATGGTTAGCGGCACAAACACCCCATGATCCAGCCCCCGCTCTTCCTCAAGCTCCGCAGTTATATTGGCGGCATTAAGTTTTTTCACTATCTGTTCAGCTAACTCAGGTGCGCCTTCACAAGGGTATTTAAACGCATAAGAAGCCTCAGGAAAGCCATAATAGTCATAGAGCAAACCAGGCTGTTTTTGATGTGTGATGCGGACATGATTTGCTTCCCAGTGCGCACTGATCACAATAATCGCTTTTGGTTTTTTTATCTGTGTTGAGAGGGTAGTCAGTGTGTCAACTAACTCTTGATGTGAAGGGTCACCTAATAGCGGTAAAGGCCCACCTCCATGCGAAATGAATACGATATCTGCCATCATTTCACCTCGATAAACCACTTTGGCTTCATTCTGCCAAAGTCTGTTCTGATAGGTGATTTCAAACGTCTGGCAGAATCAATGACCACAGCATTGTCGCCATCACGCATAAACACCGCCCAATGCCAAAATGGCTTTCTTTGCTCCCTATGCCACTTTAGAGCGATAAGCGCTCTATCTGGCAATCTGTCCCATGACACAAAAGTCGTTTGCTTATCACTGACTGAGATATGCAATGCAGAGAGTAACTGCCTGACATGGCAAGTCTCGGACCAAAGCGTTTTATCCTCGGCAAAGATACCCAATGAATTGGCTAGCTGTTTGGCTTCGGCATAGCTTATCTGGGCTAAATTAGCACAGGCAGCGATACCACAGCCTGAAGACTCTTCTTGAACTACTGCCCAACCGCTCACTTGTGTTTTCATTTGCTACTTCAAACTCACGATGCTGAACATATAAACGGTAAACATGACTGCCATCTCAACAGCAACACTTCTGCTGACATAGCAATAATATGCCCTTAAATAAGAGCGAGCGAATGAGATCTATACATGGCAGGTTATGAAAAGTATCAGGCTTTTTTAACAAACTCAGATTTGAGTTTCATGGCGCCAATACCATCAATTTTACAATCGATATCGTGATCACCACCGACCAAACGGATATTTTTTACTTTGGTACCTACCTTCACCACAGCCGAAGATCCTTTCACTTTCAGATCTTTAATCACCGTAACCGTGTCACCTTCCTCCAAGACATTACCGTTTGAATCACGAATAACATCTTCATCAGCCGCTGTACTATTCTCACCTTCCTGCCACTCATGCGCACACTCAGGACAGACAAACATATCTTGATCCTGATAGGTATATTCAGAACCACAGGCAGGGCAATTCGGCAGATCACTCATAATATTTCCAGATAAACAAAAGGGTTATTCTAACCGATATAAGTGTTAAAACCTGTTTTATCTGCATAAAAAAGGCCCCTTTCGGAGCCTTTTGAATTCTAAGAAATGCTGATTAGAAGTGGTAACGAACATTCCCTGTAATATTACGACGCTGTGCATAACCACAATCTTGTCCAGCCCCTCGACACCATGCTGTATAGACTTTGTCAGTCACATTCTGGGCATTAACTGTAAAGTCCCAATTTTGGTAAGAATATCCAAGCATCGCATCGACCAAAATCTCCGATGGAATATAGGGTGCGCCACCTGAGCCAGTTCTACTACCCAGATAACGAACACCGGCACCTAAACGCCAATTAGTGCCAATGTAGAATTTATTCCACCACGAAGCATTCCGTTCTGCTACAGAGCCAAGACGTTTACCGTTCGCGTCATCAGCATGAAGTTGTGTGTAGGCTAACTGCGTTTCGAAATTATCCCAGCGTTTATTGGCCTGAACTTCCCAACCATCAACTGTAGCACCCGTTTGCGAAACGCCCCCCGGTGTTGAACCCTGCTCTACACGATTTTGTTGGATAATATCAAAGTAAGCTGCTGTGATAGCTAAACTACGATCATCAGATAAATATTTGACACCGTACTCGCGTTGCACACCTGTCGTTGGCTCTAGTGTGCCACCAGCCCCATCTGTGCCCAAGTTCATGACAAAAGCTTCGGTGTAACTGGCATAAGGTGAAATACCATTATCAAAACGATACATTAAGCCAACCCGTCCAGTATTCACTTTCTCATTACTTTCTGTGTCCGGACCAGTTTCTGCTAGAGAGATATTTTTTGCCCAATCATGGCGTAATGCAGCCGAAATAACTACGGGACCAATTTCCATTGAGTCGGCGACATATACCCCTGTTTGTTCAATACGATTATCATCACGGTTTGAGTAAGAAATGACCCCACTTTGTAAGTTACCGTATTGAGGATTATAGACATTAATTGTGCCGCCCAAGCCTAACTTCAGATCATTGTCATAGCCATAAAAATAATTATCTTCTTCATAAGTAGCCTCTTGACGATCAACACCAACTACGAAGGTATGATTAGTCATACCTACATCAAATATACCTTCCAATCTGGCATCAAAATTAAGGGCTCGTACTTCTTTATCTACGGTGTAAATAGTACGATTTACCGTGCCATCAGCGGCTGGTATAGATGGAATATCAACCCAATGTTCGCGCGTCCAGCTTTGTGATTCTAAATAACGAGCAACCGCAGAAAATTTCCAGCTATCATTAAAGCGATGGTCAAACATCGTGGTGAATGATGTCATCTCGGTATCGTACCGGTCCCATCCAGGCTCACCAACAAAGGTATCAGTATCAATATGACCTAATGGGCCATCGTATAAAGTACCGACAGAAGGTAAAAACTGAGTAGACACCACACTATCTGTTTTCTGTCTGGTAAATAACACCGATAAATTTGTATCGTCACTGATCCGCCAGGTCAGAGAAGGCATAATCAAAAAGCTATCGTCATTCACATGATCAACCTGTGTGTCACTATCACGGGTAATCCCTACGAATCGATACAGAAGTTGACCATCCTCATCCACAGGGCCAGTGACATCAACACCCAATTGTTTACGATTATGCGAACCATATTGAGCCCAAACTTCGCCTTGCTGCTCAGCTTTAGGCATCTTTGAGTTCATATTCACAATACCGCCCAAGTCACCTTGGCCATACAGTGTTGCTGATGGTCCTTTTAATACTTCTATATTTTCAAGAGCATAAGGGTGGATACGCACCGTATTGTAGTAACCATAGTTATACCGTAAGCCATCAACATAGGATGAAGGATCTAAGCCACGAACTTTTGCTGAATCAATACGCGTATCGAAACTCCCCCCCACATAAATACCAGAGGTATAGCCCAATGCATCTTGTATGGAATTTGCCCCAAGATCTTCCATAAAGTCATCTGAAATGGTGGCAATAGAAAAAGGCGTGTTTTCTGCTGAGACACTCATTTTCCCCACTTGTGGTTCCTTTTCCAAATCAATATAACCATTACTTTCTTTATATTGATTAGATGTCACTTCCACTCGCGGAAGATCCACGCTGTCATCTGCATGAACAGGCAAGCTTGCCAAAATCAGACTGCTTAACAATAGGAGAGATGAGCCTGGCCGAATAGCCTGACTATTTGCTTGATTCATTTTATGCCCCGTAAACTAAATAACAATGATTATTATTTGTAATAATTTACGGAAATTAGCGTTTTATGTCAAAACAAAACTCAGGAATGACGACGTTAAAAAAGGCGAGTAAACGCTGTTAAATCATCCAACCTTCATATTCCTAAGCCAACGCCTCAGTTAAGGTGTTATAAAAACTCATATTTTTCTGATACTGCTCAAAAGACATCATATTGTGGTTGTATTGATACTCCACACTTTCGATAATCTCTGAAACCGCCGCACCATAATCATAGTCGGGGCTGGCATAAGGGTTAACCCAATTAGGGTCACCTGGTTCACGCCCAATATTTGCTAACCCTACGGCAAAGATCATGTGAGTTGGAATGTCCATAGTTGATAGCCCATCAGAGGCTTCTTCCCAAGCTGCTTTAAATGAAGCGGGTGCATTGTCCGGAGGGAAAGTAAGCATATTACCCTCACCAATTGTGGTTAGGCCGTCATTATTTAAATCCTTGGTATGGCCTGGAGCATTCAATAGATTAGCTGCGCCTTCGTCAGATAACACCGAAATATTAATGGACTCAGCCAAGCTATGAGCTTGTCTGACCACATCAAGCTCTTCAGCAGACAAGCTCCTCAATGCGGCTTTGGGATCATGAATTTCTTGTACTTTTTGTAAGATATTCTGAAAAGTTGTCACAGCTTCATCAGACATGCTGCGTTGGTGCATTAAAGCCACCGATTTGTCTGACAGGGCGGTAATATTTGCCGTTAGGTCACGTGCTGATTGGCTGGAAATCGTCATCTTATGTCCTCATCCTGAAGTGCAATGATAACGTAGCAATCTCAATGCCAGAACATTAGTGCTGAACAGGGCTCGACGCCACCTCGATAGCATCCAGATGGTGTAGTACAAGATTCGGATTGTAGCCACGCACCACGTGTTTATTGACGACTAATAAAGGTACGCCACCACCGCCTAGAGCATCAAAATTACGTTTTGCCTGAGCTGACTTTTCAATATCCAGATCATCATAAGCGATATTTCTTCGCTCCATAAATGCCCGCATTTTTGCACAGTAGCCACACCATTGCGTGGAATACATCGTGACGTAGGTGGCAGGTAAATAAGCATAATCTTTCGGTGGATAAAAGAAGTCTTTCACAGTATGCCACTGCTGCACCAGCACAAACACTGCTACAAATAACAGAAACTTCTTCATTTTCCAGCCTGATTATTCATTGGATAACCGGAACTTTCGCCTGCCAGCTTGCCGGTAAATGCCTCACAAGCTGATAACGTACTTTGTGCCAAAAACCGGACAGCAGCAGTAAGGAAAACCCAATAAATACGCCGACATACGCAAAGCTGTCACCCGCCAGTCCATAGGTATCTAATAACTTGGTTAGGGCCACCAGCACATAGACCAAGGCAGAGACCATAAAGGCACGACGATCAATGACTAATGAGACCAAGGTCAGCAGCAGATATAAGCCCATAATCAAAGCTAAGCTTGCACTACTGTGTTGACCATCAAAAATACCCAGCGTGGAAAAGATCGGGTGCACAATCAAAGGCGCTGCAGTTAAATGCAACCAGAAGGCCACGTCAGACTTGCCTGTTACACGTTTTAGATCGGCGGCGTCCCAACGCATCGCGACAATAAACACCACCAGACCGCCACCAAACATTAGCCAACTTAAATAACTTTTTAATGAAGGGAATAGTGAGACCAGTAGTGACACGATAAAAACCACGGCTGAGGCTGTGCCAGCAGCCACAGTGATCGGCACTTTAAAGCGCTTCCAATGACACCATGCCGCAACAGCAGCTACTGAACCTGCCAGCATAAAGCCATTTTCAGATGGCCAACCGATGGTGAGCATCACAGCAGCAAATATACTGCCGACAAAACTCACCAGTAAGAAGATGCCGGGCAAAGCCATTTTTCTTTTTAACACAAAAAACTCGGCCAGTACCCATGAAAGTCCAGCAACAACGAGTGCCGCTAATGACGGACTTGCAGCCTGTAGTACCCATCCTGTCGATAGCAGTAATAAAGCACAAGCCATCAACACAAAGATGTCATTAAAACTTGAGACCAGTTTGAAGTCTTCTTCGTCAGCAAAATGCGTATTGCGTCTTTGCAACCTGTCTTGACGAAATAGCTCTACAGCTGAAGCAGTGAAGATGCCTTTTTCTACCGCCTGCTGTAAATCATCATCTGTATACATTTTTTTCCTTTAACTTGGATTAGCTTCGTTAAGCTGACAATACTCTTTCAGTTTATTTCCCAGACGATTGCTCATCATAGGCTTGCTGGGCCTCAATCACTCTCTCAATATTGTTTTCAGACCAATGCGTTATATTCTCTAATAAGGTGATGAGGGTACGCCCAAGTGGTGTCAAAGAATATTCAACTTTGGGGGGCACTGTTGGATACACCTGACGCTGAATCACGCCGTCTCGCTCCAGTCCGCGTAATGTCTGTGTCAACATTTTCTGTGAGATACCATCAAGCTCGCGTTGTAACTGACTAAAACGCTTTGTCTCTTTTGCCAAGGCACCAACAGTAAGAACGGTCCATTTGTCAGCAATACGATCCAGCACTAAACGTGTCGGACAATTTTTATTGTAAACATCCCATGTCGTCATTTTCTTAGCTTACTCATCATCAGCTCATGCCCCCGAGACAATCAGTTGGCGTTACAACCAGCCTTTACGTTTGAAATAAAAGTAAGGTGCCATGCCAGCAGCCACCATCAGGCCGATGGCCATAGGGTAGCCGAACTCCCAGTCCAGCTCTGGCATGACATGAAAGTTCATACCATAAATACTCGCCACCAATGTGGGAGGTAAAAACACGACGGCGGCAATCGAGAAGGTTTTAATGATCTGGGCTTGTTGAATATTGATAAAGCCCTGTGTCGAGTCCATCAGGAAGTTGATTTTATCGAACAGGAACGTGGTATGAGACATCAACGTTTCCAGATCTCGCAGGATCTCATATAAAGTTTCACGTGACTCAGTCGCCTCACGTAGATTTCTGAGCAGAAAGGAAATATCACGCTGCGTATCCATCAAACACAGACGAATCTTTCCGTTACTGTCTTCCAGCCTGGCCAACTGGCTGATGCAATCTTCCAAATCAGCCGCTTCATCTTCCAAAACTAAATGGCTGACTCGTTCCAGTTCACGATGGATATCTTCCAGATTATCCGCATGGTTTTCGACCTTTTGTTCCATCAAGGTGATGAGTAACTCACGTGGTGTTTTGCAGCTGATTTGCCCACGGCGGGCACGCATACGCAGCAAACGGAAGTCACTCAGCTCACCATCACGAATCGCCACCAAGCGATCTTCTTGCAGGATGAAGGCAACAGAAACCGTGTGATGTCGCCCTTCTGAATACCCCAGGAATAGGGAATGCACATGCAGACCGTCCTGATCGGTAAAACAGCGTGCTGACGCTTCGATTTCTTCGACCTCATCCACATCAGGCACTTCATCACTAAATAAGGTGCCGAGTAATGCCCGTTCGTCATCATCTGGTTCAAGCGCATCAATCCAATCAGCCTCTCGCAATTGCGCAGCAGAAATCTCCCCTTCAACAGGAATTTCTTTGATTAGACCTTGTGCGATTTTGTACAGACGAAGCATGCGAACTCCTCATTGCTAGTGTGACTGGCGGGTGAGCTTGGCATTGTATCGTAACGAATGCTTCATGCCGATGACTAATCTATCTATCGCAGTTTAAATAACTCCTGATGAAACTGATCAGGGTGTAATCCATGCTGAATGAAGTCCTTGCGTGAGGCTTCACCAAAGGCTGATGGCCCACAAAACCAGATACTGGCTTCTTGCCAGTCTGGAACAGCTGCACGAATTCGTTCTGCATCAAGGTGGCCATCTTCATCATCCACCATTAAGTGTAGCGTGACGTTTGAGGCTTCTACATCAGCGGATAACTTTTGTCTGACGACATCATTAATCTGTGACGTGGGGTGAAAAAAGTCAATGGTTTTACCATCCGTCTCATCAGCTAAACGTTTCATACGAGCAATGAATGGCGTGACGCCGATTCCCGCACCAATCCAGATCTGTCTTGGCTTATCATCCGTAAAGTTAAATTCACCATAGGGTCCTTCCATCGTTACCGGCATACTCGCTGACAAACGATGCTTTAATCGTGCCGTATGATCACCCAGCTCTTTAATCACAAAACGAATCAGACGAGTGTACGGATTCCAAGCTGAAGCGATGGTGTAAGGATGAGCACCTTCTTTTTTATCTGACATCGCAAAAGCAAACTGTCCGGCATTATGCCCAGGCCAGCCTTTATCCATTTTTACCGTCACTTCCATCACTCGCATATCCGAATGATATTCCAACTCAGTAATATGGCCTCTTACTTTTCGCTTAGCACCGACTCGCCCCATCAACACCAAGACTGCAGAAATAGTACCTGCTAAAAGTAATACGGCCATCAACCAACCTACTGGCTGAGACCAATACTCGAATCGCAGTAATATCACTGCATGAAAAACAAAGAGCAGATAAGTAATAGCTAATAAAGTATGCGTCTTGGCAAATAAGCGATAAGGAAAGCGTTTAATCAATGCCAACACAACTAACAAAGCAGCAACATAAAAAGCCCACTCACCAATAGTCTCAGCTAAGCCACGCTGTGAACGAAATAAGCCTTCCCAGAAACCTAACTCTGGCTGCGCGCCTCTGGGGCCACGCTCAGGTTTAACTAGCCAGCCCCAGCCCACCATCCATTTCGTGCCTTTTGCCAACCACCAATGTGATACCGCAAACACCAGCGCACTGATACCCAGCCACTTATGTAGCCGATACATCTTGTCCAGACCATGAAAAAAAGGCTCAACAATCTTCGGTCTCAATGCCAACAACATCGCAATACTCATAACGGCTATGGCGATGACACCACTGTACTGAACAAATACAGCCCTAAACGAAAAGTAAGTAAACGGATCGGGCCATAAATTATCTGCCATCAACCATAATGCAGTGGGCAATAACAGTACCGTGAGCAAGGCATATTTAATCTTTTTCATGAGTATCTAATGAAGTGATGGAATTTTTACAGCTAATTTAACCCAACAAAAGTTAAGGCAAGGTTAACGTCATAATCAGATCTGCATGGTCTGATTAGTTTGATTACAATGACAACAAACGCACATCAAAAACAGCGTGTTTTTAACACATACAAAATAGGATCAGCATATGAAAGGCAGCCCAAAAGTTATTGAACTTCTCAATACATTACTCGCAGGCGAACTGACCGCTATGGATCAATACTTCATTCACTCACGTATGTATGAAGACTGGGGACTGACTCGCCTCTATAATCGCATCGCTCACGAAATGCAGGACGAAACCGAACACGCCGACCAAATGATCAAACGCATTTTGTTTCTGGAAGGCATGCCCGACCTGACACACCGCGAACCACTTCATGTTGGTCACACCGTCAAAGAGATGCTACAAAATGACCTCGACTTGGAATACGCCGTCGTCAAAAATCTGCGTGATGGCATTGCGTTGTGTGAAGCTGAAAAAGACTACGAAACTCGAACAATGCTCAAACAACAGCTGGAAGATACCGAGCTGGATCACACGCACTGGCTGGAACAACAACTGGGTTTGATTGAAAAACTGGGTTTACCGAATTACATTCAGGCGATGACATTGGCTGAAGCGTAAACGAAACATGACGGTCGATCAGACAATCCTGATCGGCCGACTTAACCATTCAACATACTAAAGCTGAGTCTCGTGACGGCTTGGCAACCGACCGCTTGATATAACTACTTTTCAGCCTTCCTTGGCTTTAGTTATATCACTCCATAAAGTTTCAACGTGACTTTCCACTGGTCGCATATAACCGGCAATGAGCATAATGATCAGCGTCGTTAAAAAGCCATAAACACCGGGCGTCCAGCCATAGGTTTGAATAAATGCCGGTTCGCTTAGCGTCAGTCCGAAAGACACCATCATTCCCAACAAAAAGCCAGCAATCGCACCGATTTTATTTGCCCGTCGCCAGTACAAGCCAAGCAACACGACCGGCGACAAAACAATCATGCCCTGATACGTCATCAACGCCAGAAAGACCAATTGTCCTTCTTTTAGATACGCGCCCACTAACGCACCGATACTCATCACCACCACTGACCAGCGAGCAATTAACAACGCCGTTTTTTCGCTGATTTTACGGTTTATTACCTGAGCAATATCCCCTGAGATGGCTGTCGACATCGCATTAAGAATACCGCTGACGGTACCGAGGCTGGCTGCCATCACCAACACGGCAAACAAGGCCAATGGCCAGACACCAGCCTGAGCATGTACCCAAAATAATGCTTCTTCCGGATTTTTCTGGGCAAACGGTAACGGATGTAATGCCATGGATAAAATAAATAACAGCGCAAATGATAAAATACCGAGTACCGGTGCAAACAACACGGATTGTTTGATGGTGCGAATGCTATCGGCCGCAAATAACTTGTTATATACCCACGGCCACATAAAGCCGCCTAGTCCACTGGTGATAATGATCGCCGTCCAGTAATTAGGCGACACATCCCAACCAGGACCGGGAAAGGTCATCGCTTTTGGCGCTTCATAAAATAACCTCTCCATCGCAGCGGTTAAGCCACCCAGTTCGCTGTACAGTACATAAATCAATACGCCCGAACCTACCACCATCATGTACAGCCCCTGCACAATATTGGCCGTTACCACACTGCGCATACCACCCATGGCGACATAAAACACCACAACAAAAATTCCGATAATCATGCCGAGTAGCGGACTGATAAACCCAGCAGTTGCATAATTAAACACATAACCAATCGTGTACCATTCCATCAACAACCAAGGTACCGACAACCCCACACCAGCGAACCCCGTCAGTACACGAAGAAAATCACTGCGATAACGCAAACCCAATAATTCAGATTGTGTCCGCAGCTGATATTTTTTGCACCAGATAAAGGTTTTCTCTGCCACCAGATACATCACCAGCAACGTGACAATTCCATAAGGAATCACATACATACCAATCATGCCGAAACTGACAGCAAAGCCTGAAAATACGGTATAACCAGCGCCGACATACCAGGTCGCCAGAAAACCAAAGGTTATACCCAACACACCAATGCTGTGATTGGCCGTGGCATAGTCGGCCATGGTGGACACGCCAAGCTGGCGGCGATTAATAAATAAAATCAACGCCAGAAAAGCAAATAGCGATATGACTGGAATCATTTGCCTGTCTCCACCTCAACGTCGAGATCCAATGCGCCAGCACGACTCTCACTCACATACCAAGCAGCAAAAAAGACCGCTGCCAACAACGACAAACTGATATTCCAGACCAATGCGAAAGGCAGACCCATAAAACGTGGTTCAATCGTATTTGCCCACAAAAATATTGGGGGAAAAGTCGTGATAAATATTGTCGCCGAGATCAGCGTAATAAATAGCGCCGTCCGTCGACGTGAGCGAACAAGTTTGGCAGACATTGACTGCTCCGTTGCAGATTAACCAATCTGCCTACCTTAACAAGCGCAGAACAAAATTGAACGGGAAATTTGCCCGCTGATGGGGTATTTACTGTAGAAAGGTTTTAACGCGGACGAGGTGAGATTGGCAAATGCCCATCAAATTATTAGCTTGGTTTCGTGTTAACGGTGAGTGACATGGATGCCATGAATCCAATTAAATTGACGCCTCACAGCAGATTGTGCAGTTAGGATAAAGCTATCCCTGAAAGTTTTACTTTGAAGTTTATTGAAAAGCTTTATTTCGCCTTGATGGCGAGTCAGGGATTTGCGCGGCCAAATCCCTAACAACCCTAGGCCGCCCCACTGTGCTGGCCTACGGCTTCACTGCGTTGCTCGCTTTATCTGGTGATTGGTCAAAACTCACTTCGGTCAGACACTGACCAATCATGATCCAGATAAACTTCCGCTACTCGTCAGGACAAATGGGAAGTAGGGATCGCATTTCGTCCCGTCTATTGCCGCTGAAAATTCGCTTTATTTTATGGATTAAGTGGACACGTGTTTGAGCGTAGCGAGTTGGTGTCTACGCCATAAAATAAAGTGAATTTTTAGAGACAAGGCAATACCGGGTGCCTTTTTCTTTGGTTCGTTTCTTTTGGGCAAACAAAAGAAATGAACGCCTCAGCGGCAGCGTGTGAAGTTGAATAAGGTAGTGCTTCAGACGAATCTTGCAATAGTCCTAAGTATTTTAAATATTCAAAATCAATGCTCTTCGTTACTATTGCAATCTTTTAAAAACTCAATACCGTACATGAAGATATCTTTATAAGAAACTCCATTATCCATTACTGACTCTAGCTCTTGTTTCTCATCATCACTCAAATAATGGACTAAAACATTTAGGCTAGTTGAATTAGTACTTATTTGATTTATAGCATCCAGATAACCACAATTCTCTTTACATAGATTTTTCTGTTTTAATGAGTCTAATTGGCTCATGATTGAAG
>ERZ724563.182-NODE-182-length-13126-cov-2.986384_pt1 | contig 13126 bp, 14 predicted proteins | sample MGYA00375857_ERZ724563 | MGnify/ENA primary metagenome ERZ724563 (study PRJEB28725, sample SAMN03264850) | marine sediment metagenome | biome: marine pelagic biome; feature: marine oligotrophic desert; material: marine snow | place: Pacific Ocean:North Pacific...
GGCTTCATACTGGAGCTGATGCTGCGCTCGCTGGTGGAACGCAACGGCTATGACGAAGCGGACTTCTGCCAACGTCTGGATAGCGACCTTTTCCCGCTGCTGGATGGCAAACCCCGCAGCGGGCCTGGCCATTACACCAGTGAGTCCATTCGCCATGCCTGGAGATGCCGTGTAGCTGAGAAGCGCCCCTGGCACGATATTGGCGGTGCTGCCGATACCACAGAAGCCATGGAACGAACCTTGGCCATTGCCGTGCGCTATGCCTCGGAGCCTGCCAGAATGTCTCAGGCCATAGCCAATAACACGGCTCTCACCCAGAGCAGCGAGACCATGCTCTCGGTGGGGGTGGGGTTTGGTTGCATTCTAGCCAGGCTGGTCCAGGGAGACCCTCTGGATGAGCACATCTCACATCAGCCTCTTCAGTGGCTTGCAGACGATGCGTTGGCGTTTGAGCCGGTAACCACCCGGAAGCCGGCGCCTGATCACCCGGAATTGCCGCTGCGAGCGAGGCGCCACATCGTGAGAGACGCCCTGCATTTTGCCTCCGATATTGCCGGCATGGCCACCGATCCGGACACTCGCATTGAACCGGCCTGGAAGGTGTCTCGCCTTTTTGGCATGCCCTGCGCCTTCTATCACTAGCTACCCGCCGCCTACTACCTGGCGGCCACCTTCAAGGATGATTTTGAACAGGCGGTCCTGCATGCCATCAATGGCGGTGGCCAGAACCAGTCTCGGGCCATGCTGGTGGGCGCGCTGGTGGGTGCGCAGGTGGGCCTTGGCGGTATTCCAAGGCGATTTCTGCGGGGACTGGAACGCTCGACCGCACTGCAACAACTCGCCAGCGATCTGGCTCGGGGCATAGCTGACTAACCGTCGTTGCTACAGATACCGGCTCGACCAGGCCACCAATGTATCTGCCACGTATTCCGCATCTACCGCCCGGGATAGCAAATGGTCGGCGTCGTCCAGGGAAATAAAACTCTTGGGGTGCTTCGCCGCGTGATAGATGGCGGCGGCTTCGTTGATGTCCACGACCTGATCAACGGGCGAATGGAAAATAATCAATGCCTTACGAAGACTTCCAATGTGGTCCGGAGTATTCCATTGCATCAGGTCCTCCAGCATCTGTGACTTCACATTGAATGTGCGGCCAGCCAGAGTGACTTCGGCCTCCCCGGATTGATGGATCTCATCGGTCTTGCCATTGAACAGGTGCTGAATATGATTGGCTGTGGCCGGTGCACCTATTGTGGCGACCGCTTCAATAGAGTCCATATGATGCGCTGCAGCCAGAACTGCGGCGCCTCCGAGACTGTGGCCAATAATGATTCGCGGCGCTTCGTAATGCGCTTCCAGAAACTGAGTGGCAGCCAACAGATCTTCGATGTTGGAGGAAAAACTGGTGTTGCCGAAGTCACCGTCACTGTTACCCAGCCCGGTGAAATCAAACCGCAGTACGCCAATACCATGTTTTGCCAACGCACGGCCAATTCGGGAAGCGGCGGCGATATCCTTGCCACAGGTGAAGCAATGGGCAAACAAGGCCATTGCCCTCGGCTTACCGTGGCTCGGTAGCTCCAGCAAACCGGCAAGTTTCTGATTCTGGTGGTTGGTGAACTCGACTTTTGATCGTGTCATTGCGTTTTTCCCGGCCTTTGAAATGGGTCTATTGTGTACAGACTGATAAGTGGCCTTAATTGTTACATTTGAGGAGGGAATGACCCACTCGTGTCACCAGCGCACAGGGGGGGGGAGGACGGATTGTCAGGAGGTGGCAAGCGCGCGGCTCGATGATGAGCCCGATCGCCCAACGAGCACCACAGCAGCCCGGCGTCAATGTCCATTTTGCGACGCTGACATTCAATCAGGTTGAGGATGCCGCCAGGCCAGCGAAGTATAACGCCCTTCCAACAGCTGCCCTTGACAGCCTGGGACTCTACCAAGGAAAACGTAGTTGGAAAGTTCGAGCCTGACGGCTGCCTTGGTTTTTAAGGGCAGAATTGAGAGTGATAGAAACAGAACGGGCACATGGCCGCCTTGAAACCGGTGACCCAACCAACAGAGGATCTTTGATGGTTACCGCCTTTGCCTGAGGCTGGGTTGACAATGCAGACAGTATGGAATTTCACTGATTCAAGGGCAGTGATTTAGCCTGTGTCGTCGGTAGCGAAAATCCGAAATCTTGCCGACAGACCAGTTTGAGGTGGTTTCCTTCAACGCAGGAGAGACCAGGATGAGCAACTCAATTTCACGGCGTATCGAAAATGCCCTCTGGGGTGCATTCATTGGCGATGCCTTGGCCATGCCCGTGCACTGGTTTTATTCGACCGAACGTATTCGCGAATGTTTTCCTCGGGGCATCGACCGTTACTACTCGGCCCCTCACCCCCACCCAGACGCCTTCATGCTCGGCATGAGCTACCAACCAGACATTGAAACAGCGAAAGAACTCAGTCGTCCCTATGACATTCTCCAACAGCATGCCCGGTTCTATCGCACCAGCTACAGCGAGTTCCTCTTCTCACTTGACGACCGGGACGGCGAGCATGGCAACGCCACTGCCGAGCTGGACAAACGCATGCATTATCACCATGGTCTGGAAGCGGGTGAGTCCACCCTGGGCGCGGGCCTTATACGCGTACTGATGCGTTCGGTGATTGACCGTGGCGGTTATAGTCAGGGCGGGTTTCTAGAGGATTTCATCCACTACATGACCCAGCCTCGTGAAAACCGTGACCCGTACACCGAGATTTATCTGAGGCGTTGGTTCGAGCATTACAGCCAAGGCGAGGCACCCGAAAACTGCGCCGAACAACAGCGCCGAGTCTGGTCCATTGGTAGTGTGGGCGGGCTAATCAGGCCTCTGGTACTGGCATTGCTAAGTCCCGACAACGCCTATCTGGCCACCGGCATGGCTTTGGGCCACCAGCAACTGACCCATCGCTCGGAAATGGTCAGCAGCGGCCTCAGCCTCCTGGTGCCAGTATTGCTGCAACTGGTGAACGGAGACTCCCCGCAGACTATTTTTAGTGAGTTAGGACAGCGGCTGCCCGCACCGGCCGTTTCTGGTCAAGCACTGTTCCAGACCTACCGTGACCACGGTGGCCCGGGCAATATTCCGGACGATGAAACCTGGCGACTGCACATGCGGTTCCTGAGTGACAGCGCCGCCACCAGAGCTCCGGATTACTTTGCCACTGCCTGCTACATCGAGCAGGCCCTGCCACTGATGGCTGCCCTGGGCCAGCAGCATAAAGGCGATTTTACTGGAACCCTCCGCGCCAATGCCGAGACCGGCGGCGACAGCGTACACCGGGGTATGGTGCTTGGATTGTTACTGGCCGCTGGCTCCGACGAGGTGCCGGAGGAATGGAAAGCCGGACTGAAGGATTACGGCGAACTGACAGAGGAAATCCGCCAGTTCGCCGCACTCGCCGCCAGAGGCGATGGCCATCTGCTGTTATAAGCGGCTACCAGCTTTCCCCGAACGGCCGGATATCCAGCTCATGGGTCCACGCGGAAGGCTGTTGCTGGCACAGGTGCCAGACCGCGTCGGCCACCGCACCGGGCTGGACAAAAAAATGGTCCGGCTTGTCCGGAAGCATTTTGCGCGTGCGCGGTAAATCGACCACACCATCAATCACCACATTGGCCACGTGAATTTTCTCCGGTCCAAGCTGCCGTGCCAGGGACTGGGCCAGGCTGCGCTGAGCGGCCTTGGCGGATGCAAAGGGCGCGGTGTTGGCCCGCCCCCGGGTTGCCGCCGAGGCGCTAGTGACCACGATGGCGGCGGTTTCGTGCTGGCGCAGCTGGGGCAACGCCGCCTTAGTGGCAGCCACCAGGCCCTGCACATTAATCCGCCAGTTGGCCTCGAAGTCTTCGAGGCTGGCCTCTTCTACGTTCTTGAAAGTACCGCCGCCGGCGTTATAGAGCAGCACCGAAACCGGCCCCAGTCTGCCCTCGATATCAGCCAGCACTGAGGCAATCTGCTTCGGCTGCATCATGTCGCACGGGAACGAATGGGCGCCTGCCACCGACTTCTCAAGCTGCTTTAGATAGTCTTCACTACGCGCCAGCATGGCGATCTTGTATCCCTCCTGGCTGAACCGTCTGACAAAAGCCTCGCCATTGCCGGGACCAACGCCCATAACCACACAGATTCTGCTCATAAGGCCTCTCCATTTACATTCGATTTTAAGGTTGTGCTTGCCAGTTTGCGGCCGCATCGGCATCACCTTCATAGTGAGTTACCAGCATAGCAGGCGCATTTGGTTGCCGGACTGCGCGTACACTTTAGCCAGCCGTGATAAATGCAGAAATAAAAGTCCCTATTTTGAGCATTCGTTCATCAACAGCTAATGTATTGTGATGCAGATGAGGCGGTGCGCGTTCATGCTCATCTGTGTGGCGCCTTGGCATGACCGAATAAGCACCATCATCATAACTTTTCCTGGGAGACCTGATTGTGCAACTGCAAAAGCCGGTTATCGTTTTCGACGTTATCGAAACCATCTTTTCACTGGACGGCGTGACCCGCGCCCTCCAGTCGGAAGGGCTGCCCGCCTACGCAAAAGATCTGTTTTTCGCACAACTACTGCGGGATGCCTTTGCGACTTCCGCAATGGGGCAATACGTGCCATTTGTCGAAATGGCCCGGGGCACCCTGCAGGTTCTGCTGACCAACCTGGGAGTGTCTTCGCCCGAGTCAGCCGCCGACCGGATTCTGCCGGTTTTCGGTCAGCTCGAAGCTCATCCGGATGTTCAGGAGGCGCTAACGCTTGCCCGGGACAAAGGATTCGAGGTCCTGTTCTTCACCAATGGCTCCAAGCGCAACACCCAGTCACTGGTCGAAAATAACGGCCTCGGCGATTGGGTCGATCACATCTTCTCGATTGACGCCTGTGGGCAATGGAAACCAAAGGAGAGCGCCTACCAGGCGGCCGTCGAGAGCGTGGGCAGCGAACCGGCTTGTTGCGCCATGATTGCCGCCCATGCGTGGGACACCGCCGGGGCGATGAATGCCGGCATGCTGGCGGGCTGGGTGCGTCGTCAGGACGCCATGTTTCACCCGGCCCTGACAGAGCCAACCTGCACGTCCGGCCTTCTGGTGGAGTTGGTCGACGAGCTGTCGGAACGGCTGCGTGGTGTGGTGAAAGCCACGCCGAATCCACCCTCGCCCACTTGAGACTAGCGAGCCACCGTTGATCCGACAAAACCCTGCAATGCGCTGGCGAGTTTTTCGGCAACGGGGCATTTGGGGGTGTTGTGACGGCTCGCTATCCAGGCCGGATCGTTGTAGCCCAGCCACACCTGGCCCGCCTGATCTTCCCAGGCCAGAACCTTCAGGGGCAGGTCAATGCCCACCGTTTGGGCGCAAGCCATGAACGGGGTCCCACCCTTGGGATGGCCGAAGATCAGTAACTGGGTCGGGCGCAGGCTCTGATCGATGCTGCGGGCACCGGCCGCATGATCGATACGCGCGAAGACTGTGAGGCCTTTCTCCTTAACGATGGCCTCCAGTCGATCCATGCTGTCCGCAACAGAATGGGGACTCTGCGTGGTAATCAGGCCTTCAGCGGCGCCGGCAGAAAAGCTGACAGTTATGAGTACTGCGATCAGACATACTCGGGCGATCATGGACGCCTCCTGTTCATTTCACATCGGTATGGGAAGAGGTTAATAGATCCCGTCTCCGGGCTCCACCCGCCAACGCCGAAGCCGTCTCTTTAAAAATCGTAACGTGGATCCGGGGGCGTAACCGACCCCAAGGATCGGAACGTCATCAAGACTCGTGTTCCGGGGCGGCACTCCTGACCTAATTGCGGGTCGACGGACATGGCGCCCCGCAGGGAGCGCACGCAGTCTCATCCCTCTGGGAAAGCGCGGTCTGCACATTGCCCTGGCCCGAATTGAAAGCAAAAGTCGGGCTATTGAGGTGGTCCACCAGAATCAACACGAGAATAATCCCAAGTACTGCCAGTATTCGGGTTCGGCTGTAGGCTCTTTCCATGCTGTCGACCTCCCCCCTCAGTTTGGCAGCCGGAACCAGGGCCGCAGCCGGATTCCGATCAGTGAACCCGCGAAGGCACAGGCAAACCATACCCAGGCGTGCAGGCTGGCTGAGGCAATGCCGGAAAACAGTGCACCGATGTTGCAGCCAAATCCCAGGCGGGCACCATAGCCAAGCAACAAACCACCCACCACGGCGGCCAGGAACTGGCGGCCTTCCGGCCGGTTGCGGCTGGCTTCGTTGAACCGGTTGGCGAGGCCCGCCGCCAGCATGGCGCCCAGCAACAGACCGAAATTCATCACCGAGGGGATGTTGGTCAGTACCGAATCCTTCAGGGCCATGGCGGGATAATCCCAGGTCCAGAACTCGAACTGGGACATATTGACGCCCACCACTTCCAGAGCCTTGGCGCCCCAGACGTTAAAGGCGAAGGTGATGCTCCAGGGCGCACCACCGATGGCCAGGGTCAGGGCATTGCCTACGGCCAGAATCAGGATGGCCCAGGTAAACGGCCAGCGGCCGCTGAGCAGGGTTCTCAGTACGCCATGGCTCTGACTTTTCCAGAGCAGCTCGTCTTTTTCCAGATTGCCGTGGGCCTTGCGTTCGATGCGGCTAACCCACCAGGCAATCAGCCCCAGACCAACTAACTGAACCAGAATGGCCCCGACCACACCGAAGCTGTTGACCAGTGGCACCGGATCAAACCCGGGCTGATCCAGCCACCAGGGCAGGTGAATCGACCCCAGCACCGTGCCGATGATGAAGAACACAAGGGTAACCACCATGCGGATATTGCCGGCGCCCACCGTGAACAACGTGCCGGAGCCACAGCCACCGCCGAGTTGCATGCCCAGGCCGAAAATAAAGGAGCCGACGACGAGGGAAGTCCCCACCGGCGCCACCGCACCTACCAGCCCTGCCTGTCCGCTGTGGAGCATGGGCACCATGATCAGGGAGCTCAGGCCGAACAGTATAAGCTGCGCCCGCATTCCGGCGCCGCGCTTTTTCACCACCAGGTTGCGCCAGCCGGCGGTAAAGCCGAATGCGCCGTGGTAAAGCGCCATCCCCAGCACGGCACCAATGACAAACAGCGCCACCATGAACGGCGCTGTTTCCAGCCAGATCAGGCCACCCAGCAGGGCAACGCCGGCCAGGGCCGTTGAGACAATGAATCGGTCCACCTGCCAGCCGGGCTGCTGAAGCCCGGGCCGGAGGACTGCGGAATCAGACATCATGTTGTCACTCGGTTAATGAGTTCAGTTGAAAAAGTCCAGAAGCTTGCCCAGACCCTGCTTGGCCACCTGCATGGGGCGGCTGCTGTCCTGGGACCATTCGGCCATGGAGCCATCGTAGAGGGCCACTTCATCGAAGCCCGCCAGCTCACTCAGCACAAACCAGTCCGTTGCCGCCCAGTGGCCAGTATTGCAGAACGCGATCGTGCGGGCCTGCGGATTCAGTTCGGCCGTGTTGACCTTGTCGGTGATGGAATCCTGGTTCAGATAGAAGACCTGGTCCTGCTGGGCAATGAACGACTGGTGCGGCAGATTCCGGGCTCCGGGAATGGTTCCCGGGGATTTTGCCGCCGGCGACTTGGTCTCACCCCGGAAATAGTCCGATGGGCGGGCATCCACCAGTTGTGCCTGGTTTTCACGGGCCTTCTGGACTTCTTCCAGGCTGGCAATCAGGTTGTCCTGAAGCTCACCGTTGAACTGCGCCACCGGCACGCGCTCGGACGCACCTTCGGCGATCTCCTTTCCGGCGGCCTTCCAGCCGGCAAAGCCACCGTTCAGTATGGTGACTGCATCATGGCCGAGCACCCGGAAGGTCCAGTAGACCCGGGCCGCGCTGCCAAAATCCGTCGGGCCGGTACCTGCTGGCACGACCACAACCGTATCCTCATTGCTGATTCCCAGCCCCCCGATCAACCGTTCCAGGCTGGCAACCGGGGGCAAGAGGCCGGCGACCCCGTTACGGCTTTCGCGCCAACCATCACCCGTGTAGCTACTGTAGACAGACCCGGGGATGTGTGCTTTCTGAAAGCTGCTGCGATCCCCACCGTTATCAATACCGGAGCGAACATCCAGTACCACGAGGTCGCTACGATTCAGGTTTGCATCAAGCCAGTCGGCATCCACAAGCGGAGGCGTTTTATCCCCATCCGCCATTGCCAAAGAGCTTGCAACGATCAATACAAGGGCCAGAAAACGGCTCATGGTGCTTCTCCTTCGTTGCGAATTCTTGAACGATCATTATGAATCGCACGGAGAGGAATGCATAGGCCCGCACTGATCGTATTTTGCTATATCGAAATCCCGGAATTTATTGCCAAATCCCACAGCTAATCTGTAACGCAACCCAACACTACGGTGTCTATACCCCGTAAGCGAGGCCTGTTCCCATACGATGCAGACCCCGCATGTCACCGAACCGAACGAGGTACAGACCATGAAGAAACTGACACTGATTTTCGCCGCTATCGCACTGTCCTTCTCTGCGACTGCTGTCCTGGCCATGAACGGTCAGGCCGACAGGTACCATGAGGCGCAGAGCTACCCGACCAAGACCGTCGATCAGGTTGCTAACGTGAAAGTGTCCGCGAGATAACCCGCGACGAGAAAGGCCGCTACTCTTCGGAGTAGCGGCCTTTTTTGTGTCTGATTTCAATCAACTGGCTGGTCCAGGGCCGGAAAGTTGTCCGGTGTGTTAAGCGCCCAGTCGTAATCGATGAATTCCAGGGACGATGTGGCAGCCACCTGGTTGCGCACTTCAGGAGCAGCCCACGCCTCTATAAATGCCTTCGAAGAACCCGACGCTTCTGCGAAATCCTCTTCATACCATTTGAACAGCTCGGTCACATACAAGGTATCGCCTTTTACCTGCAGATGACGCGCTGTATTGAATGCCCGCCGGGTGTTCTCCGCCAGCAAACGCTCCAGATTATCAGCGGTGTAAATGGTGTTCCGCAGCGGCGGGCATCCGACCGATGCACAGTTCACGGCAAAATGAACCCGGGCATCTTTCCATCCCTTGCTGGCATATTCCTCACCCAGCAGAATTTCCTTTTCCATATCGTTGAGGCTGTAATTACGCCCGCCAATAACAAAGTTCTTCCGCTCAAATACACTGTCGACAAACGGGTTAACCCGGCCGCCATAGTCCCACACGGAAGATACAAGCTCGCCGTTTGGCCGTTCGGTAAGAATCTGATCAAGCATGAAAAAGTTGTAGGCGTTAATCCAGAACGCAACAGATTCCGCTTTCCCTTCAAGGGCACCGGGGTTATACGCCTTCAGGGTTTCGCGCTGCTCATTCAGTGTCTTTTCCAGGCTGTCACTGGCCAGGGCAGAACGATAATCAAAGGCCGAAACCAGCCCGTTTCCCGGCAGTGTGTGTTCAATCAGGTACCGATCAAGCAGCTTTTGATAGTGCTGGAAATTATCGCTATTGACATCAGACATGGCTCTGCCCGGCAGCAGGGCCAGCAAAACAATGAAAGACAAAAGTGGATAACCACGCATCATTCCTCTCCAGTCGGTGGATTTGATAAAGGGTTGGTGATCGGTGCTTCAGACCCACTCGGAGCGGTTCTGTTACACGGAGAGATGAATTCGAAAACACGAGGACGGAGCGGCGCCGGCAGGGAAACTCCACGCCGGAGAATTTCGATCAGCACGTCTGTAACGCCACCCGGTACACGGTGTCTATGTAGCAAGCACCATTCACTGATACCTGTCCCAGCGGCAAGATCAGTGGATGGACATCAGCAATACGGAGGATACATCATGAAAATTCTTGCCTTGTTAGGTGTACTGTTTGCTTTCGCAATGGGTTCAGCAGCACATGCCGAGGGCGTAAGCGCCGAAGACATCGAATGTGGGAACATTGCGACCTGCATCCCCAGTCTGATGGAAGGAAACGGAGGGTCGACTGGCTAGCCGGTTGACCTGCTTAACACAACCGACCGGATGAGCCCTGCACAGACCCAGAAGTTCTTCGTGGATGAGTGCGCGCGGGTGCTGAATTACCCGCGCGCACTGGATGTTGAAGGGCCCTATTGTCGTCGGTTTTAGAAGCACTTTAACGAGCTTCAAGGCTTCCGAAGCAAAAGCAAACAACACTTCCAGGCTTTACACCCCAAAGACCCGGTGCGTGGGCAAAAAGCTCAAGGACAAAACTTTCAAGGCAGGCAGACAGGCTGGCAACGGACGCGGGCTGAACCGCACCCATTGCCAGCAAGCTTTGGAATTACTGCTTTTTCTGCCACTCAAACTTCTTGAATGGCTCATCAACGGGTGTTTCGGCAATGTGGTTAATGTAATTGCTCAGGGTTTTCTGGGACAGCACCAGAATGACTTCGAGCACCTGACGGTGGTTGTAACCCGCCTTGTAAAAGGCATCGAGGTCCTCTTTGCTGACATTGCCGTCCTTGCGCATCACGGCGAGAGTGAAGGTTCGGAGAGCCTCCAGCTTGTCGCTCGGCAAGGGTGTTTCATCCCGCAGCGCATTGATGATGTCATCGGAGACTTCCATCATCTTGGCGATGCCGGTGTGTGCCGGAACACAGTAGTGGCAGGCGTTTTCAACGTTGATGGTCTGCCAGACCACGGTTTTTTCGTCATTATCAAAGCTGCTGTCCAGCACTAGCTGGTGCAGCTTCTGATACGCCTCAAGTGCTCCCGGCGCTTCGGCCATCACGGCGTGAAGGCCAGGAATCATGCCAAAGCCCTTGAGGGAATTCTCAAGAAGCGGTTTGGATTTTTCCGGGGCAGATTCGACATCATGCATTGGAAAGTCAGTCATCACGATCTCCTTTTTGAACGATTGCTCAATTACAACTTCAGGCTAACTGTTATTGAGCGGCCATTCAAGTTATAGTTGAACAGTCACTCAATTCACGACAATGGTGAAGTGTTGTTATGGCCAGACACGCACGCTATGACCGAAAAACCGCTCTGGAAAAGGCTGTTGGCCTGTTCTGGGAGAAGGGCTATCACGGCAGCTCCATGAAGCAGATCGAGCAGGCCCTCGACATGCGGCCGGGCAGCATCTACGCCACGTTTGGCAGCAAGGACGGTCTGTTTTCAGAGGCACTGGCCGCCTATGCGGAACAGGGCGGCCGGGAGTTAGCCGTTCACCTCAAGGGTTTTGATTCCATTGTTGACGGCCTTCAGGACTATCTGCGCGGCATCGGATGCCATTGCGGCGACGGAAGTGCGGCACCCTCACGGGCCTGCATGATCGTGAAAACACTGCTGGAATCCAGCAATACGCATTCGGCCCTGGCGGACCAGGCCAACAGCATTCTTGCTGCGATCGAGGAATCTCTTGCAGACCTGCTAGAGCAGGCTCGGGTGAAAGGGGAACTGGCTCAATCAGTAGACTGCCGTCGACTTGCCCGACTCCTGCAGGCACAGATCATGGGCCTGAGATCCATGAGTGAACGCAATCTGGACCCACAAACCATACGAGATCTTGGTGATGATATGGCCGCCATCCTGGATGGATACCGTCTCCAGCACTAGATCACCTCCTTATTACCGGGCGCCTGGGCTGAAGGTCGAAGCTCTTCCGTAGAATTGTGCCCACAGCCCTAGCCGCTCACACTGGCATCCAATACTGTCCGAAATTGGTTGACCACTACAGTGGACGGCGCTGTGCAAAATAGAACGCACAAGTCATGCTGTTTTAGCGCATATACAATTAGATGCCTGATAATCGCACAAGAATCTTTTCGACCAGTTTCACTCTAGAGATCCGGATTCGAAACACATTTCAAAACTCTCAGAGGAAAGGAATTTCTCTGATCTGGGGAGGGAAAATGGACACATATTGGATTCTGTGCGAATGTTCGCTTTTGTTTAAAACCCGGCTTGGACGTCTGTTGTTTCGTGGTCACTGGCGTGTTTCAGTCTCCCCTGCATCCTTGTCGAAGGTCAAATCCTTTGCTGAGCTATGCTTTTGTCCGAAAACGGTCGTTTGTTGGACGCCTAGAGCTCTCCCTTGAAAACCTGCAATTTTCCGTTGTTTTCTGTCCATAAATCACGTACAAAAAACTATGATTAGAAAAGGTGCGTTTAATGATCATAGGCTATGCGCGTGTCAGTACTCAGGATCAGAACTCTGAGTTTCAGGTGGACGCTTTGGAAAAAGCTGGGTGCGAGCAGATCTTCCAGGAAAAGGTTACCGGCAAACTTCGCGAGCGACCCGAGCTGTCGCAGTGCCTTCGTACCCTCCGGAAAGGGGACGTTCTCGTCGTCTGGAAGCTGGATCGGCTGGCACGCTCACTGAAAGACCTGGTTGAGATCGTCCAGGATCTGAATGATCGAGAAGTTGGCTTCAAATCACTTACCGAGGCAATCGACACAACCAACTCAGGCGGACGCCTGGTGTTCCATATCTTCGGCGCATTGGCTGAGTTCGAGCATGATCTGATTAGAGAGCGCACAAAGGCTGGTCTTCAGGCAGCCAGGGCGAGGGGACGTAAAGGTGGGCGTAAACCATCAATGTCCGACTCAGATATCCGTAAAGCAGCGGCCATGCTCTCTGACCCTCAAATCACGAAAACAGAAGTTGCGGCTCACTTCGGTGTAACTCGAACGACGTTGAACGCATCACTAAAAAGAATTGGATTGGCTGCCTGAGATAAGCGCCGCCCGACAACATGCTGTATTGGAGCTCCACGGATGACTGACGACAAAACCAACCACTCCCAAACCGCCGCTTTTATATGGTCGGTTGCCGATCTCCTGCGCGGTGATTTCAAGCAGAGCCAATATGGGCGCGTCATTCTGCCGTTTACTCTGCTGCGTCGTCTGGAGTGTGTGCTGGAGCCAACGAAGGCTCAGGTACTCTCCGCGGCCCAGGAACACCAGACCAAACCGGATGCAGTTCGCGAGAAGCTTTTGCTCCGGGCTGCCGATCAGCAATTCTTCAATGCCTCCCCCTTGAGTCTGGCTACCCTATCTGACAGCCAGACGGCCGACGATCTGATGAGCTATGTTCAGTCGTTCAGCCAGGACGCCCGGGAGATCTTCGAACATTTCCATTTCGAGGACTTCGTTCAGCAGCTCAGCTCCAACAACTTGCTCTATCAAGTCGTTCAGCGGTTTGCCA
>ERZ724563.184-NODE-184-length-13071-cov-2.622219_pt1 | contig 13071 bp, 10 predicted proteins | sample MGYA00375857_ERZ724563 | MGnify/ENA primary metagenome ERZ724563 (study PRJEB28725, sample SAMN03264850) | marine sediment metagenome | biome: marine pelagic biome; feature: marine oligotrophic desert; material: marine snow | place: Pacific Ocean:North Pacific...
TCTAAGAAAAGAGTTTGTAGTAAAATGCGAGCTAAATCTAAGAATATAGATCGAATTCAAGCTTATTTGTCTGCAATTGAGTCTGCTGATTATGTGATTGCAACTGGTGGTGGTTTTTTGACCGATGCATTTTCTGAACATGCATACAGAATTATGACAACCTTAAGGCTTGCTCAAAAATTAGGGAAAAAAACGGCAATGTTTGGACAAGGTTTAGGTCCAATTACTGATAAAAGAACTATTAAAGTAGCTAAAAAGGTATTCCCACACCTAGGATTGATAGGACTTAGAGAAGGTGTGTACTCTGCAAATATAGCCAGAGAGCTAGGCGCTCCGTCTTCACGTGTTTTTGTATCAGGCGATGATGCAATAGAGATGTCAATTGCAAAAAAACCAGAACAACTTGGGAATGCAATTGGTATTAATATGAGGGTAGCAAGTTATTCAGATGTGAATGAGCAGCTTTTGAATAACGTTCAACATGTTGTGCACAGTCTTTCAGAGGTTTATCAAGCTCAGCTAATCCCCATTCCTATCTCTGGTCATGATGAAGATTCTGATTTTAAGACAATATCTAAAATAATCGGCAAAGATATTAATGAAAATGAATCTAATAGTTCTGAAAAAGTCATTGAGCAAGTCTCTCTTTGCCGCGTAGTTGTTACTGGTAGCTATCATGCTGCAGTTTATGCGTTGAGTCAGGGGATCTCAGTTGTGGTATTGATTGGATCTGAATATTACCATTACAAATTTGCAGGTCTTGCCAATCAATTTAAGTCTGGTTGTTTTTTTGTAAATACTTTTGATGCTGATTTTGATCTAAGATTGTATGAAGCCATCAAGCAGGCTTGGAATGAATCTCCCGCTAATAGAGAACATCTTCTTGCTGAAGCAATGACACAAATAGAGCTATCACGTAATTGTTATAAACAATTTTTTGTAGATTCTGATAACTAGGATAATGTCTATGCCTCAAATTTCGGTACTAATGGCAGTTTATAACGGCGGTGAGTACTTAACGCTTGCGATAGAAAGTATCCTTGAGCAAACCTTCACGGATTTTGAATTTATCGTTATCAATGATGGATCGACTGATAGTACATTAGATGTGTTAACTGAATATGCTCAACGTGACCAACGTATTCGAATTATTTCACGGGAGAATAAAGGACTTGTTGCTAGCCTAAATGAAGGTATTTCTGCGGCTAGAGCACCATTGATCGCTAGAATGGATGCTGATGACATTGCCTATCAAACTAGGTTAGAAACACAGTTCAACTATATGCAAAAACATACTGAAGTGATTTGTGTAGGTAGTTACTATGAAGTGATCGATGAAGAAGGCTTAAGATTAACTATAGCAAAAGCACCGACTAGTGATGGTCTTATCCAGAATGCGTTAATGAGAGGGCACACTGTTATATGCCATCCTACAGCAATGTATAGAACAGAAGCTGTGAAGAATATTGGAGGTTACGATGAAAAATTTTTCCTCGTGGAGGATATTGATTTATGGATTAGACTAGGGGAACAGGGAGAGCTTGCAAATATTCCTGAGCCTTTATTGAGTTATAGAACTAACTCTGACTCTGTCAGTACCCAGAATGGAGCACTCCAACTTTCAAAAGTTGGAAGTGTAATAGAGGAAGCGTCTAAAAGGCGTGGTGTTAAAAATACTTTTGAATTAAAAAAACACTGGAGACCAGATCCAACAATAGCATCTCAGCTCGAATTTGCTTTGAAATATGGTTGGTGGGCTTTTAACAACAATAATAAGAAAGCTGCAATAAAATATGCAAAACGGTCAATTAGATTAAAACCTTTTGCGTTTGACGGCTGGAATTTATTACTAAATGCTTTTATCAAACTCAAGGGAACGCATGAGTAAACTGGTTTCAGTGATTATGCCAGCTAGAAATGCTGGTGACTTCATAAGACAAAGTATAGATTCTGTTCTTGCGCAAACCTACCCTGATTTCGAGTTAATTATCATAGATGATAAATCGACAGATAAGACACGTGAAATTGTGAATAGTTATGCAGACACCAGAATCAAGATTGTTGATGGTCAGGGAGCAGGGATCTCTTCTGCATTCAACACTGGGCTAGAGCATGCTCAAGGCGAGTACTTTTGCCGATGCGATGCTGATGATCTATTTCCTCCAAATAGGCTTGCTATTCAAGTCGATTGGTTAGATAAACACCCAGATTATGTCGCGGTTTGTGGCTCATACACCTCGATCGATAAAAAAGGCCGACATATTATTCAGTATCACAGAGATACATTTTCGAGATGCATAGACGAAAAATTTAGAGAGGGTCATGTCATTACTCACTTTGGTACTTTTCTCTGCCTCACAAAAACGCTCAGAGAAATAGGCGGCTGCCGTGATTTTTTTATCACTGCTGAAGACATTGATCTTCAATTAAGATTGTCGGAAAAAGGAAAAATATATTTTATTGCTGATAATTTTTATCAATATCGCCTTCATAACTTATCGATTACTCATACTCAGGCGTCGTCGCGTAAGAGGTTTTATGAAAAAGTTGCAAAAAAATGTCACACACAGCGTTTAGCTTCTGGCTGTGATGATGTCGAACTCGGACAAGTTCGAGATGACGTTCTTGATAGTGAGGATTCTGAAAACTCGCATGCTCATATACTCAATCTCTTGTTAGGTGAGTCTTGGTACTGGCATAAAAAGAAGAACAAAAAAATGGCTTTGAAAGTATTAACGCGTTTACTCTTAATGTCGCCTTTCCAATTTAGGGTATGGAAGAATTTTATTCTAATTGTTTTAAAACCTTGTTAATGACGCATTGTCTTGACTAATGAAGATGAAATAATGAAAAAAAACGCTAGGCATATTTTGACTTATCTTCCACTGCACATAAGAAACCGAGGGATAGGTTATGCTGCACATTCAATTGCAGTAGGATTAAATAACTATGGATTAGACTCTGATATTCTGAGTATAAGAAATGATATGGTGGACCAAACTACTCATGCCTATCAGGGAATACCATCCAAATTAATTTATTCTTTGAGAAATAAATTCCAAGAATACTCAAAAATTATCGACTTGACCGAGAAGCGGTTTCAGAAGTTAGCAAAGGAATATGAAATTATTCATCTTTGGCCCGGGAGCAAGTTGTCAACAATTGAAGAATTAAAGGCTAAGAATAAAACAGTCATAATCGAAAATATAAATTGTCATCAACTCATTTCAAAGCGAATTTTGGCTGATGAATCGGAGAGGCTCGGCACCCAAGTCTATAATTTTACAGATGATGACATAGCCTACGAGACAAAAGTCTTAAATCTAGCAGATTTCGTTTTTAGCCCTAGCCCTCAGGTAACCTCTTCTCTTATTGAAGCAAAGGTAACCAGAGGAAAAATACTTGAGTCTTCTTATGGATTAGGTGCGAATGCCCTCCTGCCTAGTGAACAAATAAAAAATAAAAAATCATCTCAAGTTACAGCCTTGTTTGTTGGAAGTGTCATCGCAAGGAAAGGTGTTCATTTGCTACTTGATTATTGGTGTGCAGCTAATCTCAATGGTAAGCTCAAAATCATAGGTAAAGTCGCCCCGCATATGGAAGAAATCATTGCTCAATATGAAAATGTAGCGTCGATAGAATTCATACCTTATACGAGTAATCTTTACGAACATTATGCAACTGCAGATTTATTTGTTATGCCAAGCTTGGAAGAGGGGAGTCCCTTAGTCACATATCTTGCGATCGGTGCTGGACTGCCATGTTTAGTATCGCCGATGGCTGGAGATGGTGTTATCCGAAATGACAAAGAAGGATACATCATAGAGCCACATGATCGTAAAGCCTGGATTGAAAATCTTAGAAGATTATTTGATGATCGCGTCCTTAGAAGTCGGCTAGCCATTAACTCTCGTGAGAGAGCAGAGTATTTTTTATGGGATAATGTTGCATCTCGACGAGCCAAACAAATTCTTGATATATAGGTTAGTTAACATTGAAAATTTTAGTATTAGGTGGTTCGGGATTTATTGGTTCTCACATTGTGAATGCTCTGATTGAGCGTGGACACAGTATCCGCGTCTTAGATCGGTCGCAAAAAAATATATTCCCAGAAGCTGTTGAAGTATTTGCTGCTGACTACTCTGACACAATGGCACTCTCTGAATCATTGATAGGTATGGATTTAGTGATTCATTTAATTAGTACATCGGTACCTAGTACATCAAATAAAGACCCTATCAGTGATGTTAATGGCAATTTGATAAACACACTGAAATTGCTTGACGCAATGAAAAAATCAGATGTTAAACGAATCATTTATTTCTCTTCAGGTGGTACAGTATATGGAAAGCCAAAAGTAATACCTATACCTGAGACACATGAGAATAATCCTTTATGTAGCTATGGTGTAGTAAAGCTTGCTATTGAGAAATATCTACTCATGTATCAAGCTCTCTATGGAATTGAGTGCACGATTATGAGACCTTCTAATCCTTATGGTTCTGGACAGGCACATAACGGTGTCCAAGGGTTTATTGGAACATGCCTTCATAGTGCGCTAAAAGACAAAACCTTAACACTGTGGGGGGATGGCTCAGTCATACGTGATTATATCCACATTACAGACGTTGTTAGTGCCACTATGAGTGTAATAGATAAAAACTTAATTGGTGCATACAACATAGGATATGGAAAAGGATACTCATTACTAGAAATTATTCAGTTTGTTGAGGATGTCACAGGGAAAAAAGTTGACATTGACTTTAAAGAAAGAAGAGATTTCGATATTCCTGAAATGATTCTAGATATAACTAAGCTCAGAAATTTGTCTGGATGGAATCCTTTGAGTGACATTCGAACAGGAATTCAACTTACATTGAATTCTCAGTAGCTTCGCAATACAAAAATGCCTAACATCATCGCTTACATTGCTATCTATATCTGGCCGTTGGTAACTTTTTATCTAATGAAAAGATATGGCTTTGCTAATGGCTCTTTGCTTAGCTTAATGGGGGGGTATATGTTCTTGCCTGTTGGGTTTTCAATTAATCTACCAGGAATTCCCGCTTTCAATAAATTTACAATCATAACAATGAGTTTCATCGCTCTGTTTTTTATGATGGGTAAAAAAATTGGCTTCACTGATTTACCTAAGCCCATGAAAGCAATTTTCATTGCTTTTGTTATTTCCCCTCTATTCACGGCTTTAGCAAATAATCACAGTTATATGTTCCTTCCTGCATTGACAGTATACGATGGGTTAAGTGATTCCGCATCTAACTTTTTAACTATTTTGCCTTTGCTCATAGGAGTGCGATATTTCAACACATTTGAGCGTCAGTTAACTTTATTTAAGTACTTTGTCATAGCTGGTGTTATATATGGTTTGTTGACCCTTTATGAGGTAAGGATGAGTCCTCAGTTACATCGGCAGCTATATGGCTATTTTCCTCATTCATGGTTACAACAAGTTAGAGATGGTGGGTTTAGATCGATTGTTTTCATGGGGCATGGCTTGCTGGTAGCGATGTTTTTAGCTGTATGTGTTGGTTTCACTGTAACATTACAACAATTAAAAATCAGGATATTGCCCGTTGCTACAGGGCTTGTCTTAGCAGGCATACTAATAGCATTGATTTTTCAGAAAAGTAGCGCATCCCTGATATATGGAATTTTTTTACTTCTCATGATGATGTTTATGTCTAATAAACGTATCCATCAGGCCACACTGATGATTGCAATTTTGTACATAACCTATCCCATCATGAGTACAACACATATATTTCCTCATGAAGAGTTAGTAGAGTTCGCTCAAAGATTTAGCCCGGAACGAGCTCAATCGCTAGAATATCGATTTGATAATGAGAGAGACCTTTTAGAACATGCTAACCATAAACCAATCTTTGGCTGGGGAGGATGGGGCAGAAATAGAGTTTATGATGCTGAAACAGGACAAGATACCAGCACAACTGATGGCAAATGGGTTTTGACATTAGGGGTTAGAGGCTGGTTTGGTTTCTTATCTGAAGCATTTTTTATAATTGCTCCGCTTTGGCTAGCATACAAAATCCAGCATCGAAAAAATGTATTAACACCAATTGAAGCGAAGTTGTTATCCTCGCACGCGTTAATCGTAGCAATCATCCTTGTTGATCAGATGCCCAATGCTTCGATGAATACTCTCTATTGGCTGATCGTTGGCTCACTATTAGGTCGAGTATTGTATATAAAACGAAAAATAGGAAAGAATAACCTTCTTGAATCTCAGATTGATAACTCTTCGTCTGATGTTGTAGCACCCAACGAGCGGAGTCGGGGATAGTAAAATGAGCAAGATTTATTACATCATTCCTGACTTATACAAAAAAAAATCACTTTCCATTAGAGGATTAGTTAGAGCATCAAAGCAGAAAAAATTTCTACAGTATTTATCTGGATGCATCAAAAGGACTTTTAAACCTGTAGGTGGTGTAAAAATAATATACCAACACTGTGTATTGTTGAGAGAGTTAGGCTATGAGGCATATCCTTTACTAATGGGAAAGTATGAGGGTAATTTTTTTGGCTTTGATGTTGAAACAGTCAGGTTCGAGGATGTAAAGAATCATATTAACGAAGACGATATTGTTGTCGCTACTGAGTTTGAACCATACCAAGGTTTAGTTTTTAAAAATGCGACCAAAATAATGTTCTTACAAAACTGGGTGGGTCTTTGGTCTCGAAGGAAAACTGGAGACCAACACAAGAACTATTTGGAACTTGGATACGATAAAGTCATTACCTGTAGTGAATACTGCAGTGACTACGTTCGGAAACAAATGGGAATTGAGGTCAATACTATAACTAATGGTATTGATACATCTGTCTTTACTCCTGGAGCTGGCCCAAAAAAACACAGGCGTATTCTTGCAATGTCTAGGAAGAATCCGGCCGATCTTGAGCGGATTATAACGCTGCTGTCTGATACCGAATATGAGTTCAAAGTTGTCGATGGACTCTCACAGTCAGACCTTATCTCTGAATATCAAAAAGCAGATATATTTCTTGCTACTGGGTACCCTGAGGGATTTGGATTACCTCCGTTAGAAGCTATGTGTTGTAATTGTGTTGTTGTTGGCTTCACTGGAGGGGCTGCATCAGAATTCATGATTGATGGCGATACTGCACTTGTTGCTGATGATGGCGATTGTGAGAAGGTTGCTAATGATCTCCGTCAACTGCTTAATGATACCCAGTTAAAAGATAGTATTCGAAATCAAGGTTATAGGAAGGCTGTGCAATACAGCATAGAAAACACCAAGTCTGAATTGAAGGACTATTATGGTGAGCTAATTAAATTAAGCTAGGACTGCTTGCGGCATGTCACAGCTACCAAGAGGATTACTGATGAACTCTGACAATGAGTTTAGACTGCTTGTTTCAATCGTGAATTATAACTCGGCAAGATTAGTCTGTGAGATGCTACCAACCTTGATTGAACAGTTGATTAATCAGGTAGACAAAGTAGTTATCGTTGATAATAACTCATCAGATGATTCCGCTGAACTTATTCAGCAATTTATCAAAGAGCGCTGTCTACACGAGCAAATTCTATTCATAGCTTCAGATATAAACGGTGGGTTTTCTTTTGGAAATAACTTAGCGATTAAAGAAGGCATAAAATCAGTTGGTTATGAGCCAAAGTATGTCTTACTATTAAATCCCGATGCAAAGCCTGAACCAGGAGCGATAGAATCATTAATTACTTTTGCGGAGCAAAATCCACAGGTAGGGCTGGCTGGTAGTCAACTTCTTGATGAGAATGGCAATACACAGCGATCGGCGTTTACTTTTCACTCTATCATGAGTGAACTTCTGTCTAGTCTTCGACTAGGTATCTTAGACAAATACTTCTCGCATTATCTTGTATCTAGTGGTTTGATACCAATCCAACCAACAAAAATAGATTGGCTAGCAGGAGCCAGCATGCTGATTCGGTACCAAGTTATCCGTGACATTGGGTTTATGGACGAGAATTATTTTTTGTATTTTGAAGAAACTGATTACTGTCTGCAAGCTAAGCTATCGAGTTGGGAGTGCTGGTACGTTCCTCAAAGTAAAGTCATTCATTTAGAAGGGCAAAGTACTGGGGTAGTAAGTAACGATAAGCATAGACGGAGAAGGCCTCAATATTGGTTTGAATCCAGACAATATTATTTCATTAAAAATCATGGTCGAGTTTATTTAGCTCTGGCAGATCTTATTTGGATTACCGGCTTTACATTTAGAAAATTTCGATACTTTTTACAGAGAAAAGAAAATACTGAACCTAAGCTAATGTTATTTGACTTTTGCCGGAATAGTATTTTTTTCTCATGGATAAATAAAAACTAGCATGTTTTTTCAAAATATTAGAGATGATTTAAAGGCTAACAACAAAGCGATTAATATTGCTGGATTTAGAACATTAATAGTTTATAGGTTTGGATGTTGGCGGATGAGAGTCAAACCTCGAGTCATACGAATACCTCTAAGTTTGTTGTATCAATATATGGAAAGGCATGTTCGTTTTAAATACGGAATTGAGCTACCTTACACTGTAAAACTAGGTAGAGGCGTTAGGTTTGAACACCAACATGGTATTGTGATTCATGGTAATGCTGAGATTGGTGACAAATGTGTTATTCGGCAAGGAGTAACGATTGGCAACAAAAGTTCTGATTTTCCTTATGATGCACCAAAAATAGGTCATAACGTTAATATTGGTGCTGGAGCTAAGATTTTGGGAAACGTGGCTATTGGTAATTTTGTGACTATCGGTGCGAACGCAGTTGTTACTATTAATCTGCCTGATTACGCAGTTGCAGTTGGTATACCTGCAAAAATTATCAAAATAAACACACCACAGAGATGACTGTTAATAAGATATTTTTTGTAACTAATCAGTTAAGCACCCTTGAAGTATTAATTTTTTTGTAAGAGTCGTATCTAGTAATACACGAATTAGGATCAGAAATGTTTGACAAAAGAATTACGGGTGTTATTTCCCAAAACTCTCTAGATTATGTCGAGAAAATTTTCTCCTGTTATGGGAATAATGAAATTGTAGTGCTTTTAAGAAATATCGATGACGTTCGTATAAAAATGGTGGGTGCCAGTAATGTTATTCAGCCTGAATTCGTGAGTGGATGGTTTAGTTCTAAATATACATTTAGAGACGATGACACCTTAGCACAGATTGCTTTCACATCAGGCACTGAGGGGGAACCCAAAGGTGTGCTACTAACACACAGAACTCTCTCGGACGTAATTAAAAGACTTAACGAAGTTATGGAAGTGGATAGCTCAATCAAAGAGTATGTAGGGGTTCCTGCAAATTTCTCATTTGGTTTTGGTCGTTTTAGAGCTATCTCTGCTATAGGGGGGAGTGCTTTCCTTCCAAAGAATGGTTTTGACCCTGTCGAAATTCAAAAAATGTTAAGTAAAAATGAAATCAACGCAATATCTGCAGTACCTAGTCTATGGCGTGTATTGTTAAGAAAGAAAACTATTTTTGGGAATGAGGCCAATTACTTAAAATGGATTGAAATTGGTAGTCAGTACATGAGCCGTTCGGAAAAAGAAGAGCTGAAAAGTCTTTTTCCGAATGCAAAAATTGCTCAGCATTACGGCCTCACCGAAGCTTCTCGCACGACTTTCTTACGTATAGATCAGACTGAAGGAGAATTACTGGAATCAGTCGGAAAAGCTTATGGTGATACAGAGCTAAAAATTGATGGCAACGGGAGAATCTGTATTAGGGGGCCCCATGTGTCAGAGACACTCCTCAAGCATGGTAAGCCAACAAGCAATGTCGATGATGAGCAGTGGTTTCACACTAGTGATCTCGGAAAGTTAGAAAATGGATTTCTTTATTATTTAGGAAGAGCTGACGATCAAATCAACTGCAATGGAATTAAATTAAACCCTGACAACATTGAACGAGAGATTCGGGAAGAATTAAAAATCAAAGATGGGCTAGCTGTTGGAGCTATCAGTAACGATTTTACTGGCGAGTCTGTGCTTGTGGCGGTAAAAGCTGATGCCAATATAGATACGGACAAGCTAATCGAAACAACATACAAAATTTTATCCTCAAAAGGGATCAATGGAGGAAGTGCGGCAAAATTTTGTTTAGTAAATGATTTCCCTTTAACAAATACGAATAAGGTGCGTAGGAAAGCTCTAGCAGAGCTTTATACAAACAAAACTGCGATTAGCATCAAACAGGCGAGCTATCATGAACCGCGTAGTGACTTTGAGTTGAGTTTATCAGTAGTTTGGCAAGGTGTTCTAAAGCGAGATGTAATCGGAATCGATGATAATTTCTTTGCTTTAGGTGGTGACTCACTCACTGCTGTTATGGCTGTGCACGAAATGGTGCAGGCGACAGGAGTAGAGTTTGAGCTGGGAGATTTATTTACTAATCAGACGATAAGAACTTTATCGGAACATGTATCCAAAGGTGAACCAAGAACGTTATCATCTGTAGTTCCACTAAAAAAAGGAGAGAATACTACCCCTATCTTTTTCGTATGTGGAATCAATTTATATCAACATCTTGCTGATGCCTTACCTAATCAGAACTCTGTGTATGGTATCTACGTCGCACAGGAAGAAGCTTTATTTCGGAAAATACTCAGCGGACAAGAATCTGATATTTCCACAACAGAGTTATCTAAAGCATATGCCGACGCAATTCTTCGATATCAACCTGAGGGACCATATATTGTTGCTGGCATCTCATTTGGTGGGATGATAGCTTTAGAGACCGCGGTAACACTTCAGAAACTTGGAAAGATAGTTGATGCAGTAGTCATGATTGACACTATACTGCCGCACGCGGTGAAGCGAACTTTTTCTAAAAGAAGCAAACTTTTTTTTAAGTCTGCATACTCATCGTTAAAAAATACAATGATGAGGAAATCCATAACGTCAAGTGATGTAGATTTGATGAGAAAACGTGCCTATCACCGAGCTTTGGCAAATTATACTAGAATTAGTGGTGAACTGAATGCGAGAGTCCTGCTTATCAAAGCTGAAGATCGATCTGAGTGGGGTACTGGTGTTAGTTTTGAGAATGATTATGGTTGGCAAGATGTCTTGGGTAAGAAACCAGATGTGTATGAGGTTAATGGTAGTCATATTGAAATCATTACCCCACCACATAATAAGGCGGTGGCAGATATCATTGTAAAGGCGATAACGAATACATAAAAATGAAAAATATTGGTGCTGTGGTAATAGGACGAAATGAAGGTCAGCGTCTAAAAACTTGTCTCGAATCTCTTCGTAAACAGATTCATTACGTGGTATATGTTGATTCTGGTTCTACAGATTCGAGTGTGGAAATAGCTAAATCAATAGGTGTAAATGTAATTAATCTTGACCTTAGAATACCATTCACAGCTGCAAGAGCACGCAATGAGGGGGCTCTATTTATACAAAATCACCATCCACAAATTGAGTTTATCCAATTCGTAGATGGTGATTGTGAGGTGCAGTCTGGTTGGCTAAGTAAAGCCGCAATCTTTCTCGAATCTTCAGACGATTATGCTGTTGTATGTGGCAGGCGACGTGAAAGGTATCCTAATGCTTCAGTTTTTAATCAACTGTGTGATATGGAGTGGAACACTCCTATTGGTGAAGCAATTTCTTGCGGTGGTGATGCTCTTGTACGAGTAGAAGCATTTCAACAAGTGAATGGTTACCGTGAAAGTTTGATTGCAGGAGAAGAACCTGAGATGTGTTTTCGTATGCGTGAGCAAGGCTGGAGAATTATGCGGCTGGATGCTGAAATGACCTTGCATGACGCTGCTATGACAAAAGTCTCACAGTGGTGGAAACGTCATAAAAGAGCCGGTCATGCTTATGCAGAATCCTATTATCTGCATGGTAAAACTGAAGAACATTTTAGGTTTAAAGAAATACGTAGCAATATCATTTGGGCGCTTATTTTGCCAGCAGTACTTATCGTCTCGTTATGGCAGCCAGTGGTACTTTGGTTATTGCTTGTATATCCTTTGCAGTTACTTAGGCTGACAATTCGTGATAAGAAGCAAGATACTTCATTTACTCACTCACTCATTGTCGCCACTTCAAATGTTTTGTCTAAATTTCCACAAACATTAGGCATCATGACGTTTTATAAAAATTTTTTAACAGGTAAACGACAGAAAATCATCGAATACAAATAACTCTCAGATTCGACTGAATTTCCGACTACTTAAATATAATGAGAATAATTTATGAGTTATCTACTGGTTTCACCATGTCGCAATGAATCTGATTACATGCGCATAACACTGGATAGTGTTGTGAATCAGACCGTCAAGCCAGATCTATGGGTGATTGTTGATGATGGCTCCACTGATGCAACGCCACAAATTCTGGCTGAGTATGCTCAGAAATATCCTTTTATCAAAGTCATCACCCGTGAAAATCGTGGTCACCGTAGTGTTGGCCCTGGCGTGATCGAAGCTTTTTATTATGGCTATGATCAGGTCGATGTCAGTCAGTTTGATTTTATTTGTAAGTTTGACTTGGATTTAGACTTGCCAGCACGTTACTTTGAGATTTTAATTGATCGTATGAACCAGAACCCACGCATTGGTACTTGCAGTGGTAAAGCCTATTTTAGAGATAAAAAATCAGGCCAGCTTATCAGTGAAAAATGTGGTGATGAGATGTCTGTTGGCATGACAAAGTTTTATCGCCGAACGTGTTTTGAGGAAATTGGCGGTTTTGTTCGCCAGGTAATGTGGGACGGTATTGATTGCCATAAGTGTCGTCAATTAGGCTGGATTGCGGTTAGCTGGGATGAGCCTGATTTACAATTCATCCATCTCAGACCTATGGGGTCAAGCCAGAAAGGTATTTTCACAGGCCGTATGCGCCATGGCTTTGGCCAATACTTTATGGGCACCGGGCTGATTTACATGACCGCTTCATCAGTCTTCCGTATGCTACATCCTCCATACTTTCTCGGTGGTGCAGCGATGTGGTGGGGCTATGTGAAAAGTCTGCTGACACGTCAACCAAGATTTGCTGATA
>ERZ724563.185-NODE-185-length-12977-cov-2.596576_pt1 | contig 12977 bp, 12 predicted proteins | sample MGYA00375857_ERZ724563 | MGnify/ENA primary metagenome ERZ724563 (study PRJEB28725, sample SAMN03264850) | marine sediment metagenome | biome: marine pelagic biome; feature: marine oligotrophic desert; material: marine snow | place: Pacific Ocean:North Pacific...
ATTTAAACCAGTGCAACCGCTCCGGCAGCTGCGTCGGGGCGACCTGGAACTTGCGTAAATGATAGAAGCCGCCGCCGTGAATCGCCCACAACGTGCCCTCCACGCCCTCCGGTTTATCGCCGTGCCGTTCGAGCTGATTCTCGAGCCAGTTAAAGTAAAACGATGCCCCTATCCAGGCGATACCCACGGTGATGTGCAGCCAGCGAATCAGCAGAGTGGCCCAGTCATAAAGATGCCCATCCACGCTCAGCTCCCCCTGTACGTGCTGTAGCCGTAGGGTGATAACAGCAGGGGCACGTGATAGTGCCGGTCCGCGTCCGCGACGCCGAAACGCACTACCACTTCATCCAGAAAGGCGGGCTCCGTCGGGGCGCCAGCCTGGCCATGCGGGCCCGCGCGACGGAAATAATCCCCGGCCTGGAACACCAACTGATAGCGGCCGACCGTGAAGTCGTCGCCCTCCAGTAGCGGGGCCGGGCAGCGACCGTCGGCATCGGTCTTGCATTGACCGGCGAGAGAGCCGGCGCCGCCATCCTCCAGGCGCCACAGCTCAATCGCCAGATCGGCGGCGGGTCGGCCCGAGGTGGTGTCGAGCACGTGCGTGGTGAGACGCCCCATGGGCTACCTCCTCAACTTGTGTGTTTCAATGTCGACAATACAATCATATAAATGTATACATGTGCAATCACGGGATGCAGTGGAGAACGCCCCATGGCCGAGGATGACTACCCCCGGGACCTGATCGGTTACGGACCCAGCCCGCCGGACCCGCGCTGGCCTGGCGGTGCCCGTCTGGCGGTGCAGTTCGTGCTCAACTACGAGGAAGGCGGTGAAAACTGCGTCCTGCACGGTGACCAGGCGTCGGAATCCTTCCTGTCTGAAATGGTGGGCGCGGACGCACGGCCCAGGGTGCGTCATATGAGCATGGAATCGCTCTATGAGTACGGCAGCCGGGTGGGGGTGTGGCGTTTGTTGCGTTTGTTTCGGCGTTATCGGTTGCCACTCACTGTGTTTGCCGTGGGGATGGCCGCTGAGCGTCACCCGGGTGTGATCCGCGCCCTGGTCGATGAGGGCCATGAAATCTGCAGCCACGGTTATCGCTGGATCGATTACCAGTACGTACCCGAAGCGGTGGAGGCGGAGCATATCGGCCGTGCGGTGGAGGCGTTGACGCGAGCCGCCGGGCAGGCGCCGCTGGGCTGGTACACCGGCCGTACCAGCCCGAATACCCGGCGATTGGTGGTGGCGCACGGCGGTTTTCTCTATGACGCCGATGACTATAGTGACGAGCTGCCTTTCTGGACCGAGGTATCCGGGCGCCGTCATCTGGTGATTCCCTATACGCTGGATGCCAACGACATGCGTTTCTCCTCGCCGGCTGGATTCAATAACGGTGAGCAGTTCTTTAACTATCTGCGCGATACCTTCGATTACCTGTATCAGGAAGGGGCGGACAGTCCGCGAATGATGTCGGTGGGGTTGCATTGCCGCCTGGCCGGCCGGCCCGGGCGTGCCGCTGCTCTGGAAAAGTTTCTTAAGTACGTGTGCGCTCATTCCGATGTCTGGGTGACGCGCCGCATCGATATTGCCCGCCACTGGATGGAGCACCATGGCTGACAACATGGCTGACAAGCGCTTGCTATCGCCACGCCCGAGCACGTTGAGCGAGGCACAATTCGTTGATCACTACGGTGACGTCTACGAACACTCCCCGTGGATCGCCCGGCAAACTCACCGCGCGGGCCTGAGCGCGCAGGATGACACCCCGGAGGCGCTGGCGGCTCGCATGGCCGCGGTGTTCGACGCCGCAGATGAGGAGGCGCAGCTTGCGGTGCTAAGAGCCCATCCGGATTTGGCCGGCAAGGCGGCCATCGGTGGCGGATTGACCGCTGATTCCAGCAGCGAGCAGGCCGGCGCCGGCCTTGCTCAATGCACGGCGGAGGAATTCGAGCGATTCCAGGCGCTTAACCGGGCCTACAAGGCGCGCTTTAGGTTTCCCTTCATTCTGGCGGTGCGCGGCCATCATCGCGGCGAGATTCTGGACGCGTTCGAGGCCCGCTTGAACAACGACCCGGAGACCGAGCGGGCCACCGCCGTGGCTCAGGTTAACCGCATCGCCGCGCTGCGCCTGCGGGCGAGGCTCTAGGCCGACTCGGCCGTCGCTGCGTCGACCGGATTGCCTTGGATCCAAGTGCGTAGCGGCCGTCGTTCCAGGTCGCGGGCCTCGCCGGTCAGCAGGTTCTCGAACCAGTGTTCCGGTTCGGCGTCGTCCCCGGGCCGCGGTAACTCCACGAAATCCGCATGCTTGCCGGGGGCGAAGTTTCCTGCCCGGTCGTTCCGGCCGAGGCACTCAGCACCGGCCAGGGTGGCGCGGTAGAGCGCTTCCCGGGTGCTGACCTGGACACCGGCGTTTCGGTGCTGGGCGAGATAGCGCTGCATCACGTGCAGCATGCTGTGGCTGGGGCCGGCACCGACGTCGGACGCAAGCGCGTAGCGGATGCCGTGGCGGCGTACCGCCTGCAGGTCCATGCGCCCGCTATCCAGTGCCTCGTTGCTCGATGGGCAATGGGCGATCCAGGCGCCGCGCTGTGCCAGGGTCCGGTGCTCGCGGGGGCTGAGGTGGATGCAGTGGCCCAGCACCGAACGTGGCCCCAGCAGCCCGGCCCGGTCGTAGACGTCGGTGTAATCCCGCGCCTCGGGGAAAGCCTCGCGAATCTCGCGTACTTCATTCAGAGATTCGGACAGGTGGGTTTGCACCAGCGCCTTTTCCTGTCGTGCCAGGTCTCCCAGGCCGCGCATCAATTCAGCGCTGCAATTCAGTGCGAATCTTGGCGTGATGGCGTAGCGCTCTCGTCCGAGTGTTTTGAGTAACCCGGCTACCTGGTCCGCGTTATCCGGGCTGGCGTCGCAGAGCGGCTCTGGCGCCGCCTTTTCCATGATCGAATTGCCGAGCACCCAGTCACCAACGACTTCGTCGGCGGCCACCCGCAGTGCCTCCGTGTGCGGGCTGGAATAGGCCATGCCCAGAGTCGTGCCGGCGCGCAAGGTGTCCTGGAAGAAGGCCCTGGCCAGCCGGCGAGCGAACAGAGTGTTATCGAAGTTTTGTTCCTCCGGCCAGATATGCTCGCGCAGCCACGCCATAAGATCGCTGCGGAAGCGCCCGCGGACATGATGCTGGACCCAGTGAATATGCACATCCACCAGGCCTGGTATCAGCAGGCTGTCCAACTCAAGGAGGGCGCTCGCCGGATGATCCTGGAACTCGCTAATGGCGCCGACCCGGAGTACGCGGCCGTTCTGTATCAGCAGGCCGCCATCGCGATGGAATACCCAATGGTCGGCATCCACGGGGTTGAGCACGCTGGCGCGGATCAGTAAAGGGGGATTCATAACGGCCTCATCCAGATAAATGTATACATATCTTTAGCCGGCGATTGGATGCGGGGCAAGCCTTTATCAGTTCGGTCTGACCTGGTGCAAAGCTGCGATTTATGCGTTATAGCGGTGCGAAGGGCGAAACCGGCCGGGGGCCGCGTCACCGCCCACCTTTGTCCCTTCATGGGTGGCACGAGGCTTGCCTGTATACATCAAAATGTACCAATTGGGGGCAAGGTACCCACTGTGAGGTCATTCCCATGAAGCAACCGCAACGTGTTTGTGTGATTTGTGATTCCCGCTACGGCACCACGCTTGAGTTGGCCCGCGCCCTGGTGCGCGGCGCGGAGGCGGAAGGGGCCGAGGTGCGCCTGCGGCGCGTTGACTTGGAGCCGCCGGAATTCAGCGTCGACCCGGAACGGGCGGACTACAAGGCGACCCTTGAGGCATACCGGCCCCTGCCCCGCGCCAGCGCGGAGGACCTGGTCTGGGCGCGTGGCATCGTGTGGGGCTCGCCGACCCGCTATGGACTGATGAGCACGCCGTTACGCGTCTTTATTGATGAGGTGGCGCCTCTGTGGCGTGCGGGGGCGCTGATTGGCAAAGTCGGTGCCGCCTTTACCTCCACTGGGGGTATGCATTCAGGCAACGAGATCACTCTGATCAACCTGCTGCTGCCCTTCTTTCAGCATGGCATGGTTCTGGTGGGAGTGCCGCACAGCGTGCCGGAACTGGTGCGAACAGAAAAAGGGGGCTCGCCCTATGGCGCTTCCGCGGTCACCGGCTTCGATGGCACGCGGGGGGTGGATGATAATGAGAGAGCGATTGCTTTTGCTCTGGGGGCACGGGTAGCGCGCCTGGCAGGGCAGGTGGTGCCGGAACCCGCGTCCGTGGAGCTGGCGGCCAGTGGCTCCGGCGGAAGTTAGAAACGGGTAAAAAAAGAAAACCAAGTTGGTGCGCCATGGACGGCATGAAGGTTGCTTGTATACGAGAAGAACGAAAGCAACCAACGGAGAACACCAATGGGCCTTACTTCCAACACGCATTCTCGCTGGCGCCTGGGGGCGACCATCCTGGCCGCGGTAATCGGCCTGACAGCCGGCACCGCGCGAGCCGCTGACGCGATCACCGTGGGCACGAGCTGGTATGCCCAGGCCGAGCACGGCGGCTTTTATCAGGCCAAGGCCACCGGGATTTACGAAAAATACGGCCTTGATGTCACAATCAAAATGGGCGGGCCGCAGGTCAACGGCCTGCAATTGTTGGTCGCCGGACAATACGATTTCACCATGGGGTATCCGCTGCGCAACATCAAAGCGGTCAGCGAAGGGCTGCCAGTGATTACCGTCGCCGCCTGTTTCCAGAAGGATCCTCAGGGCTTTATCGCCCACCCCCACGTGGAATCTCTGCAGGATGTGGGCGATCGCACGGTACTGATCTCCACCTCGGCGCGTTCCACCTATTGGCCGTGGCTGCAGTCTGAATACGGCTTTAAGGATTCCCAGGCCAAGCCTTACACCTTCAGCCTGGGGCCGTTCCTTGCGGATAAAGAGCTGGTGCAGCAGGCCTATGTAAGCTCAGAGCCGTTCGCTGCCGAGAAGGGCGGGGTTACGCCGAACTTCTTCCTGTTCGCTGACTATGGTTACCCGCCCTACGCGGCCACTTTGGAAACCCGCCGCGATCTGGTGGAAGAAAAGCCGGAGATGGTGCGCAAGTTCGTAAAAGCGACCCTGGAAGGCTGGCAGAGTTATTTGGAGAACCCGGCGCCCGGCAATGAGCTGATTCAGCAGGACAACCCGGAAATGACCGACGAGCAGCTGGCTTTTGGTCTGGCGAAGCTCAAGCAATACGGCATCGTCGCCGGCGGTGAGGCCCAAGAAAAAGGGCTTGGCTACATGAGCGATGAACGCTGGAAGAAAACCTTCGATTTCATGGTCGAGGCCGATCTTATCTCCGAGGACGAGGGATACAAGGAAGCCTATACCCTGGAGTTCCTGCCTGAAGAACCGATACTGCCATAACGGTTTCTGACGCCGTTTTGTGCACAAAACCGGTCTGGGTGCGCCACCCTGGTGCGCCCAGGCTGGCGCCGGCGGTCTATTTGATCGCCGGGACCCCCGCCACATAAGGATTCCAGCGGCATCGGGAAAATGGCACAGCCTTTGCCTGAGTGTGGATACAAAGACTGAATACCATGATGTATACACTTATGGGGAGTGCGCACCATGACTAACACAGGAAAAGGTCGTTTCGCGGCGATCGCGAAGGGTATACGCCGGACCTTGGCGGGAGTGGTACTTGGGGCCGGTCTGCTGGGTGCCGGTATCGCGGGCGCCGAAGAGCCGGTCGAAGTGGTATTCGGCACCAACTGGTTCGCCCAGGCCGAGCACGGCGGCTTTTATCAGGCCAAGGCCACTGGCATCTACGAGAAGTATGGCCTGGACGTCAGCATCGAAATGGGTGGCCCGCAGGTCAACAACGTACAGTTGCTGCTGGCCGGCAAACAGAACATCTCCATGGGTTATCCGATCCGCAATATTAAATCGTTGGTCCAGGATTTGCCGGTGGTAACCATCGCGGCCCCGTTCCAGAGCGATCCGCAAGCGTTGCTCGCACACCCGCACGTTAAGTCCCTGGAAGAGATCAAGGGCAATCCCGTGTATGTGTTCTCCGGCGCCAAGCAGACCTTCTGGCCGTGGCTGGAAGCCAACTACGACTACACCGATGACATGATCCGGCCCTACACCTTCAGCGTGCAGCCGTTCCTGGCGGACGAGTCGGTGGTGCAGCAGGGCTATGTGACCTCGGAGCCTTTTGCTATGGAGAAGGGCGGCGTGACGCCGTCGATCTTCCTGTTCGCCGAGTACGGCTATCCCCCCTATGCCCAGACCCTGGAGACCACCCGCGAATGGGTGGAAGAAAAGCCGGAGGTGCTGCGCAAGTTCGTCAAGGCGTCCATGGAGGGCTGGAAGAGTTATTTCGAAAACCCGGCGCCGGGCAACGCCCTGATCAAGCAGGACAACCCGGAGATGACCGACGAACAGATCGCCTTCGGCATTGAAAAAATGAAGGAATACGGTCTCGTCACCGGTGGTGATGCCCAGGAGAAGGGCATCGGCGTGATGACTGATGCTCGCTGGAAGGCGACCTTCGACTTCATGGCCGGCGCCGGGATGGTGCCCGAGGACCTGGACTACAAACAGGCCTATACCCTGGAATTCCTGCCCGAGGAGCCGGTTCTGCCATGACTGAAACCCGGGTGCCGGTCATTGATTTCGCACCTTTTCTGAACGGTGACGCGGCGGCGCGCGCGGCGGTGGTAGACGCCATCGACGGCGCCGCCCGCCAGGTTGGGTTTCTGTGTCTGGTGGGGCACGGGTTGCCCGATGCGCGGCTGGAGGCGCTGTTGCGTACCCAGAGAGATTTTTTTGCCCTGCCGGACACGGTCAAGGCGCAGGCCGCGTTCCGTTATGACGACACCGACGCCAACACCAGCTATGTCGCGGTGGGCAAGGAGCGTCTTGATGTGAAGCGGGCGCCGGATCTGAAGGAAAGCTTTCAGCTGCGAGAGCCCGGCCTGTACGGCGACGTGAATCTGTGGCCCGAGGGACAGGATGACTTCCGGGCCGCGGCGGAGTCGTTCTTCGCCGCCGTCTCGGACCTGTCCATGAAGGTGCTGGAAGCGTTTGAGCTGGCCCTGGGCACCGAGCCGGGTTACTTCCGCGATCGCCACCGCACGCACAGCCAGATTCTGCGGCTGCTGCACTACCCGCCGCTGCCGGCGGAGTTCCGGGCCGAACGTGGCCAGGCCCGCGCCGGCGGCCACACCGATTACGGCAGCCTCACGTTGCTGTTCCAGGACGACATCGGCGGCCTGGAAGTGCGCGCCGTGGACGGTCAGTGGGTGTCGGTGGATCCGGTGCCCGGCGGCGTGGTGATCAACACCGGCGACATCATGGCGCGCTGGACCAACGACGTTTACCGCTCAACCCTGCACCGCGTGCGTCTGCCGGATAATGACGGTGCTGGTCGGGCGCGTTACTCAATCGCTTTTTTCAACGACCCGGACAACGACGCGGAGATTCGCGTGCTCGACCAGTGCGTCAGCGAAGACAACGGCTGCCGCTACCCGCCGATCCTGACCGGCGATTACCTGGTGAGCCGACGCGCCGCGTCCTACTGAAATCCGCGGCGGGTTCGAACGGTGGAGGCCCGCCCCGGTTTATTCCATCCACCAATATTGTGAGGACAAGCCGGCCTGGAAGGGCGGGGGCTGCCTCGTCTACAGGAGATGAGCCATGCTTGTAACCCAACAGCCCGTACTGCGTCGTTTCTGGTATCCCGTGATCCCCGTGGAGCAGTTGCACGACGGCCCTCAACCTTTCCGTTTGCTCAATCAGGAGCTGGTGCTCTGGCTGGACAGCCAGAATAAGCCCCAGGCCGCCGAAAACCGTTGTGCCCACCGTAGCGCGAAGCTCTCCCTGGGGTGGGTGGAAGGCGACAATATCGTCTGCCCGTACCACGGCTGGAACTACGACGGCACCGGCGTGTGCCAGAAGATTCCGCAAACCCCGGACCGTCCGGCGGGCCGCGCCAAGGTGCCGGCCTTCCACGCCGACGAGCGTTACGGTTACGTCTGGGTTTGCCTGGGTGATCCGCTCACCGGCATCCCCGACATGCCGGAAGCCAAGGAGCCCGGCTACCGCATGTTCCATCAGTTTCACGAGGTATGGCGCACCGCCGGCCTGCGGTTGATGGAGAATTCTTTCGACAACGCCCATTTCAGCTTCGTGCACCGGGCGACCTTCGGTCAGTTCGACAAGCCGATCCCCGCCGACCTGAACATCGAAGAGGGCGAGTTCGGTTTCCATTTCGAAACCACGGCGCCGGTGAACAATCCCGAATCGCAGAAGAAGCTGCTGCAGATGGAAAGCGACACCACGTTGCGGCATATGACCAGCAGCTGGTACATGCCGTTCGGTCGTCGTCTGAATATCCGCTACCCGAATGATCTGGTGCATTCCATCGTTACCTACGCCACGCCCATCGACGACAGCCACTCGATGATCTGTCAGTGGGCGTTCCGCAGTGATACTGAAGAGCAAGCGCCGCAGGCGGACATTATTGCGTTCGATCGTCAGGTCACCGAGGAGGATAAGCGGGTGCTGGAAAGCACTGATTATGACGTGCCTCTGGATACCGCCAGCGGTGAGGAGAAGCACATGCCTTCGGATCAGCCGGGCATGGTAATGCGCAAGATGCTTAAGGCGCTGCTGGAGCGTTTCGGTGAAGCCGAAGCCCGCGGCGACACCGCGCGCATTCCGTTGAAGCAGGAGAAAGCCTCGTGAGCAACCTGTTGATCCAGGGCGCGGATGCGGTGATGACTGGACGGGCGGGCGACGCCGCCCGCGCCGGCGCCGTGGACATCCGCGTGCGTGACGGCGTGATCACGGAAATGGCCGCCGGGCTGGGCCCGGCGGACGGCGAACAGGTGCTCGACGCCAAGGGCTGCGTGGTTTACCCGGGCTGGGTGAACACCCACCACCATTTGTTCCAGAGTGTGCTCAAGGCGGTGCCGGAAGGCATCAACGAGCCGCTGTTCGGCTGGCTCGGCGCGGTGCCCTATCCGCGCTTGACCCGCATCCGCGACCGCCATCTTGAAGTGGCCGCGGAGGTGGGGCTGGCGGAGCTGTTGCTGTCCGGCACCAGCACCTGCGCCGATCACCATTACATTTACTACGGCGGGCTCGACAGCGAGATGGGCGACGTGCTGTTCGAGGTGGCCGAACGCCTGGGGCTGCGCTTCACTCTGTGCCGGGGTGGCGCCACCGAGCAGGGTCGCCACCCGGGCTACCCCAATGACCTGCAGCCGGAAACCCTGGACGCCTACGTCGCCGATGTGGAGCGGCTCGCCGGCCGTTATCACCAGAGCGGGCCACGCGCCATGCGCCAGGTGGTGATGGCGCCCACCACGCCCACGTTTTCGGTGAACCCGGACACTCTGCGCGAGCTGGCCCGTGCCGGCCGCGGCCTGGGGCTGCGGCTGCACAGCCACCTTTCGGAAACCGCCAATTACGTTGAGTACTGCCGCGACGTGCACAACATGACGCCGGTGGACTTCTGCGGCGAGAACGAATGGCTGGGCGAGGACGTCTGGTTCGCGCACATGGTGCATGTGGCTGACTCGGAAATCCCGATTCTGGCGGAAACCGGCACCGGCATCGCCCATTGCCCGCAGAGCAATTGCCGGTTGGGCAGCGGCATCGCCCGGGTGCCGGAGATGGCCGCGCGCGGCATTCCCATCTCCCTGGCGGTGGACGGCGCCGCCTCCAACGAGGCCGCCGACATGATCCAGGAGGCGCACACCACCTGGATGATTCACCGCGCTCTGGGTGGCGCCGACGCGGTCACCGTGGAGGACGTGATCCACTGGGGCACGATGGGCGGCGCCCGCATTCTCGGCCTGGACCAGGTGGGCGAGCTGGCGCCCGGGCAGGCCGCCGATCTGGCGGTCTACGACCTGGACCAGCCGCGTTACTTCGGCATGCACGACCCCGCCATCGCCCCGGTCACGGGGGGCGGCAGCGCCTCGGTGCGGCACCTGCTGGTGGACGGCCGGGTGCGGGTGCGCGACGGCGCCATTCCCGGGCTGGATTTGGCCGGCCTGCGTGCCCGCGCCGCCGCAGCGGTGGCGGAACTGAATTGAACACGGGCGTCCGCGCCCCCCGGAGAACACCATGAAGACGGCCAAACACTCCGCAACCCGAGAAGCCGGCACCGGCTCGATTCCGGTAATCGACTTCGGCCCCTTTCTTCACGGCGACGCCGGTGACCGCGAGGCCGTCGCGCGGGCGATGCGCCAGGCCAGTGCCGACTGGGGCTTCTTCTATCTTTCCAATCACGGCGTGCCGGAGGCGATGTTGAATCAGTCCTTCGACGCGTCGAAGGCCTTTTTCTCGCTGCCCTACGAGGAAAAAATGGGTGTCGCCTGGCAGAACGCCAGCAGCAACCGAGGCTATGTAGCGGTACGCCGCGAGCGTCTCGATGCGAGCAAACCCGGTGACCTGAAAGAGGCTTTCAACGCCGGCCCGGAACCGGCGCCGGGCAGTCTGACCGAGGAGGAGCGGCCCTACCGGGAAAACCGCTGGCCGCAAAACCAGCCCGCGTTCCGCACTACCATGCTCGATCTGCTGGACGGTTGCGTGGCCGCCTCCAACCGCGTGCTGGAAGCGTTCGCGGTGGCCCTGGATCTGCCCGACGGGTTCTTCGTGGATACCCATGACCAACTGCACCATACTCTGCGACTGCTGCATTACCCGCCGCTGCCCAAGGGCTATACGCCCCAGGCCGGTGAGAAGCGTGCCGGCGCGCACACCGACTACGGCAGCATTACGTTGCTGTTCCAGCACGGTGTGGCAGGCCTGGAAGTGCGTACCCGTAGCGGCGAATGGATCACCGCCCCGCCGATTCCCGGCACCGTGGTAGTCAACACCGGCGATCTGATGCAGCGCTGGACCAATGACGTGTTCTGCTCAACGCCACACCGGGTGTCACCGTTCGTCAGTGGCGATTCTCCGGGCCGCTATTCCATTGCTTTCTTCTGCCATCCCAATCCGAATGCGGAGATCCGCTGCATCGAAAGTTGCGCGGATCACGAAAATCCGCCGCGTTATTCCCCGATCCTGGCCGGAGAACATTTGATGGAAAAACTGAATGCCACTTACTGAGACGCCAGCGGTGACACCGACGGCGGAGTGGTCCGGAGAAAGGGCCGCACCCGCGGTAAAACTCGGCTGGATCGCGGTGATGATCGCCGTGGCTGGCCTGAACTTGCGGCCGCTGTTGACGTCACTGGGCGTGAGCCTCGAGGCGGTGCGCCTGGATCTGGGTTTGAGCAGCAGCGCCGCCGGTATGCTCGCCGCGGTGCCTACCTTCTGCATGGGGGTCGTGGCGCTGGTTGGTGGTTGGCTGATCGGCCGTCTGGGCATTGGTCCTGGTATGCGCATTGCGCTGTGGCTGGTGGCTTTGGGCTGCGCCGGGCGCTGGGTGGGTCTGCATCCGGGTGTCATGTTCGCCGCGACCCTGGTGGGCGGTTTCGGTATCGCCTGCGGTCAGGTACTGATCCCCATAGTGATAAAACAATATTTCCCGGCCCGCGCCGCGTTGATGATGGGGGTTTTCACCACGGCAATGAACCTGGGCGCCGCGATTGGCGCGGCTTCCACGCCGTCGCTAATGAACGGCGCCGGAGGCGACTGGCGTTTGGCATTGGGTATCTGGGCGTTACCGGCCCTGCTTGCCGCGCTGCTTTGGCCGGTGCGACTGGAGCGTGCACGTGGCGATGACGTGCGGGCGCTGCCCTGGGCGGATGCACGGGCCTGGCGCATGGCACTGTTTCTCGGTACCGGTTCGATCGCTTATATGTCGCTGCTGGCGTGGTTGGTGCCGTTCTACGTGGCTCAGGGTCACAGCCAGGCCGAGGGCGCCGCCTTGCTGACCGTGTTCACCGGTGCACAGATCGCCGGCGCCCTGCTGATACCGCCGTTGACCGGCTTCTGGCGCGATCGCAGGCCGGCCCTGGCGGTCACGCTATTGCTGTTGATGGTGGGCGTGGCCGGTTTCTGGTGGTCACCGGGGGCTGGTGGCGTGATGTGGGCGGTGATCGCCGGCGTCGGCCTGGGGGGCTCTTTTCCGCTGGCGTTGACCCTGCCGCTGGATTACGCCAGCACGCCCGCCGAAGCCGGCCGCTTATCGGCGTTGGTGCAAGGGCTGGCCATGTTGATGGGCGCCCTGGGGCCGCTGGTTTTTGGTGTGCTGCGCGATAGCTTTGGTTTTCCCGCGGCCATGCTGTTTTTGTTGTTGTCGGTGGTGCTGTCATTTCTGCTCGGGCTTACGTTCCGCCCGCCGCCAATCAAGGCCTTCGAGGAGGATACCCGATGAACGTCCTGGACCATTCCGTATTTCGCCGTTTCTGGTACCCGGTGATGCCGCTCTCCCATCTGGAGGACGGGCCGCGCCGGTTTGTTCTGCTCGGCCAACCGCTGGTGTTGTTTCTTGACGATACCGGCGAGCCCGCCGCGCTCGAGGACCGTTGTTGTCACCGCAGCGCACAGCTTTCGCTGGGTGAAGTGTGCGGCGGCAACGTTGCGTGTCCGTATCACGGTTGGCAATACGACCGCTCTGGTCAGTGCGTGGTGATACCGCAAATGCCAGATCGTGACCCGGGGCCCAAACGCAGGGTCCGGGCCTTTTCCTGCGACACTCGCTACGGCTACGCCTGGGTGGCACTGGAGGAACCGCTTTACGGGATCCCCGCCATTCCGGAGGCCGACGAATCCGCTTTCGAACTGATTCAGGAATTTTACGAGGAATGGCAGGTCGCCGGGCTGCGGGTGATGGAAAACGAACTGGATATGGCCCACCCCAGCTATGTTCACCTGGGGACCTTCGGCAGTCCGGAGCACCTGGAGGCCCAGGATGCGCGCATCGAGGAATTCGAAGGTGGCTTTCACTATACCGGTCGCTTGGGGGTGAGTCAGGCTCATCATGCCCAGGAAGACGACAATGAGCGGCTGCTCGATTGCTCCTGGTACATGCCATTC
>ERZ724563.189-NODE-189-length-12747-cov-2.561252_pt1 | contig 12747 bp, 15 predicted proteins | sample MGYA00375857_ERZ724563 | MGnify/ENA primary metagenome ERZ724563 (study PRJEB28725, sample SAMN03264850) | marine sediment metagenome | biome: marine pelagic biome; feature: marine oligotrophic desert; material: marine snow | place: Pacific Ocean:North Pacific...
GCCCCGGGGCGCACCGCATCGCCGCGAACTGTGACCCGGGTCCGCTTTCCACTAAAGTCCAATGACGCTAATTGCATAGGTCGTTATTCTTACAAGCATTAACAGTAAGTTACTGTTTTAAGGGCCCCGGCTGCCCTATTCTCGAATGCAAAAAATGGCTTGGCATCAAGCTTTCAGCTGACTCACTGGTCTGGGGAAACATGATTCTGCTGTACTTTCTAATCGCTCTGGGGGTGGTCTTCCTGATCGCGGAAGGGGTGCAACGCTACCTGGCTCGCCGCCGGGACTGAGCCCTTCTTCACGGTTAAACACTGTTAAAGCTGTGAACCCGTTCACGGTGAGCGGTCTATACTAACAGCACTTCAAAATTGTCAGGGAGACCAATATGAAAAAAGCCCTTTCCATTCTCGCCCTCGGCGCGCTGTTCGCACTGGCCGGCTGCCAGACCGCCCCCGAGCCGCAACCGGATCCCAAAGCCAGCAAAACGGTGTACCAGGGCGTGCTGCCCTGCGCGGACTGCTCCGGGATCCAGACCACCCTGACGCTGTACCGGGATGAGGCGGACCAACCGTCACGCTTTGAACTGCGCCAGAAGTTTCTGGACGGCGCCAAGGCCGGCGGCAGTGACGTGGACCGCGGCAACTGGATCGCCGAGCGGCAATCCGTGGACGGCAAGTCCTATCCGCTGTTCATCCTCAATCCCACTGATCCGTCCGAGCAGTTCCGTTTTCTGCAGAAAGCCACCAACGCGGTGGAAATGCTGAACGCCGACGGCGAGCCGATCGAGTCCGACTTCAACTACACGCTGATCCAGCGCTGAGACGACGGCTGTACTTCGTAGCCCGGTCCGGTCTCGGTGGCCGGGTCCAGGACCCGCCGTGAATCCATCCCTGGAGGCTTGTGTTCGGCTCCCTGCCTCACACAGTCCTGGACCCGGCCACCGAGACCGGACCTCCCGATTGGTGCCAACCGCCGAGCCTCGTAAAAAGGTTCGACGTCAGCGATAGCCCGGGGCGCCGGAATCTTCCCCCGGAGCGGTTCTGTGTTCTGCCCTTCCGGGACCCTGGAGAACAGGACGTTCGACAGGGAGCCCCCAGGGACGGGTTCACGGCGTTCCCGGAAGGGCAGAACACAGAACCGCGACCCAGACTGGAGAGACCCGCGTCCCCGCTGGAGGGGATAGCACACACCTGAAACGTAAATAGGAATGACTTGCATTCAGGCCGCGAGATGCTAGACTCCGGCTCTCTGGCGATATCACCCTTTTTCTGCCCTTTTTTCCGTGATGGCGGTATGCGCCCGCCAACAGGAGTCCGGACATGATGTCTTCCTTGCAGCTTCAACTCCCCGAGTGGTTTGTCGCCGGCGGCGTCGCCATGTGGCTTTTGGCGGTGCTGTCGGTGGTGGCCCTCGCCACGCTGCTCACCAAGATGCTCCAGTTCGCCCGCCTGCGGCCGGTGGCCAGCAAACAGGCCGACGCCCTGCTGGAAAGCCTGGAGCGCGGCGATACGCCGGTGGTCGGCGACGCCGGGCGTTCGCCGGTGGATCAGGTGGTGTTGAGCGCCTGGCACAACCGCGCCATGGACGCGGACAGCTGGGAAGAGGACAGCCTGCGGCGCGGCCGCGAGGCGCTGGAAGACATGCGCGGCGGCCTGCGCACCCTGGAAGTGATCAGTGCGCTGTCGCCGCTGATCGGTCTGCTGGGCACCGTGTTCGGCATGATCGGCGCCTTCCAGGCCCTGGAAGCCGCCGGTTCCCAGGTGGACCCGTCGATTCTGTCCGGCGGCATCTGGGAAGCGCTGCTCACCACCGCCGCCGGTCTTACCGTGGCGATCCCCGCTTTGGCGGCCTTCCATTGGGCCGACCGCACCATTGAGCTGTGCCGGGAAAAAATGCAGGACCGCCTGGCCCGCCTGAAGGTGCAGGTGCGCCGGCAAGGCGCCGGACAAACCCGGGACAGCGAAGCACCGGCCCGCGATCAGGCCCCGCGCCGGGTCGCCGTCGGCGGCTGATCCATGCACCTGGAACCGGAACGCCATCGCTCCCCGACCATCAGCCTGACACCACTGATTGATGTGGTGTTCATTCTGTTGATCTTCTTCATGCTCGCCAGCCGCTTTGGCGACTGGAAGGATCTGCCGGTCAATGTGCTGCCCAGCGAGGCCAGCGAGCAGCGCCAGGATCAAGACTGGCTGACGCTGACCGTCACCGCCGACGGCCAGGTGGAGATGGAGGGCGAACGCTACGCGGTGTCGGACCTGGCGGAGCGCCTGCAAGGGCGGGACGCCACCGTGCTGATCACCGGCGAAGCGGACGCGCCGCTGCAAGCCGCCCTGGCCACCCTGGACGCGGCCCGCGCCGCCGGTATCGAGGACGTGCAGCTGGAGCTGATGCCATGAACCTGGAGTCTCCGGACAGCGGCCGCCGGCCGCCCCTGGAGCCGGTGCTGCCGTTGATCAATGTGGTCTTTCTGCTGTTGATCTTCTTTATGGTGGCGGGCCAGCTGGCGCCGCGACCGGAAGGGGACGTTGAAGCACCGGACAGCGCCAGCGCCGACACCGAGGAAAACCTGGAGCAGTTCATGCTGGTGCTGGACAAGGAAGGCCGGCTGCTGCACCAGGGCGAGCCGGTGGACCCCGCACGCATGGCGGATTTGATCCGCGAGCACCGGCGCACCGCCGCGGCGACCGAGGACAACGCCGACACCACCGCGGTGGACGCGGCACCGCCCACCGATACCGACGGGCCCCAGCCGGTGCGCCTGATGGCCGACGCCGACACCGCGCTCAGCACGCTGCGTGACAGCCTGGAAACCCTGCGCGACGCCGGCGTGGAAGAAGTACGCCTGGTAACCCGGAGTAAGAACACACCGTGATGCCCAAACCCCGCGTGATTCTCGCCTGGAGCCTGGCCCTCGCCGCCCATGCCGTGTTGCTGGTGGGCGTGGGCAGCATGACCCTGGCCGGTGGCCGCCCCGCCAAGGAGGGCCAACAGCAGGCGGTGACCCTGAACCTGGCGAAAAAGCCCAGCGACAGCCCGGTGGCCACGGCCCCCGAGCCGGCCCCGGAACCCAAGCCCGAGCCGAAGCCGGAACCCAAGCCTGAGCCGAAACCCAAGCCCAAGCCGGAACCGAAACCCGAACCCAAGCCAAAACCGAAGCCGAAGCCTGAACCCAAACCGGAGCCCAAGCCGGAACCTGAGCCTGAGCCCGAACCAGAGCCGGAGCCGGAAACCGAACCGGCGGCGCCCGCACAGCAGCAGGACACCGAAACCCGCACCGCCGACCAGTCCCAGCAGCAGCCCCAAGGCCAGAAAGGCATGGCCGGTGACCCCGGCGAGGGCGTGCGTAAAAGCGGCGACCACGACAACCTGCTGGATCGCTACCTGGGCAAGGTCCGCGACACCATCGAATACAACAAGGAATACCCGGCTCGGGCGCGGATGCGCCGCCAGCAGGGCGTGGTGGAAGTGGAATTCTTTCTCGACAGCGAGGGCCGTGCCCAGGATGTGAACCTGAAGAGCAGCTCCGACAGCCGCATCCTCGACCAGCAGTCCTTGGAACTGGTGCGCCGGCTGCGCTTCCCGGAACCGCCCTCGGAATTGGCTTCGGAACTGATTAAAGTGACCGTACCGATTCGCTACAGCCTGTAGCCCGGCGCGGGGTCACTCGCCCCAGCGCTTGACCAGGGTCTGCTCGACGCCGAGCTGGTCGAGAATCCGCGCCACCACGAAGTCGATCAGATCGTCGACGCTTTGCGGGCGGTGATAGAACCCGGGCGCCGCCGGCAGGATGGTGACGCCCAGACGCGCCAGCTTGAGCATGTTTTCCAGATGAATCGCCGAGAACGGACTTTCCCGGGGCACCAGGATCAGCTGGCGGCGCTCCTTGAGGGCCACGTCCGCGGCGCGCTCGATCAGGTTGTCGCTGGCGCCGTTGGCGATCGCCGACAGGGTGCCGGTGGAGCAGGGGCACACCACCATCGACGCCGGCGCGCCGGAGCCCGAGGCCACCGGCGCGGTCCACTGTTCCAGGCCGCACACGGTGAGCGCGCCCCGGTCGGTGCCGGCGTACTCGCGCAATACGGTTTCCGCCTTGCCGGTGCCGGCGGGCAGGCTGAGATCGGTCTCCATGCCGATCACCACCCGCGCCGCCTTGGACAGGATCACGAACACCTCGCAGTCCGCCCTCAGCAGACACTGCAGTAGCCGCAACCCGTAAGGGGCGCCGGAGGCACCGGTGAACGCCAGGGTGATCCGTTGGCGGGCGCTATCAGTCATTGGTTCCACTCCCTTGCCGCGGTCGCTGTCGCAGCGCCGCCAGCAGTTTTTCGTGCACGCCGCCGAAGCCGCCGTTGCTCATCACCACCACGTTGAGGGGCCCGGGCTGGGCCGCCACCGACGCCACCAGGGCGTCCAGGTCGGTTTCCACCCGCGCCGGCACCGGCGACTCGGCGACCACCGCGTCCAGGGACCACTCCAGCCCCGGCGGCTGATACCAGATGACCTGATCCGCGTCCCGGGCACTGGCCGCCAGGGCCTCCCGGTGGCGGCCCAGGCGCATGGTGTTGGAACGGGGCTCGATCACCGCCAGCACCTGTTCGTCGCCCACCCGACGGCGCAGGCCGTCCAGGGTGGTGGCGATGGCCGTGGGGTGGTGGGCGAAGTCGTCGTAGACGCGCACGCCGTCCACCTCGCCGCGCAGCTCCATGCGGCGCTTCACGCCCTGGAAGCGGCCCAGGGCGGCGGCACCGTCTTCCAGGGTGACGCCCACATGGCGCGCCGCCAACAGCGCCGCCATGGCGTTATTGACGTTGTGGCGGCCGGTGAGCGACCAGTCCACCACGGCAATGCCTGTCCCCTTTTCCATCACCGTGAAGCGGGAGCCGTCCGGACGTTCCAGCCGGTAGCCCGGGTCGGCCTGCTCGCCGAACCGCTCCACCTCGCTCCAGCAGCCCCGCGCCAGAGTTTCCTCCAGGGCGGCTTCGCCGTGGGGCAGAATCACCCGGCCCAGGGACGGCACGGTGCGCAGCAGATGGTGAAACTGGGTCTGGATGGCGGCCAGGTCCGGAAAGATATCCGCGTGGTCGAACTCGAGATTGTTGAGCACCACGGTGCGCGGCCGGTAGTGCACGAACTTGCTGCGCTTGTCGAAAAAGGCGGTGTCGTACTCGTCCGCTTCGACCACGAAAAACGGCGTGCCGCCGAGCCGCGCGGAGACGCCGAAGTTGCCGGGCACGCCGCCGATCAGATAGCCCGGGTCGAGGCCCGCGTCCTCGAGAATCCAGGCCAGCATGGAGGCGGTGGTGGTCTTGCCGTGGGTGCCCGCCACCGCCAGCACCCAGCGGCCGGGCAGCACCACCTCGGCGAGCAACTGGGCGCCGGAGGTATAGGGCATGCCCTGGTCCAGCACATGCTCCACCGCCGGGTTGCCCCGGCTCAGGGCGTTGCCGATCACCACCAGGTCCGGGGCCGGCTCCAGCTGAGCAGGGTCATAGCCCTGGATCAGCTCGATGCCGGCGGCGCTGAGCTGATCGCTCATCGGCGGGTAGACGTTCTGGTCGGAGCCGGTGACCCGGTGCCCCTGGGCCCGGACCAGCTGCGCCAGCGACCCCATGAAGGTGCCGCAGACGCCGAGAATATGGATGTGCATGGAAGACCTCGAAGAATTATCCGATTCAGGATACAGGATGCAGGATGCAACGCGAACAAGGTGGCACCGAACGGAGCGACCGAGCCCGCGGTTGAACGCGGGCACGAGCCCCCCTGGCAAAGAAACCGGCGGGCGCGCTGTATCCTGCATCCTGTATCCTGTATCGGCTTTTATTTTTGAATCGTTCGAGGAGAGATAAATGCTGACAATCAACGGCCCGGAAGAGCTGAAAAGCTGGGAAGGCAAGGAACTGGGCGTCACCGAATGGATGACGGTGAGCCAGGAGCGCATCAACCAGTTCGCCGACGCCACCGGCGACCACCAGTGGATTCACGTGGACGTGGAACGCGCCAAGAAGGAATCGCCCATGGGCGGCCCCATCGCCCACGGCTACCTGACCCTGTCGCTGATCCCCATGTTCAAGGACGAGATCTACACCGTGGAAGGCGCCAAGGCGGGCCTTAACTACGGCCTCAACAGCTGCCGCTTTCTGACCCCGGTCCCCGCCGGCGGCCGCGTGCGCGGACGCTTCGTGATGAAATCCGTGGCCGCCAAGGGCGAAGGCCGCTACCTGCTCTGCAACGAAGTCACCATCGAACTGGAAGGCAGCGACAAACCCGCCTGCGTCGCCGAAAGCCTCGGGATGGTGCTTTTTTAGTTAATGGTTAACAGTGAATAGTTAACAGCGACGCGGGCAAAGCCCGTGGAGCCCGAAACGCAAGAGGCCGCACCCAACCCACGGGCGCGGCCTCTTTGCTTCCAACCCGGCACATAACCGTACCGCGCGCTATTAACTGTTAACTGTTCACTATTAACTGAATCAGTGGCTAATCATCCAGGGCCGCGCCGACGGAAACATCTTATTGCCTTCGGCGGTGTAGAAGACCTTGGGTTTGTGGCGTTCGTGGTGGCAGCAGCCCTGCTCCTTTTCCGAGTGCTGGTTGCCGCGCCGGGGTTCGTGGCGGGCCCGTTCGTTGCGCTCGAAGGCCGAGCGCCGTTCCGGGGCCATGTCCAGTACCTCCGGGGCGACCAGGATCACCCGCGCGGACAGCACGCCGCAGGTGGGGCAGGGGCAGGTTTCCCCGGACGCCCGCACCGGCACCAGCTCGTGGAACAGGCCGTGCTCGGTGCATTTATAGTCGTACAACGGCATGGTGGCGCCCTCCCCTATTTATCCTTGGCCAGCGGCACGTCGGTGCTGCCGGCCACGCTGTGTTGCGGGCCGTCGACACCGGGCTTGAGATCGAAGTCGAAGATGTCGGTGGGCAGCCATAATGTGGCGCAGGCGTTGGGCACGTCCACCACCCCGCTGATGTGGCCCTGCACCGGCGCGCAGCCGAGCAGCGAGTAGGCCTGGGCGCCGGTATAGCCGAACTTCTTCAGATACTCGATGGCGTTCAGGCAGGCCTGGCGGTAGGCGATGTGCACGTCCAGGTAGTGCTGCTTGCCCTGTTCGTCCACGGAGATGCCTTCGAAGATCAGGTAGTCGTCGTACTTGGGCGCGATCTTGCTGGGTTTGAAGATCGGGTTCTTGATCGCGTACTTCTCCATGCCGCCTTTGATCAGGTTGACGCGCATGTGAATCCAGCCGGCCATTTCGATGGCGCCGCAGAAGGTGATCTCGCCGTCGCCCTGGCTGAAGTGCAGATCGCCCACGGACAGGCCGGCGTCTTTCACATATACCGGGAAGTAGATCTGCGAACCGCGTGACAGGTCCTTGATGTCGCAGTTACCGCCGTGCTCGCGGGGCGGCACGGTGCGCGCGCCCTCGGCGGCGGCCGCCGCTTTCTCGCTGCCCTTGAGCTTGCCCATATGGGCGGTGTCGGCGAACGGCAGGTTGACCAAACCGGGCACGCGATCCGGCTCGGTGTCGTAGAGTTCTTTTTCGCGGCTGTTCCACTCGTTGAGCATGTCCTTGGACGGCAGGCAGCCGATCAGACCCGGGTGAATCAGGCCGGCGAACTCCACACCGGGAATATGCCGCGACTTGGTGAACATGCCGTTGAAGTCCCAGATGGTTTTCTGCGCTTCCGGGAAATGCTCGGTGAGAAAGCCGCCGCCGTTCTGCTTCGAGAAGAAGCCGTTGAAGCCCCACTGGCTTTCCTCGAAGGTGCCGATGTCGAGGATATCCACCACCAGCAGGTCGCCGGGTTCGGCGCCTTCCACGCCCACCGGGCCGGACAGGAAATGCACCTGGGTGAGGTCCACGTCGCGCACGTCCTCGGCGTTGTCGTCGTTATGGATCTGGCCGCCGGTCCAGTCGTGGCATTCAACGATGAAGTCGTCGCCGGGCTTCACCATCGCCGCCATGGGAATGTCGGGATGCCAGCGGTTGTGCACCATATCGTTGTCGTAGGGCGAAGTGTCGAGATCGATTTTAATGATGGTCTCAGCCATGGTGTCGGTTCCTCCAGTTTTTCGGGCAAGCGTGATTCCGTGGGTTTCAATATCGGTGATCGGCGCACCGCTCACCATTCGCGAAAAGGCCCCGGCGACTACGTCAGATGACGTATTGCCCGGCTCAGCGGTTCACCGGCACCACGCTCAGCCGGTCGCCGTCGAGCAGCGCCAGGAAGGTGTCGTCGGCGGGGCGTTCCAGCAGGGCCCGGGCGAGCGCCGGTTCCAGCTCGGCGCGCAGGCGGCGGGCCAGATCCCGGGCGCCGAAGCGGTCGTCGTGGGCGCGGCAGAGAAACTGGCGCGCGCCGTTGTCCAGCTCCAGGCGGGCGCGGCGCCGCGCCAGACGCTGGTTGAGTTTGCCCAGCTCGATGTCCAGCAGGGTGTCCAGCCAGGCGGCATCAAGCCGCTGAAACGGCAGCACCCGGTCGATGCGGTTGATGAATTCCGGGTCGAAGCGGCGATGCAGGGCGCGCTCCAGAACCCGGCCCTCATGGCGTGGCGACAGCCCCAGCCAGTGCCGCCAGCCGTGCCGGAAACGGGCGCGGTAATCGCCGGCCTCGCGGGCGCCCACATTGCTGGTCATGAAAATCAGGGTGTTGCGGAAATCGATGCTGCGGGTGCCGCCGGACAGCAGCAGCCGGCCGCTTTCCAGCACATTGAGCAGCGAACGGATCACTTCGGTGCTGGCTTTTTCCAGTTCGTCGAACAGCACGATTCCGGGCTTGCTGAAACTGCCCTGGATCAGATCCACATCAAACAGGGTGTGGCCTTCCTTGCTGCCCACATAGCCCGGCGGCGCGCCGGTGAGCGCGGCGGCGTAGTGCTCCTGGGCCAGGGTGTTCATATCGATGCGGCAGAAGCCGTCCGCGCGGCCGTGGATCGCTTCGCTGATCAGCCGCACGGTTTCGGTTTTACCCACCCCGGTGGGGCCCATGAACAGATTCACCGCCAGCGGCCGGTGCGGGTCGCCGATGTCCGCCTTGACCACGCGCAGCATGTCTTCCATGGCGTCGAGCACCGGCGCCTGACCGACAATGCGGGCACGCAAGCGCGCCATCACGGCCTCCGGCTCGAACACAAAGCGCGGTGCCCGCTCCGGCCGGCTGGCCCGTTCTTCCCGGGCCAGCCGTTCCTGATTCTCCTGCAGGCGGTCATTGATAAAGGGCATGGCGGCCTCAGGCATTTTTCTCTTTACCGTCCACCGGCAGGTCCTTCACCGGACAGTCCGCCACGCCCACCGTGGAGCGGGTCATGGCTTCCACGTTTTCCTGGGCTTTCTGCGCTTCCATGACCAGGTGCGGTAGAACTCGAACGGGCAGTCCGCGATGCCCTTGTCGCCGTCGCCGGAATCGTGGATGCCGGTGTAGCCCCGGTGCAGCAGCTTGAACAGGTGGTTTTGGGACTGGTCGTTGGCGCGCGCGTCGCGGATCTGGCTGATCGAGAGCTGGGCGTACTGAATGCCCATTTCCTCTTCGCCGCATTCGCCGAGCGTGCGGCCGTCGAAGCCGATAATCGCCGAATGGCCGAAGTAGGAGTAGACGCCGTCGAAGCCGGCGGCGTTGGCCACCGCCACATAGCAGTTGTTGGCCCAGGCCATGCTTTTGGACATCATCACCTGCTGCTCCTTGGCCGGGTACATATAGCCCTGGCAGCGCACGATCAGCTCGGCGCCCTTCATGGCGCAGTCGCGCCAGATCTCCGGGTAGTTGCCGTCATCGCAGATGATCAGGCTGAGCTTCATGCCTTTGGGGCCTTCGGTCACATAGGTGGTGTCGCCGGGGTACCAGCCTTCAATCGGGCACCAGGGGATGCACTTGCGGTACTTCTGCACCACTTCGCCCTGGTCGTTGATCAGAATCAGAGTGTTGTAGGGGGATTTGTGCGGGTGCTCCTCGTGGCGTTCGCCGGTGAGGGAGAATACGCCCCAGGTTTTCGCTTCCCGGCAGGCGGCGGAGAAAATGGCGGTCTCGTCACCGGGCACGGTGGCGGCGGTGTCCATCATTTCATCCGGGTCGTACATGATGCCCATGGTGCTGTACTCCGGGAACACCACCAGGTCCATGCCCGGCAGGCCCACCTTCATGCCCTTGATCATCTCGGCGATGGCGCGGGCGTTATCGAGCACCTCGGCGCGGCTGTGCAGGCGCGGCATCTTATAGTTGACCACCGCCACCCCGACGGTATCGCTGCTGCTGGAAATATCACCGTGTCGCATAACTTGGCTCCTCGCTTTCGTTGAGCGGATTCAGACCGCCAGATAGCTGGCGATCTTGTTCTGGTCGGCGTCCTCTTTGTCTTCCTGGTGAACGATGTCGCCTTTCTCGATCACCAGAATCCGGTCGGCGATCTCCATCACGAAGCTGAGCACCTGCTCGGACACCACGATGGACAGGCCGCGCTCGTCGCGGATACGTTTCAGGGTGCGCGCCATCTCCTGGATGATGGAGGGCTGGATGCCTTCGGTGGGCTCGTCCAGCAGCAGCACCTTGGGGCGCGTTGCCAGTGCCCGTGCGATCGCCAGTTGCTGCTGCTGACCGCCGGACAGGTTGCCGCCGCGCCGGTGCTGCATTTCTTCCAGCACCGGAAACAGCTCATAGAGGTCGCGCGGCACTTTCTTCTCGCCCACCGCCGCCAGGCCGGTCTCGATGTTTTCGCGCACCGTGAGGGCGGGGAAAATCATCCGCCCCTGAGGCACGAAACCGAGCCCGGCGCGCACCCGCTGAAAGCTTTTCATGGCGCTGAGGTCGGTGTGGTTCAGGGACACGCTGCCGGCACGGCTGGGGGTCATGCCGATCAGGGATTTCATCAGCGTGGTCTTGCCCATGCCGTTGCGCCCCACCACCGCGACGATCTCGTTGTCGTTCACGTCCAGATTCAGGTCGCGGATGATGGTGCTCTGGCCGTAGGCCACGGAGTGATTCGATACTTTCAGCATGATCAGTGCCCCAGGTAGACTTCGATGACTTTCGGGTCCTGCTTGACGTGTTCGATGGACCCTTCGGAGAGCACCTTGCCCTGGTGCATGACGGTGACCCGGTCGGCGATGTCGCCGACGAACTGCATGTCGTGCTCGATCACCAGCACCGTATGATCGCGGGTAATCACACGCAGCAGCTCGGCGGTCTTCTTGCGTTCCGCCACCGACATGCCCGCCACCGGCTCATCGAGCATCAGCAGATCCGGCTTCTGAATCAGCAACATGCCGATTTCCAGCCACTGCTTCTGGCCGTGGCTGAGCAGCCCGGCGGGCTCGTTGAGCTGGTCGCTCAGGAAGATGGTTTCAGCGATGCTTTCCACCGCTTCGACCACCGCCGCGTCCCGTTTGAACGCCAGCGCCCCCATCACCGTGTGGCCCTGCGGGTAGGAGACCTCCAGGTTCTCGAACACGGTCAGGTCCTCGAACACCGAAGGGTTCTGGAACTTGCGGCCCACCCCGGCGTGCACGATCTGGTGCTCCTTCATCTTGGTGAGCTCCTTGCCGCCGAAGCGTATCGAGCCCGCGGTGGCGCGGGTTTTACCGCAGATCAGGTCGAGCACCGTGGTTTTGCCGGCGCCGTTGGGGCCGATGATCACGCGGATCTCCTTGGGGTCGAGATAGAAGGACAGGTCGTCCACCGCCTTGAAGCCGTCGAACGACACCGTCAGACCTTCCACGGCGAGCAGGAAGTTTTCCTTTTGCGCATTCATCAGGGTTTCTCCGCGCTGAGTTGATCGGACACCACCGGCGGCGCCTGCGGTGCGGGCTTGTCCTTGTCCAGGTACTTGCCGATCACCGGCAGGCGTTTTTCCAGCGGCATGATGTAGCGCTCATAGAGGCCGGCCAGACCGTTGGGGAAAGCCAGCACCACACCGATAAACAGCGCCCCCATGGCGTAGGGCCAGAGTTCCGGGAAGGATTCGGAGAAGCCGCTCTTGGCCGCGTTCACCAGCAAGGCGCCGTAGACACCGCCAAGCAGGGAGTAACGGCCGCCCAGCGCGCAGAACACCACCATCTCGATGGACGGCACGATGCCCACGAACGACGGCGACATGAAGCCCACCTGCAGGGTGAACAGCGCCCCGCCGATGCCCGCCAGGCCCGCCGCCAGGCAGAACACGAACACCTTGAACGAGGCCACGTCGTAACCGGAGAAGCGCACCCGGTTTTCCTGGTCGCGCATCGCCACCAGAATCCGCCCCAGCTTGGCGTTCTGCACATGGCGCGCGACCAGCAGGCTGAGGAACAGCAGCCCGACGCAGACGAAGTAGAGCGTGGTCTTGGCCGTGTCGGTGCGGATATTCCAGCCCATCAGGGTTTGCAGGTCGGTGATGCCGTTGACGCCGCCGGTGAGCCCCTGCTGGCCGATGATAAGAATGGTCAGAATGGCGGCGATGGCCTGGGTGATAATGGCGAAGTAAACGCCGCCCACGCGCCGCTTGAACATGGCCACGCCGATGATGAAGGCGAGTAAGACCGGCACCGCGATCACCGCGATCAGGGTGAACGAGAAGCTGTGGAACGGCTGCCAGAACCCCGGAAGCTCGGTGATCTGGTTCCAGTCCATGAAATCCGGAATGCCCGGCGTGGACTGGTTCTTGGTGGCCTCCGGCGTGGACGCCTCCAGTTTCAGAAACATGGCCATGCAGTAGCCACCCAGGCCGAAGAACACGCCCTGGCCGAGGCTGAGAATGCCGGCCTTACCCCAGCACATCACCAGGCC
>ERZ724563.192-NODE-192-length-12547-cov-3.050805_pt1 | contig 12547 bp, 17 predicted proteins | sample MGYA00375857_ERZ724563 | MGnify/ENA primary metagenome ERZ724563 (study PRJEB28725, sample SAMN03264850) | marine sediment metagenome | biome: marine pelagic biome; feature: marine oligotrophic desert; material: marine snow | place: Pacific Ocean:North Pacific...
CCTATATTCATTGAGCCACCATCTGCATTTGCATTTGCATAACCAGATGGCCCTGCTAATGCACCACTACCAGATGATATTTGTGCCCTGTCCGTATCTATTGAGCCCGTGATGTTTCTAATGGCATCCAGAATCAATGTTCCTGATGATTCACCCGGGATGACAGCTGATTTTTCACTGTTTATTAGGTTTACCACCTGCCCGTTCATAGGGCTTGCTGCATAACTAATAGTAGCCGTGACTGTGACATCTTCTGGGTCGCCTAACCCGCCGCCATCTGCTAATGTCTCACCTGCAAGAAGACCTTCGTTGTACTCACCTACACCATCCTCACCAGCAGTTAATTTGATATATTTCACTGTGCCTGTGTTATCAGGCTCACCGACACCAGAAATGTGATCCCAAATTTGCAAAAGGCCGCCAACAGGAACTTGAGTCGAGGCCGCTGCAATCTTGGCATTGATGACGGTATTTATTTGATTCAATACCGTGTGATCAGGTGTTAAGCCTTCTGACTCTATAAGGTTTCTTAATTCCTGATCAATTTGATAAAACCAATATGGCCCGGGCTTTGTTGCTGGCGTAGCTGTGGCAGGATTACCCGCTGATGGGTAGCCATCACTTGGCGACTCTGGGGCATCTGGTGGTGTAGCCACCGCACCGGATTCAAACTTTTTTAGATCCATTTGTTAAGCTCCGTAGGAGAATAAAACGATTGTGTGTGCTGGTTTGTATCGACTAATGACGCATTCCAGTAATTCATTGCCCCAATAGGCCAACGGTGTAGATACATCACTTTCAGCAGTGAAATAGTTCACGGTTTCAGCCGGTGCATCGACCTGCCAGGTATAAGCCCAATCCTCACCATTTAAGGCATCATTCACTGTGCTGTTCACGCTGAACTCTTCAAATTCGGTGATGCTGATGTCAAAGCCATAAGATTGAGCCAATCCTTTGAAATAAGCTTTTGATTGCCCGCCTTTCATGGTCAGCTTGGCTTGCAGGTTTTTACGGCGCTGTTCTAGGGTGCCGAGTTCACCCACGCACTTTTCTGGCAGTCCGGCGAAACCTTCATATTCCGGTAATAGCTCGTAAACTGTGCGGGGATCTGTTTCCTCAATGACATTCAACGCTCTGGCATGAATGCGTGCTTTTTCTGCCGCTTCGGCTTCAAGGTAGGCATTAAATACCGGATCGGACATTAATCCCGTCCACAGATCACCTCTTGGCAGCAGGTTTTTAAGCTGCTGCAGGTAGTCAGTGATTAGGCTCATAATGATGTAAATGTAATGTTGCCAAGTGTGGCAATTTCACCGATGGATGGCTCAATATTGCCTGTGGGTGAAGTAATGGCATTATTATCCTCACCGGCGGCGATACTGACAGCCTCACGAATTTTACTGATAAAGATTATTCCCGAGCCGGTGCCATCCTCCACATTGGATTCACGTGAAAACAGGTCTTTTAATTCTGCTGTCACAGCGGCTTGCACGACTGAATTGTTCGGGCTGATGGCGATAGTCATATCCTGACTAGCTTCAATCGGTGCAATGACGGTGACTTTTGCTGTCACTGGCCTGACTTCTTCAATGTATTCCTGAACGGCTGCCACCTCTGAGGCATCAGGAATAATGCTGGCATCGTTATCCCGCACAAAGAACACACCCACGGTGCCAGCACCAAGCCATAACGCTTTAGGCCATACCCTTGTCACACCAGGCACTTCTTTAGCCCACTTGATGTAATCGGCTAATGAGCCGCCATGTGGTGGCTCTTGCACTCTTTCCTCTAATCTTTCACGGCGTGATTCAATAGTTTCAGCATCGGCACCGCCGGATATTTCACTGGCCGTGGCTGTGCTTTGTATGCCAGCGACAGGGCTCACAAAGGTTAAAACCGTGCCTGATTCGGCGTTGCCATTCTGCCCCGCTTCGGTACAAGTAATATCAACCAAGCCGGATGTGCTGATGACTGTTTCAGCATCCACGCTATAAGTCACCCCGTCAGGCCGTTGCAAAACCGTACCAGCTAAAATGGTGCCATTACCTAAAGCGGTGAACTGGCCGGTGGCTTTTGAATTGCCGACCTCTTTCACGCCCCACCAGTCAGCGAAGCGAATCAAATATTCATCATCGGCTTTGCTAGGCACCACTTGTTCTGCTACCCATGCAATAAAACCATAAATAGTATGTTCCACTGCCGCAGTGGCACGTAACAATGCCTTAAACACGCTGCGTCTTAGGCTGGGATTAGCATCCGGTAACCGGCTTTCAAAGTCGGTAATCTTTCTCTCGATGATTTCGGCTAAGGTGGGTCTTGCGTAAGGCATCTAAGGCACTCCAATCGTTTTTGAATACAGCACGACATCATCCATCCATATCACTGGCGTTAATGCTAACCAGCTGGTTTTAACCCATTCGCCTGTTACATCAACTTTGGTGGCATGCCCATCATCAATCAGCCATTGCAACGCTTCTTTGGCATATTGCACAGCCAGGTTTAATGTTTCTTGTGTTTGTTTTCTTCGGCGAAGTAGCCAAAGCTTGGAGCCTTCGGATTCATCGAGTAAATTATCTGCCCAGTGTCCGCGTAAATCAGTGCCCCCATCTGGCAGTTCATCATCATCACTCGCTTTTGCATCGGTGAATAAGGAATACAACACTGCTGGCTCTAGGCCATCTGTCGTGGTGAAGTCACCATCGGTTAAGCTAATGGCAAAGTGCAGTTGATTAATGTCACCATCAAACGTGATCGCTAAATCGGTCATGATGCTGTTACCTTGTCACTGCCTGAAACGATGGGCCAGTTACCCGCAGATGAACCGGAACCAACTGCCACCAAGTCACCGACACGCGCCACCTTTGGCCCGCCCTCACCACCCAGCGAGATATCATCTGATTGCACAACCACTTTTGGTGCTTCGACTAAAATCTGATCACGCTTAAGTACAATCTTTTGGCCCTGGTCGTCATACATAGCCACCTCGCCAGCTTTTAAACCTTTCAGGCGATAACGGCGATCATCAACCACAATCACCACCGTATGACTTTTGTCACCATTTACGGTTAAGGCAATGGCTTCACTGCCAGCATGTGGCACGCTTGTATAGCCATAATTCTGGAACCGCTCCACACCATCCATCGTGTCATCTGCCATGATTTTTAGCTGCATTTCTTGCATTTTTAAGGCATCATTGACTAGCAGCACTACGCCACGCGACACCATTTGCCGGACTTTCAGCAATACTCTATCAAGTGGCGACATTGCTTAATTCCTTCCAGATTGTCGGCTGTGTGCTGGCCGCTGTTTTTTCAATTAATGGCTCAGGGATAAAGGCCGCGCGTGGGGCTAAATCAAGCTGAGTTAATGTGCCGCTTGTGTCATCAATGGAATACGTTACCGCTGCGATCAGAAAATCAGCATCAACACCAAGGATCGCATCTTTCAATTTCACCAGGTTATTCGCACGCCACAAACCGTTGGCATGTCGCCAACCCTGCACCGTTACGGTAAATGATTGGCTATTACCAAAGCGTGCGTTTTTCTCCCATTCGCCTCGTATTTTCGCTGATGCTATATCGACCTGACTTTCAGCCATCACTAATAATGGGCGATGGCGTATCACCGCACTATCTGTCACTAAGGCTTTCACATGGGCTGCGGTGGCGGCATCAATATCATCGCCGCCCTTTTGCTGGCCTTTGATGATGTAATCACTAAACACGCCTGAAACGTTATAGCTTGCACTCGCTGACAAAATGTTTTCACCATTCACCAGCGGTGTGCTTATTCTCGCTTCACCTGCTCGGGTTAATACGATATTGCCGTTGGCATCATCCGTTACCAGTAAGCCATCCAGTCGTGCTAATCGCTCGATGGACTCAAACACGGTTGAGCCTTCATCTGGCTTAAATGATTTGATTCGTTTTAATTCGCCGACATCATTCACTACTGCCACGCCAAACGGCTTGGCTAATTCGGTGGCAATCTGTTGAATCGTCTGGTTATTAAACTGCTTTGATTCGGCACTGCAATCAACACAATCGGCAGTGATGGACCGGCCTGAAATATTGACCGTATGGCTTTCACTGTCATAGCTGGTACTGGCTGAATCTACATAACCATTAATTAATGCATCGTCATCATCAAACAACTCGCACTTATCAAACGGCTTGATTTGCCATGACTTGCCCTGCCATTTATCCGTAAGTGATAACTGAAAAGAGGATGACGCTTGCCTGACACCATGCGTGATACGGGCCTCTGTCCAGCCATCAAACACATTGTTATTAATTTTGAGACGCAGCATTATTTTAAATACTCAATTTCACCCGCCACAAAGCCGCCATGTCTGATATGGTTTCGGTTGATAATGTCCGTTTCTTTTTCAATATCACCATAGAGATCATAGGCCAGCACCAAAGCCGGTACGGTTTCATTAGAGCGAAACACCGTTACAGCGGGTAACTGAGCAATACGCTCATTCACATCACGCACCACCGCTGCACGCAAGCTTTGCACCGAATCAAACACCTCATCAGTCGCCGTTTCGGTCAGATCATCGATTAAGGCGATCACCTCATTACGGTAATTGATAGCTTCTTGCTTGCTGTCTAATGTCAGGCTCATTTTCGCCCCATAAAAAAAGCCGCAACCCATTGCTGAGTGCGGCTTGTAGAGATTGTGTTAAGTTCAGTTATGTCCATGATGGACATAGCCGATCAGTGTAGGCTGCTGATCTCCTTATCAAACACATCTTCACCACGCTCACCTTCCAGCCATTTGAGCTGTTCCTGAAGCGTGTGCATGTTTTTATTTACGGTTCGATAGCCTTCAGCATCTACCACTGAGTAACCTTCGAGGTTCTTAACCTGTGCCAACTTACCATCTTCGATAACAACGAACAGGCGTTCACGTTTCGGACTAGTTAAAACCTTCTTAAGACTAATACCTTCATAGCTTCGCAGGTCGTTTAAGAACACTTGCTCACCATCCAGCTCATGATCGGCTTCTGGTTCACAATTGAGGAATTGGCAGAGCTCTGGATATCGCGCGGCAGGAATGTCTTTGTATGTTCCGACTTTGAACTTATCCTTAATCTGACCCCAAAGTGATGAGAACTTTGTCCCGACCTGCTTGTTAACCAGATAACTAACACGAGTCTGAATATGACGTTGTTGTGCAGGCGTCAGCGTTTCAGGCTGGTGAGCAATATGTCCGTGCGGATTGAAATGCTCAGACAGCACCTTGAAACACTCACGCTGATATTCCAACACTTTGTCTTTTATCTCATGCTTTACTCGAGAAACATCGACGCCGAACAGCCAGCCGTTGAGATAGTCGAGTGGCATCATTGTCATCTTGTATGTTTTGCCGTCAGATCCAGTTGTATCCATGACGGATATAACTGAACTTAACACTATGTTTCTCTTGATTTTATTAAACTGTGCCTGCCACTGTAATCCGATATTTTCACAAATCGGTTTCATAGCGACATGCGGCACACCATTGATAATAGTGGCAATGATTTCTTGATTGTGGAATTCGACTTTGGCAAGTTCATTCTTCATGGCTTTCTCCGTATTAAAGGTTAACCATCACCGAATGCTGCTAATCATATGGGTGATGGATGTACGCAGGTTAGCAGACCGGATACGGAGAACCGGCAGCCCCGAAGGACTCCCACGCACACCCACCATAAATTCAGGCACAAAACCGCGACGCGGTTATGTTTGGGTGCGTTCCGTATTCAGTCTGCTAAAACTGATGGCGGATTTTGCCGCCATGAGCGCACTTTATGCCCGAACACCTATGATGTCAATTTCAGCGATGGTAAACATCGTTGTATATACTGATTTTTAGTTAATTAATCGGCGCGCCATTTCTGTCACACCACTGATATTAAAAAGCCGCAATAAAGCGGCTTGATTTTTTGCTTGTGCTGCCCGGCTGGGCGTGGTCTGCATCACACTGGGCAGCGTGTTTCCATATCGCGTTATCTTTCGTAAATCACTTACGTCACCCACTTGCTGAACGGCGGTGGTGATCACACTGGCCAGTTCACCAGGGGACTGCATGGCACTGGTGACATCGACCGCTGACACATCACCCGTGAATGACGCCATATTGCTTACTAAACTTAAGCCGCCATTGGTGATGGTTTTTGCTTCATCTGCCACAAAGCTTGGCAAACCTTTTACATTGAACTGATTAGCAAAGTCGGTATGCAGCACGGAAAATACGTTATCCGCTTTCTGGTTTAAAACCGCTGCTGTGCTGATGTTATTGGCGGGGTATTTATTATCACCCGCCTCGATAAAGGTTATAGTGAAACGTGCCACACCTAATTCGCGGCTGCTTTCAACAATTCGTACATCAATCACATGCACGCTTAGCTCACCGTAAAACGGATGAACTAATTTTCCTGATCCGGCTTTTTCTAATGCCGCCACTAAAGCATCACGCTGTTGCATGTAATCTAAGCCTGAGACGAAGCATTCAAATGATTCTTCTCTGGCTTTCTTGCCCATATCCTCTACATAAGGCGTGGATTGTTTGGGGTATTCGTGAACAATCACCCTGCGACCATGTGATGAGTTTGTTTCATTCGTTTGAAACGCTACGCCACGAAAGCTGCCTTGATAAAGACTGTCACGCCAGCTCATTACATGCCTACCATTGCATAACCCACATCTGCACTAATGCCTACGTCTGGATTGGTGCTTTTTATGCTTTCGACTTTTGGTTTGCCTTCCGGTGTTATTTTTACGTTAATCTCACCGCCGACTTGTGTTTGTTGTGTTCTTAACCGATTAGCATTAACTGAACGACCGCCGACTGATTGTTTTTGCTCTGGTGCAAGGTCTGCAATCGTATTCTGGAAATCTTTGACTGCATCGATAATCGGCTTGATAGATTCCCATGCTCTATCTACGGCATCTTTAATGCCTTGCCATGTTTCGCTGAACCAAGCCGCTATTGGCCCCCAGCTCTCTTTTAGCTTTTTAAGCCCCAGAACTAAAACCGTGATGCCAGCAGCAACAGCTGTCAACGTTAGCCCTACAGGGGTAAATAATAAGGCCGAGCCGACAGTGACCAATGCTGAAAGTAATGGCCCTGCAATGACCGCTGCTGCAGCAATCATAATTGTTTTCAGACCACCTATTTTGTCAATAAATGCTTGCGCTTTTGGAAGGAATGTTTTTGTCCAATCGGCTAGTTGATTAATTTTTTTGCCTAGCTTTTCAGCAAAGACTTCTATTTTTTGCTTGATGAGGTCTTTGTTTTTTACATACCACTCACCGAAACGCTCAATCAAATTGGTAATAACGGGCATTAATTCACCAGCAATCATGATTTTAAAGCCGCCCATGACACGATCTAACTTAGTCATGCTATCCATGTACTTTTCAGCAGCTTCTTGTGCATCTTTACCCATGACACCACCGAAGGCATACAGCTCATCACGCATGGTTTCGATTTCTTCAGTTGATGCTCTGGCAATATTGGTTAAGGCAATACCGCTTCGGGAGAATGCCGCAGAGGCTAAAGCTGCTTGCCGTTGTGGATCCTTTAAGTCGCGCATCGCATCTATCACTAAGCGAAAAGCTTCCTCATTTCCTTCTGTTGCCAGCAGTTGATCTAAAAACGCCGGATTAGCCTTTTTCAATAAGGTAACTAATGCACCAGTACCAGAACGTGCCTCCCCCATTCGCTTAGTAAAGGCCAGAAATGAATTGTTTAGCGTCTCTTGTGCTACACCCTGACGTTCAGCAATGTATGTCCATTCCTGTAATGATTCACCACTGATGCCATAGAGTCGTGCATTTTTGGCGATCTTATCGCCCTGCTCAGCAGTCTTGCTTACCATATAGCCAATACCAGCAGCAGCAACACCAGCGGCAGCGCCTAGCTTTGCTGTCTGCCCGATTAAACTACCCAAACCAGAACGCAACTTATTAAACCCACTTAAACGGTCAAACTGTTTGAGCTGGCCTTGTAAAGACTTAAACGGCTTTTGCAGGTTACGCAGCTTAGTATTGACATCCTTTAAGGGCTTGGACATTTTATCAGTCAGCGCGATAACGGCTTGTAGCTTTGCTTCATTTGCCATCTTTTAATTCCTTATTAATCTTGTCGCACTGTTCTTCAAAAATAATCAGCTCGGTAATCGTCATTTCTCGGATTTCGTTACGTGCTAGCCGCCAGAAATACATCATCTGAAACAGGCGATCTAAGAAATTCTCAGCACTGCCTACTCGCCAAAAAAACTGGAGATTTCCACCGCGCAATCAAATAAATCACTTGGATGCATTTCTCGCACGCTGGTCATGGGGATTTGTGCCAGGGCAACGATGTACTTAGCGACCACGTCCATTTTAAAATCCATAGATTCATCTGCTTTCATACTCATTGGCTGACCTAAATCAATCACATCACCGCCAGTGACTTCACGAAAGTTAATCTCAGTGATTTCTTCGCCATGGGCTTTGATTGGTTTTCTTAGCTTCATTGCAATACACCTACTGCACCATGGAAGACGAGATCCATTGATCCTTCGTCTACATTAATTTCAACTTCACCGGAGACATAGGCCTCAGTCAGCACGTACACCATGCCGTTGGCGGCTTCTGTTGTAACAGTGAGATTGGTTGCTGTTCGGATTTTTTCCCAGTCCACATTCGGATCAAAAGCAGCTTGCACTTTTGTATATGGCGCAATATCTGTTTCACGATAATTACCATCACTGGGTGACAATGATTCAATTGGCTCTCTAACCGTTGTCGAGAGAGGAAATGTCACACCACCTTTGATGATGAACTGCTGGTCATCGGCCTTGACATAGCAAGTGCCTTCTATTTTTCTTCCCATGACTTAGCCCTTATGCTGTTTCTGGATATTGGAGACGGAATTGATTAATCAAGGCAAACACACGTAATTGATTGACGTAATCAGCTGGGAACAAGACATTGATCCGGTTAGGGTCTTCTGCTCGCTCAACAATCAGATATTTCGCAAACAAATCAGCGTTTTCAACTAGGCCAATTCGTTCCATCTGGAAATATTCATCAATCATCGTTCCACGGATAATGTTTGGGGTAACAATAGCCTGACCGGCACCAAAACGAGTGCCGTCATCAGCCACCTTATGACGTGGATATTTACTGGTGACAGCTGAGCGCAAGCGACGAATCACCGTGCTTGATGTGTGGAGTGTTTCACTATCTAAATACGATGTATCCAGCTCATCAAACTGGTTTTTTTGATACGTGGTAATAGCACGCTCAACCTTAACTACACCGCCTTGCGTGTAGCTGCTAGCCACACCATTACTTAACAGTGATTGTCGCTCAGACAAGGTAAATAATGAACCTTGAGTCGCTGGCAAAATACCTGTTAATGCTCCTGTTTGTGTGGGTCTTGCCGGATCTGCTTTGATAAATACGGCATTGCGTGAACCGTATGCGGCTGCATACTCCCATACAGGACTTGGCACAGTGGCCTCAAAACCTGCAATGGTATTGTGCTGATCATTTCTGGCAGAACCGAATGTCACCAGGTTAGCCAACGTATCACGCTTGGCTGTGTAAACATGCCCGTACACTTGGCGGTTATATGCCCAGCGGCCAGTGGTGTCGTTCATTTCGTCACGTAAAGCGTTTAGATTAGCCGTATCCGTGTATGGGTGAATGATAAAGTCGTATTCTTCATCACCCATCACCGCAATAGCATCAGCAATATCAGGGTTAGTCGCACCACTTGCCATAGCTGTAATGGTCATCGCCACGCCTGCAGGTGTTTTTTCACTAGCTGCAGAGCCATAATAATTGAGCATTAAGGTGATATCGTTGCCGGTTTCACCTTTCCATCTTGCTGTTAAATCTACCTCATAGGCATTGGTGCCATTCACTGCTGCTGTGACAGGTAAGTTTTTATTCGCATTAATAGCGGCCACCATGGCTGTAGCAATAGCCGTAGCGGCATCACCTGTAGTCACGCCTGTTTTTACCAGTTGACCAGCCACATAAAGATAAATCGTGCCACTTGCTGTGGCTGGGCCAGTAATAGAGACTTTACCCGTTGCGGCAACGGCTGCATCATCATCAGCTAGAGCAATACACCAGAGTTCACCTAGTGGATCATTCTTTCTGACTACTTCGTGCATACTGGCCAGCATGGAGCCGACACCAAACTCTTGCTTGGCTTCATCCGTGCGTGACACCAGCATGGGTGTATTTACTGACGCTGTACCTGTTGCCAGCTTTTGGCCGATCAGCAATGTCTTTTGTGATTGTGTGAAATAACCCGCTTGTGAGTTGTCCATTTCTGCATAGAACAACGGCACCCGCAAATCATTCGGGATAGTATTGAAGCTAATCGCCATTATTTTTTACCTCGCTTCGGTGGTTGCTTAGTAGTCACATCACCATCAATTAGGCGGCGTGACCAGTATTGGTTTTTGCTGACTTCTCTGCCTGTTTCGGGTAGATCATCGCCCCGTTCGGGGTCAGGCACTTTGAGCCCCGCTTTTGGTATTACAAACATGATTAACCTCTACTGAGGGAGTGGAATATCTAGGGTGTGATCAACCGTGCCATCTGGCGGCAAGTCTTTGTGATCAATCTCAATGGTGACGCTTTCAAAGGCTGGCATATTGTCGTAATCATCAGCCAGACTGGTATCGTTAACATCGATGGTGGTTTCTGCGCTAAACTCAAACTGATAATCAAGCCGTTGGCGATCCATAAACAGCAGATTGCCGCCTTGATAGACGATGCCGTCATAATCATAATCAGCATCAGATAAATCAAAGCCTAACAGCGCCTTGTGTAGCTCTTTACGTAGTTGCTGAATAGCATTAATCGCATCCTGCCCTCTTTCATCATTGCGATTAGTTATCACCACAACGACGGCGAAAGCATCCGTTAATGCTTGTAGATAGCTGTTATCTGACTGTTGCTCGCCAGCATTATCATCAAGCGGTATGACGTAAGCTGCAGGAATCGTCATATTTGATACGGTTCTTAAGTTTTCATACTCAGCGGCACCCGCCACCCGGCTTTCAAATGTCGGACATTTCGCTTTTACCTGGTCGATGACTTTTTTTATGTTCACAGTGTCACCTTGTCCGCTTTAATCGACTTTTTAAGTGAAGCCCGAAGCATTTCCAGCACCGCAGAACGGCGACTGGTGAAAGTATCGACGATGTAGTCTTTTCTGGCCTTAATGCCGTTTTTAGACGAACCATTCACCAATACAAAGGGATAACGAAACTGACCGCGTGGCATTTGATGCGTGATATACACACCTAAACCATTACGAAACATTTTTGTTTTAATGCTGCGTTGTAAAACACCAGAGCGTTTGCCCGGATATTCGCCCGCCTTTGATATGGCTTTTCGTGCCACTAATCGCTTGGCGTCTTTGGCTTGAAGCTTACCCTCGGAACGCAGGCCATCGGTTAAAACGTCTCGGTCAAAATCCCATAAACTGAGAGATTCAACTTTGACTACGCTATCAACCATTCCAAGCACCTAAGTTTTCAGCTTCAATCACAAAGAAGCGTTTAGCATCATTCAAATCTGACTTTCTTGTGATGCGAAACTCCTGATCATCACAAATAATGATCACGTTGTTATCAATCACAATGTCATCACGCCACCGGATATAAAAGCGGTCAGTAATAATGTCGTTTACCTGCACGCTGCCTTGCCATATTCCGGCACCCACTGGCTCACGCTTGGCCCATACCGGCAATAAATCCGGTTTGCTTTGGTCTATACCGCCACTGGCGTTGGGTGATTCCGTCCAGTTTTTCAGCATAATGCGGCGGTTTAATTCGCCAGGCGTTGGGAAATCCATCAGAGCGTCATTACTTTATGGTTCCACAGCAGCATATCTACGCCCTGCGGCACATCATTCATGTTGCTATCGCTGACTGATTGGCGGTTTTCATACCAATGCGCGACCATCATGCAGATAGCTTGTTTAATAGCTGCCGGCACATCGTCACCGTCATCACCAAAGCCCGCGATAAACTCAACTTCGACTACATCACGGTGTGAAAGCACACTAGGCCACGATTGGTTATAAGCGGGATAAACCAAGCCAACGACATTGGCAATATTCACGTCATATAGCGATGCATCCAGCGTTTGCTGCACACCAGAGCCATCAATGTACTTAATATGGCTGACCGCTTGCAGATTCGGCTTAAGCTCGATCACCTTTTTAAAACAATCGGCTTTATATACCCATGTTTGGGTCATCACCGGACAGCGTGTAAATGTCTCCACATATTCCCGCGCTGCTTGGATATACACCGCAAGCAGATCATCCTCAGCACTACCATCAATACGCGTGTGCAGCTTGACGTATTCAGCCGTTACCGGCTCAACTGATGGCTTTGTTTTGAGCGTGAAGGACATTATTAAATGCCGCCCCAAATTCCGGTGGCCGTAGTTCCTGTCGCATAAACACGTTTAATGCGTACCGTGATAATTTCACTTGCCTGAACATTAGGGATAGTACGCACCGAACCGGACAA